>Ga0247611_10000719_pt1 | contig 64813 bp, 57 predicted proteins | sample 177DNAGHGhighgp2_FD_192422 | JGI IMG/M metagenome (GOLD analysis project Ga0247611, IMG submission 192422) | Sheep rumen microbial communities from Palmerston North, Manawatu-Wanganui, New Zealand - 1770 DNA GHGhigh gp2 | ecosystem: Host-associated > Mammals > Digestive system > Stomach > Rumen...
TCCCCATCACAATGGCTATGGCAGCCTCGTGGGACGATGCGCTGTTGCATCGTGTCTTCACCGCAGTCAGCGATGAGGCCCGAGTGAAAGCCCGCCAAGCCAAGCAGTCCGGTAATATCCGTCGATATCAAAGTCTGTCGTTTTGGACGCCGAACATCAACATTTTCCGTGACCCTCGTTGGGGACGCGGTCAGGAGACCTATGGCGAAGACCCGTTCCTTACGTCGAAAATGGGCCTTGCTGTAGTACGTGGTCTGCAGGGCATGACCTATGATGGGAAATGGATAGGTGACTACAAGAAACTGCTGGCTTGTGCAAAGCATTTTGCAGTCCACAGCGGTCCTGAGTGGAACCGCCATACGTTCAATGTTGAAGACCTGCCCGAACGCGACCTTTGGGAGACCTATCTGCCAGCTTTCAAGTCTTTAGTACAAGAGGGACAGGTGGCCGAAGTGATGTGTGCCTATCAGCGTGTTGATGGTCAGCCCTGTTGCAGTCAGACGCGCTACGAGCAACAGATTCTTCGCGACGAATGGGGATTCCAAGGACTCATCACCAGCGACTGCGGTGCCATTCGCGATTTCCTACCACGCTGGCATAACACAGCAAAAGACAGTCCTGAGGCATCTGCTCAAGCCGTATTGGCGGGTACTGACGTTGAGTGCGGTTCTGAATACAGGAATCTGCCCGAAGCCGTACGTCGAGGCGACATCAAGGAAAGTGACCTTGACCGTTCGTTGCGCCGCCTGCTCATCGCCCGCCTTGAGGTGGGCGACTTCGACAGCGATGATTTAGTCGAGTGGACTAAGATTCCTTCTTCTGTCGTTGCCTCGAAGGAGCACAAACTACTCGCTTTAGAAATGGCCCGCAAGAGCATCGTGCTTCTGAAGAACAATGGTGTACTGCCTATCGGCGGAAAGTCTGGGCTATCAGAAATGTCAAAAATCCTCGTCATGGGACCTAATGCCAACGACTCTGTCATGCAATGGGGTAACTATTCTGGTTATCCAACAAAAACCATTACCGCCCTCGAAGGTATTCGTCAGCAGCTTGGAAATGTCCCATATTTACTGGGATGCGGACTGACGCGCAACGAGAGTATTGAGAGTCGCTTCGCCGAGATTAAGGCACCATTGGGTAATCAAGGTATGCAGGCGACCTATTATAATAATATAGAGATTACGGGGACGCCCGCAGCTACCGTCACCCTGACGGAACCCATCAAACTGAGCAACGGCGGCAACACCGTCTTTGCCCCAGGCGTCAACCTCGAGAATTTCTCTGCCCGTCTTGACGGCACGCTCATTCCCACTCGCGACGAAACGCTTATCTTCACTATTGGTGGCGACGACAAGATTCGTCTGTTGGTTAATGGTGATACCATGGTGAACCTATGGCAAGCTCGTCAGCGCATACAGAACAGTCAAAAAGAGCTACAGGTGAAAGCTGGGCAACACTACCGCATACAGATAGACTATGTTCAGGAGTCTGGCTACGGTGCTTTGAACTTCGATATACAGCATAAGGCTACCCCCACGCAAGAGCAGCTGTTGGCTCAGGTGGGTGTTGCCGAGACCATTGTTTTCGTTGGCGGCATCTCACCTCGACTGGAGGGAGAAGAAATGCGCGTCAGCGAACCAGGATTTCGCGGTGGCGACCGCACCAGCATCGAACTGCCACAGGCTCAACGTGATGTGCTACGTTGGTTACATGAGGCTAGCAAGAAGGTCGTCTTTGTCAACTGCTCAGGCGGTGCCATCGCTATGATACCAGAGTTAGAGACTTGTGACGCCATCCTGCAATGGTGGTATTGCGGCGAACAAGGCGGCGAGGCTTTGGCAGATGTTCTGACGGGGCGCTATAACCCTAGCGGCAAACTGCCAGTCACCTTCTATCGTAGCACTGACGACCTGCCCGACTTCCTTGACTATACGATGAAGAATCGCACCTATCGCTATTTCACAGGTAAGCCTCTATTTCCCTTTGGCCATGGACTCAGCTATACCACATTCTCGTTCTCTAAGCCAACCATCAGGATGAAAGGCAATTCCGCTACCGTTACCGTCACAGTTAAGAACACAGGCAAAGTTGATGGTACAGAAACCGTACAACTATACTTCCGCCGTACAGCCGATAAGGAAGGACCATTAAAGACTCTTTGCGGCTATCAACAGGTTAGCTTAAAGGCTGGCGAAGAGCATGTCGTTAATATTACTCTACCCCGTCAACGCCTTGAGACATGGGATTCACAGACCAACACGATGCGGTTCATACCAGGCCAGTATCAAATAATGGCAGGTTCATCAAGTGCAGACAGTAACCTCCAAAGTATCAATGTAAACTTATGAATCATATAATTAAATCAACTATGAAAAGACTGATCTTACAAAGTGCAGCGCTATTGTTTGTTGTGTCGACAACAGCCAAGCAGGCTTCAATCCGAAACGGTGAGATTTGGCCCGACGATAATGGCCAGCATATCAATGCCCACGGCGGCGGTATCATGAAGTATGGTGACACATACTACTGGTTCGGTGAGCACAAGGATGACCACACCAGCGATGCGCTTGTCGGCGTCATGTGCTACACCTCAAAAGATCTTGTCAACTGGCATAACTGTGGTGTGGCGCAAAGCGTTGTTGATGAACGCGGACACGACATAGAGCGCGGCTGTATTCTTGAACGTCCAAAAGTCATATATAACCCCGTGACGAAGAAATTCTGCATGTGGTTCCACCTTGAATTAAAAGGGCGTGGCTACAACGCTGCACGATATGGTGTGGCTGTCGCAGACCATCCTGAAGGACCATACAAATTTCTATACTCATCGAGAGCCAATGCCGGCACGTGGCCCATCGAGGGCTCGCCCATGAACTTTGACGAATACCTGAAACGAGACTTCGGTACAGGACAAATGTCGCGAGACATGACACTCTATATCGATGATGACGGAAAGGCCTACCATATTTTCTCATCAGAAGAGAACTTCACCTTGCACATTGCAGAGCTCACAGCAGATTTCCTACACCACACCGGCCGTTACACCCGCATGGCTCCTGGTGGTCAGAACGAAGCACCCGCCATTTTCAAACACGAAGGCACGTATTGGATGATTACCAGCGGTTGTACGGGCTGGGCGCCCAATGAGGCGCGTATGTTCTCCGCCCCCAGCATCCTTGGTCCATGGACACAACATTCCAATCCTTGTCAAGGTCCTCACGCAGAGAAAACATTTAATGGCCAAAGTACCTACGTATTAACACTCGACAATGGCCATCACATCTTCATGGCTGACATTTGGCGTCCTAACCATCCTAGTGACGCCCGCTATATATGGCTACCAATAGAATTTGAAGATGGAAAGCCGGTCATTAAATGGCAAGACGAATGGCAGTTCTAAAGAAATTATCAATCAAACGAAGAAATATGAGAAAAACATTGATTCTTCTATGTTGCTGTTTCATGGTTGTGAACAGCTACGGACAGCAGGCCTTGGGTCAGCGTCCCCGTGTAAAATCGCCCGTTATTAACAATGACGGAACGGTGACCTTTAATTTCTATGATCCTTCAGCACAGAATGTAAGTGTTAACGGTGACTTTGAGGAGATACGGAATCAGCGTCTGGAAATGACAAAACAGGATAATGGTGTATGGACAGTAACAACGAAGCCATTAGCCCCAGAGCTCTACTCATATAGTTTTTCTGTAGATGGTCAGCGTATCGTTGATCCTGCTAACAGTTACGTCAACCGTGACATCAACACGTTAAGTAACATCTTCATTGTTAAGAAGACAGAATTCTCGGATGACAAAGGCTGGCTCTACTCTGTTAACAACGTGCCACACGGTACCCTTTCCCGCGTATGGTATGATAGTCCCACATTAGGCCAGCAGCGCCGTATGACAGTCTATCTACCCGCAGCTTACGACGGCAAGAAGCGTTTCCCTGTCATGTATTTATTACACGGTCATGGTGGTGACGAGACTTCATGGGGTGACCTCGGACGTGCATCGCAGATTATGGACAACCTCATTGCCTCTGGCTATGCAGTACCTATGATTGTGGTCATGCCAAATGGTAATCCGACATGCAATGCAGCTCCTGGCTGGTGGCATGAGGGCATGTACACACCAGATGGAAACGCTTTCAACCAGCGTGGTGCAAAGGCTTCAATGGAAGAAAGCTTTATGGATATCGTCCGTTATGTGGATAGTCATTATTGCACTATAGCCAAGCGCTCAGGCCGAGCTGTTACAGGTCTCTCCATGGGGGGCGGTCATACTTTTGGTATCTCGCGCCTTTATCCTGAAGAATTCGACTACTATGGTCTGCAGTCTGCGGCTACCAGTATGGCCCTGGGCGGATCACTTAATAACAGAGGAAATAACATCGATTCAAAGTACGAGGAACAAGTAGCGCGTCTATTCGCTTCGAAGCCCAAACTCTATTGGATTGCCATCGGCAGAGATGATTTCTTGATGCAGATGAACCAGGAATTACGCAAACACCTTGACGAGAAGGGTTACAACTATGAGTACTACGAGAACGACGGTGGACACATTTGGCGCAACTGGCGTATCTACCTGACAAAATTCGCACAAAAAATATTCAAATAAACACAAACAATATGAAAGATTTTAATTATTATGCGCCAACAGAAGTCGTGTTTGGCGAGCAGTCAGAGGAACAGGTTGCTACTCTGGTGAAGAAATATGGAGGCACTAAGGTGCTTGTACATTACGGCGGACATAGTGCAGAGCGTTCGGGACTTCTTGACAAAATCTGCAATCTGCTGACAGATGGCGGTATTCCTTTTGTTAAATTAGGTGGCGTAGTACCCAATCCGCGTCTGTCACTTGCTCAACAAGGTATTGAACTTTGTCGCCGCGAGAACGTAGACTTTATTCTTGCTGTTGGCGGTGGCAGCGTTATTGATTCTGCCAAATGTATTGCTTATGGCGTCCCCTATGAAGGCAATGTGTGGGATTTCTATCTTGGCAAAGCTAAGCCGGAGAAAATGCTGCCTGTGGCCAGTGTCCTGACCATCCCCGCCGCCGGAAGTGAGATGAGTGAAGCCAGTGTCATCACCAATGAGGACGGCGATGTCAAACTTGGCTATAGCAATAACATGTCGCGTCCCAAATTTGCTATCATGAACCCCAAGCGTACTTTTACGCTCCCGCCATATCAGACAGCAGCAGGTGTTACCGACATGATGATGCACACCATGGAACGTTATTTTACAAAAGATGACGACATGGATCTGACGACGGATATTGCTGAAGCCATGCTGCGTAATATGAAAACTGCAATCTTTGCAGTACTTAAGAATCCCGAGGACTATCGCTACCGTTCACAGATAATGTGGGGTGGCTCACTTATGCATAACGGACTTACAGGTTGCGGCGTTTCTGACGACTGGGCCACTCATCAATTGGAACATGAACTATCCGGTATGTTTGATGTCACACATGGTGCCGGACTGTCTGCAGTTTGGCCCAGTTGGGCTCGCTATGTGATGCATGAGAATCTAAGCCGTTTTGTTCGCTTTGCCGTCAACGTCATGGACGTTCCAAATGATTTTACCGATCCGGAAGGTACAGCAATACGTGGTATTGAGGCTATGGAACGCTTTTACCATGCCATCGGTATGCCTATTAATATCAAAGAATTAATTGGTCGCGACATCACAGACGAAGAAATCAAAGAGATGACTCGTAAGTGTAGTCGCGACTATAAGAGAACATGCGGATGTCTCAAGGTGTTGAAAGCCGAGGACATGGAAGCAATTTACAAAATGGCAAAAGGATAAGCGCCGAAATGGCGCTTATCCTTTGATTATTCTTTCGGAACAATTTCCGCAGCAATGATCTCTGCCATACGACGAGCGCCCTTTCCGTCAGGATGAATGCCATCGGAAAGCATCTTATCGCCATCATTCGCGAACAGGGTGTGTAAGTCTATAACTTGCACACCATATTTTTTTGCAACCTCCTGCTGGATAGGGATAATGTTATTCACGATAACCGAATCATCGATGTTCCATGTCGACTTGAAGGCTGGGATAGGTGTGCAAAGGAAAATCTGTGGTTTGAGAGGAGCAGACATAGTTTTCTTAGATTTCTTTCCTTTCTTCACAGGCTGTGCCAATTCAGGGCAGAGTGTTGTTAGCATCTGCTCCAAGTCCTGACGGAACTCCGCACCATATTTCCAATTCTCAGGTTTCGAGTCGTTGGTGCCCAATTTTATGACGACAACATCGGGCTTAAAGGCCTGTGCGTCGCTCCATGCCATCTCATTCATATAAGGATGGTCTCCCTTGTTCAGCATCGTACGTGCAGAGACACCAAAGTTTTTTACCCAATATTTGTCACCAAGAATTTTCTGTAATTGCGCAGGATAACCATTGGCAGGTGCTAAATCGATACCATGTCCATCTGTTATGCTATTACCTATGCAGGCTACACGGATAGCATCAATCTTAGGAGTCTGACGCGCCTTAAGCCATTTCCCCAAGGTTCCCAGCATCTCATCACGATAGGTGAACCAGGGACCAAAGCCATAGCCATGACCACCAGAAGGATAGACGAGCATGGCACACTCATTGCCTGCATTGCGCATAGCGGTATAGTAAGCCAATCCGTTTGTTACAGGCGGCACCAGATTATCATCGCTTGACATAATAATGATAGCTGGAGGTGTCAAGTGGCGACGTACGGCTTTATCGGTTGAGAAATCGCGTACCATCGCTGGATTCTTCTGATCCTCTCCAAGGAAGTTGCGGCACGACCACATGTGTGACACACGCTCGTCCATCGAGATGACAGGATAGAAGAGAATGGAGAAGTCCGGACGAACCTCAAAAGGAGAATGGGTAGATATGACTGAGGCAAGATGACCTCCGGCCGAGAAACCCATAATACCCACATTGTGGGGATTGATGCCCCAGACAGCAGCCGAGTCACGGACAATGCGGATTCCCTGCTCAACGTCACTAATAGGCTTGGTGCGGTCACCCTCTGGCAAACGGTAGTTCACCACGAAGTAAGCGATTCCCTGCTCGTTCAGCCAGCCGTGCGCCAACGTTCCCTCATGGGTGTTCGAGAGCATTGAGTAGCCACCGCCAGGAACACCGACTATTGCTTGTCCTGTCGATGTTTTCGGAAGGAAACACACCATCTGTGCCTTGCCATCCTCTGTAAGGTTAAGCGTAAACTGGCGTGCAGTAGCTTCCGATGTCTGGTTCATATTACCAAACTGCGGTCTCTGTCCTTGTGGCCTTTGAGTCTGTACTTCTGATACAAACAAAAGTGTCAGCAGCACAAATTGAAATGTACGTTTCATAGTTAATGTCATTTAGTTATTGAATAGTTGACGAATCAAGATATTGGGCACACATCTCGGCACAGCGTTCACCGTCGACGCCTGCTGAAACAATTCCACCTGCATAACCGGCTCCTTCACCACAAGGAAAGAGCCCGCGAATCTTTATGTGTTGCAGCGTAACTGAGTCGCGTACAATTCGAACTGGCGAAGACGTGCGTGTCTCTGTAGCAATGAGTACAGCTTCATTCGTTAGAAAACCGTGTGCTTGTCTTCCAAAAGTTTTGAAGCCTTCCTGCAGACGATGGCCGACAGCTTTCGGTAGCCAAAAATGGAGCGGGCTGGAGATAAGACCAGGGGCATAGCTCGACTTTGGCAAATCGAAACTCAAGCGGTTATTGACAAAGTCTGCCATACGCTGTGCCGGTGCAGTCTGCTTCATATTCCCTTGTTGCCAGCATAAATGTTCGAGCTCTTCCTGATAGTGCATGACACGTAGCACATCGTCGCCGGGAATATCTTCTGGTCGCATCTCAACCACCATGCCTGAGTTCGACCATTGGGTGCCGCGGTTGGCAGGACTCATACCGTTGACAACAATCTGTTCAGGGCCTGTAGCAGCTGGGATAACGAAACCACCTGGACACATGCAGAAGGAGTAAACGCCACGCCCATCAACCTGCGTAACGAATGCGTATTCTGCTGCTGGCAAATACTTTCCGCGCCCTTGCTTCGAGTGATACTGGATTTGGTCTATCAGCAGTGATGGATGCTCCAAACGAACGCCAACAGCTATACCTTTAGCCTCCAGCTCTATCTTTGCATCAACCAAATAACGATAGACATCGCGAGCCGAGTGACCCGTAGCGAGAATAACGGGGCCACGGTATTCTCTATCGTTGGCAACACATCCCACAACACGGTCCTCATCCAAGATTATCTGTGTCATCTTCGTCTGAAAATGTACCTCACCACCACTACGGATGATAGTATTGCGCATGTTCTCAATAACCTTCGGCAGACGGTCAGTGCCAATATGGGGATGAGCATCAGCAAGAATAGCCGTCGAGGCGCCGTGCTGACAAAAAACATTAAGAATCTTATCGGTATTGCCGCGTTTCTTGGAGCGTGTATAGAGTTTTCCGTCAGAATAGGCCCCCGCCCCACCCTCGCCAAAGCAGTAGTTGCTCTCGCAGTCTACTTTTTGCGCACGACTGATGTATGCCAGGTCTTTCTTGCGTTCATGCACATCCTTACCACGTTCCAGGACAACAGGGCGGAGTCCCAGTTCGATAAGCCGCAGGGCAGCAAACAGTCCCCCAGGACCAGCACCTACTACGATAACCTGAGGACGCTCACTAACGTCCGGATAATCAATATGACGACATTCATCGTCGGCAGGCTGTTCATTGACATAGGCACGTACTTTCAGGTTGACAAAAATGGTGCGCTGCCGTGCATCGATGCTGCGCTTCAGAATACGTACAGCTGTCAACGTGCGGACATCAAGCCCGTATTCGTCAGAGACATATGCTTTTAGGGCCTGTTCGCTAGCCGCCACCTGTGGCAGCACACGGAGCTGATACTCGTTTGTCATGAACGGATGCAGTAAAAATAGATGAGTGCCAATATAACAACCAAAGCAAGTATGATAACAGACTTGATGAGACAAGACGCTATACGCTTGATGAGCAGAAAGGCCACAATGACAACGGCCAGAACGAAGAGATAGTATCCTATATTATTTTGCATGTGTACTATTTGAATAGTCGTTTAAAAGCAGTTGGAACAGGGGTCTCAAACTCCATCGGCTGACCTGTCACAGGATGAGTGAAGCAAAGCTGCCATGCATGCAAGCAGAGACGGTGGATGGGATCGTCGCCATTACCATATTTTGTATCACCGCAAACCGGATGCCCCATGTCTGCAGAATGAACACGTATCTGGTTTTTACGTCCCGTCTCCAATTTGAACTCCACCAAAGAATGTTCCGTTGTGCGGTCAAGTACATGCCAATGGGTAATGGCCAGCTTACCACCATTGTCAACGGGTGATGAATAGGTGACATAGGCTTTATTGTCCTTCAGCCAGTTCTGAATCGTGCCATCGTCCTCAACAATCTCGCCCGAGCAGACAGCAACGTAACGTCGGTCGTAGACGATATCATGCCAGTTGTGCTCCAAGATTTGCTCTGTCTCCATGTCCTTGGCATAGACCATCAAGCCACTTGTATCGCGGTCCAGACGGTGAACGACATGGGCTGTACATTTCTGACGCGACTTTTTGAAATAATCATCGAGCACAGCCTTGACATTCAACGTAGAGTGACCGGCTGCCATCGAGAGTATACCTTCGGCTTTCTCTACGACAATTAGCCAACGGTCCTCATAGACTATCTTCACCCAACGGCTTTTAAAGCCCTGCTGGTTACGTTTCGTCTTCGACACTGCCACCTTCATACCAGGCTCAAGTTGATAGTCGAACTGACTGACAGTCTTACCATTAACCTTAACGCCTTGTCCATGAAGCGTTGCCTTGATCTTCGTTTTGGTCTGCGACACATTTTTCAGTAGCCACTCCAACAATGGCAACGCCTCACTGACGGTGTAATGCTCATAGTCGCCCTCGCGACGGAATCCTGTATTCACTCTCATATTTCACTTATCATTATAATATAGGGCGAAGCCCGCCTTACCTCACAGTCATGTGGAAGCATCCTTGTTTCTTTTCATACTTAATATAGCAACGTTCCTGCTCTCGCATATCGCGCAACACCTCTGACAGTACAAACTTCAAAGTGTCATTACGCACTTCACGACGCCGAGGGCCATTGGGATCCTCAATCGTCTTATATCTATTATAGCATATATCGAAGGTCGTACCATAGAGATGACACGAGTTCTCCGTTGCATTTTGGTTAAAACCACGCAAACGTGCCACATCCTCCTGAGTACGCAATACACTGGTGATGATAAAACGATGAAGGGGCACGCCCTTGACATAAAGACTATCAAAGAATGCCTGTCCGATGTCCTGTAATAGAATGGCGGCACGTGGAACCAAATATGGAATGCTTTGTCGCAGAGGATCAACATGATAATATGGTGAGGCACCAACGTAGACAAGTTCTTTCTTTCGGGCTTCAGCATCTTCACGGTTACGAACAGGAGTCACGCCCCACTTCTTTGCAGAAACAAGCTGTACAGCATTGGAATCCGGGAACACTCGGGTGTAGCTTGGAACGCTAAGAATACGATGAGGGCGAGAAGTCATTTTAACAACCGGAATATTCAAAGAATCCGTAGCAGTCGAAGTACTCTGACTAGTTGGCGTATTCTCCTCTGCTGTCACCCCCGGAAATAACCAACGAACTAATGCCAGTATCATCACTGCCACTACAAAGCCTTGCAAATATCTCTTTTTTGTCAGTTTCATTGATTTTTTTCCTAATTGTGGTGCAAAGATACAAATAAAATGTGTAACTTTGCAAGCAAATTACAAATTTGTAGCAAGATTGATAGAGAAACATATTGTTTTAGAGGATATAGACCCCGTTGTTTTCTACGGTGTCGGCAATAGTCATCTGCAGATGATACGCTCGCTTTTCCCTAAGCTCCGAGTGGTGGCTCGCGATAATGTTATCCGTGTGTTAGGCGATGAAGAACAGATGGCTGCATTCGAAGAGAAAGTGGAAGCCATGCGTCGGCATATCCTAAGATTTAACGCTATCAAAGAAGAGGATATCCTTGACATCGTGAAAGGAGGCCGTCAGAAGGATATACCAGAGGACGTGGTGGTCTACTCCATGTCAGGTCGCCCTATCAAGGCACGCTCAGAAAACCAGCAACATCTCATCGAAGCCTATCAGCAGAACGACATGGTGTTTGCCGTAGGACCAGCGGGAACAGGTAAAACATATCTGTCAATAGCCCTCGCCGTGAAGGCATTAAAGGACAAGACCGCCAAGAAGATCATCCTCTCACGACCAGCGGTGGAGGCAGGAGAGAAACTGGGATTCTTGCCTGGTGATATGAAGGACAAGATCGACCCCTATCTTCAGCCGCTTTATGATGCGCTAGAAGACATGTTGCCACAGGTAAAGTTGCAGGACATGATGGAGAAGCACATCATCCAGATAGCACCACTAGCCTTTATGCGCGGCCGTACTTTGAGCGATGCCGTGGTCATTCTCGATGAAGCACAGAACACGACACCTGCACAGATTCGCATGTTCCTTACCCGTATGGGTTGGAACACCAAGATGATTATCACAGGCGACATGACACAGATAGATTTGCCTCGTTCACAGAAGAGCGGTCTCATCGAGGCTCTACATATATTAAATAATGTGGAAGGTATCGGCGTAGTAAACCTGGATCGACGTGATATCGTGCGCCATAAGTTGGTGACACGTATCGTCAATGCATACGAGCAATACGACAAAGAATACAATAACGACAATGAAAGCATTAACAAAGACGGACTTTAAGTTCGAGGGACAAAAGAGCGTGTATCATGGTAAGGTACGCGATGTGTACAACATCAATGACGATCTGATGGTGATGGTAGCCACTGACCGTATCTCGGCATTCGACGTAGTACTGCCGAAGGGTATCCCTTTCAAGGGACAGGTGCTGAACCAGATTGCCGCAAAGTTCCTGGATGCCACAACAGACATCTGTCCCAACTGGAAGTTGGCCACTCCCGACCCCATGGTGACGGTTGGTCTTAAATGTGAGGGCTTCCGTGTAGAGATGATTATCCGTTCTATTCTCACAGGCTCTGCCTGGCGTGAGTACAAGAACGGCTGTCGTGAACTCTGCGGTGTGAAATTGCCTGATGGCATGAAAGAGAACGAGCGTTTCCCCGAGCCTATCATCACCCCGACGACAAAGGCTGATGAAGGTCACGACATGAACATCTCGAAGGAAGAGATTATCGCACAGGGCATCGTATCTGCAGAAGACTATGCTATCATGGAGGACTACACCCGTAAGATTTTTGCCCGTGGACAGGAGATTGCTGCTAAGCGCGGTTTGATTCTTGTCGACACGAAGTACGAATTTGGCAAGCGCGATGGTAAGGTGTACCTCATTGATGAAATCCACACGCCAGACTCAAGCCGCTACTTCTATGCTGACGGCTATGAGGAGAAATTGGCCAAGGGTGAACCTCAGCGTCAACTCTCCAAGGAGTTTGTGCGCCAGTGGCTCATCGAGCACGACTTTATGAACGAGCCCGGACAGGTAATGCCAGAGATTACTGATGAATATGCTGAGAGCGTTTCTGAGCGCTACATCGAACTGTATGAGCATATCGTCGGTGAGAAATTCGATAAGGCTGTAGAGTCTGCCGATATCGCAGCACGTATCGAGAAGAACGTCAGCGAATGGCTGAAAACACGTAAATAACCCTTCAGCGTGAGGTTGCGATTCTGTCGCCCCCCCAGAGTATGTATAAGCAAGAAGAAATCAATCCCTACCACGAAGGTGAAAAAGCACAGCAGGTGGAGCTGATGTTCGACAACATCGCTCCTACCTATGACACGCTGAATCATCGTCTTTCGTTGGACATTGACAAGGGATGGCGTAAAAAAGCCATCAATCAGTTGGCACCCTATGCTCCCCAGACGATACTCGATATCGCTACAGGCACGGGGGACTTTGCCATCTTGTCGGCACAGATATTACAGCCCAAGAAACTCGTCGGGGCAGATATCAGTGAAGGGATGATGAAGATTGGTCGGCAGAAGGTGAAGCAGTTAGGATTAGACAATATCATTTCCTTTGCAAAAGAGGACTGTCTGCAACTCAGCTATGAGGACAACACCTTTGATGCGGTTACAGCCGCTTTCGGCATCCGTAATTTCGCCAATCTGGACAAGGGACTGCGCGAAATGTGTCGTGTATTAAAACCTGGTGGACATCTAAGCATCGTGGAACTGACCACACCGCCACATTTCCCAATGAAACAGCTCTTCCACTTATATTCGCATACCATCCTACCCATCTACGGACGACTCATCTCCAAGGATTCAAGTGCCTATAGTTACCTGACAAAGACCATTGAAGCCTTCCCACAGGGTGAACGAATGATGGACATTCTAAAGAAAGCCGGATTCAAAGAGACTGCTTTCAAACGCCTCACCTTCGGAATTAGTACGCTATATACAGCAACAAAATAACAATCGATTATGGATAAGTACGGACTGATTGGCTACCCTTTAGGACATTCCTTTTCTATCAGCTACTTCAACCAGAAGTTTGCCGATGAGGGCATCAATGCCAAGTACGAGAACTTCGAGATTGCCAGTATAGACCAATTAGAAGAGATTTTGGCCACGAACCTCAATCTACGTGGGCTCAACGTCACAATTCCCTACAAGGAAAAGGTAATTCCATTCCTTGACAGCATATCGCCAGAAGCTCAGGCTATCGGTGCTGTAAATGTCATCAAGGTAACTCACGAAGGCAACAACGTAAAGTTGAAAGGCTTCAACAGCGACGTCATCGGCTTTACTCAGAGTATAGAGCCAATGTTGGATACCAAGTGGAACAAAAAAGCTCTGATTCTCGGTACTGGCGGTGCATCAAAAGCCATCAACTACGGACTAAAGTCTTTGGGATTGGAAACGGTCTTTGTAAGCCGTTACGAACGTCCAGGCACCATTCAATATGAACGTGTGACGCCCGATGTCATTAAGGAGTATAATGTCATCGTCAATTGTACGCCTGTGGGCATGTATCCGCATACAGAAGAATGTCCGCTGCTACCATACGAGGCAATGGACAGCCATACCATTCTCTATGATTTAATTTACAATCCAGACGAGACGCTTTTCATGAAGAAGGGCCTTGAGTTTGGCGCTCAGGTAAAGAATGGTTTAGAAATGCTCCTATTACAGGCCTTTGCCTCATGGGAGTTCTGGAACGGAAAGGGGAAATAAAAACATCAAAAAGCAAATAAGTGAATATGGACAACAGATATATGATGCGTGGTGTCAGTGCAGCAAAAGAGGATGTGCACAACGCCATTAAGAACATTGACAAGGGCATCTTCCCGCAAGCCTTTTGTAAGATTATCCCAGATATCTTAGGTGGTGACCCTGAGTATTGTAACATTATGCATGCAGACGGCGCCGGCACCAAGTCGAGTTTGGCTTATATGTATTGGAAGGAGACGGGCGATCTCTCTGTTTGGAAGGGAATCGCTCAAGATGCCATCGTCATGAACACTGATGATCTGCTCTGTGTGGGTGCCGTTGACAATATCCTCGTCAGTAGCACTATCGGACGTAATAAAATGCTTGTCCCCGGTGAAGTCATCTCCGCAATTATCAACGGAACAGACGAACTGCTTGCTGAACTCCGCGAGATGGGTATCGGTATTTATCCGACAGGAGGTGAGACGGCTGACGTGGGCGATTTGGTGCGTACAATTATTGTTGACTCGACAGTCACCTGCCGCATGAAACGCAGTGATGTCATTGATAATGCCAACATCCGCCCAGGCGATGTCATCGTTGGCCTGTCATCCACAGGTCAAGCAACTTACGAGAAACGCTACAATGGCGGTATGGGAAGTAACGGACTTACCTCTGCCCGTCATGATGTCTTTGCCAAGTATTTGGCCGAGAACTATCCGGAAAGCTACGATCACGCAGTACCCAATGATTTGGTGTATAGCGGCAAATACAAACTCACGGATTCTGTTGAGGGGGCTCCCGTTAACGCAGGCCAGTTGGTACTCTCTCCCACTCGTACCTATGCCCCTGTCATCAAGCGCTTGCTTGATGAGTTACGCCCCGACATTCACGGTATGGTACACTGCACAGGTGGTGCACAGACCAAGGTGCTTCACTTCGTAAACGACAATTGCCGTGTCATCAAGGACAACATGTTCCCCGTTCCACCGCTCTTCCGCGCTATCCATGAGTGCTCGCAGACCGATTGGAAAGAGATGTATCAGGTATTCAACATGGGGCATCGCATGGAGATCTATGTGCAACCTGAAGTGGCCGAGAAGGTCATTGCTATTTCAAAAAGCTTCAATATTGATGCTCAGGTCGTTGGACACATCGAAGAGGGAACCAAGAGCCTGACTATTAAGAGCGAATACGGCGAATTCACATATTAGTATTATGTTTTTGGCTGTATCTATCACAGCAATCCGAAATTAAAGAATGGACAACAACAGTATATTACAGAAACTTGACGGACTGGAGGCACGCTTCGAGGAAGTGTCAACATTGATAACCGACCCGGATGTGATTGCCGATCAGAACCGTTTCGTAAAACTCACGAAGGAGTATAAGGACCTGGGCGACATCATGGATGCCCGCAAGCGTTACATTGCTTGTCTGAACAGCATCAGCGAGGCAAAAGACATCTTGACCAACGAGAGTGACCCCGAGATGAAGGAAATGGCCCGAGAAGAGCTGGCAGAGAACGAAGCTCTGCAGCCGAAGTTGGAAGAGGAAATCAAGATTGCACTGATTCCCAAGGATCCTGAGGATGCCAAAAATGTGCAGATGGAGATTCGTGCAGGAACGGGCGGTGATGAGGCCTGTCTTTTTGCCGGCGACCTCTTCAAGATGTATAAAAGCTACTGCGACTCAAAAGGCTGGCAACTATCTATTACCAGCGTCTCGGAGGGTGCCGTGGGCGGCTATAAGGAGATTGACTTCGCCGTCTCTGGTGCAGATGTTTACGGTACGCTGAAATACGAGTCGGGCGTTCATCGTGTTCAGCGTGTGCCTGCCACCGAGACACAGGGACGTATGCACACCTCGGCAGCAACAGTTGCCGTACTCCCTGAGGCCGACAATTTTGAGGTGCATGTCAATGAGGGCGAAATCAAATGGGATACCTTCCGTTCCTCTGGTGCCGGTGGTCAGAACGTGAACAAGGTGGAATCTGGTGTCCGTCTGCGTTATATGTGGAAGAACCCCAACACTGGCGAGACCGAGGAGATACTCATTGAGTGTACAGAGACACGTGACCAGCCGAAGAACAAGGAACGTGCCCTCTCGCGCCTCTACACCTTTATTTATGACAAGGAACACCAGAAGTATATGGACGATATCGCCAGCCGCCGCAAAAGTCTGGTATCTACCGGTGACCGAAGCGCCAAGATTCGCACCTACAATTTCCCACAGGGCCGCGTGACCGATCACCGTATCGGCTACACCACTCACGACCTGCAGGGTTTCCTCGGTGGCGACATCCAGGCAATGATTGATGCTCTGACCGTGGCTGAGAATGCCGAAAGAATGAAAGAAAACGAATTATAACGTTAAGTATATTGCTATACAGCAATAAACCATACAAATCATAGTAATGACAAGACAAGAACTCATCAGTCAGATCCGCCAAAAGCAGAGTTTTCTCTGCGTGGGTCTGGACAGCGACCCGAAGAAGATGCCCAAATGTGTATTTGACATGCACGACCCCATCTTCGAGTTTAATAAGGCTATTATCGATGCCACAGCCCCCTATTGCGTAGCCTACAAGCCCAACCTTGCCTTCTATGAGGCATACGGTCTCAAAGGCATGGAGGCATTCGTCAAGACCTGTGACTACCTGAAGAAGAACCACCCGCATCATCTGATTATCGCCGATGCTAAGCGCGGCGATATCGGCAACACCAGCCAGATGTATGCCCGTACATTCTTCGAAGAGTACGACATCGATGCGCTCACTGTTGCCCCTTACATGGGCGAGGACTCTGTAACACCCTTTCTCCAGTACGAAGGCAAGTGGGTAGTGCTGCTGGCACTGACATCGAACAAGGGATCTCATGACTTCCAACTGACGGAGGATGCGCAGGGCGAGCGGCTCTTCGAGAAAGTTCTGAAAAAGAGTCAAGAATGGGGAAACGACGAGAATATGATGTATGTCGTGGGTGCCACTCAGGGACGTATGTTCGAGGACATCCGCAAGGTCGTTCCTAACCATTTCCTGCTGGTGCCCGGTGTGGGTGCCCAAGGCGGCTCATTGGAGGAGGTATGCAAATATGGTATGACCAAGGACTGTGGCCTGTTGGTCAACTCCAGCCGTGGCATCATCTATGCTTGCGATGACGACAACTTTTCCGAGGTCGCAGGCAACAAAGCCCGTGAGCTACAGCAACAGATGGCTGAGGAGCTGAAGAAAGTCGGCCTTTGATAAAGTCAGCCCTTTTGCGAAAAAGTCGCTATCTTATAAATAAAACTCGCCGAGTGTGAACGAGCCAAAGATTATCAATGACCCTGTCTTCGGGTTTATCAAAATTCCACGCGGACTGCTCTACGATGTCGTACGGCACCCGCTGATGCAGCGTCTAAACCGCATCAACCAGCTTGGACTGGCATCGGTTGTCTACCCCGGTGCCCGTCATACGCGTTTTCAGCACTCGCTGGGAGCCTTCCATCTGATGTCTGAAGCCATCCTGTCGCTGCAACAAAAAGGGCAGTTTGTCTTCGACTCTGAAGCGGAAGCCGTACAGGCTGCCATCCTCATGCATGACATCGGTCACGGCCCCTTCTCACATGTGCTAGAGAACACGCTCATCAGTGGTATTTCACATGAGGACATCTCGCTGCTGATGATGGAACAGATTAATCGTGATTTGAACGGACAGTTGAATCTGGCCATCAGCATCTTCAAGGACGAGTACCCTAAGCGCTTTCTCCATCAGCTCATCTCTAGTCAGCTGGACATGGACCGTTTGGACTATCTCCGCCGTGACTCATTCTTCACCGGCGTCACCGAAGGAAACATCGGGTCGGCACGCATCATCAAGATGCTCAATGTCGTTGACGACCAGTTGGTGGTCGAGCAGAAGGGCATCTACTCATTGGAGAACTACCTGACGACACGACGTCTCATGTACTGGCAGGTCTATCTGCACAAGACGGCGGTGGCTTGCGAGAAGGTGTTGGTCAACCTGCTTCGTCGCGCCAAAAGTCTTGCACGGCAGGGAAAGGAGGTTTTTGCCTCCCCCGCCCTCGCCTACTTTCTATATAACGACATCGATGCTCGTTGGTTTGAAACACACGAAGAGGCCCTTCACATGTATGAAGAATTGGACGACAGCGACCTTTGGAGTGCTATGAAGGCCTGGAAGCATAGTGATGATATGATTTTGGCCACGCTGGCCACCGATATGCTTGACCGTCGCATATTCAAAGTCGAGGTAAGCGAGGAGCCTGTCTCTGAGGAACGTATCAACACGCTGGCCGCCTCTATCGCCGAGAAAATGGACATCAGTACTGCCGATGCACGCGACTACATGACAAGTGTCAACATCATCCAAAAAGACATGTATAACGTCGATGATGACAGTATTGGCGTCCTCAGTAAGGACGGCACCGTGAGAGACGTTGCCGAGGCTTCGGAATTGCTAAATGTTCAGTTGCTTTCTAAAAAAATAAGAAAATATTACCTCTGTTATCAGCGTTTAGAAGATTTTTAACTATCTTTGCAGCCGAATAAACAAAACACGACATGGAATTTACAGCCAAACAAATCGCCGAATTCGTACAAGGACGCGTGGAAGGCAACGAGCAGGCCACCGTCAACACATTTGCTAAGATTGAAGAAGGACGCGAAGGAGCCATCTCCTTCCTGTCGAATCCCAAATACACACACTATCTCTACGACACAAAGTCAAGCATTGTCCTCATCAACGAAGACGTTGAATTGGAGCACCCCGTCAGTGCTACCCTCATTCGTGTGAAAAACGCTTATGAGAGTGTAGCCAAACTACTGCAGCTCTATGAGTCGATGAAACCCAAGAAAACGGGTGTTGACCCGCTGGCTTTTGTTTCAAAGACAGCTAAGATTGGGGAGAACGTTTACATCGCGCCCTTTGCCTATATTGGCGACAATGTCACCATCGGCGATGGTTCACGCATTTTCCCGCATGTAACAATCTACGAGGGCTGTCGCATCGGCAAGAATGTTACCATTCACGCTGGTACTGTCATCGGTGCCGACGGCTTCGGCTTTGCGCCAAGTCAAGACGGTTACGACAAAATTCCTCAGATTGGTATCGTCATCATCGAGGACAACGTTGAGATAGGTGCCAACACCTGTATCGACCGCTCCACTATGGGACAGACGATTATTCACAAGGGCGTGAAACTGGATAACCTCATTCAAGTGGCCCACAACTGTGAGATTGGCGAGAATACCGTCATGTCTGCACAGGCAGGTATGGCCGGTAGCACCAAGATTGGTTCATGGTGTATGGTTGGCGGTCAGGCCGGCTTTGCCGGACACATTCAGGTGGCCGACAAGACCTTTGTCGGTGCACAATGTGGCGTTATCAGCAACACTAAGGGTAACGGCGAACAGCTGATTGGCTCGCCTGCCGTGAACCCGAAGATGTACTTCAAGGCAAGAGCCATCGACGCTAAGCTGCCCGACATGTATCGTCAGGTAGCAGCCTTACAGCGCGAAATAGACGAAATCAAAAAGAAACTAACAATAGAGTTATGAAACAGAAGACACTCAAAGGCAGCTTCTCGCTCTGCGGAAAAGGCCTTCATACTGGCCTCAGTCTGACGGTGACATTCAATCCCGCCCCTGAGAACCATGGATATAAGATTCAACGTATCGACCTCGACGGCATGCCTGTCATTGATGCCATTGCCGAGAATGTCATCGACACACAGCGTGGCACCGTCTTAGGTCGTGGCGAAGACTTCCGCGTCTCAACCGTTGAGCATGGTCTGTCAGCACTCTACGCCCTTGGTATTGACAACTGTCTCATTCAGGTCAATGGTCCCGAGTTCCCCATCCTCGATGGTTCTGCCATTCAATATGTGGATAAAATTAACGAGGTGGGCATCGAGGAGCAGAACGCCCCAAAGGACTGGTACATCATTCGTCACAAGATTGAGGTAAAAGACGAGCAGTCTGGCTCTGTCATCACCATTCTGCCCGACGATGAATTTTCCATCACGGCCATGTGCTCATTTGAGTCAAAGTTCATCAACTCGCAGTTTGCCACCCTCGACAACATGCAGGATTTCCCTGGCGAGATTGCCAGTGCCCGTACTTTTGTGTTCGTCCGTGATATCGAGCCCTTGCTTCAGGCCAATCTCATCAAGGGCGGCGACCTTGACAATGCCATTGTCATTTATGAGCGTCAGACGACGCAGGAGCGTCTCGACATGCTCGCCGACATGCTACATGTTGAGCACCGCGACGCAACTGACCTGGGTTACATCCAGCACAAGCCGCTGACGTGGGAGAACGAATGTACACGCCACAAGCTGCTCGACATCATCGGCGATATGGCCCTTATCGGCAAGCCCATCAAAGGTCGCATCATCGCCACACGTCCCGGCCACACCATCAACAACAAGTTTGCCCGCCAAATGCGCCGCGAGATTCGCAAGCACGAAGTGCAGGCACCCATCTATAATCCCAATGAGGCACCGGTGATGGATGTCAATCGCATCCGAGAACTGCTGCCCCACCGCTACCCCATGCAGTTGGTCGACAAGGTAACCTCGCTGGGCGCCACGAGCATTGTCGGCATCAAGAACATCACCAGCAACGAACCCTTCTTCCAGGGGCACTTCCCTCAGGAGCCCGTCATGCCCGGTGTGCTCATGATTGAGGCAATGGCACAATGCGGCGGTCTGCTCGTACTCAACACCCTTGAGGAACCTGAGCGCTGGAGCACCTATTTCATGAAGATTGACGATGTGAAATTCCGTCAGAAGGTTGTTCCCGGCGATACGCTCATCTTCAAGGTCGACTTGCTGGCACCGCTGCGTCACGGTATCTCTTCCATGAAGGGTTACATCTTCGTTGGCGATCATGTAGTAGCAGAGGCCACCTTCACGGCTCAAATAGTGAAGAACAAATAAGGAACAGATAAAAAAGAATTGAAGTATGGCAAACCAGATACATCCATTAGCGGTTATTGACCCCGAGGCTAAGTTGGGCGATAACAACATCATCGGGCCATTTTGCGTCATCGACAAGAACGTTGTTATCGGCGACAACAACAAGTTTTATAATGCTGTCACCGTCCATTTCGGTGCACGCATCGGCAACGGCAACGAATTCTTCCCTGGCGCCAGCATCTCCACAAAGCCTCAGGACTTGAAGTTCCAAGGTGAGGAGACAACCTGCGAGATTGGCGACAACAACTCTATCCGCGAGAATGTCACCATCAGTCGCGGCACTGCCTCAAAGGGCAAGACTGTAGTGGGCAATGGCAACCTGCTCATGGAGAACATGCACATCGGACACGACTGCGTCATCGGCAACGGCTGCATCATCGGCAATTCAACGAAATTTGCCGGTGAGGTGATTGTTGACGACTGCGCTATCATCTCGGCCACTTGCTTGTTCCACCAGTTTACCCACGTGGGCAGTTACATCATGTTCCAGGGTGGTTCACGTACCTCTCAGGACATTCCGCCTTACGTCATCGCTGGCAAAGAGCCCATCCGCTACGCCGGTGTGAACCTCATTGGTCTGCGTCGTCGTGGTTTCTCCAACGAGACAATTGAGGCCATCCACGATGCCTATCGTATAATCTATTCCAAAGGTGTCATCAAGGATGGCATTGCCGAAGCACGTGCCAAGTACCCCGACTCCAAAGAGGTGGAACATATCTGCTCTTTCATTGAGAATTCAAAACGAGGTGTCATCCGCTAAGAAGCTGATTGTCATGACTGGGCCTACGGCGGTGGGCAAGACTGACGTCTGTCTTCAGGTGGCCCGACAGTTCGACATTCCTATTATTAATGCCGACTCTCGTCAACTATTCCGTGAACTGAAGATTGGCACGGCTGCTCCTACCGAAGAGCAGATGGCGCAGGTAAAGCACTATTTCGTAGGCTCGTTGAGCATCGGCGACTATTATAGCGCCTCGATGTACGAACAGGATATTCTGCAACTACTCGACACGCTCTTTAAGGATAGTGACTACGCCCTACTCTCCGGCGGTTCCATGATGTATATCGACGCCGTATGCAACGGCATTGACGATATTCCAACCGTCGATGACAAGACGCGCGACACTCTGAAACGCCGCTTGGAAGAAGAAGGATTGGAACCATTGGTAGAAGAACTCCACCGGCTCGACCCCGAGCACTGGGCTATCGTTGACCGCCAGAATCCTCGTCGCGTGGTTCATGCTCTGGAGATTTGTCTAATGACAGGTAAGACGTATACCTCGTTCCGCAAGGCCGAGAAGAAAGAGCGTCCTTTCCAGATTATCAAAATCGGACTGAACCGCGACCGTGAAGAACTCTACCACCGCATCAATGTCCGAGTCGACCAAATGATGGCTCAAGGACTGCTGAACGAAATTCGAGCGATGAACGAATATAGAAATGTAAACGCCTTAAATACTGTAGGATACAAGGAACTATTCAATTACTTAGATGGTCTATGGACGTTAGACGAAGCCGTAGAGCGTATCAAGGGAAACACGCGCCGCTATGCTCGTAAACAGCTGACGTGGTTCAAGCGCGACCTGCAGATGCGCTGGTTCCATCCTGACGACATACAGAACATGTTAACTTATATTTCTTCATATGAGTAAAGAGACAAAAGGCGGCATCTTTGGCCGCATCTGGAAAACAACAAAAGGTATTGGTAAGTGGTACATCGGACTCTATAAGGGCCGTCCCTGGTGGATGAAGACTCTTGCCACCATTGGCACCCTCATCGTGGCGTTCTTCCTCTATCTGGGTGCTGTCGACAACAATGTGCTATGGCTCTTCGGCAAGTCTCCGTCCATGCACACCATCAAGAACAAGCGTCCCGCCCAAGCTTCTGAGATTTACAGTGCCGACGGTCATCAGATTGGCAAGTTCTTCAGCGAGAACCGCACACCCGTTGACTACGAAGAGGTAAACCCGGCCTTCTGGCAGGCACTCATCGATACCGAGGACGAACGTTTCTATAGCCATCACGGCATAGACTACCAGGCTTTCGGCGCTGCCCTGAAGGACTATGTCATGCATCACGATGCCCGTGGTGCCTCAACCATCACGCAGCAGCTGGCCAAGAACCTCTTTCGCGTGCGTACCGAATATTCTACAGGTCTGCTGGGCAACATCCCCGGTCTGAAAATGCTCATCATGAAGAGCAAGGAGTGGATTACGGCTTACAAGCTGGAGTATTTCTTTTCGAAGAACGAGATACTGACGCAGTATGCCAACACCGTCGACTTCGGCTCCAACGCCTTCGGCATCAAGACAGCAGCCAAGACCTACTTCGGCAAGAAGCCCAGCGAACTGAAGATTGAGGAAGCGGCTATCCTCGTCGGCATGCTCAAGGCCACCACCTTCTATAATCCCCGCATTCATCCTGACAACGCCCTGAAGCGTCGTAACACCGTGCTTGAGAACATGCGTCAGCATGGCCACCTCACCGACAGCGCCTGCGACTCGCTCAAGGCTCTCGACATTGACCTCGACTTCAGCGTCGAAAACGCCTACGACGGTCAGGCCAACTACTTCCGTGAGGCGGTGGCCAACAACCTGAAGGAGTGGTGTCGCGACAATGGTTACGACCTCTACACCGATGGCCTAAAAATCTACACCACCCTCGACACCCGCATGCAGAAGTATGCCGAGCAGGCTGCCGTCAAGCAGATGAAACAGGTGCAGCGCAACTTCAACTCCCACTGGGGCAACACCAACCCCTGGCAGGACGAACGCCATCAGGAGATAGCCGGCTTCATCGAAGACATTGCCAAGCGCCAGCCTGTCTACAAGATTCTCGACAAGAAGTTTGCAGGCAACAAGGACAGCATTGATTACTATCTGAATAAACCCCACACAGTCAAGCTCTTCGACTACGAGAACGGTACCATCGAACGCGAGATGTCGACGATGGACAGCATCCGCTATATGGTGCGCTTCATGCACTGCGGCTTTGTAGCTATGGAGCCCAACACAGGCCACGTGAAGGCTTGGGTGGGTGACATCGACTTTGACTCATGGAAGTACGACAAGGTGACAGCTATGCGCCAGCCTGGCTCTACGTTCAAGCTCTTCGTATACACTGAGGCCATGAACCAGGGCATGACGCCCTGCGACCGTGTACGCGACTCCTACTTCGCCATGAAGGTCTACGATGCACGCGAGAAAAAAGAGGTAACGTGGGCTCCCACCAATGCTAACGGCTACTTCACTGGCGACTCCATGCCCCTGCGTGCTGCTTTTGCACAGAGTATCAACTCCGTGGCCGTCAAACTGGGACAGCAAGTCGGTATCGACAACATCGTCAGCACGGCCCATGCACTCGGCATCAAGAGTCCTCTCGACGCAACACCTTCGTTGGCACTCGGATCCAGCGATGTCAACCTGTTGGAGCTCGTCAACAGCTACGCCACCATCGTCAACGATGGTAAGATGCACGAGCCCGTTCTTGTGGCCCGCATCCTCGATCGTGATGGCAAGGAAATCTACGCTGCACCAACCACAGCCAAGCAAGCTGTTCCATACCGCAGTGCCTTCCTCGTACAACAGCTGTTGCAGGCTGGTCTGCAGGAGCGTGGTGGCACGTCGATGAGTCTTTGGGGCTACGTCGGCAAGTATAACGATACCGAGTTCGGCGGCAAGACCGGAACCTCCAACAACCACTCCGACGCCTGGTTCGTTGGTGTCTCGCCCAAGCTCGTCTGTGGTGCCTGGGTAGGCGGCGAGTACCGTAGCATCCACTTCCGCACGGGTGCCCTTGGTCAGGGATCACGCACGGCACTCCCCATCTGCGGCTACTTCTACGAGTCTGTACTCGGCGATCCCGCCTTCAAGCAGTATCATGGCAAGTTCGCCAAGGCCCAGGATGCCAGCATCCGTCAGGACCAGTACATGGGTTGCGGCTACGTGCCCAGCCTGCGTGACTCCGACTCTCTCGCTGTCGATAGTCTTGGAGAGTTCGAGCTGGAGCAGGATGTAGAGCTTGATAACGATGGCAACGCCATCGCAAGGCCACAGGAACCTGCTAATGCTGAATCTGGCAGTACGCCCGCTACAGGTGGCGAAGCCACAGAGCCCAAGAAAAAAGCACAGCCACAGGTTGAAGATGTCTATTTGTAAGCCGTCAACATACCTGTGTGTAGTCTTTACACTAATTGTCTCGACGAACATATGTAAGACGGACACCAAATAGCCTATTTTTAACGATAAGTGTCCTCTGATGTATTAAAATTATTTAATTATGCCGGTTGTGCTCCCACACAGCCGGCATTTATCATTTTTTTTTAGAAAAAGTCTTGGTGTATTAAGAAAAAAGACTTATCTTTGCATCGTTATCCTGAAAACAATCTTTTTACCTTAAAAAGACTAATACCTATTGAAGATATAGAGCGACAGCCTGTGAAGGTCATCGCTTTATTTTTTTTATGTATATGTTGATACAACCGAAGACTTTCACAATACCTATAAAACAATACGGCCAGGAATTATACATGCGATAATTCCTGGCCGCTGTTTTTATAATATCCAGCTTAATATAGCAAGGATTACTTGGTATAGATCTTACCTGTAACAGGGAACTTATACCAAGGTGTAGCATCGATTACACCTACCCCCCACTCGTTGAAGCGCTTGAAGGCATCCTTCACACAAACGCGCTCCAAAGGATATTGGAAGTCGAACGGAATGATGAGACCGTGAGGATCCTCTCCCATCTTAGACAGTTTAATATCATATCTCTTTGTGGCATTGTGGATATAAGGCAGGTTGTCGTGATTTGTAAACGAGAAATCCGAGCTAACAGTTATTTGCTCCTTAACAGCATTAATATGCTGGGCACCAGCCTCAGTGTTGATAAAGCCACGTCCACTCTGTCCGAAGATCTGATGAATCTCTTTCTGACCGTTCAGTTTCGTTCCGTTGATGTTACGCAGATAGAGCGCATCCTTAGCACCTGCAGCCTCCAGACTATATTCAACGGTAGTATTATTCACGCGCTTTGCCTTGATAACGACATCGTTCAGATCGTAGTCGCCCCTCGACGTATCCTCGAAGGCCAATGTGTAGATTTGAGAATCAATAGTTGTCGGTACTTCATCATATTTCTTGAAACCGCCCTCAACCTCGAAAATCAAATCGTTGAAATCTCTGTCAGCGCCATCCTCTGCACAGAAGTAAGTACGACCATTGGTCGTGAAGATGGCTATATGCGAAGTGGCGGGAGAAACTGAATACCAATACCCGTTAACCTCGTTGTTTAGACGAGGATCAGAGTACATGTTCACACCAATGGGATAGCCACCTGACAATGTTCTGTTTGTCATACCCTCATGAATACGCATCATAAAGCCGATGCGGGTACCTTCAGGGAATACGGTTGTGCCACTAGGCTGGAGGTTGTTGTTACGGCCGAAATAAGCCAATGTGTACTGGTATCTACGCGTCATCCATTCAACATAATTTTTAGTAACGTTGGCAATATACTGCAAATTGGACTTTCTTGCCTCCGTAGTGCTACCAGTACCAAGCACCTCAGCTACGTCACAAATACGGAACTTAGGAACAGACTTCAGGAACTCAACCTCCTCTGCATCGGTCATACCCTTCACATCCTGCGGCGTATAGTAGTAGTAGTAAAGTTCCTGCCAGCCAAGCATAGCCGACTGTCCGCCAATCAGTGTCACAACAACCGGTGCCTCACCATTAGCGGTCAGACTGTTGTTAGCATAGTAGTAGTAGCCAGTGCTCTGAACCTTTAAGTAATTATTGCTGGTATTACTATATCCAGAAGGACTCGGCAAGAAGCCAAACACTTCTTTATTGCGAGCCGTCTTTTCTGCTTCAGTAAATTCAGCGATTTCAGAACGATGTCCATCGACAAGGTAAAGCTTATCATTCCATGTGGAGTTACTCCAACGGCTGTTTTTACTCTTTGCTGTTACGTTGTCGGAATACGTATTGGAACCAAGACGAATGGTCCGTCATCGGGATGTCGTCTCCCTGCGAGGCTGTCAGCAGTTCTACTGGTTCTGTCCATAGCACTGCCGTCGTCGGCTGCAGGTATTGTCTTTTCTTCTTTGTCATCGTTCGCCTCCTTTCTTACTTGATGACAACCTTCTTGCCGTTCACGATATAGAGTCCGCGGGTCGGCTTCGTCACGCGACGGCCTTGCAGGTCGTAGAACTCAGAAACAACCACAGATTACGCTGATTATACGGATTCTCAGTCGACGGAAGACACGGGAGGTTTACGGGAGGTCTACGGGACGTCTCCAAGAGACACCTCCCGTCGCGGAATGCCTTTGTGTAAAGGCGATTCGAGCGACGATAGGTGTATGTGAGGTCTGTTTGTGAAAACACGCTACGAGTTTTGAAAAATACTCGTTGAGTATTTCGCGAAAGTCATGGAGTATTTTTCAAAAGTCGTTGAGTATTTCGCGAAAGTCGTGAAGAGTGCCAGAAATGAGAAAAGGGAACCTTCTCAGGCTCCCTTTTCTTTTTCCTATCGCGCTATGTTATGACGTAGTGCGATGGGAAAAAAATTGATTGTCTCACGACAACCAATCTTTAAATTAACCTTAATAATCTAATACCATGAAAAACACGTTGCAAAGATACATTAATTAAATGGAAAGTCCAACTAAATGTACCCTTTTTGGTGTATAATTTACGATTATTTAACCAAACGGACGAATTTCTCGTCCAATTTACGCCATAAGACGGAATAAAAATCCTGATGACGAATCATTTTTGGCTGCATTTTCCCGTCTGTGTCGGCAGAGGTCTGGCTAATGGTTCGTTCAAGACTGATCAGCTGGCGGGAGCCGTCGACCTCATCGGTAGAGGTGACCATGCGGAGGGTGAGACGCATGACGGCGCTCATCTGGATGGTCAGGCTGTCGTCAGCAAGGCTGAGCATCTCGCTGTAACCGTCGAACTTGTTCTGCACGCGGGCCTTCATGTGGGAATCCATGAAGTCAAGCATGTCGAGACGGTTGTTAGCTGTGAGATACGGCAGTATGGAGTCGGGCATCTGGCGGAAGGCATCGCCGGCCTTCAGCGTTTGTGCCTGAACGGATGTGGCTGCACAAAGGAGGAGAATCAGAATCTGTTTCATTGTTTTATTGTTTTGCGAGTTGCATCATCATGACGGCTGAGAGTCCGGCGGTCTCAGTGCGCAGGCGGCTCTTTCCGAGGTCGACGGAGACGAAGCCGGCGGCAACGGCCTGGCGTACCTCGTCGATGGAGAAGTCGCCCTCGGGACCGATGAGCACCAAGGCATCGTCGGTGGCGGAGCCCTGACGCAGTTCATCGAAGAGGTTCACTCGGGGCACCTCGTCGTAGCAATGGGCAATGTAGCGACGCCCCTCGGCATGACTCTTGATGAATGCGGCAAAGGGCTGCATCTCGTGGAGTTCAGGTTTCCAGGCTTTGCGGCTCTGCTTCATGGCCGAGACCAGAATCTTCTCGAGCCGGGGCACCTTCATCTGGCGACGCTCGGAGAACTGACAGTCGAGCAGCGACAGTTCGTCGACGCCCACCTCGGTGGCTTTCTCGACGAGCCACTCAATGCGCTCAGCCATCTTGGTTGGCGCGATGGCCAGGTGCACCCTACCCTGCCACGGGCGCTGCTGCGGCAACGTCTGACGGATAGCGTAGAGGCAGTGATGGGACGAGGCCATCGTGATCTCGGCCTCGTAGAAACAGCCCTGACCGTCCATCAGCATGACCTCGTCGCCCTCCTTCAGGCGAAGGACGCGGACGGCGTGGGTTGCCTCGTCGGCAGGCAGTTCACCGGCTGTGGCGGCATCGGGCACGTAGAAGTATCGGGTCTCCTTCATAGGATTGAAGAATTGAAAAATTGAAGAATTGAAGTTGTTTGAGGATTGAAGAGTTGAAGTTTTAAAAAGATTGAAGAATTGAAATATTGAAAAATTGAAGTTGTTGAGGAATTGAAGTTATTGCTTCGTGCGTTTTTTGATCTCCTCATGGAGCGACGAGGCCAGCCGGTAGTTCTCATCAGCTATGGCCTTCTGAAGTTCCTCGTTCAACTGTTCAAGACTGATGGTGTTGATGGGTATGATGAGCCCGCTGGTGTGGGGCACATACTCAGCACTCTGGCGCAGGAAAAGCATCTGGTCGATGTAGAGCGAGATGTCGGCCGTAAGACTCAACAGGACGGCATCGCTGATGCGAATAGGCACGGAGACACCCGTGGGCAGGCAGGTCAGCTCCACCAGATACTGTCCATCACGGACGCCGTAGACCAGCAGTTCGTAGTCCTGCTTACTGTAAGGTCCGTGGACGATGAGCATCTGTGTGAGCGCCTCGGGCAGCATGATATCTTCTCCCGGCAGATGGTGAATGCGGATGAGCAGCTGCTGCGTCATCGCCTCGTCGCAGATGATGTTCATGGCGCGACGGCTCGCACCATCAGTCAGGACTACCACCGACAGGCGGCAGGAGTCGACAATCTGCGCCATCTCCCGGAAGAAGAGCTGTGTCTTGCCCGTACACGTCCTCACGGCACTATTCTTCTATTTTCTTGGGACGGAAGATAATGGCAAAGAGCACGCCTACGGTCAGCGCATAGACAGAGAAGGTGGACCAGACGGGGTCCCAGGCAACAACGCCGTTGGCGTCGGTATTGAAGTTGACCACAGCCTGTGCGGCCAGTGAGCCTACGGAGGCACCAATACCATTGGTCATCAGCACAAACAGTCCCTGTGCCGACGAGCGGATGCTCGGGTCGGTGGTTTTGTCGACATAGAGCGAGCCTGAGATGTTGAAGAAATCGAAGGCCACGCCATAGACAACCATTGAGAGAATGAACAGGATAACACCAGGCATGCCGGGATTGCCCATGCCGAGGAAACCGAAGCGGACGACCCACGCGAACATGGCGATGAGCATGACCTGCTTGATGCCGTAGCGCTTCATAAAGAACGGAATGAGCAGAATGCAGCAGGTCTCGCTGATCTGTGAGAGTGAATAGAGGATATTCACATGCTGCACGCCGAAGGTGTTGGCATACTCGGGAATAGCGGCATAGCTCTCAATATAGGGGGCGGCATAGCCGTTGGTAATCTGCAGACTGACGCCCAGCAGCGACGAGAAGATGAAGAAAATAGCCATTTCCTTCTTCTTGAACAGCGCAAAAGCCTGAAGTCCGAAGGCCTCGACAAGGCTCTTCTTCTTTTGGTCCTTGGCTCCCAGCGGACAGGCGGGCAGCGTGAAGGTGTAGAGGAAGAGCAAAATGCTGATGGCACCCGAAGTGACGAACTGCATATAGGTGGTCGAGAAGCCAAGCAGGTCGACGAGCCACATGGTGCAGATAAAGCCCACGGTACCGAACACACGGATGGGCGGGAACTCCTTGATGGTATCCATACCGGCCTTTGTCAAGGCATTATAGGCAACGGAGTTTGTGAGTGCCAGCGTAGGCATGAAGAAAGCCACGCTGACGCTATAGAGCGTAAAGAGAATGGAGAACTGGGTATTCTCGCCAGCGGTATAGCCATAATAGGCGGCAGCCATCATGAAGAGTCCAGCCACAAGATGGCAGAGTCCCAGCAGGCGCTGGGCAGGTACCCACTTGTCGGCAACGATACCCATGACAGCGGGCATGAACAGGGAGACAAAGCCCTGCATAGCGAAAAAATAACCGATGTGGGAAGTGAGGCCGATGCGGCTCAGGTACATTCCCATACAAGTAAGATAGGCACCCCAGACGGCGAACTCCAGAAAGTTCATCAGGGCCAAACGGATTTTCAGATTCATAACTGTTTCGGTTTTAAGTCGTTGTTATTATTCACTTGTTTGATTTCCGGCAACGTGTCCGGTTTCCCCTCCAATTTGTTACCAGGAGCAGCCGGGGTTAGCGGATTGTCCTCAGCCTTCGGTTTCGGCTTGTGGAAGCGGATGAGCTGGACGTTTCTGAGGAACATCAGCTTCAGCGTCGTCGACTGGTCATTGCCCTTGCCAAGATAGAAATAGCCATAGAGCTCCTTGACTGTACGGTCATCGTCGATGTTCAGACGCAACTGATTGATGCCGCTGACAGAAACATGATTAACACGGCTGACAACGCTGTCGTTGTCGAGACGGGCAGCCAGACAGACCACAGCGTCCTTCGTTCCTGACTGATACATAAAGTCGACCATCATGTTCAACATGAACGAGTCGCCCTTGTGATAGGTGGTGTCGGCTTTCTGGCGGAACGTCTGACGACTATAGGGAGCATAAGGCATGAGAACCGCCGTACGGTTACCAGCCCAGATGTTGGCAGTGTCACCATTCATGCTGAGTGTCGCATAGCGCTCCACCTCGCCCTCGGAAGCGCCGAGGTTCAAGGCTTCGTCGCTCAATCGCTCAGCCACACGCTTGTATATCTGCTGAAAACGCTCGGCACGGGTATAGTAGTAGACGAGCGACGAGTCGAACTCAGCCTTCGTCACGCCATGCTTCTTCAAGACTGCAGCCATGTTTAGCGTGCGGTCGAAATTGCGCTGTTCCAACGAACCGTCTTCCATCTGCGCCATCGCCTGACCAATGTGGTAGTCATAGAGAATATCCTCCATGTCGTCGGGCTGGATATAGCGCGACGGTGTACCAGGCTTGCAAGCAGCCAGCATGCACACAACAGCAACAGACAGAAGAGCAGATTTACTCACGTTTCAGCGATATTTGACTGATTTCCTTACGATAGAACAGGAACAGCAGCACGACACCCACAGAGATGCAGGAGTCGGCGAAGTTGAAGACGGGACTGAAGAAAACGAACTCATCGCCACCGACCATCGGCACCCATTGCGGCCAAGTCGTCACAATCATCGGAAAGTAGAACATGTCGACTACCTTGCCCATGAGGAAAGGCGCGTAACCGTCGCCAAAGGGCACGAGACTACTAATATAATAAGGTGTAGACTCGGTGAAGACCAATCCGTAGAACATACAGTCGAGAAGATTGCCTATAGCACCAGCCAGCACCATAGACAGACAGACGACATAGCCTGTCCGGGCATGCTTACGCACCTGTAGCCAGATGAAATAGCCCAGCACACTGATGGCGGCCACACGGAAGAGCGATAGGACAAGCTTAGAGCCGATCTGCATGCCGTAGGCCATACCGATATTCTCAATGAACGAGATATAGAACCAGTTGGCCACACGAATACTCTCGTGAAGCGTCATGTTCGTCTTCACCCAGATCTTGATGAGCTGGTCGATGACAAGCATGGCCAACACAAGGATGATGGCCAGCTTGCCGTCGGTTAGGAATTTAGGCCGATACTTCACTTCTTCTTCTCGTTCAGTTTCGACTCAACGCTGAGCGTGGCGTGAGGCACAGCACGCAGGCGCTCCTTGGGAATGAGCTTGCCGGTAATGCGGTCAATGCCATACGTCTTATTCTCAATGCGCACAAGTGCAGCCTTCAGTCCCTGAATGAACTTCTGCTGACGGGCGGCCATCGTGATAATCTCTTCCTTCGACTGTGTGACACTACCCTCCTCCAGAGCCTTATATGTGGGCGACGTATCGTCAACATCATTGGAGTCCTGATTCGTCAGTGTCTTCATCATCATGTCGTAGTCTCGTTTGGCCAAGGCCAGTTTCTCGTTGATAATCTCGCGGAACTCCTCGAGTTCCTCGTCCGAGTAGCGGGTTTTATCTGCCATAGTTTTATTTTAGTTTTTTGTTATTGTAATATTCAGTTTGAAGTCATCGAACTCAACCTCGGTGCCGTCGTTAGGCGCAATCGTAATGCTGTCGGCCAGCACCTGCGTCTTGATGTATTCGCCAAAGGCGTTGACTGCAGCCTCGATTTCTGCGTTGGGGGCAAGCGTGATGTTGATGCGGTCGGTAATCTCCAGACCACCATCCTTGCGCAGGTTCTGCACACGGTTGATGATTTCGCGGGCCATACCCTCCTGACGCAGCTCGTCAGTCAGCTCTACCTCCAGGGCAACGGTCAGCGCACCCTCGTTGGCGACGAGCCAGCCGGGAATATCCTCGCTGATGATATCGACATCGGCGGCCTCGATGGTTACGCCCTGCTGTCCCTCAACATCAATCAACAGAACTCCGTTGGCTTCGAGCTGTGCAATCTGCTCCTGCGAGAGAGCATCGACGGCAGCAGCTACGACCTTCATCATCTTACCGAACTTCTTGCCCATGGTGCGGAAATTACACTTCACCTTCTTGACAAGAATGCCCTGGCCTTCGACGAATTTCAGTTCCTTGACGTTCACCTCGTTCATAATCAGGTCTTTCACGGCCTCGATGTGACGCTTCTGCTCTGCAGTGGCAGGTACCATGATGCTCTGCAGCGGCTGGCGCACCTTGATGTTCACCTTACGGCGCAAGGCCAGTACCATCGACGTAATCTTCTGAGCCATCTCCATACGAGCCTCCAGTTCCTTGTCGATGACGCTCTCGTCGGCCACAGGGAAACGGTCCAGATGGACGGAGTCAAGCTTGCCACCTAGGTCCTTATAGAGCTGGTCGGCATAGAACGGTGCGAACGGAGCCAACAGCTTGGCCACAGTCATCAGACAGGTATAGAGCGTGTCGTAAGCAGAACGCTTGTCAGCCGACATATCCTTACCCCAGAAACGCTTACGGTTCAGACGGACATACCAGTTAGAGAGGTCGTCGTTGACGAAGGCATCGATGAGACGGGCTGCGCGCGTCGGGTCGAAGCCCTCCAGCTCACGCTCCACGCCCTTAATCAGGGTATTCAGACAACTGAGAATCCAGCGGTCAATCTCGGGACGTTCGGCCTGCACCTCAGCAGTAGCCGTCGGCTCATAGCCGTCAACATTGGCATAGAGGGCGAAGAAGCTATACGTATTATATAAGGTACCAAAGAACTTGCGACGCACCTCGTCGACTCCCTCGGGGTCGAACTTCAGGTTGTCCCAAGGCTCGGAGTTGGTCATCATATAGAGACGGACGGCATCAGTACCGTACTTCTCAATCATGTCGAAGGGATTAACCACGTTACCAACGTGCTTCGACATCTTGTTACCTTTGGCGTCGAGCACAAGACCACTTGAGATGACGTTCTTAAAGGCCACAGAGTCGAAAATCATCGTAGCAATAGCATGGAGCGTAAAGAACCATCCACGCGTCTGGTCAACACCCTCGTTGATGAAATCGGCAGGGAAAGCCTTGCGCTCGTCAATCAGTTCACGGTTCTCGAAGGGATAGTGAATCTGAGCATAAGGCATAGAACCGCTGTCGAACCACACATCGATAAGATCGCTCTCGCGCTTCATCTTCTTGCCTGTTGCCGACACGAGGAAAATGTAGTCAACGTATGGGCGATGCAGGTCAATCTTATCGTAGTTCTCCTTCGACATATCGCCAGGTACGAAGCCTTTGTCCTTAAGCGGGTTCGACGACATAAAACCAGCCTTGACAGCCTTTTCAATCTCATTGTAGAGCTCTTCGACGCTGCCAATGCAGATTTCCTCACCGTCCTCGCTGCGCCAGATGGGCAGTGGTGTGCCCCAGAAGCGACTACGAGAAAGATTCCAGTCGTTCAGGTTGTCAAGCCAATTGCCGAAACGGCCAGTACCCGTTGATTCCGGCTGCCAATTGATAGTCTTATTGAGCTCGGACATGCGCTCCTTGCAAGCCGACGACTTGATGAACCAAGAGTCGAGGGGATAATAGAGCACGGGCTTGTCCGTACGCCAGCAATGGGGATAGTTATGGACGTGCTTCTCAATCTTAAACACCTTGTTCTGGGCCTTCAAGTCCATGCAGATAGAGATGTCAAGCGTCTCGTCCTTATCGGTGAGTGTGTCATCGTAAGCGTTCTTCACATAACGGCCAGCGAACTTGTTCCACTCATCAATATTGACATAGTTCTTCACAAAGTCGGCATCAAGGTCCTCAATAACGAAGTACTTACCCTGCAGGTCGACAACGGGGCGTTCATTGCCTTTCTTGTCAATCAACACGATGGGACAGATACCGGCCTTCTTGGCTACGAAAGCATCGTCGGCACCGAAGTTAGGAGCGATATGCACGATACCGGCACCGTCGTCGGTAGTCACGTAGTCACCAGGGATTACCTTGAAAGCATCGCCCATAGGCTTGATGGCGGGCATCAACTGCTCGTACTCCATACCCACGAGGTCAACACCTTTGTAGCGAGCCACAATACGATAAGGAATGAGCTTCTCACCTTTCTTGTATTCGGGCATCTCACCACCATCGGTAATAGCGCCCTCGGCAGGCAGATAAGCGTTCAGACGGGCCTCGGCCAAAACAACCGTAATTTTCTCTGCCGTATAGGGATTGTAGGTCTGCACGGCAACGTAGTCAATCTTCGGGCCAACGCAGAGAGCCGAGTTGGCTGCCAGCGTCCACGGAGTTGTAGTCCAAGCAAGGAAGTAAGGTGTGCCCCACCCTGTCATTTCAGGCTTGGGGTTCTTCATCTTGAACTGAGCCGTGCACGTGGTATCCTTCACATCGCGGTAACAGCCGGGCTGGTTCAACTCGTGGCTGGAGAGACCTGTACCAGCAGCAGGTGAATACGGCTGGATAGTGTAGCCTTTATAGAGCAGTCCCTTCTGATAGAACTGCTTCAGCAACCACCAAAGCGTCTCAATATACTTATTGTCGTAGGTGATGTAGGGATTATCCAAGTCAACGAAGTAGCCCATCTTCTCTGTCAAGTCGCGCCACTCCTGCGTATACATCATCACATTCTCACGACACTTTTTGTTGTAGTCCTCGGTCGAGATGTACTTGTCGCTCTCCTTATTGTCAATATCAGCCTTTGTAATACCCAGCTCCTTTTCAACGCCCAGTTCAACAGGCAGTCCGTGGGTATCCCAACCAGCCTTACGCTTCACTTGAAAGCCCTGCATGGTCTTGTAGCGGTTGAAGGTATCTTTAATTGTACGCGCCAGTACATGGTGAATGCCTGGATGACCATTGGCAGAGGGAGGACCCTCAAAAAATACAAACTGAGGACATCCTTCGCGCTCGTCAACAGAACGCCAGAAGATATTGTTCTTGCGCCAGCGATCCAGCACGTCATTATTCACCTGGGTGAGGTTCAAGCCGCCAGGTTCGGCAAACTTCTTAGCCATTGTATCTTTAGTCTTTTTGATTACATTCTTTCTAATAGGCTGCAAAAGTACTAAAAATATTCGGCTCAACCAAGGAAAAGTCCGATTTTATTTGTATCTTTGCAGGCGGAAATAGAATAATTGACATCACACATGAAGAAAATAATTACACTTGCTGCTCTGTTATTGCTCTCATCTGCGGCAACTATAGCTCAGCAAGGCACGAAGACCATACGCCTGAAAGTTATCGAGACCAGCGACGTCCACGGACATTTCTTTCCCCATGACTTCATGGAAAACAGACCGTTGACGGGAACATTGTCGCGAGCCAGCACCTATATCAGCAAACAGAGGCAGCAATACGGCGACCGACTGCTTCTGATAGACAATGGCGATATTCTACAGGGGCAGCCCTGCGTCTACTGGTCAAACTATGTGATGCCCGATGACGAGAATCTGTCGGCATCAGTCATCAATTACCTGCGCTACGATGCCGAGACCGTAGGAAATCACGACATCGAGCCAGGCCATAAAGTCTACGATAAATGGATACGCGAAGTGCGCTGTCCGCTACTTGGCGCTAACATCGTCACAAATGAAGAACCCAAGGACGGACGTCCATACAAGGTCTACAACGGTTTGAAGCCCTACTCCGTACATTATAAGGATGGCGTCAAGATATGTGTTCTCGGCATGATTACGCCCAGCATACCCCACTGGCTCAATAAGAATATCTGGAAAGGGATGGAATTCATGGAAATGGTGGCCTGTGCAAAAAAATGGGTGAAGTTCATCAAGGAATACGAGCAGCCAGACCTCATCTTCGGTCTTTTCCATAGTGGCCTGGAAGGTGGCATCATTGATGACAAGGGAGCAGAAGAAAATGCCACGGCCGCTGTAGCCCGCGAGGTTCCCGGCTTCGACATCATTTTCTTTGGTCACGACCATCAGGTTCACAACGAATGGATTACCAACATCGAGGGTAAGCGCGTGCTCATCATCGACCCTTCATGTTATGTTCAGAATGTGGCAGAGGCAGAGTTGGCACTGACTTACAAGAACGGCCATCTAATCAAGAAGGATATTAAAGGAGAAATCGTTAGTGTACGTGACATGGAGGTAGACCAGCAGATGGTTGACCATTTCCAACCGAAAATTGACGAAATCAAGAAATATGTAGGTCGGCGCATCGGACGCTTTGAGCACCCCATTTACACCCGCGACAGTTTCTTTGGAAACTCTGCTTTCACAGACCTCATCCATAACCTACAGATGCAAATATCAAAGGCAGACATCTCATTTAATGCGCCTTTGTCGTTCAATACTGTTATCAATGCAGGCGATGTCACACAAGCCGACATGTTCAAGCTCTACCGTTTCGAGAACCTGCTTTTCGTGCTACGCATGACTGGTGAAGAAATACGCAAACATCTGGAGTTCTCTTACGACATGTGGACAAACACGATGACAAGTCCAGAAGACCATGCACTCCGCTTAAATGAGAACGCGAAAGAAGATCAGCAACGCACAGGATTCCAATATTATACGTTTAACTTCGATTCCGCTTGCGGCATCGACTACGAGGTTGACTTGACAAAGCATGACGGACAGAAAGTGCGCATTCTTCAAATGTCTAACGGACAACCCTTCGACGAGAAAAAATGGTACAAGGTTGTCATGAATAGCTATCGCGCCAATGGTGGCGGCGAACTGCTGACGCATGGCGCCGGCATACCAAAGGATTCGCTCGAGAAACGTGTGCTGTTCCATACGGACATGGACCAGCGCCACTACTTGACACTTGAAATTGAGCGCATGGGCACTATCGACCCACAACCCAACCACAACTGGCGCTTCATACCAGAGGCATGGGTGAAACCGGCACTTGAACGTGACCGAAAGATACTATTTGGCGAATAAATCTACAACCAAAACCCACCAAACCCATGAAGTATTTCTTCGTTTTCTGCAAGGAAGACCTGCTGTTGCAACGAGCTGCAGACGGCACCTATACCATACCACTACAAGAAGAGCCACCCACCGAGGTAAAGCCTTGGACACACGTGATGAATATCACGCCCCTTGACGGCATAGAGGTAAAAACATATTGTATCGATAATCCTATTACGGATGATGAGCGTTATGAGATGTGCCCCCTACGTCAGAGTTATTACAAATTACCACACGCTCTCTACCTGAAAGCCGGTAAATGTCAAGAGTTACTCTATTGGGACCGTAACACAAAGTTTTGCGGTATCTGTGGCGCACCAATGCGTATGGATACGGATATATCGAAGAAATGTACGGAATGTGGCAAGGAAATATGGCCGCAGCTGGCAACAGCAGTCATTGTACTGATACATCGCGGTGACGAAGTACTATTGGTACGAGCAAAGAACTTCAAACGTGATTTCTTCGGATTAGTGGCTGGATTTGTTGAGACAGGCGAGACGTTGGAAGAGGCCGTTGCACGCGAAGCGCTGGAGGAGACGGGCGTTACCATTACCAACATACGCTACTTCGCTTCACAGCCATGGCCATATCCCTGTGGTCTGATGGTGGGGTTCAATGCAGACTATGTCAGTGGAGAGATACATCTACAACGTAGTGAGATAGCCAAAGGAGGATGGTTCCGTCGGGACAACTTGCCCAACATTCCAGAGCCACTCAGTATCGCTCGAATGCTACTGGATGACTGGCTTCAAAACGAATAGCATCAGACAAACACAGGCAAAGAGCGTCTTGGTGTTGTTTAGTACTCGATAAGTTTTATCGTCAATTTACCATCAAACGAAATGAGGTTTTCGGCTTTGTAACAGGTAGCACCGTCAGGAATACAAATGGTTGCAACAAAGCGGAAGCCACGGGCATCGACGCCAGCATATTCCATATTACTCAGTACCGACTGACTAAGGAATTGTGCAGGTACCTTTGCGGCATAATCCTGCTTGCGGAAATCACGCGAGAAGAACTTGCCTGCGCCACGGAAGAGGCTGACGTGCATAATGTTATCATAGTAGATATTGTCTACCTCCATGCCGTCGTCGCTGTATGACGAAGTGTGTACCTTGTATTTTGTCGGATTAATGGCAACATACCAATGGTAGCGTTGATTATCAAAAGAGACAACAGAATCTTGTTTGACAACTTCCGTATAGGTCATGACCCGCTGCTGCTCACCGCGAATAAGTTCGTCGGGCAACGGATCTTCGCTTTTCACCAGATGCACCACGTCACCACTCTGGTTCACAAACCAAAACACGTGTGGTGTCTGTTTCTCTATATGATAATGAGCATCTGTGGATAGAAGCACAAGCTGATTATCTGCAATAACAAATGGTGCTGGCTGACTCATAGAGTCTGGATAGAAAATGGTATCGCCCTTCACCCAGAAGGAAACCTCCTCAGTCTCCTCGTCCTGCCAGACGCCTTGCAACAACGACATCGCCTCGCGGTCTTCCTTGACCACGCGTGTCTCCGTCTTGCTTTTCGAACCACACGCGTCAAAAAGCATGGCAAGCATGACTGACAGCAGCAGTGAACAGTATCTATTCATCGGCCGATACAATGATATTCAAAACCATTTTCTTCCAGTTCCTCAACATCAAAGATATTTCGTCCGTCAATGACTAAAGGCTGATGCATGGCTTTCTTGATGACGCCCCATGTGGGAAGACGGAACTCTTTCCATTCCGTCAGCAACAGCAGGGCATCAGAATCGAGTACGGCATCGTACATGTCGCGGCAATAGGTAACTGCATCACCAACACGACGGCGACACTCGTCCATAGCGATGGGATCATAGGCGCGCACTTGACAACCTGCGTCAACGAGCTTCTGAATCATAACCAATGCTGTTGACTCACGCATATCGTCTGTCTCAGGCTTAAATGACAATCCCCACATGGCTATCGTCTTACCACGCAGCGCTTCAACTGAACCGAATGCCTTAACCAATTTCTCAAAAAGTACCGACTTCTGACGTTCGTTGACACGTTCCACAGCCTTCAGCACTTCCATCGAATAACCCGCTTGGTCGGCGGTCTTTATCAGTGCCTTCACATCCTTGGGGAAACATGATCCGCCATAGCCGCAACCCGCATATAGGAACTTTCGCCCGATACGGGTATCACTGCCGATACCTGCGCGAACCATATTCACATCAGCGCCAACCCGTTCACAGAGGTTGGCAATATCGTTCATAAATGAGATACGCGTAGCCAACATTGAGTTGGCTGCATATTTCGTCATCTCTGCCGAAGGGATATCCATGAATATGACACGGAAATTATTGATAAGGAATGGCTTATACAACTTCGTCAAAACCTTCTTGGCCTGCTCACTCTCTACACCTACGACTACGCGATCGGGAGACATAAAATCCTTGATGGCATTACCTTCTTTCAGGAACTCTGGATTAGAAGCCACGTCAAAGGGCACATCAACGCCACGTTTCTCCAACTCCTCCTCAATGGTGTGACGTACCTTACGAGCTGTACCTACTGGAACTGTAGACTTGGTGACCACCACGACATAGTGGTTTAGGTTCTGGCCAATGGTACGGGCCACCTGCAACACATACTTGAGATCAGCAGAGCCATCTTCATCGGGCGGCGTACCGACAGCAGAAAAAACAATCTGTACATCATCGAGCACAGAGGCCAAATCTGTGGTAAACTTCAAGCGACCAGCAGCGACATTCTTCTTAACCAGCTCATCAAGGCCGGGTTCATAGATGGGAACTTCCCCCCGCTGCAGACGTTCTATCTTGGCTGCATCAACGTCAACACATGTCACGTTGGCACCCGTGTCGGCGAAACATGTGCCAGACACCAATCCAACATATCCTGTACCTACAATCGCAATATTCATCGTTTTGTATATATTTGTCTTTGATTATTCAAACAGTTCGGCATCCTTCAGCAGCGGCTGGCGAAGATCTTTTTCGCTGGTCAAAACCTCAAGTCCCTCGACGGGCCAATTGATAGCCAACGCGGGATCATCCCAACGGACACCGGCATCAGCCTGTGGCGCATAGGGATTATCCACCTTATATGTAAAGATTGCCTCGTCGCTCAACACAAGAAAACCATGAGCGAAACCGCGAGGAATAAAGAACTGGCGCTTGTTCTCATCACTTAATTCAACCATGACATGCTGACCAAAGGTCGGTGACGAACGACGCATATCAACTGCCACATCAACAACGCACCCTTTGATAACGCGAACCAACTTGGCCTGCGATGCGTCACCACGCTGAAAGTGAAGACCACGCAGAACACCACGACTCGACTTCGACTCATTATCCTGCACGAAGTTCACCTTTCCAATATGTTCTTCAAACTCAGCCTGCTTCCAAGCTTCAAAGAAATAGCCACGTGCATCGTTAAATACGCGAGGTTCAATAATGTATACGCCCTTTATGGCAGTCTCTTTATAATCCATTGCTCTATTTTTTGCGTGCAAAGGTAGCATTTTTTTTTCAGACTGACGCATTTTTAAGTTTCTTTTATTTGCAAGTCTCAAAAAATAAATGTACCTTTGCAGACGTGATTGAACTGAACAGACACATCGAAATTCTGCTTTTGAGCAGTGATTGCGTCATAGTTCCCGACTTGGGAGGTTTTATGACGCATCATGTCGATGCGCGCTATGATGACGAAGACAACATGTTCGTACCGCCATTACGCACACTCGGTTTCAATCCCCAGCTAACAATGAACGACTCGCTTTTGGCACAGTCATACATTGAAGCATACGATATCAACTACCCGGAAGCCATTCGCCGTATAGAAGCCGAAGTGACAGAACTGAAACAGCAGCTATACAACGACGGATTTTACGAGATGACAGGCATAGGTGTTCTTAGCCTGAACGAAGATAGACATATTGTATTTGAGCCATGTGAAGCAGGTCTACTAACTCCATCGCTCTATGGTCTGGGGGCTTTCGAGATGTTACCGTTGGACGAGAAAACAAACAGCCAGATTGTCCAGGTTGCAACACAACTCCCCATCACCGATGACAGCACAAAATCCATAAGAACAACTACCAAAGACGGCGAAAAAGCTATCATCGTCAAGATGTCGTGGTTACGCAATGCCGCTATTGCCGCTGCAATTATCATCTTTCTGTTATTTACACCAACAATAATCAATAATATTGGTACAGAAACACAACAGCCTTCAATGAGCGAAGTGGATTTGCTGCCGCTACCTAATAAGACTGTAGAGCCGAAAAAACTCGACACATCGGCCGTCAACATCAAGCATGACAGCATCGAGACGCCTGCAGTTGAAGAGAACGTATCTTCTGCCGATACCACAAAGATAGAATTTGCTAATACAAATGCCCTAAAGGCCGAGGCCATTGCAAAAACAACTTCAGAGCCTATTGCAGAGAAAGAAACCGGCTATTGTCTGGTACTTGCCAGCCAAGTGGCACAGCAGGGTGCCGAGAATTTAGTGAGCCAAATGAAACAGCATGGTTATGAAGACACACGTGTCAATATTAATAGAAATGTACGCCGTGTCGTCTATGGCCACTATCCTAGCCAGGATGCAGCTTATCAGGCCTTGAACAAGCTACGCAACTCATCCTCCGATTTCGACGAGGCGTGGGTTTACAAAATAAACTAAGAGCATACTAATGTATGAAGCGAGTACGTTGTCCCAAGTGCGACCAATACATCACTTTTGATGAAAAAAAATACAGCGACGGACAGTCGTTAGTTTTTCAGTGCCCGCAATGCGGCAAGACTTTCGGCATACGTATCGGCGTGTCAAAGCTGAAAGCCACACAAAAGGAAGAGACAGCCACGCTCAATGAGGACAATGGCCAACAAACGGCTGACGAGGCCTGCGGTAGCATTGTTGTCATTGAGAACGTCTTCCACTATAAGCAAGTTATTCCTTTGCAAATGGGAGACAACGTCATTGGACGCTATCAGAAAGGCAATCCCATCAATACCCCTTTTGAAACAGTCGACCCCAGTGTAGATTTGAACCATTGCACCATTAACGTCAGTCACGACAAGCAAGGCCGTTTACGCTACACGCTTAGTGACAACAACAGTAACACAGGTACCTTCGTTGACAATATTGAAGTAAAGGGTCGTGAACGCCGCGTTATCGAAGATGGAACGCTCTTTACTATTGGTGCTACCAGCATTATCCTACGTACTACAGAATCCAAAGAAGATTAACCGTATTAGTACACCCGTGGCCCAAAAATCATCGTACCGACACGTACCATCGTAGAGCGACAGGTGACGGCAATATCATAGTCATCGCTCATACCCCATGAACGTTCACGGAACCAAGGTGCATCTTGGAAATACGTTGATTTCACCTCGTCGAAGAAGTCTGCAGCCGTTATAAATTCCTGACGAATCTGTTCACGGTCGTCAGTCAGCGAGGCCATCATCATCAGTCCACAAATACGGACATGCTTCAACTCCCGCCATTCCCCATCAGCCAACAACTGTCGACAGTCATCAAGTCGCAGACCATATTTCGTACTTTCCTCGGCAATATGAAGCTCCAACAGCACGTCAATAACGCGTTCGCACTTCGCTGCCTGCTTCTCTATTTCCTTTAACAGTTTCAGCGAGTCAACAGCCTCAATCATCGTCACATAGGGTGCGATGTATTTCACCTTATTTGTCTGCAGATGACCAATGAAATGCCATTCAATATCCTTTGGAAGTGTCTCATGCTTTTGACGCAGTTCCTGCTCATGACTCTCGCCAAAGACGCGCTGCCCCTCTTCGTATGCAGCCTCGATATATTCATTGGTATGAAATTTACTAATTGCCACAAGGCGAACGCCTTGCGGCAATTGGCTCAATACCTTATGTAAGTTTCCCTTAACGTCGTACATTATAAAAAAGGACTTGGACTTACTATTAAATATTACTGTTCGAATTCTGGTTTCTCGTCAGCTACTTTATCCTTGCCATACTCATAGACATCCATCAATGGTGTCTCAGCAATAGAAGCAATGACATAATCAATCATTGTTCCACCCATTACCTCTTCAATATTCTTGACAGCACCATTCAACGTGCCGGCATTAACAAGATAGTTGATACTGGAACGCTTTTCTTTCGCTGTTTTTTCGTCGATGGTAATGAACTGAAGCTTTGCCTTGTACCAACGATCGGCGGAGTCCATGTCTGCAAAGAAAATCTCCTTATAGGGAGCAATCTTGATATCTTTGATGGTAAACTCTCCACTGATATACGACGACAGTTCTTCCATAATCCGTTGTTCAGCCTCTGTAAACGACAACGCATCAACAACATAACCTTCCGTCACTTTCTTCTGCAGACCATCGTCCATGGTCTTCTCATACTGGATTTTGCACTCAAACCATTGTGCGGTTCTACTTCTCATATTCTTCGTTTCAATTATTTAAATTGTTCAAGTTTGGATTTCTTCTCATTCGAGATGCGATCAATAATCTCTGTGGCAATACGCTGACTCTTTATATCACTTAGGCCAGCTTCCTCACCTAATTCGACTTGTTTTTGGTTTAGTTCCTCCATAACTGCCGAAGTTTGGGAAAGGAATTTCTTTTCCGAGTTGCTCATGTACTCGGTATTATAAATCTTAGAGAGAATACGGTCTGCTTCTTCTTCATAGCGTTTACGGAACAATTCTTCGGCCTTCTTCTCGTAGTATTCTAATTGTTTCTCATTCACATTAGTAATGCTGGTATCGGGGGTTGCTGCATCCAACTCCATCTCAGGGTCGTAGAGCGTAGGCGACACCTCGTCATCGAAATTTTCCTTTGGGACGGGTTCCACAAATTCCACTTCTTCCGTATTGGGAGTTAACTCCAAGAAGAGCCCAATACATACAACAGCCAAAATCACCGCAGCTACTCCAATGGTCAGTGAACGGCGCAACTGATGATATGACTTCATGGCTTTTTTCATGTCAGCAGCATCGCGATAGCGTTTTTCCGGATCTGCCATCGTAGCCTTTTTAATCACCGACCGATATTCAACAGGGATATCCGAGTCACGATACAGAAACTCCATGAACTTTCCCAACGAGTAAACGTCACTTCGCGCATCAGCCACGCCTTCCTCTATAACCTCCGGGGCAACGAATTCCGAGTATGATCCATAGAGCATTTCCTGATCGTTAATCGTCAGATAGGAAGATCCATGGAACAGGAGAAGGGGTATTTCTGTGTCCTTACGAACCAAGATATTGGCAGGAGAATAACACAGATGATAGACACCCTGACGATTCAAACTACTTGCACTCTCGAAAAGCACATCCATAACCTGCTCCACAAAACTGTTTTGTGCTACAATAGAGGGCTTATCATTAATCAGCCGTTCAAATGTCATATAATTGCCATTCTCGACCGTCACGCTACAGAGACCAGAGCTGTCCATTGTCACCTGATAGTGCAACTGATAGCGATCTGCAATTGTCTTAAGCTGTTCACTCTCCGTTTTAAGTGCTTCACAGAATCGCAGACTATCAGCAAGGTCATATCGAAGGTCAATAATGTTTGAAAATGAGTTCTCACCCATTTTCCTGTAGAAAGAACCAAAAGGCATCGGGTCTTTCTTCAACGCAGCACCATTCCTTGATGCAAGTAATTCTTCGTAATTCATGAATCAAAAGCGTGATTTGGGGAGGCAAAAGTACGCAATTATTCTGAGAAACGCAAAAAAAGAAAGTATTTTCTTTGTATTGCGCTCAACTTTTCGTAACTTTGCGCCTTGAAATCGACAAACCATAAGAAAAGATGCCTGAAATATCTGTTCGCGGACTCGAAATGCCAGAGTCGCCGATTCGAAAATTAGCACCTCTTGCTGCTGCTGCTAAAAAGCGTGGCACGAAGGTCTATCATCTGAACATTGGTCAGCCTGACCTCCCTACCCCACAAGTTGGTCTTGATGCCTTGAAGCGTATTGACCGTGACATTCTGGAGTATTCTCCATCACAGGGTTACCAAAGCTACCGAGAGAAGTTGGTCAGCTATTACGCGAAATATAATATTAATGTAACGGCCGATGACATTATCATCACATCAGGCGGTTCCGAGGCTGTTTTATTTGCATTTCTCAGTTGTCTGAACCCCGGCGACGAGATTATCGTACCAGAGCCAGCCTATGCCAATTACATGGCATTTGCGATTTCGGCTGGCGCCAAGATACGCACTATTGCCACGACCATCGAGGAGGGATTCTCTTTGCCGAAGGTTGAAAAGTTCGAGGAACTCATCAACGAGCGCACCCGTGCCATCATGATTTGCAATCCCAACAACCCGACTGGCTACCTCTACACTCGCCGCGAGATGAACCAGATACGTGACTTGGTAAAGAAGTACGATTTGTATCTATTCTCTGACGAGGTTTACCGCGAATATATCTACACTGGCTCGCCCTACATCTCAGCCTGTCATTTAGAGGGCATCGAGCAGAATGTCATTCTCATTGACTCGGTTTCTAAACGATACTCAGAGTGTGGTATCCGTATTGGTGCGCTGATAACCAAGAACGAAGAGGTACGCAAGGCGGTCATGAAATTCTGTCAGGCCCGTCTCTCTCCTCCCCTCATCGGACAGATTGTGGCTGAGGCTTCGCTGGATGCTCCAGAGGACTATTACCGCGATGTTTATGACGAGTATGTAGAGCGCCGCAAATGCTTAATCGATGGTTTGAACCGCATTCCTGGTGTCTACTCGCCCATCCCAATGGGTGCATTCTACACAGTTGCGAAATTACCCGTTGACGATGCAGAGAAATTCTGCCGTTGGTGTTTGGCTGAGTTCAACTACGAAGGTGAGACGGTCATGATGGCTCCCGCTGCAGGTTTCTACACAACCCCAGGCGCCGGCGTCAATCAGGTACGTATTGCCTACGTACTGAAAAAACAGGATTTGGAGCGTGCACTTGTCGTACTGCGTAAGGCTCTGGAAGCCTATCCAGGTCGCGTTGATGAATAATTCACATTTCACACATCAAACTTGAACTTACCTCTTTTCATAGCCCGTCGCATTCATAGTGACAAGGGCGACCGCCGCAAGGTGAGCCGTCCTGCTATTCACATTGCCACCATTGGTGTAGCCATTGGTTTGGCGGTAATGATTATCACTGTAAGCGTGGTCTTAGGGTTCAAGCACACCATTCGAGACAAGGTTGTAGGTTTCGGCAGCCATATTCAGGTGATGAATCTGCTGTCAATAAACAGCAGCGAGAGCTATCCCGTCAGCGTCAACGATAGCATGATGAAGGTTCTCTCCGACATCGAGGGTGTCCGTCATGTACAACGTTACGCACTGACACAAGGCATACTTAAAACAGAAGAAGAATTCCTCGGTGTGGTTTTCAAGGGCGTTGGTCCTGAGTATGACAATTCCTTTATCCGTGAGAATCTGGTAGAGGGTGAAATTCCTGCTTTTAGCGACGAGAAAGGAACACAGAAGATTCTGATATCACGTATGATTGCCGACAAGATGAAGTTAAAGAGTGGCGACAAGGTATACTCCTATTTCATTGGCAACGACGATGTACGTGTGCGTCGTTTCACAATCAGCGGCATCTACCAGACCAACATGACCCGTTTCGATGAAAAGATATGCTTCACAGACCTTTATACGGCAGCAAAGCTGAATGGTTGGTTCCCACATCAGTACTCCGGTGCTGAACTATTGGTCAACGATTTCGACCGTTTGGAGGAGACCGAGCAAAATGTCATCAGCAACATCAAGGGTACGCACGACGAATACAACAACACATACTCCTCACAGAACATCCACGACGCCTATCCTCAGGTATTCACATGGCTCGATTTGCTTGATGTCAACGTCTGGATTATCCTCGGCCTGATGGTCTGCCTGGCAGGCATCACCATGACAAGTGGCCTGTTGATTATCATCCTTGAACGCACATCAATGATAGGTGTTCTGAAAGCTCTCGGCTCCCGTAACAGGATGATTCGCCACACCTTTTTGTGGTTGTCAGCTTTCATCATTGGTCGTGGTCTTATCATCGGTGATATTATTGGAATCGGACTTGTGTTGCTCCAGCAATATACAGGTGTTATAACGCTTGACCCGCAGACCTATTATGTCTGTGAGGCACCTGTCGAACTAAACATACCTATCGTGGTAGCTCTGAATATTGCTACCCTAATTATCAGTATTTCTGTCCTAATTATCCCAAGTTTCTTCATTTCGCACATTCATCCTGCAAAATCTATGCGTTACGAGTAAAAAATTGCACATAAAATTTGCAGATGTGCAAAAAACGATGTACCTTTGCACAAAATTTCAAAATTTGTGCAATGAATCAAGCGAAAAGCTTTAATCAATATATCGAACGCGCCATCGTTGATAACTGGGATTTTGACGCTCTGACAGATTATCAGGGCATCACCTTGCAGTATCACGATGTGGCACGTAAGATTGAGAAACTTCATATTCTTTTTGAGAACTGTGACCTGAAGCCAGGTGACAAAGTGGCCCTTTGTGGCCGTAACTCTGCCCATTGGGCAGTCGCATTCTTAGCGACGCTGACCTACGGTGCTGTCGCCGTTCCCATTCTCCACGAGTTCAATCCAGAGCAGATTCACAATATTGTGAACCATTCGGAAGCACGCCTGCTTTTCGTGGGCGACTACGTGGTCAAGACGATAGTTGCCGAGGAAATGCCCCATCTCGAGGGTATCGTCAACATTCCCGATTTCTCGCTTCACACATCACGCTCAGAAAAACTCACTTATGCGCGCGAACATCTTAATTTAATGTTCGGAAGCAAGTATCCTCGTGCCTTCCGAGCCGAGAATGTGCATTACCACGTGGACGAAGCAGAGGAATTGGCGCTCATCAACTATACCAGCGGCACCACAGGCTTCTCCAAGGGCGCAATGCTGCCCTATCGTGCCCTTTGGGGCAATGTTGACTTCTGCATGAACCGTCTGCCGCTGAAGTCGCAGGACACTATGCTGAGTATTCTGCCGATGGCTCACATGTATGGCATGGCCATCGAATTTCTCTATGGTTTCTGCCGTGGTTGCCACCTCTTTTTCCTGACACGTCTGCCGTCACCGGCCATCATCGCCGATGCCTTCGCTACAGTGAAGCCTGCCATCGTCATTGCCGTGCCGCTCATCATTGAGAAGATTATCCGCAAACGCGTATTCCCGAAGATTCAGACCAACGGCATCCGCTTGTTGTTGCAGATGCCCGTAGTATCAAAGAAGGTCAAGGAGAAAATCTGCGACCAGGTCTATCAGGCCTTTGGCGGCCGTGCCTACGAGGTCATTGTAGGTGGAGCACCGCTGAGTCGCGAAGTCGAGCAGTTCCTTGTCTCCATCAATTTCCCCATTACCGTAGGCTACGGCACCACGGAGTGTGCACCGCTCATCAGCTATAGCGACTATAAAGACTTTGTGTCAGGCTCTTGTGGCACTCCGGTTGACCACATGGAGGCACGCATCGACAGCGACAACCCCGCCACCTTTCCCGGCGAGATTCTGGCTCGTGGCACCAATGTCATGCTGGGCTACTACAAGAATCCTGAGGCTACGGCTGCATCCATCGACAGCGAGGGTTGGTACCATACAGGCGACCTTGGCACGATGAGTGCCGACGGACACATCTTTATTCGTGGCCGTATCAAGAACATGCTGCTTGGTGCCAGCGGGCAGAACATCTATCCTGAGGAGATTGAGGACAAGCTCAACTCCATGCCGATGGTCAGCGAGAGCGTTGTCGTTCAACGCGACAACCGCCTTGTTGCTCTCATCTATCCTGACAGCGACGAAGTGGTGAATTTCACCGCCGACGAGTTGCAGGACATCATGGAGCAGAACCGTCAGCAACTGAACGAGCAGCTGCCTGCCTACAGCCGCATTGCAGCTATCGAGCTACGCAATGAGGAGTTTGCGAAGACTCCGAAAAAGAGCATTAAGCGATACCTGTATAACTAAGAAGTTAAAGAAGTAGAAGTTAAAGGAGTTAAGAGATATAAGTATGGAACAGATACCAAGCTTCAACAAACTGATAGAGAAAACCATTCTCGACAACTGGGATCTCGACGCGCTGACCGACTATAAAGGACAAACGCTGCAATACCACGATGTGGCCCGTAAGATAGAGAAAGTCCACATCCTGTTCGAGAATAGCGGCGTCACCAAGGGTGATAAGATTGCGCTCTGCGGACGCAACTCCAGCCAATGGGCCGTTGCCTTCCTGGCAACGCTGACCTATGGTGCTGTGGCCGTTCCCATTCTGCATGAGTTCAATGCCGAACAGATTCACAACATCGTGAACCACTCTGAGGCCAAGCTGCTGTTTGTTGGCGATCACGTAGCCACCATCATCGACCCACAGCAGATGCCAACCCTCGAGGGTATCATCAACAACCCCGACTACTCGCTGATGGTCAGTCGTACTGACAAGCTGACCTACGCCCGTGAGCACCTCAACGAGCTCTACGGCAAGAAGTTCCCCAAGTATTTCCGCAAGGAGCACGTCAGCTACTACGAGGAGCAATCGCCCGACGAGCTGGCCCTCATCAACTACACCAGCGGCACCACGGGTTTCTCCAAAGGTGTCATGGTACCCTACCGCGCCCTGTGGTCGAACTACGACTTCGCCTGCGACGTGCTGGGTAAGACCATCAAGGCTGGTGACCCCATCATCTCCATGCTCCCCATGGCCCACATGTACGGCATGGCCTTCGAGTTCATCTTCGAGTTCCTGCACGGCTGTCACGTCTACTACCTCAACCGTGTGCCCTCCCCCGCCATCATTGCCCAGGCACTGGCCGACATCAAGCCGGTCATTGTCATTGCAGTGCCACTCATTATAGAGAAGATTATTCGCAAGAAAGTATTCCCCAAAATACAAAACAATCGCATGCGCTTGCTGTTGCAGATGCCCGTCATCTCGAAGAAGGTTCGCCAGATGATTTGTCAGGAGGTTATCAAGGCCTTCGGCGGTCGCCTCTACGAGGTTATCATCGGCGGTGCCGCCTTGAACCAAGAGGTCGAGCAGTTCCTCAAGCGCATAGACTTCCCCTATACCGTAGGCTATGGTGCCACCGAGTGTGCACCCATCATCTGCTACCGCGACTGGAAGACCTTCGCCCCGGGCAGCTGTGGACGTGCTGCCCTCCACATGCAGGTGGAGATTGACTCACCCAACCCGAGCACCATCCCCGGCGAGATTCTTGCCAAGGGCCCCAACGTCATGCTGGGCTACTACAAGAATCCTGAGGCCACAGCCGAGACTATTGACCGCGAGGGCTGGTACCACACTGGCGACCTCGGCACAATGGATGCCGACGGCAACGTCTATATCAACGGCCGCTCAAAGAACATGCTCCTTGGCCCCAACGGCCAGAACATCTACCCCGAGGAGATTGAGGACAAGCTCAACTCCATGGCGATGGTGATGGAGAGCATCGTCGTGCAGCGCAACAATAAGCTCATCGCCCTTGTCCATCCCGACATGGACGAGGCCAAGAACATGAAGTTCACGGCCGACGACCTGAAGCACATCATGGACCAGAACCTCAACGGCCTGAACGAACAGATTCCTGCTTACGAGAAGATATCAGAGATTATCATCCACGAGGAGGAGTTTGAGAAAACCCCGAAGAAATCCATTAAACGTTATCTCTATCAATAACATTGAGACATATCTGAATACGGAGAACGTTGCCCGTAGCAAGGACGGTGTGGAGTATCATCCGCTTCGTCCTTTTTTGCCTGAGAATGCCAAGGTGCTGTTTCTGGGCAGCTTTCCTCCACAGCGCAAGCGGTGGTGCATGGATTTTTATTACCCCAATTTTATCAACGACCACTGGCGAATTGAGGGACAGCTGTTCTTTGGCGACAAGAACCACTTCGTTGACACGGCAGCCAAGCGCTTCAAGCTCGACGAGATTGTGGCCTTCTGCCAAGAACGTGGCCTTGCCTTCTTCGACACCTCCACAGCCATACGCCGTCTTCAAGACAATGCCTCCGACAAGTTTCTGGAGGTGGTGGAGCCAACCGACATCCGTGCCCTCATACAGCGGCTGCCTCACCTACGGGCCATCGTCACCACAGGCGAGAAAGCCACAGAGACCATCTGTGCCTCGCTCAGCATCCCGGTCGTTCCTAAGGTCAACACTTCTGTTGCTATTCCGGAAACAGAGGCTCCCTCCCTACAAAGGGAGGGAGGGGGGCGGATCTTGCTCTATCGCCTGCCCTCCTCCTCACGAGCCTACCCTCTCAGTTTCGACAAGAAGGTGGAGGCCTATCGCATCATCCTTAACCTATTATAAACCAACATGCTAACAGCTACCGAGATTATAAGCTACATGGAATCGCTGCAGGATGACAAGCAGCGTCAGATTCTCATGCGGTTTTTCAAGACAGGACCGGGCGAATACGGCGAGGGCGACGAGTTCCTGGGACTGAAGGTTCCCCAGACACGCGAAGTTGTCAAAAGCGCGGCTCACGACTTCCCCCTAAGCGAAGTCCCCGAGTTGCTGATGAACCGCTGGCACGAAGTGCGCCTCTGCGGTCTGCTGATACTTGTAGCGAAATTTGAGAAACTGGCAACCAAACGACTGGAAAAAGACGAAGCCGCCATCCGCGGCCGCGACGAGATCCTGACGATGTATCTGCAATTTGCCGAACAGGCAAACAACTGGGACCTGGTAGACCTCTCCGTCCACAAGATACTGGGCCATTGGCTCTTGCTGCCATCCTTATTAGGCGACAGAGACCACAAGCTCATGGTCCTCGACGAGCTGGCGCAAAGTCCCTGTCTTTGGAAACAACGCATGAGCATTGTCTGCACGTGGAAAACCTCGCAGAAGGGTGACCCTTCGTGGTGTCTGCGCTACGCAGAGATTCATCTCCATCATCCCCACGATCTGATGCATAAAGCAGTCGGCTGGATGCTCCGTGAGATGGGCAAGCGCGTATCCATGGACCTCCTCCGCGATTTCCTCCATCTGCATGCCCACGAGATGCCTCGCACCATGCTCCGCTATGCCATTGAGAAAATGCCCGAGCAAGAACGACATTTTTGGATGAACCCTATGCCTGTTTCTTGATAGTGTATGAGTTTTGCAAACAAACCTCACATACACCTATGACCGCCCTGAAACGCCGATAAATAAAGGGAATAAGACACGGGAGGAGTCATGACGACTCCTCCCGTTAACGTCCCGTATCATCTGTTACTCAAACAAAAAAGTAAAAAAGAGATGTAATTTTCATGGAAAAGTTGTATCTTTGTGGCGAGTATTTGAAAATTAAATGGTTATTATGGCATATATTATAACCTTTAGACGTTCATTAATGGCAAATTCGAGGAGTTTCCTTGCTATATTATTTTGCTTTTTTGTGTTCACAGAAGGGCACATGCTATATGCTCAGAATAAACATGCCTTTTTAATTGGGGTTTCTGTATATCCTCAAATCGGGAATAACCCGTGGAATAATATACATGGTTCTAACGATGTTGATATGTTATCAAAAACATTAAAAGCCCAATCCTTTAGAATAACGTCTGTTAAAAATGAAGCTGCAACTGCAGCAAGAATCCGAAAAGGACTAAAAGCCTTTTCAAATACATGTAAGCCTGGCGATATCGTCTATATCCACTTTTCTTGTCATGGACAACCATTCGAAGATTATGATGGAGATGAGAGTGATGGTTGGGATGAAGCCCTGGTCCCATTCGATGCTTTAAAGGAGTATCAGCAAGGTAAATATTCTGGCGAGAATCATATCACTGATGACGAATTGAACACCTATTTAAAAACTATCAGGAATAGAGTTGGACCCAAAGGCTTTGTATATGTCGTAATTGACGCCTGTCATGCGGGCTCTTCTTATCGTGGTGATGTAGACGAGGATAGTGTTGTAATTAGAGGAACAGACAAAGGATTCTCAAAATCCAACAAGCAATATGCTCCTCGTATTGACAAACGTGGAAAAATAAAGGTGGAGAAGTCTGCCAATATGGCTAACATATGCATTCTTGAAGCCTGTCAATCATATCAGGTGAATAGTGAGATACGTGTAGATGGCAAATATTATGGCTCATTGTCATATTATGTAAATAAGGCACTGGAGTCTACAAAACTTGACAAAAGCATTTCTTGGACAGAACGCGTAACCCAACTAATGAATCAAGATACACGTTTGGTACGTCAAAATCCTGTAATTGAAACTAGTCTCTAAAACTAAATATATGGCTATCAGTTTAAATAGACATAAGGATGAGAAAGAGGAAAAACTCGAGAAATTTGCCAAAGAACAATGGCAAAAAGTTAGGGTAATTCTTATGAGCCGCTATTCTTTGTCTGAAGAAGATTGTGCAGATGTATTTAATGAGTCACTCGTTATATTGTGGCAAAATATGAAAGAAAACAAGGTTAATGTGGATTGTATAGGGTCTGAAGAAAAGTCCAATTCAAACTACTTTATGACTATTTGTAGAAATAAGACAATGGAACTGCTAAGAAGTAATAAGAGATATACAAATATTTCTCCTAAACAGGACCAAGATAAAAATACAATCCAATTCTTGCCTGACAAGATTGATTCAATTCTTGCGTTAGATAAGGACTATAATGATTATCAAGAAGAGAAGGATAGTCTGGTAAGAACTATCATTAATAATCTACCATCTCCTTGCAATGAGTTATTATGGGGCTATTATGGAAATGGAAACACAATAAGAGAATTAGCTGAAGATTATTATAAAGGTAGCGAAAGTGCTGTCAAGGTTACAAAACATCGCTGCACAAACAAATTTCGTGAAAGGTTTAACATAGAGTATCAGAAGCTTTTAAGAAAATACAATGGCAAAAATTGATAATATCATTCAAGAAAAAGACCTTCTTAATGACGAGCGAATCAGCCGTTACATGCAAGGAAGGATGAATGTTGATGAAGAGTCTGCATTCATGGAAGAACTTAAGAGTAATGAAGAATTGCGTAATCAGGCCATTTCACAAGCAAGACTTGTTAAGGGCATGAAGCAAGTGGATGAAGAACTGAAAGATGCATTCCGTGAGGCAGATGAGCAAACTATCAGGAGAATTGCAAAAGAGGCATCGGGCAGCAAGAAATCATCTACACGTTGGCTAGCAATTGCGGCATCTATAGTATTTATCGTCTTCGTTGGCTTCAAGTCTTACGACTACTATGATACAACCAGCCTTGGCAGGGAATACGCCAACACATTCCCAGTATCAACTATTGTAAGAGGTGAAACAAATGCTGATATAGATACAGAACTTACCACATTATTTAATAATGTAGCTGAAGGTAAAGATTTGGATAATACAACTTCTCGACTCAAAACGTTATGGAAGCTGTCAAAACAGGACACCTATAATGACTATACCGATTATGCTCCGTACATCGGTTGGAATTTGGCTATTGGATATTTGCGGAATTATGAAAAGGCTAAGGCACGTAATGTTCTATCTGAAATGGAAACAATATATGATAATGAGACAATTATTGGCAAAAAGGTTAGAGAACTGATTAATAAGATTGAATAGATTACCATGTTGCTTAGATTATTGTATTTGTTGATCGGATTATTAACATTAATACCATCATATTCGCAAAACGTCGAGTATGATTCTTTTGAAGGATTAATTGGCGACATCAAAAAAAGGAACTTTGAAAAGCCCATAATATTTATGAGGCAGTATCTGGCTTCAGTAGAAAATGGTACTGAAGAATTTCAAGATACTACGTATATTAGCATGACAACTCTCTTAGCTTCATCGTATGCTCAAAATAACCAAATATATGAGGCTGATACCTTGCTTGCGCATGCCATTAATTTCATGGGAAAAGCAGGAAAGAAGTCACCATTAGCATATTCTCTCTTTATAGCAAAAGGAGGCATATTGAGTCTATTACAAAATTATGATGTAGCCTCAGTTTACTTAAAATCTGCTCTTGATATGATAAATGAACAAGAAGGGAAAAAAGAGACCTACTCAGTTATCGTGAGCATGTTAGCCGTATGTCATATGAATATGGATGATTTAGAGGGAGCACAAAAGGAAATAGATGAATCGGTAACAATCATCGACAAATCAACCTCAAAGTTTTCTGAATCAAACAAGATTGCTATTTATCAAAAAGCTGGAGCAATATATAACGAATTGGGGACTTTTGACAAAGCAGAATACTTCACAAAGAAAGCCTATGATTTATCGTTAGAGAATGATTTGTATGTTTCCGAATTTATTAATGCTGCAAATAATCTCGCTGTTATTTATACTGATGCAGGACGTTATTCTGACGAATTGACTGTTTTACATCAGATGGAAAAGAAGCCATTGTCAGAAATAGAAAGAAGCGGTGTTTGCAATAGTATCTATCTTGCCAATTATTATTTGGACAATGAAGAGGAAACAGTTAAATATGCTAACCTCTGCAGTAATAGTTTGAAAGTTATTTCTTTAGAGCTAAATGCATCATTCCCAAGTATGACTACTGAAAACATTTGGGACAAGAATGCAATGCAATTAAAGGTAAATATGGGTATTTTGGACAAATTTCATCATAACCCTAAGGCTTTAGAAATGTGTTACGATAACAGTTTGTTTATCAGGAGTCTGACTTATGATGACATGTCAAGATTACGTCAAATATCCCAAACCGATAGTACTATATACAATCTGTTTTCAGAAATCAGACTTCTAAAATCGGAAAGATTTGCAGGCTCCCATAACGTATATAAATCGTTAGAAGAAAAAGAGAAACTATTAAGAGAAACTTTATTAGCAAATAACAATAATAATCCAGCAATCCCTACATGGCGAGACGTAAAACAGTCGTTAAAGCATAATGAATGTGCAATAGAGTTTATAACATATGTAGGTTTTTCAAAATCAAATTCAGAAACGAAAGATCTTAAATATGCAGCACTTATATTAACACCAGAAATTGATAGTCCCATATTCGTAGAACTTTGTACATTCAACCAACTACATGAAGTTCTATTTAACGCATTGAAAGAACAAGAGATTGGCATTAACGAATTGTATGTTCAGGGAGAGAAGCAAATTCTATATGAACTGATTTGGAACAAAATAGATGATTATGTGAAAAATGCTAAGTCAATTTTCATATCTCCAACTCTACTCATCAAAGATGTTAATTTGGGCTTTATTCCTTGCCCAGATGGGAGCTATTTGAATGAGAAGTATGACATAAGAATCGTGACATCCACAGCAAAGATTTGTAATCAAGAAAGAGCACATTATTCTGATGCATATGTTTATGGCGGCATTGAGTATACAAAAGGAAAACATAATTCCAATCAAATCTCCTATAGGAGTATTGTGATTAACGAATTGTGCAATTCAACGCGAAATGGTTTTGGTTTCCTGCGAGCATCAGGGTATGAAGCAGACCTGATTGCAAATGCCCTTCAAGAAAATCGTATTGAGACAAATCTTATTAAGGGTGCTGATGCTGATGAAGAATCATTTAGGAAAATGGACGGGAATTCTCCATCTATCATTCATTTATCTACACATGGCTTTTACTTAGTAGGTTTTGACAAATATGCCGAGTATTTTGACAAACTTCTAACATATTCCATCAAAGATAATTCGATGCTCTTGTCCGGCTTGCTTTTGGCTGATGCTAACTCAACATTGAGGGGCTCTAATGAAAAAACGCCACTTAATGACGGAATAATAACGGCAGAAGAAATAGCAATGTTAGATTTAAGGAACACAGAACTAGTTGTTTTATCTGCTTGCGAAACAGCAATTGGTGTGAATTTGCAAGAGGGCTTTGGGGGACTTGTGAGGGCATTTAAAAATGCTGGAGTAAAAAGCGTCCTGGCAAGTTTGTGGAAAGTTCCTGATGATGCTACAGCAATACTTATGATCTCTTTTTATAAGTTTTTTTTGTCGGGAACAGAAATGCACATGGCTTTGAAAATGGCTCAAAAAGAAGTGTCTAAGCTATATCCGGATCCATATTACTGGGCATCGTTTATCTTATTGGATTGACACATTTCTTATCATAAATAATCGATGTGTTGTTAACCTTCTGCCTTTTATTGTCATAAAGGGTAGAAGAAACAACGTATTAAATCACTCTCAAATATCATAATTATAAGGTTTACAATTATTTGTGCAAAGGGCAGCCTGTTGTGAAACATGCTGCTTTTTTATTATTCTCAAAAAAAGTTTGTAATCATGTTAACCTTTTGTTTTTATATGTCATAAAGGGCAGAAACAAACATTAAATTTATTAAGAAAATGAGAAAATCGTGCTTATTTACATTAGTTTATCTTGAACTTCTTTGCGTTCTCATTTATTATGGGCTCTGGATATGGTTGATATTTGTAATACTTATTGGAGGTATTATTTGCTTCTTTATGTTTTTAGCCATTTCTTTAGAATTGGGATTCCGTGCGAAATATCCATTAGATTTTCTCGCACATACTAGATGGGTTAATAAATATTTTGAGGATAAGGGATTTGAATTTGTTAAACATAATACTGATTTCCCTGAATCAATTTATAGAAGAGATGAAGTCAATGTAATAGTAAGACTAAACGCTCCAATCTTAGAGACCAAGCAGTTTACGATTACTGTGATTATATCAAGCAAACAGAAGAAAGAATGGACTTTTCCTGCCATTATGGATGAAAAGGTGTTTGAGAATTTTGATTCGTTTTTAGAATCATCAAAAAAGTGAATCTGCTCTGTTAACCTTTTACAGAATTTTATCATTAAGGGTAGAAACAAACATTAATAACAATTTAAAATTTGATTTATGGAGACTTTATTTTTCTTAGTAATTGCAGTATCATTAGCATACGCAGTTGGTTGCTGGGGTAGAACCCGCAAGATTGGCTTTGGATTGGCCTTTGTCCTCTCACTGATTAATTTGCTCGTTGGCATTATTGCCGTAGCATGCTCAAAGAAACTTGAAACAAATAAGAATGAGGAGGAATAAGATATGAAAACGGCAGGTTGGATATTTATTGTGATTGGTGTATTGGCATTCTTGGGTGCAGCATCGAAAGGTCATAGTGTGTTTGGTCCACTTTTTTGGATAGGAATCGGTGGAGTATTACTTTATTTAAAGAGAGAACGTGAAGAAAACAAAGAAAATAGTTCCGGTGCAGTTCCTTCGGTAAAGAAAGAATCTGTAAAACCAGTAGAAAAAGAAATGGTTAAAGAACCGTTAGATAAAACGACACCCGTTACTTTTGAGCAAAAAGAAGCGGCTCTCTGTTTAATAGCATTCTTTGCTGGTTATAATGACGACTTGACAACTGATGGTGCAGCTTACATGGTTTCATATCAATCAGCCATCTGGTTCGGGATTGGCAATTATAAAAAGACTCTTACGGCAGCCTTACCCAAATATCAAGACGCAGACAAGCTAATAGACACAGTTTTGACCATCAAAGATACAAAATCAAGAGAGTTCATCCTCCTCACTTGCTATGATCTCACCATGATGTCTGGCAAAGCGGAAGCTTATGAATTCTTATATAACATCGCAAATGATATGGGTTATAATAAGGAAAAGTTTCAAAAATTGATTGACCAATACTCGGATAGGCCATCAATAAACTAACAATTACAATAGAACACTTGTTGCCATAATATAAAGGTAATATTCATAGTTGTAAGATGGGATGGGCTGTTGTGAAACACTCCATCCGCTTTTTTGTTAAATTTTGCAAACATCGAACGACATACTGTAACTTTTGGACTTGTTCTGTCATAAAGGGTAGAAACAAAAAAATAATATGGAAAGTTTAAACATTCAAATCGACAAGAACAACGTTGAACAGCAGAAGGCGTTCGACTTGGTAGCAAATACTAACACTTGCCTTTTTATCACAGGTAAAGCTGGTACAGGCAAGACCACGTTTATCAAGCGCATTCAGGAAGAAATCAACAAAAACTTCTTGGTATTAGCACCTACTGGCATTGCTGCTATTGCTGTTGGAGGTCAAACAATGCATTCGTTCTTTGGCTTCCCCATGCAGGCAATGGGGCCTCATACAGAGATAAGCCTTTCTAATGAAAAGTTCCAGATTCTCAAAGAAACGGATACCATCATTGTGGATGAGGCCTCGATGGTAAGAAGTGATATGGTGGATGGTATGGACAGATGCCTGCGAATGGTATTCGAAACCAATATGCCTTTTGGTGGTAAACAAGTTATCTTCGTGGGTGACTTATTCCAGCTTCCCCCTGTAGTAAAAGAAGGAAGTGCTGATGCAGAGATGTTGCATGATCTCTATGGTGCCGGCCTTCCATTCTTTTACAAGGCACTTGTCTTGAAGAGAATGAACCTTCCCAAGATTGAATTCCAAAAGGTGTATCGTCAGAGTGATGAGGATTTCCTAAACATCCTGAACAAAATGCGCAATGGCGAGGTAACAAACGAGGACTTGGCTTTGCTGAATAAGCATGTTTCAATGGATTCTGACAATGAAGATTACTCTGTGACACTGACATCCTTTAACTACATGGCAGAAAAAATCAACGACGAGAAGCTAGATGCCATCGAGGAAGAAGAGTTTTGTTATCAAGCAGAAATTCATGATGATTTCAAGAAGAGTGATGCTCCTGTGCCAGAGTTCCTTAGATTGAAAGTCGGTGCCCAGGTCATCTTCTGTCGTAACTATCCACAGGCTGGATATATGAATGGTACAATTGGTAAGGTCTCAAAGCTGGATGAAGCCCATATCTTTGTCACATTGGAGAATGGTGTAGAAATTAATGTAAGCAGAGTTGATTGGGAAAATCGTCAGAGCAAGTATAATAGCCTGACTCGTAAAATGGAGTCGGAAGTTGTTGGCTCGTTTACTCAGTTCCCCCTGAAATTAGCGTGGACCATCACTATCCATAAGTCACAGGGCATGACTTTCGATAAGATGCATTTCGATTTATCTCGTGGAACCTTCCAGGCAGGACAGGCATACGTTGCTATCAGCCGTCTGCGCTCTCTTGATGGTTTGACACTTAGCAATCCTATCCGTCCACATCATGTAACACAGAACCAGGAGGTACGCGTATTCGCTAATTCATTCAACGACGTAGATATGATTAATGACGAACTGGAGACAGGCAAAGCCATTTATAAATATCTGAAAGCAAAGGATTATAATATGGCAGCAAAGTCATGTTTGAAACTTATGAAGAGAAAGATTCAAAAAAACGACTTTAGGAATGCTGCTTTGATTGCTAAAAAGATGTTCGACATTATGATGGATGATGCTTGCTTAAAGGGTATGACAAAGGATATGAAGCTGTTGAAGGATTGCAGTATGACTTGCAACTTCTTGAATGCGGTAATCTGTCTTTATGGCAATCGCTATGAAGAAGCCGTTGGCTATGCGGATATGGTTCTCAGTAGAAAGTCTTGTTTGGAGGCAATGTTTATCAAGGGACGTGCGCTCTATGAACTCGATAGAAATGACGAGGCATACGATGTGGTATACCAAATTATAAATATTTCCAAAGAAGGTGAGGAGAAGAAGGCTATTGACAAGAAACTGCTTCTCTTTGAAGCAAGAGTTAATAAGCGTATGGGAAACTCTATTCTTGCCATTAGTCAGCGACTTATCAAACTTTGTCCTGAATATATGGGCGGTTATTTGATGGTGCGTAATGAGGCCAGAAGACTTGAAATGCATTTGACATTCTCAGAGTCAGATGAAAACATGGAATTTGCAACTGCTTTCGAAAATGGTAATGTATCGGACGAAGATTTCTGCAAAATGCTTTCTAATACAAAGGATAGAAAGAGTCTCAGCATACTGCAAAGACTTATCAACAAACTTAAATGAGTATTATTATGAGAAAGTTCAATTCGTTAGTGCTGGCTTTATGCATGATATCATGTACAGCAAACAAAAATGATGTAAATGTGGTAGATTGGAGTATTTCTGAAACAGAGTCTTCAACTACCAAGAAAGATAAAATCTCACCCATGAAGACGAAATTCGTCTGGAAGAATAGCCTTGGTGAGGACAATGATGTGGTAGAACAAGATACTTTATTCTCGTTTTTAGGTAAACCAATTATGATAAACGATAAGATTTGTGAGCAAATATCGGCAATAGCGGCTCAAGACAAGAAGCTGTCATATAGTGATAGTATTATTCAAATAGTAAATGTGAGATGGCGAGTAAATTTGATGTCTGGTGGCATCGTATTGATAACCTCTGTTCAGCCAGACGATCCCAAGATGAAACAGGTAGTCAAATATTTGAATAGCATTTATGGAAAGCCATATCAAGATGAAGAAGATGGCTATAACATCAAATGGTCATCGTCAGATGATTCATTAGATATATTCAGACCTGATTGTACATTAGTTCATTTACGAAGAATTCATTCAGAAGAAGGTGGAACAACTCTTATTTTCAAGTGAAGATGAAGAAAAAAATTATAGGAACCATCTTAGTGATGGCAGTGTTATTGCTTTTAGGCATATCATGGGGTAAGTTCATAAAGAGAGAATGTATCCAAGATGGGTATAGAGTAGGTGTTTCGTCCATAATGCAAGCTGCTTTCTGGGACGACAGTTCTTGTGTTTGTATTGCGAAAGAACTGCAAAATGGTTACCAGTTTTCCCTCATGTATAACAAGGACTTATGTATATTCCATTTCGAAAGAGGAGATACGATTAATCAATATTGTGCAATACATGAGTTACCTTTTGAATGCTGGAGATACGAAGACTCTACCGGTGTTTTCGTTGTTGACATTCAATTCCCAGTCCTACATTTGGACAGTATAGATGGCTTTGGGCCAGATATGTTCTTTATGGACGTGAACTTTGACGGAGAAGAAGAGTTCATCGTTAGACATGAAGGATATAACAGGTCTTATTACGCTTGCTTCGATATTGTAAATGGCAATCCAGAAAGTCGCTGTCCAGGACTATTAGAATGTTTGAATGAAGCTCCTTATAATAATATTGTTGCTAGCGGTATGCCATCTTCTTATTCTTATACTGCTTTCGATTATAAGAAGAAAGAAATATATATACGTGAAGGTATGGGGGCGTCAGGCTATCAGGAAACTTGGGCAAAATATGAAGAGCATGACATTTGGACTGGTAATGGTGGCGTAAAGGTATATAAAAGGAAAGATCACAACTTTAATGGGGAAGGTGAAATAGTGGAAACATACCTGATGAAAGACGATACGCTTAGACTTGTTGAATCAGAAACCATACCCTGGGAGGATTGAAATATTGCTGTTGCCATTGTTGTATCTCCAAATCTAATTATTGGTGCAAAAATAAAGAACAAAATTGAAACGTCCCCAAAAATCACATAAACTCCGAAGCCTGCCGCTTCGGAGTTTATGTATAACGACAAGAATCAAAAGTGGACGTCCATACAACTTATTTTGGCTTGTTTGTCAGTATACTGATGGTCTCTTCGAACTCTGCAAGGATTTCCTTAAGGCGAGGGTTGGATTTCTGCACAATGAGAGCTGCAAAGTTCCTAGTCGTTCCTTCTTGAACTTCTGCAGTTTCCATAACATAAGCATCACGCTTTGAATAAGAGTTGAACCAGCGTACAAACAATCGGCTACGGAATGACTGGCGCCCGTCGCCCGTTTCGCAGATGTAAAGCAGAATGTCAGGGTTGGCTGCGAAGAAGGCTTCGATGATGCGGAAGACGGTGGCTTTCAGCTTCTCGTCGTTGGGCGAAGGACGATTACTTTCATTAATGATAAAGAACTGGTAGGTTCCTGTCGGCCAAATGGAATAGTCGTCCATGAAACCAATTCGGAACAGCAGTTCGTTACTGGTTTCAACGAGGTAGTCGCCATCTTCCGTCCAAACCTTGTAGGGGGCAAGGCGGTTGATGTAGTTAAGGTCGAGAGGATTCATACGTTATATTGCTAATCTTCTGCGGTCTTCTCGGATTCTCTTAAATACTTCCTGTGACTGCTCCTCCCACTCCTTCTTTTTGCGGATAGACTCGCGGACTGCGGCAATGATTTCGTCGCGCGTGCGATTCTTAAATGCAGGTGATACCATTGTTATAATCCTTTCTTTGTTTATTTCTCGCCTGCAAAGATAAGGAATAATTCTGAAAGTTGCAAGGAATTTGAGAGAAAAGAGAGCCAAGGACGGCCAAGGACGGAAGAAGTCGGCCAACGAGCGCCCGATAGTGCCTTTTACGACCTTTTACGTCCTTTTGCGACCTTTTGCGACCTTTTAGCGCCCGATAGTGCCCGAAACGGAAAGTGACGAAACGGGAGGTTGTAACTTTGCATCGTGAAAAAGCTGAGCGAAGCGATGCAAAAGAGAGGGTGACGGATTCCGGAAAAAGGAGCATGACTTTTCAGAAATACTCAACGAGTTTTGGAAAATACTCCATGAGTTTTGAAAAAATCTCCATGACTTTTGCGAAATACTCCATGAGTATTTTCAAAA
>Ga0247611_10000720_pt1 | contig 64769 bp, 50 predicted proteins | sample 177DNAGHGhighgp2_FD_192422 | JGI IMG/M metagenome (GOLD analysis project Ga0247611, IMG submission 192422) | Sheep rumen microbial communities from Palmerston North, Manawatu-Wanganui, New Zealand - 1770 DNA GHGhigh gp2 | ecosystem: Host-associated > Mammals > Digestive system > Stomach > Rumen...
GTGGCGACACGTTGAGCCGAGCGGCACTAATGGCCCGAAAGCTTCCGTTCTTGTGTGCGGTTGCCCTTGTGTCCGTTTTCACCCCATCCGGAAAGGCCGTAGACGAACAAGTGGCGGCTATGGCGCGGGGGCGCACCTCTTCCCATTCCGAACAGAGAAGTTAAGCCCCGCCGCGACGATGATACTGCGGGAAACCGTGGGAAAGTAGTTCGCCGCCCACCCACAACGGAGACCCCGTCAGCATACAGCTGGCGGGGCTTTCTGTTTTTAGTCGGTTAGGTTGTCTGATGATTGGTTTTGGCCGAAGAAATGAAAAAAAACAACACTTTTTGTTGCTTTTTTTCCTTTTTCCCTTTATCTTTGAAGCCTCAAAAGTCGTTAAAACATGATCATGAAAGTTTACCATATTATTCACTAAAAACCTTACCGTTATGAAAAACAAAGTTTTACAATTGTTGATGCTCTTCTGCTTTGCCTGTTTTGGCATGGCAAGAGCTACAGTCGTTACGATTGGGACGGGTACCAACACCGGTCAAAACTCGTTGCCAGTTAAAACGGATTGGAATTACTCCCTGACCCAGCAGATTTTCACTGCCGATGAAGTGGGAATGAGCGGTGCCATTAACGCTATCTCCTTCAATTATACCAACAGTGCTGGAGCCTTTTCCATGTCTGATATCCAGGTGTATATGAAGCATGTCTCCACGACACAGTTCAACAGTAGTAGCGACATGGTTATGGTCGGTCCGAGCGACAAAGTGTTTGAAGGCACCTTCTCAGCTTCAGGGGCTGGCTGGGTGACCGTTAACCTTGATACCCCGTTCATCTACGACGGCAACAACAACCTGCTGATATGCTTTTACACCCCTGTTGCCAATTTCGTGGGTAGTTATGGCAATATGTTCTATTATACGAACACCTATACGAACACCGAAGAAAATATATATTCTAGTATGGCGTTATATTCCAGCAGTTACATTGACTTTACCAATATAGACTATGATTTTGTGGCTTGGGCTAATTATAATTTCCGCGCCAACATCCAAATCGACATCACCCCGATTATGTCCATTCCATTCACTGAGAACTTTACCACATCTTCCCCCCCCGGCAATTGGACCAGATACAGAGGTTGGCTGAACCATATCATGAATGGCACAGCTTCGTTAACCACGTACACGGGAGACCAAGGTTGGCGATTCGGTACCGCCAATGGCGTGTTTAATAACCATGCCCGAATCAACATTTGGAGCAATGTTATCAATTATTGGCTGCTCACACCTATAGTGGCCATGCAAAACAACTGCCAACTTACCTTCGAATTGGCTCTGACCAAGTACTATGGCACCTTGCAGCCCGCCGTTTCTGGAGAGCAGCCCGACGACCGATTCGTCGTCTTGGCCTCGACCGACTATGGCAGCACCTGGACCATCCTCCGCGAATGGAACAACACGGGCTCTTCCTACGTGTATGATAACATTCTTCTCGCGGGGGAAGATGTTGCCATCGACCTTTCCGCTTATCAAGGCACCAACCTCATGATTGCCTTCTATGGTGAGAGTAAGGTAGCAAACAATGGTGACAACAACTTGCATATAGATAATGTGAGCATCGATTATATCCCCACCTGCCAGAAACCCACCAACTTCCATGTGTCGGACATCGCCGAGCGTTCCGTCGTTCTCACTTGGGATGCTCCTGCCGACCAAAACCATTGGGAAGTGGGCTACAAGACCGATAGCGATCCGTATTATATGTGGTGGACGGAACCCATAGAGACCCCCTATCTGTTTAGTGGTCATCCCAACAATCCTCTGCAGCCTGAAACCCATTATACTGTAAAGATTCGTCCTATATGCGGTACCACATACGGAAGCTTTAGCAAAGAGATTGATTTCACTACGCTTGAGGCCTGCCCTGTGCCCACCAATTTGACCATCACGAACGTTACACCACATGGCGTTACAGCCGTATTCGAGCCTGGTTCACCGACGCAAACCCTTTGGTCCTTTAATTATACTACTACTAATGTGCCGCCCACCTATGCCAATGGTACAACATTTAGCCATACGATTAACTATCCGGAATATTGGGAGGCGTTCCAATCCAATACCCATTATTATCTTTGGGTTGGCATTGAATGTCCGGAGGATAATAATAACTACCATTGGGGAGAGCCTGCTGAATTCACTACGCCTGAGGCCTGCCCAGCGGTGGATGTGTCGCATGAGGTGGAAATTGAGGATGTACAACCCCATTCTGTCTCCTTGAGCTGGGAGGCTTACCAAGGCATGGCTACCCAATGGCAGGTGTTTTACAACTTATATCCATATCTACCCAACGACGAAAACTATATCAATGAAGTTGCAGTAGTGACCGATGAACCATACGTCACCATCGATAGCTTGCTCGGCGACTACGACTACCACTTCTGGATCCGCAGCTATTGCGGCGAATGGCATAATGAGCCCGAATGGAGCAGCTGGAGCGACATGATTACTGCTCACACCTTGGTGTCGTGCCCGGCGCCCACCAACTTGGTAGTCCGCACTACAGCCAACTCCGCCATCATCACTTGGACACCTGGCCAACCTGACCAGCACTTATGGACTGTGGAAATCATGAGCGAAGATTGGGGCGACTATCCGCCTACTTTCGAAGTGGACGTGCCTTACATCACCTTCGATGAAGAATTCCTTGACGGAATGATTGACGATGGCAACTGTTACGAAAAGAGTTTCACCGTCTACGTTTATGAGGAATGCGGCGGGGAAGACGGCACAAGCGAAGCTGCAGAACTTGAATTCATCGTCACCGACAGGCAATTCGTCACTGTGTATGATGGAGAAGATGTCAACAACCGCATCCCTGCTTATATCTACTATTTCGACGACTTTACGAAAAGCCAGTTCGTCATCCCCGCCGAGGACTTGACGGAGATGATTGGCACGCCCATCAGCAGCATGACATTCTACACCGAAGACCTTGATACGTATGATTACACTACTCTAAGTCCTGCAAATGTTTTCTTGCTTGAAGTGGATTACACCGAGATTAGCGAATTTGAACCGAGCGGTCAGAACGTTTACACTGGCTATTTCCATATCGAAAAAAGAAATGGGCATTATGAGCTCACAATCAACTTCAGCACGCCCTACATCTACCAAGGCGGCAATCTTTTGGTGGGCATAGAGAACACCGTTGACAACGGATACAAGAACATTTACTTCTATGGCCAAACGGTCAACGGGGCATCCATTTCTGGCTCAAATGGCAGCAGCACGGGAACCATCCCCGCCGAACAGCAAAACTTCATCCCCAAGACCACCTTTGGATTCCTTCCCACTTGTGAGCCGAAGAGCTTGCCCTACAGCTATGGCTTTGAAGACGACTCTGAACTCGACTGCTGGACGATGCTGGATTGCCATTACGCTTCAGGCATCAGCAGCAATGCCTATTACGAAGGCGGTTATGGCTTCGAGTTCCATTGGAATACCACCCCTCCACAATACCTCATCTCACCTCAGTTTGAGGGAACCACGGGCATGAACGTGTCGTTCTCCTACAAGAATTATTCTGACACCTATCCCGAGACTTTCCAAGTGGGTTACTCCACAACTACAAAATCGTCCAATGCCTTCATTTGGGGCGATGAGGTGACCGCCTATGGCCAAACTTGGCATCTTTATGAAGCGTTCTACCCCATAGGTACCAAATATGTCGCCGTCAAACTCACTTCAGACGACATGTATTTTCTTTATCTCGATAACTTCAACTTCGAACCGGCCCTTTGTATGGATGAAGACCAGTGTGAGCTCACCTTCACACTCCACGATAGCTGGGGTGATGGTTGGAACGGCGCGGCCATCAATGTGAGGGATGTCGCGACTAACGAGCTTTTGGCCTCAGTGTCGGCACCAAGCCATGGCGGTGGCAACCATGCCTCCATCGACTACTATTCACTCTTCGCTTGCGACGGTCGCGAACTCCGTTTCGAATGGGTGAATGGCGAATATGATAATGAATGTGGATATTCTATCGCCGACCTCAATGGAAACATTGTCTTATCTGGTGGTTCAAGTGAGTTGAGTGAACCATTCTATTACACGACGAACTGCACGAAACAGTACATCTTCATTGTCAATGGCAACTGGAACAATGGCGGCAACTGGAATTACGCCGAAGTGCCCGATGAAGGCAGCGACGTCATCATCCGCGCCGATGCCGTCATTCCTGCAGGTTATACTGCATATGCTTATGATGTTGTCCTTGATGGTGGCAGCATCACCATTGAAGATGGCGGCCAACTCTGGCATCGTACGAATGGCCTTGAGGTCACCATGAAGAAAAACATCGTAGGTTACGGCGATACGAACAACCAGAACCACTATTACCTGCTGGCCCACCCATTCAATGAGAACATACCTGTACCTGAAGAAATGAAAGCTTCAGGCTGCGACCTGTATAAGTTCAACGAATTAGAACCGGAAGCCGAATGGCGCAACAACAGGCAAGAACCTATCAACGAGCTACGACAGCTTTCTGGCTATCTTTTTGCCAGCCCCATTGATATGGAGCTGTCGTTCACGGGCAGCACAATGAAATCAGGTTCTTATTATCTCCCCGAAGTGGAGTATTATGAGGATCCAAATAGCAACTTCAACGGATGGGCTCTCTGGGGTAATTTCCTCACCTGCAACATTTATGTCTACACCAAAGACGATGAAGGTGAATATGTACCGATGGATGTCATGGTTTACAACGAAGCGGGTGAAAAGGTGATGCTGTCGGCTGGCCCCATCCCACCGATGAGTGCTTACTTCCTAAAGCTGACGCAGTCGATGGCGGTTTATTTCCTTTACTATCGTGTCAAACCAGAAGGAGTCATCAATAGCCTTTTTACCGTGAATAGCAATGGCGACCAAGTGCGGTTCTCGCAAGGCAACCTGCAATACATCGGTAGTGCCAGCACGCCTTACTGGAAGTTTGCCGACAACCAGTGGGAGATCCTTGGCGACAATGGCCAAGGCAGTACGAGCCAAAACGTCGATCGCGACCTCTTTGGTTGGGGCACGAGTGGCTACAATCACGGTTCCGTTTGTTACCAACCTTGGAGCACGAGTGAAGTTTATGCAGACTATAGGCCCTATGGTAGTACTACTACCAATCTCTATGACGAGACAGGAAAAGCCGAATGGGGCTACAACGCCATCAGCAACGGCGGCAATACGGAGCATCTCGGTTGGCGCACAATGACTCGGTCAGAGTGGGGCTATGTCTTCAACCAACGGACAACGCCCTCAGGCATTCGTTATGCCAAGGCCATTGTGAATGGTGTGAAAGGCATGGTCTTGCTTCCCGATGATTGGAATGCCAGTTATTATAGCCTAAACGCTACAAACACGCCCGATGTCAATTTCACTAGCAACACGATATCTGCTTCACAATGGAGCATTTTGGAGGAGCATGGTGCAGTCTTCCTCCCCGAATCGGGCTGGCGTTCTGGCACTGACTTAAACAATTTAACCAGTTACGGTACCTACTGGTCATCGCAAGAAGGCAACAATACCCATGCAGGTTGCATCAACTTCAATGATACTTACTTTAGCCCAACGGATACTGGTGAGAGGTCTAGAGGTTTTAGCGTACGCCTTGTGTTTCCTACAAGATAGTAGGTATAAAGGCCATAACGGACGCCTTGTTGTACCTGTTTGAAATGATTTTTGAATAGTCTTAAAACTAAATGTGAAAAGCCAACCATTTTCCAACCGAAAATGGTTGGCTTTGTTTTTTTTCCTATCTTTGCCCGTTTTTACGAAGCAAATCATTCTCACTATGATAGACATCAAGTTTTTAGTCAAGAACCCCGACGTGGTCAGGGAAAACATCAAGAAGAAATACCAGGATAACAAACTGCCTCTCGTCGATGAGGCCATCAACTTGTACACCCAATATTGCGACTGCCAGCAACGTGCCGACGATCTTCGCTCGCAGCGCAACTCCATCTCCAAAGAGATTGGCATTCTCTTCAAAAACAAAGAAGTAGAGAAGGCTAACGAAATGAAAAAACTCGTTGAAGCCAATGCCCAGGAGTTGGAACAGCTCGGCAAGCAGCAGACTTCGCTGATGGAGCAACTCACCAAGGTGATGTACGCCATCCCGAACATTATCGCTCCTGAGGTGCCGATAGGGAAGGACGATACCTTCAACGTTGAGAAGGAACGTTTTGGCGAACCTGTGGTGCCCGATTTCGAGGTGCCTTACCATGCCGACATTATGGCCAAATTCAATGGTCTCGACCTTGACTCGGCTCACCGCGTGGCTGGCAATGGCTTCTATTATCTCATGGGCGACATCGCCCGTCTGCATTCAGCAGTCATCACCTACGCTCGCGACTTCATGATCGACCGTGGCTTCACTTATTGTATCCCGCCTTTCATGGTGCGCAGCGAGATTGTCTCCGGCGTGATGAGTTTCGCCGAAATGGATGCAATGATGTACAAAATCGAAGGCGAAGACCTTTATCTCATCGGCACCAGCGAACACTCGATGATCGGTAAGTTCATCGACCAAATCGTTCCTGAAGAAAGCCTCCCGCTGACCTTGACCAGTTACTCGCCCTGCTTCCGCAAGGAGAAAGGTGCCCATGGTATCGAGGAACGCGGTGTGTATCGTATCCACCAGTTCGAGAAACAGGAGATGGTGGTGCTCTGCAAACAAGAGGATGCCGACTACTGGTACGAGCAAATGTGGAAGAATACTGTCGACCTGTTCCGCTCCATGGACATTCCTGTACGTACATTGGAATGCTGTTCGGGCGACTTGGCTGACCTCAAGGTGAAGTCGCTCGACGTTGAAGCTTGGTCGCCGCGCCAGAAGAAGTATTTTGAAGTGGGTAGTTGCTCTTATCTCGGCGATGCCCAGGCACGTAGACTGAAAATCAGAATCAAGGGAAAGAACGGTAACTATTTTGCTCACACTTTGAACAATACGGTTGTTGCCCCGCCACGTATGTTGATAGCCTTCCTGGAGAACAACCTCCGCGCCGATGGTAGCGTGGCCATCCCGAAAGCCCTGCAACCCTATATGGGCGGAAAAACTGAAATTCGATAATGACTTGTGACAATGACTATGACCGCTTCAATCGTATGTGAAAGCGGTCATTGTCATGGTCAATAGTCATAGTAAAAAAGATAAACTATGGATATATCAATCGTCGTACCCCTGCTGAATGAGGCTGAGTCGTTGCCCGAATTGGAGGCATGGATTCGTCGCGTTATGGACGAACATGGCTTCTCCTACGAAATCGTCTTCGTCGACGATGGCTCCACCGACAATTCTTGGGCTATCATCCAGCAGCTTTCTGAAGCCAATCCGAACGTGAAAGCCCTTCGTTTCAGAAGAAACTATGGTAAGTCACCGGCTTTGAATGAAGGCTTTAAGGTGGTGAAAGGTGACGTGGTGATTACCATGGACGCCGACCTTCAAGACAGTCCCGATGAAATCCCCGAGCTTTACAAGATGATTAAGGAGGATGGCTATGATCTCGTATCAGGTTGGAAGAAGGTGCGTTATGACTCAAAGATTGCAAAAAACATACCCTCCAAGTTTTTCAACTGGACTACGCGTAGGATGTCGGGCATCAAGCTACACGACTTCAACTGTGGCTTGAAAGCCTATCGCAATGAAGTGGTGAAGAACATCCAGGTTTACGGCGAGATGCATCGTTATATCCCTGTCATCGCCAAGATGAACGGATTCACCCACATAGGGGAAAAGGTAGTGCACCATCAGAAGCGGAAATACGGTAGCAGCAAGTTCGGCATGAGCCGATTTATCCGTGGTTATCTTGACTTGTTGACCATCAATTTCATTTCGAAGTTCAGCAACCGACCGATGCATTTCTTCGGCATGTTGGGCTCGATTACTTTCCTTGCTGGATTCATCATCGCGGTGTATCTGGCTTGTTCGCGCTTGTTCTTCCATGTCTATGGTATGACGCGCCGCCCCTTGTTTTATTTCGCACTCTTGGCCATCGTCTTGGGCGTTCAGCTCTTCTCAACGGGTTTCTTGGCTGAGATGATAACTTCAACACAACGCAACAAGCGAGTGTATTCCATTTCGGAGCGTATCAACGCTTAAGCAAAAAAAGACCAACCCTCTATGTCATTCCCTTGGGAATCTATAGAGGGTTGGACTTTTTTGTTTGCAGACAATCAATACAATTCGTCGAAGCCGCCGTCGATGCTATCGTCGAAGCTGTCGCCAAACTCATCGTTGAATTCTTCTTCGTCGAATTCGTCTTCAAACTCGTCAAATGGCGAGTCATCAGCAAAGTCATTGTTCTCCCAGTCGAAGTTGCGTTCCAGTTTCGACTCGTCAAACTCATCCTCTTCATCGTGACCGCTGATAAAATCGTCAATTTCATCATCGCTCATTTTGTCAAAATTGACATCCAACAGGGCCGAGTCGTTGATGGCACGGTTCATTGACTTCAATTCACGCATCACGGAAGGCGAGACGTAGAACTCGTCAATGTTTTCTTCGCAGTATTTCAAGTATTTGGGGTCTTTCTCATACACTTCGGCGATGGTCATGCCTTCATATTTTCCGAAGGTGAAAACAGAATCAATGTCATAGAATTTCATATTATTTTCCTTTCTTTTTTGTCAGTTTATAATGTCTTTTTCAGTCCGCAAATATCATGCATTTTTCTGTTTGTTGCAATAAAAAATCACTTTTTAAACGCAAAAAACACGGCGAGGATGATGAAGATGAACGAAATGATGTGGTTAAGACGGAAGGTCTCGGTCTTGAACACCGTGATGACAATAATGGTGAAAACAGTGAGTGAGACGGCTTCCTGAATGACTTTCAGCTGGATGAGGTTGAAAGGCCCTCCATTGATGACCGAGCCGATGCGGTTGGCGGGAATCATGAAAGAATACTCGAACAGGGCTACACCCCACGACATCAGGATGACGAGAAAGAGCGGCCAATCCTTGGAACTAGGGACGATTTCGAGCAGTTTCAATTGTCCGTACCATGCAAAAGTCATGAAGATATTGGAAACAATGAGCAAAAGGATGGTGTAGATACCTTTCATTATATATGTATTTTTAACGGGCTGCAAAAGTACGGGAATTTCTTTCAAGTCCGACATTTATTCCTATTTTTGCACAACCAAATTTTGAACATCATGAATGCAACCATTATACTTGCTGTTTTTGTTTTGTACACCGTCCTTTTGTTTGTGATTTCGCATTTTACGGCACGGAAGTCCGACAACAACGCATTTTTCCGGGGCAACAAAAACTCGCCTTGGTTTGTGGTGGCCTACGGCATGATTGGCGCCTCTTTGTCGGGTGTGACTTTCATGTCGGTGCCAGGGGGAGTGTATACGGGGCAGTTTACCTATATGCCCTTGGTCTTTGGCTATGTGCTTGGCTATGCAGCGATTGCGCTTGTGTTGTTGCCGCTATACTACCGACTTAACCTGACTTCCATTTACACCTATTTAAATATGCGTTTCGGGCCGAGGTCGGAAAAGACGGGTGCGGCATTTTTCATCTTGTCGCGGCTGTTGGGTTCCGCTTTACGCATGTATCTTGTTGTCTTTGTGCTATATGAGTTCGTCTTCAAGGACTGGGGCATTCCATTTTGGGTGCCGGCGGTCATCTTCATTGCCATTATCTTGCTCTATACCTTCAAAGGTGGTATCAAGACCGTGGTTTGGACGGATACCTTGCAGACAACATTTTTGCTGCTTGCAGCCTTTTTGACGGCTTTTTTCATTTTGCGTAACCTCCACATTTCGTTGGGCGACTTGCTGAAATCGGCCTCCGAAAAAGGCTATACCAAGATGTTTGAGACTGACTGGACACACAATAAGTTCTGGGTGAAGCAGCTGTTGAGCGGTATGTTCATCACCATCACGATGACGGGCCTCGATCAAGATATGATGCAGAAGAACTTGACTTGCAGGAACTTGCGTGATGCCCAAAAGAACGTGATGACATCGAGCCTGTTGTTTGTGGTAGTCAATGCCTTGTTCCTCTGCTTAGGCGCGGCATTGATTTATTACGCTCAAGCTACTGGATTCCAACTTCCTGTCAATGAGGCGGGTGTGGTGATCAACGACAAGATCTTCCCCTCAGTGGCATTCTCATTGAGCAAGTTTACGGCTGTCGTATTTGTCATTGGCCTCGTTGCGGCGGGCTATTCCAGTGCCGATGGTACTTTGACGGCATTGACGACCACCTTCTGCTTCGATTTCATGCATTTCGACAAGAAACAGCTTACGGAAGCACAGATCACCAAATACCGCAAATGGATTCACGTGGCCTTTGCCATGCTTTACTTGTTGGTTATCATTGCGTTCCGACCTTTCCATAACGAGTCGTTGATTGACAAGGTGTTTGACATTGCGGGTTACACCTACGGACCTCTGTTGGGCTTGTACACGTTTGGATTGTTCGTCAAAGACAGGAAGGTCATCGATAAAGCAGTGCCATGGATTGCAATTGCTTCACCAGTCATCAGTTATCTCTTGAAGATGTATTCCCCTCAATTGTTTGGAGGTTATAAAATTGGCTTTGAGATATTGATTATCAATGGTTTGCTGACTTTCTTGGCTTTGTTGGCGTTTAGCAAAAAGGAAAAAACGGGCATAAAAACCTTTTGATAAACAAAAAAAGTGTATTTTTGAAAACTGAATCATAAACAATTTGAAAATGAATAGATTTGTCGCTAAAACTGCTTTTGTCCTAATGGCCATCGTTTCGATGATAGGTCAAGTACAGGCTCAATTCACAACAACCTTTGCCAAGAACATTAATCCGGGACAGCAAAACGGGCTTTATTACGCTTTGCCTCAGACCATGTTGAAGATCGATTTCGTCATCGAGGAGACTCAACTTGAAAAGGGACCACTCAGCGACTATGCCCACAATTATTTGGACATGTTGGATCCGGTGGAATACAAGTCTATGGAATATAAACTGTTGGCTGTGAAGATGACAACTGTTGCCACTCCCGATCCCAATGCCTTGTTTTTCGTTACCTTAAACGGCGTGCGCGGTGGAAGCAACATACAGCTTGATATCATGCCCAATGGTATCATCCGGAGTATAGGCATGAGCTCTCTTGGCGGAGAGGAAAAAATCGCTGAATCCTCGGAACTCGTTGAAAACGAAGTGATAGGTGAAGTTGCTACAGATGCAGGTTTTCTTGGGTTGATGTCAGCTGGGAAAACCAATGCGCAATTGGCAAAGGAAGCCGCCGACAAGATTGAGGAAATCCGCAAGGCGAAGTTCTATCTGATTTCGGGTGACGTTGAGATGGCTTCGAATCCTGAAACCTTCAATGCGATGTATCAGAAATTGGATGCCATGGAAAAGGAATACATGAGTCTGCTCATCGGCAACCGTGTTTCGAAAAAAGTGGTGAGGACGGTATATGTAGTTCCTAATAAGGAAGTTACTACTCAAACTGTAGCAAAATTCTCTGAAACAGATGGCTTGACGGTGGGAACGGAAGGCTCTGGAAAAATGATTACTGTTCAGACCTTGTCGATGAATACAACTGCGGCTATCAATGCACCAAGCCAGTCGGCAGTGGAATCGATGAATTATGAGAACAAGGTATTCTACCGTGTTCCAGAGATGGCAAATGTGAAAGTGATGCTTGATGGGAAGACTTTGGTCGAAGATAGATTGATTGTCAATCAGTTGGGTGCGTTGTTGATGGCGCCAATGCAAAACACCTTGTTGAAGTATGACACGAAGACAGGTCAGATTGTCAATTTGAGACTGTAAAGTTAAGGCACCGCAAGGTGCCTTTCTTGTTATAGGGCTTCCTTGATGCTCACCAATTGCTTCAGCAAGCCTTCGGCCAGGTCGAGGGGGAGCATGTTGGCACCGTCGGACTTGGCTTTGGCTGGGTCAGGGTGGGTTTCCATGAAGATGCCGTCAACGCCTGCCGCAATGCCAGCCTTGGCGATAAGGCCGATGAGTTCGGGCCGACCGCCAGTTACACCACTGCTTTGGTTGGGCTGTTGAAGCGAATGAGTCACATCCAGGATGACAGGCACGTCAAACTTTTGCATGGCAGCGATATTGCGATAGTCTACCACCAAATCTTGGTAACCGAACATCGAACCGCGTTCCGTCAACATCACCTTGTCATTGCCAGATTGCCTGACTTTCTCGACCGCAAAGCCCATGGCCTCACCTGATAGGAATTGTCCCTTCTTGATGTTGACGGTCTTGCCCGTCTTGGCAGCGGCCACAAGGAGGTCGGTCTGACGACAGAGGAAAGCAGGGATTTGCAGTATATCCACATATTCGGCAGCCATGGCAGCTTCTTCGGCTGAATGGATGTCGGTCACTACTGGGACTTCAAAGGTTTGGGCAACTTTTTGCAGCACTTTCAATGCTTTTTCGTCACCAATGCCTGTGAATGAGTCCAAACGTGAACGATTGGCTTTGCGGTATGAGCCTTTGAAAACCAATGGAATATCCAATTCTTGGCAAATGTTTTTCAAGGTCTCGGCAATGAAAAGGGGAGAGGTTTCGTCCTCAATCACGCACGGGCCAGCCAAAAGGAAGAAACGGTCGGGACGGAGGCTTTTCAGGAAGTCGTATTTCGTGTTGTCCATAGTGGATATTTTTTGCAAAGATAACGGTTTTGTTGGTTGTTTAATTGTTTAGATGTTGAATTGTTTGTTTTCGCTTTTTGGCTCTTAGCTTTTAGCCGTTAGCTATTAGCTTAGTAGCATCTGGGCTAACAGCTAATTGCTAATAGCTAAAAGCCATTACGCCAAAAGCCAAATCATTTCTTAAACCTCGGATGATAGTTCGTTAGTGTGTCGCGAAGCAACTCGTCGGAAATATGCGTATAGATTTCCGTCGTGCTTACGCTGGCATGGCCAAGCATCTGTTGGACAGCGAGCAAGTTGGCACCTCCTTCAAGCAAGTGGGTAGCGAAGCTATGCCTAAAAGTGTGTGGACTGATAACTTTATTAATGCCGTTCTTTTCAGCTAGCTCCTTCACGATCAGGAAAACCATCTGACGTGTGAGGCCGGTGCCACGGCTGTTAAGGAAAACTGTGTCGGTGTATTTAGGCTTCGGTGTGATATGTAGCCTTGCTCCTTCGATGTATTGGTAGAGGATTTTCAAGCTGCTTTCTCCTATGGGCACGAGTCTTTCCTTGCTGCCCTTGCCTAAGATACGCAGGAAACCATCCTCTTTGTAAACATCGCTTATATGTAAGTTGATTAGTTCCGACACTCGCAGGCCGCAGCCGTACATCACCTCTATCATAGCTTTGTTGCGATGACCTGTGGGTTGGCTTAAGTCAATGCTGTCAATCATTTTCTGTATTTCCTCGAAACTTAACACCTCGGGGAGATGTCGTCCCATGGTGGGAGAGGAAATGAGCAGGGTAGGGTCTTTTTCGGTAATTCCCTCTTGGATCAGATAGCGCCAAAAAGACTTGAGTCCCGATAAGATGCGGGATTGTGAGGTGGCGCCAATGTTGAGGTCGAAAAGATAGGCGAAGAAGCTTTCGATGGTGTCTTGTGTGATGGTGTGGATGTCGGTTGATGCCTTCTCAGCTTCAAGGTACTGTAGAAACAGGTTGACATCATGGCAATAGGCTTCCACACTGTTGTCGGATAGCGAAAGTTCCAGCCGTAGGTAGTCGGCGAAGTGTTTGATGAGGTTGGGGCTAATATTGACAGGTGTTTTGTCCATCGGTTTGTTTTTGCAAAGGTACATAAAAATCTGTCATTGACAATTGGTAGTCTTTGGAGAAATTGTATCTTTGCCGATTAGTAAATCCTATGCGAAATGAAAAAAGAGTTCAACGTCACGGGTAGCTGCAACCCTGAGTGGCATTATATGGTTGATACGGCAAAGCGATTTGAAGCTGTTGAAAACTTGATTGACTCGGGCAAGTATTTCACCATCAACAGGGCGCGGCAGTATGGGAAGACGACTTTGTTGGACATGATTTGGCGGAAGATGTCAAACAGATATCTTGTCATTGATACGAGTTTTGAAGGCGTGGGCGACAGTGCGTTTGAAAACGAATCCTCTTTTGCTCATTTATTCGTTTCCTTGGTAAAATCAGTTCTCAAATACAATAATGACGACAACCAATTGCTATCGGTTTTGAATGGCAAAGATCCTTCCAGTATGGACGATTTGTCCAATTTGATAACCGTTTTCTGCCAAGCATCTCCGAAGCCTGTTTTGCTGTTGATTGATGAGGTTGATAAAAGCAGCGACAACCAACTTTTCCTGAGTTTTATCGGGATGTTGCGTGAACTTTACCTTCAAAGGACCCGACGTGGCATGAAATCCACTTTCCACAGCGTCGTCTTGGCTGGTGTTTACGACATAAAGAATCTCAAGCTGAAACTGCGTCCCGACGAGGAAAAGAAATACAATTCGCCATGGAACATCGCCGCCGATTTTAATGTCGATATGACCTTTCACCCTGAAGAAATCGCGCAGATGCTTGGTGACTATGAGAACGATGAACACACGGGCATGGACATCCAGACCATCAGTGAGGAGATTTACAAATATACTAATGGATACCCTTTTCTTGTAAGCTACATCTGCAAGATAATTGATGAGCAGTTTGAGAAGAATTGGACACCTGAAAGTGTTGTCAGGGCTGTCAAACTGATTGTTCAAGGCGGTAGCACTTTGATGGATGACCTGTCAAAAAACCTTGAACATTATCCGGATTTTCGCGAGTTCATGTTCCAAGTGGCTGTAAACAGCGAGGATTATGCCTACACATTGATGAATCCGATGGTCAGCATGGGAAACATGTTCTCCTACATTCGAAACAGGAATGGTCGGGTAGCCATCCATAACTTGGTTTTTGAAGAGGCATTATATCTTTATTACACAGTTGATTATAGCATCAAAAACTCTGCAAGGCTGTCACCGTTCATAACGAATTACGTTGTGAATGGTAAACTCCACATGGAGCATGTGGTCACGCGGTTCCGTGACCTCATGCGTGAGGAGTATCGTGACAGCACAGTCCCGTTCTTGGAAAGGGAAGGCCGTTTGCTATTCCTCACCTTCCTCAAGCCCATAATTAATGGCACTGGCTTCTACTATGTGGAGCCGCAGACCCGCGACAACCGTCGCATGGACTTGGTGGTGACCTATGATAAGCAGGAGTTCATCGTGGAGTTAAAGATTTGGCGCGGCGACAAGTATGAGAAGAAAGGCCGCGACCAACTTTCCGAATATCTCGCCATTCGCGGCATGGACGAAGGCTACCTTGTCACGTTTGATTTCTCGAAAGACAGGAAGGATGCCGAGCCGCAATGGATTGAGTGGAACGGGAAACGGATTTTCGAGGTGATTATTTAACCAAATAAAAGTTGCGCCCGACACGGATTAGGGAATCAAACCATGAAAAACGCCAAATCAAATCTACTATTTGCGGCAGTTGTGGCATGCATGATGCTCACTGGCTGCTCGAACAACCAAGAAAACAACAAAGAAACGACCACTTCCAATGTGGTCTCCTTTGACGAAGTGTTGGCAACCCGTAGAAGCGTTCGCTGTTACGATTCCACCAAGACCATCAGCGAAGCTGAGGTACGCGAGCTGCTTATCGCCACCCAGGAAGCACCTTCTTGGGCCAACCAGCAACCTTCAAAATACTATGTGGCCATGAGTCCGGAGAAAGTCGAGGCGGTGGCCAATCTGGTGGGTGAGCGCAACAAGCAGAACATCGCTGGTGCCCCCGTGCTGATTGTCTCCACTTACGAGAAAGGCAAGTCGGGCTTCTTCCGTGGTGAACAGACCAACGAGGTGGGCGACGGCTGGGGTGCCTACGACAACGGCCTTAGCAATGCCTACTTTATCTTGAAGGCCCGCGCCAAAGGCTTCGACACACTCATCATGGGTATGCGCGATTCCGACGAACTCCGAAAGCTGTTCAACATCCCCGAAAACGAGGAAGTGATGGCTGTCATTTCGTTGGGCTATAGATCAGGCGAGCCTCGCCAGCCTGAACATAGGCCGCTGGAGGAGGTGGCATTGTTTTTCTGACAGGTTAAACTCATAAATACGAAACGGGACGCAAGGCTCAATGTCTCGCGTCCCGTGTCATATTGTCTCGTGTCCTTTTAATCCAAAGTATGGATAACAAGGCCAGAGCGCAATTTAGGCTCAAACCAAGTGGTCTTGGGAGGCATGATGTTGCCGGTGTCGGCGATGTCGATGATCTGCTTCATGCTCACTGGATAGAGCGCGAAGGCGACCTTCATCTCGCCGCTGTCGACACGACGCTTCAGCTCGCCGAGGCCACGGATACCACCAACGAAATCGATGCGCTTGTCGGTGCGGAGGTCCTTGATGCCTAAGATCTTGTCGAGGACAAGGTTGCTGAGGATGGTGACGTCCAACACACCGATCGGGTCGCTGTCGTTGTAGGTACCAGGTTTGGCAGTCAGGCTGTACCACACGCCCTCGATATACATCGAGAAGTTATGGAGTTTGTTGGGCTTGTACTCGGTGCTGCACTCGCAGTGGCAGGGGAACTCGCAGTTGCACTTGCCACCGTCCTTGGTGCAATCACACTTGCACTCAATGTCGAAGCTCTCTTGCAAGGCTTTGAAGAAATCCTTGGTGCTGAGGCCGTTGAGGTCTTTCACGACGCGGTTGTAGTCGATGACGTTCAGCTGGTTGTCGGGGAAGATGACGGTCATGAAGTAGTTGTACTCTTCCTTGCCGGTGTGGGCAGGGTTCTTTTCCTTCTTCTCCTGGCCGACGAGGGCAGCAGCGGCACTGCGGTGGTGACCGTCGGCGATGTACATGGCTGGAACCTTCTTGTCGAAGAGTTCAACCAAGCGGGCGATGGTGGCCTTGTCGTCGATGATCCAGAAGCGATGGCCGAAGCCGTCTTCCTTGGCGATGAAGTCATAGATGGGCTTCTCAGCGGTGATCTTGCTCACGATGGCGTCGATTTCGGCGACGGCAGGGTAGGCGAAGAACACGGGCTCGACGTTGGCGTTGGTGAGGCGGACGTGCTTCATGCGGTCCTCTTCCTTGTCCTTACGGGTCAGCTCGTGCTTCTTGATGATCTTGTTCACGTAATCTTCGCTGTAGGCGCAGGCCACGATGCCATACTGCCAGTGGGCATTGGCGTCGGTGGGGTTCATGCTCTGGGCGTAAATGTAGAGTTTCTCCTCTTGGTCTTGCTTGATCCATCCGAAATCCTTGAAATTGTTGAAGTTCTCAACAACTTTCAGATAGGTTTCGAGGTCGCTGTCCTTGTGGCCTTCGGGCAGGTCGATTTCGGCCTTGGTCACGTGGAGCAGGCTATAGGGGTTGCCCTCGCATTCCTTGCGTGCCTCTTCGGTGTTCAGCACGTCGTAAGGACGGGAGGCGAGTTTCTGGACGATGTCCACACCGGGACGCCATCCTTTGAACGGTTTGATAACTGACATTGTATTAGGTTTTAATTGATAGTTCTTTGTTCGTTTATTGACAGTCAGACTTCTGGGTTATTGACTGAATCATGTTTCTGAAAAGAGATAATCAGCGCGCCAATCATCTTGGTAAGTTCCATCAACTCATTGCGGATGTCGGTCTCTTGTGTTTCGTCAATGAGATGCTGCTTAGAGGCCAAAGTACAGAGCATGACGCATCTGCCTATGTTCGATTTGGCTCTTTGTAAGCAATCGGTGAATTCCACTTTTGAAAGAGAGGAACCATCGATGATATTGGAAGAGATTTGTCCGGCTTCGTTAACGAATTGGTTGATGAGTACTTTTTGAGCGGCTGTTTGACAGGTGTTACAGAGGGTGAGGATGGCATTGGTGAAATCGACGGACTTGTGATAAATACGAAGTCCTTCAAATTTGAAAAAATTGGTGGGTTTGGTGTTTTCCGGAATCATTATCAGACAATTAAGGAAAAGACACCACAAGACAAGCTTGCGGTGTCTTTCGCTGTTGGTTAATTATTTGTTCACTTGGAAGCGCTTGTTGCCAGTCTTGAAGAAATCAGCGATCTGGTTGGCAGCGGCCAGGCCAGCGTTGATGTTGGCTTCTTCGGTCTGTGCACCCATTTTCTTGGGCGTGGCGAAGTAGCGGCCTTCGAAGGCTTTGAACTCGGCGTCGGCATCGGGCATGATGTCGGTGATGTACTTGAGGTCGGTGCGCTCGGCCATCAGCTTGAGTAGTTCAGGCTCGTTGATGACTTCCTTACGGGCGGTGTTGACGAGGATGCCACCTTTGTGCATCTTGTTCACCACAGCGTAGTTGATGCTCTGCTTAGTCTCGGCAGTGGCCGGGATGTGCAGGCTGACCACGTCGCAAGTCTCGAAGAGGGCGTCGCGGTTGGCGACGGCGTGAACGCCAGCCTCTTCAATCTTCTCGGCGGGGACGAATTCGTCGAAAGCGTAAACATCCATGCAAAAGCCCTTGGCGATGCGGGCGACGTTGCGACCCACGTTACCGAAGGCCAGCAGGCCGAGCTTCTTGCCCATCAGTTCGCTGCCACTCTTGCCGTTGTAGAAGTTACGGACGGCGTAGACCAGCATACCCATGACGAGTTCGGCAACGGCATTGCTGTTTTGACCAGGGGTGTTCATGGCCACGATGCCACGGGCGGTGCAAGCCTCGAGGTCGAGGTTGTCGTAACCGGCACCGGCGCGGACGACGATCTTCAGGTTTTTGGCGTGGTCGATGACTTCCTTCGTCACCTTGTCGGAACGGACGATAAGGGCATCGGCGTCGGCAACGGCCTTGTAGAGGTCGTTGACATCGGTATATTTCTCGAGAAGAGCCAGCTCGTAACCGTTCTCTTCGACGACTTTTCTAATTCCATCAACAGCAACCTTTGCGAAAGGTTTTTCAGTTGCAACCAGTATTTTCATTTGTTTAATTGTTGATTGTTTAAGTGTTTAATTGTTGGTTTTGTTGGATGAGGATTGTTGTTTGTTGGACTGTTCTGCGCGTTGATATTGACTGTTTTTCAAAGCGTTGATTTTGTTGGAGAGTTCGCTGATTTTTTCTTTGAGTTCTTCCAATTGTTGTTCGTTGATGTATCCCAAGTCGTATGACAACAGGAATGCACAATAAACCTCGATGGTTGAACCGTAAGCGATTTCAGAATAATGGGCTTGCTCCTTATAGGAAGACCGAGAAGTCATTTCGGCAAGGTTCAAAGCAATAGAAGTTGCTGCACGCCTAATCTGATCGACTAAATTGTATCTTTCACTCGCAGGAAAAGTGTCGATTAATGAATAGGAGTATTTGAAAAACTTCCTAGCCAACTGCCAAACCTCCAATCTTTCAAAAGCAAACAAATAGCCCATATCTCGTTTTGTTTATTCGTTGATCGTTTAATCGTTTAATTGTTGAACCTTTAGGTTTGAGTATCAGCAAACAACAGTTCAACAATTCAACAAACAACACTTCAACATTACTTGTTCGCTTTTTCGAAATCTTGCATGCACTGGACGAGGGCTTCGACGGCCTCGATGGGGCAGGCGTTGTAGAGGCTGGCGCGGAAGCCACCGACGCTGCGGTGACCCTTGATGCCGACCATGCCGCGCTCCTTGGCGAAGGCCATGAATTCGTCTTGCTTGTCCTCGTAGCCGGGGGCCATGACCCAGCAGTGGTTCATGATGGAACGGTCTTCCTTCTCGGCGGTGCCGACGAACATGCTGTTGCGGTCGATCTCTTCGTAGAGCATTTGTGACTTCTTGGTGTTGATCTTGTTCATAGCCTCGACGCCACCGATGGTGTCCTTCAGCCACACGAGGGTCTCGTGCATCATGAAGATAGGCAGTACGGGCGGGGTGTTGAACATGCTGATGTTCTTGGCTTCTTCAGCAGCGTGGGTGCGGTAGTCGACCATCGTCGGCAGCGGGTTCATGTAGGCGCGGTCGCCAATGTTGCCGAGGATGCTCTTCTTGACGATGACGAAGGTCACGCCAGCAGGGCCGACGTTTTTCTGGGCACCACCGTAGATGAGGCCGTACTTCTTCACGTCGACGGGACGGCTCATGATGTCGGAGCTCATGTCAGCGACGAGCATGATGGGGCAGTCCATGTCGTACTTGATCTCAGTACCGTAGATGGTGTTGTTGGTCGTGATGTGGAAGTAGTCGGCATCCGTGGGGATGGTGTAGCCCTTCGGGATGTAGGTGTAGGTCTTGTCTTCGGAAGAGGCGACGATGTCGACCTTACCGAACAGCTTGGCTTCCTTGGCGGCCTTCTTGGCCCAGACGCCGGTCTGGAGGTAGGCAGCCTTGGTCTTCATGAGGTTGGCGGGCACGGTGAAGAACTGTGTGCTTGCACCACCACCGAGGAAGAGAATTTCGTACTCCTCAGGGATGTTGAGGAGGTCGCGCCACAGTTGACGAGTCTCAGCCATGATGCGCTCCCAACCCGGGGTGCGGTGAGAAATCTCGGCGATACCGATACCGGTGTTGTCGAAATCATAGAGCGCCTTGACGGTGCTTTCGATAGCCTGCTTGGGCAGTACGCAGGGACCTGCGTTGAAATTAAAAGCCTGTTTCATTACAATTATTGCTTTAAATGTTTGATTTATAATTTGTTGATTAAGTTTAGCTCGTTTATTTTGCTGCAAAGATAAGAAATAAAACCATGTGCCCAACCTTTTTTGAAATATTTAGGTTTTTCTATAGATTAGCAAGGATTGCGGGTATCAAAGTTGGTGCAGATGTCGCATTTTGCGGCTTCAAGTCGTTTAAGGTCACAGATTGTGATTTTAAAGCCATCTCTTCTACATTGTTTAAGATCACATATTGTGACCTTAAAGGTTGTCCGCTATTAATTATGGTCGCATTTTGCAATCTTAGAATGTCATATTGATCTTGTTCGTCTTTGGTCAGTTGGAACATATAACGGTCTGGGAAACGTTCAATGTTACGTTTTACGGCTTGGTTTAGAACTCTTGTTTCCACGCCATACAGCAATGCTAAATCCCTGTCAATCATCACTTGCTGGTTGCGAATGACAAAGATTCTGTTTTCGATGTTTTCGGTCTGCAATTGAATGATGTCGTTTTCCATGTTGCTTGATTGTAAATTGTAAGTCGCATTTTGTGACCTCCGCTGCAAATATAGTTTAAATAATGATATCATTTGTGATTTCTGAGAAAACCGCTACCTTTGCAGCATGAAATCATCAAAACTCAGGTATTATGCAAAAAATCATGAAGGCCATGGCAGCCATAATGCTAACGGCGGCGTTGATTGGCGTCACAGGATGCACGAAACCCGATGACCAGAATCATGTTGATGGCACCTACAACGGCCACGATTATGTTGATCTCGGTTTGCCAAGTGGCACATTATGGGCAACTTGTAATGTGGGCTCAGATACACCTGAGAATTACTATGATTATTTTTCTTGGGGTGAGACAGAACCAAAAAGAATCTACAATTGGAATACCTACAAATACTGTGAGGGAGATTTTAATCAACTAACCAAGTACTGTAGCAAAGCTAACTTTGGGTACAATAATTTTATTGACACCTTAACTATTTTGCAGATTGGTGATGATGCTGCAACAGCCTGTTGGGGCAGTGGGTGGCGTACACCAGCCAAAGAACAATGGCAAGAACTTATTGATTGCTCAACCTATGCTTGGGTGACACAGAAGGGTGTAAAAGGTATGCTTTTTACGGCGAACAACGGTCATAGTATCTTTTTACCAAGTTATGACGGCTACGGAAAATATTGGTCGAAATCACTTCTCCTTGGTTATCCATACCGTGCATGGGCTCTTACGTTCGGCCATAGTAGTGGCAGCGACTTCTGTTATATGTACGATGACAACCGTTGCGATGGACGAGCCGTGCGACCAGTCTGCCAGAACTAACTCCAGGCATCAAACGATTGAAAGGAGAATAAAAGTCATGCAAAAAAACACAAAAACCATAGCCGTCATAATACTAACAATAGCAATAATTTGCGCCGCAGGATGTAAAAAAGACAATAGCACAAATGGCACTTACAATGGCCACGATTACATCGACCTCGGCTTGCCGAGCGGTACGATGTGGGCAACTTGCAATGTGGGCGCCGAAAGCCCCGATCAATACGGCGATTACTTTGCTTGGGGCGAAACCACGCCGAAAACCACCTACAATTGGAGCACCTATAAATACGGCAATGGAGACTATAACCTACTCACGAAGTATTGCAGCCAATCGGATTTCGGCTTCAACGGCTTCACTGATAATCTGGATGTCCTGCAAACGGATGACGATGCCCCCACGGTCAACTGGGGCGAGGGTTGGAGCACTCCGACCTATAACCAATGGGTCGAGCTGTTGAGAAAATGCAGCCATTCTTGGACTACAATTAACGGGGTGAAAGGATGTCTTTTCACTTCACATAATGGCAACAGTATTTTCTTGCCTGCCGCGAGTAGCCGTCGGGACGATGACTCTCGCATCGTTGGTGACGATGGCTGCTATTGGTCGAATACACTTAACAAGACCTACCCTGACGGTGTGAAAGGCTTCAGGTTCACTCTCAGCATAGATGACTACGACATTTACGACCTTAGTCGGGAAGCGGGTATGCCTGTCAGGGCAGTGTGCTCTTCGCGTTAGAATTACCTTTGCTGGAAAATTGCTATATTTGCATCCCTAAAACAAGTAACCCGAAAAATCTAAATCATGATGAACCAACCTCTAATCAGCCTCATAGTACCGATTTACGGGATTGAAAGATATGTGGGGCACTGCATCGAGAGCCTCATGCAACAGACTTATCGGAACCTCGAAATCATCTTGGTCGACGATGGCTCGCCCGACCGTTGCCCTCAGATTTGCGATCTCTATGCCTCTAAAGATAAAAGGATTAAGGTGATCCATAAAGAAAATGGAGGCATTGTTACGGCCAGGAAGGCTGGCGTAAAGATAGCCCAAGGCGAGTATATCGGCTTTGTGGACGGCGATGACTGGGTGGGCTCAGGCTATTTCCAGTCGATGTTCAACACTATCACAGCCTGTGATGCCGATATCGCTGTGGGCGGTTGCACGCGTGACCTGTATCGTAAGTCGATGTACCTGCAAAATGCATTGCCATGTGGGGTTTATGAAGGTGAATCGATGGATTATTTCCGCAAAAACATGATGTCGTACGGTAGCTTCTTTCGTTTTGGCGTGACCACCTACCACTGGAACAAACTCTTCCGTCGTGAGGCTATCATCCCGTTCCAAATGGTTGTGGAGGACGGGTTCTCGGTGATGGAAGACGGAGCGGTTGTTTATCCCGCCATGCTTGCTGCCAAAAAGATCGTGTTGACAGACAATTATGCCTATCACTATCGCCAACGCTCCGATTCGATGCTGAAGTCGATGACGAGTTTGTCCACAGAGGCTGAACGATTGAAGTCAGTTTACTATTATTTGCAGAATGCTGTCAAGGACTATCCCGCAGAGTATCAGCTGAAAAAACAGGTTGATGATGTGATGTTGGCGGTCTATATCGTGCGTTGTGGCGGCATTACCAATATTGCCAACCATACGATGCTCAATAGCATTTACAATAGGAATATCGAAGGGAAGAAGGTGGTCATCGGCGGCGCGGGTACTTTCGGGCAACAGATGTACCGACGGCTTGAGGACACAGGCAAGGTGGAAATTACGGGGTGGATTGATCCATTTTATTGGGAGTACCGCCGAATTGGCATGAATGTCGACCCAGTGGAGTCCATTGTCGATGCGGATTACGATTACGTTTTGATGGCCGGCTTGGACAGCAGTTTCAAGTCGTTGGTGACGCGTACCCTTGCCGATTACGGTGTCGACCCTGAAAAAGTGCTTGCCGTGGAGATGGATTATGACACAAGACGGGAAATCCTAATGAATTATTTGCAACCCAAGGAATCGTAAAGGTAAGTAATGGGTGGTTTAAATCATTGAATTTTAGTTTGTTAATGTGTTGTGTAAAAAAAAATCTCCAAACCGATTGTCATTCCAATAAAATGTTGTACTTTTGCACACTCAAAATCAAAAGGAAAGTAAGCGATGAAAAAAGACATTCACCCCAAGAATTATCGACTGGTTGTTTTCAAAGATATGTCGAATGATGTGACCTTCCTGTCGCGCTCGACCATCAACACTAAGGAAACCATCAAGTGGGAAGACGGCAACGAATATCCTCTGGTGAAGCTCGAAATTTCCAGCGCATCACACCCCTTCTACACGGGTAAGATGAAGCTCGTCGACAGCGCCGGTCGTGTTGATAAGTTCAACAACAAGTACAAGAAGTTCTTCGAGAAGAAGGAAGCCAAGTAAGTTGAACCATATCAAAAGAATGAAGCTCTTGCCAGTCGCGAGGGCTTTTTTTTTGCCTTGGCATTATTATTGTCGTATCTTTGCGCCATATATATATAATAAGGTGTGAAACGGCGGCAGACTGACATTTTGTCGCCTAATGCAAAAACTGTTTTATGAGTTATAAAGTTGAACCCGAATTGTTTTCAGATATGATGGACTCCAATCCCGAGTTCATCCCCGTGTTGACCATTGAGGAAGGACGCCTTTCTCAGGAAGAGGAAGTGCCGGAAGAACTGCCTATTTTGCCTTTGCGCAACTCGGTGCTTTATCCTGGCGTGGTCATCCCCATCACCGTGGGACGCGACAAGTCTATCCAGCTGGTGAAGGAATACAACCGCAAACGCAAGTCCATCGGCGTCATTGCGCAGAAGGACGCGAATGTGGAAGAGCCGATGCTCGACGACTTGTATAAGGTAGGTACCTCGGCGCAAATCCTTAAGACCTTTGAGATGCCTGACGGTAATGTCACGGTCATCATTCAGGGCAAACGTCGTTTTGAAGTGGTGGAACCGACACAGGTTGAGCCTTACATTAAAGCTACAGTGATTCCATACGCGGCTTCAGTGGATATTCCTAACTCGCGTAAGTTCAATGCTTTGATACAATCCGTGAGGGAGTTGGCCATTCAAGTCATCGCTCGCTCGCGCAACCTGTCGCAAGAGGCGGGCTTTGCCATCAAGAACATCGACGACCCTATTTTTCTGCTAAACTTCGTGGCCAGCAATGTGGAGGCCGATATGCCTGTCCGTCAAGGGCTTTTGGAGGCTCGTAACCTCAACCAGATGGCTTCCGACCTGTTGGCCGTGCTGACCGACGAGCAGCAGATGCTGGAGCTGAAGCAACAGATCCAAAGTAAGGTGCGAGTCGACATGGACAAGCAACAGCGTGAGTATTACCTCAACCAACAGCTTCGAACCATTCAAGAGGAATTGGGCGGTAGTCCCAACGAACAGGATGTCAAGGAGTTGACGGAGAAGGCGGCGAAGAAGAAATGGTCGAAGGAAGTGGCTGAGGTCTTCGATAGGGAATTGAAGAAGTTGGAGCGAACCCATCCGCAGGCGGCGGAATACGGCATACAGCTGAACTATTTGCAATACCTCGTTGACCTGCCGTGGGAGGAGTATACCAAGGATAACTTCGACCTGAAACGCGCCCAACGCATCCTCGATGCCGACCACTATGGTTTGGACAAGGTGAAAGATCGCATCGTGGAGCATCTCGCCGTGCTGAAGTTGCGCAATGACATGAAATCACCTATTTTGTGTCTTGTCGGACCTCCTGGTGTGGGTAAGACCTCGTTGGGCAAGTCCATCGCAAGGGCTTTGAACCGCAAATATGTCAGAATGTCATTGGGCGGTGTTCGCGACGAGTCCGAATTACGTGGTCACCGTAAAACCTACATCGGTGCCATGCCTGGCCGTATCATCCAGAATTTGCGCAAGGTAAAGTCGAGTAACCCTGTTTTCGTTTTGGATGAAATCGACAAGGTGAGCGGCAACAACATCAACGGCGACCCGCAGGCTGCCTTGCTCGAAATCCTTGATCCTGAGCAGAATAATGCTTTCTACGACAACTTCATCGAGTTGGACTACGACCTCTCGAAGATTCTATTCATCGCTACGGCCAACAACCTTGCTACTATCCATCCCGCCTTGCGCGATCGTATGGAAATCATCGATTTGAGTGGCTACCTGCGTGAAGAGAAATACGAAATTGCCAAACGTCACCTCATCCCGAAGCAGATGAAGGAGCACGGCCTCGACAATAAGCAAATCACCTTCCCGAAGGACATCGTGATGCACATCATCGACGACTACACCCGTGAGGCAGGCGTGCGTAACCTGGAACGCCGCATTGGCGACATGATGCGTCACCGCGCCAAACAAGTCGTCAGCGAAGAAGCCTTTGACAAAAAGATTACACTAGAGGATTTGCGCAAAGTGCTCGGTGTGCCCATGCACCACGACGAAGACGAGGTGAAACACACCATGCCGGGTGTGGCCACAGGCTTGGCTTGGACGCAAGTGGGAGGTGAGATACTGTCCATTGAGGTCAGTTTGAGTCGTGGTGGCGGACATCTCTCACTGACGGGTAACCTCGGCGAGGTGATGAAGGAATCCGCGACCATCGCCTACGAGTTCATCAAGGCACACGCCTCGCAACTCAACATCAATCCTGATGTGTTTGAGGCTTGGAATGTACACGTCCATATCCCTGAAGGCGCTACGCCCAAGGACGGTCCCTCGGCAGGTATCACCATGCTCACCGCTTTGACTTCTGCCTTCACCCAACGCAAGGTGAAGAGCCAGTTGGCTATGACGGGTGAAATCACGCTACGTGGCAGAGTGTTGCCCGTGGGCGGTGTGAAGGAGAAGATGCTGGCCGCCAAGCGCAATGGCGTCACCGACCTCATCCTTTCCATCGATAATGAGCACGATATCAAGGATATCAAGGAGGACTACATCGAAGGACTGAATTTCCACTATGTGGAAAACATGATGGAGGTGCTTGACTTGGCCTTGGAGAAGGAACAGGACAAGAACGACTTGGATTACAACAAGTATCTGAACAACTTGCATCCCGAGGTAATCGGTTTTAAGGTGAAGTGAAAATGAGAAGAGGGTTGCTGGGATTGGTTTTGTTGCTTGTGCTGACTGCAGGATGCGGTCAGCGACAAGGTGACGATGAAAACCTCGCCATCTTTAAGTACAACGAATCCGCCGGCATCCTCACCCTCGACCCGATTTATGCCAAGGATTTGCCACACATTTGGGCTTGCGACCAAGTGTTCAACAGTCTTGTGGCTTTCGACGACAAGATGAACCTGGTCCCGATGGTAGCCAAGTCGTGGGACATCAGCGAGGATGGTTTGCGTTACACATTCCATCTGCGGGATGATGTGCAGTTTCATGAGGATAAGTGCTTTGACGAGCTGAATGCCAAGTCTCGTTTCGTCACCGCCCAAGACTTCGTCTATTCCTTCAACCGTGTTGTCGATAAAACCTTGAATTCGCCAGGTTTGTGGATTTTTTCATCGGTCAAGCACAATGATGACCAGTATGCCTTCACTGCCTTGGATGACACCACTTTCCAAATCGAACTTTCCAAGCCTTTCCCGCCATTTTTGGGCATCCTTTCGATGACCTACGCTTCAGTGGTGCCTCACGAAGCCGTTGAGTATTATGGCGACGACTTCCGCAGCCATCCTGTCGGGACGGGGCCGTTCAAGTTCCAGTATTGGAAAGAGGGCGTGAAACTCGTTTTCCGCAAGAATCCCAACTATTTCGAGCGTGACGCGGCAGGGGAGAGACTGCCATACATCGATGCTGTCTCCGTCAGCTTCCTCATCGACAAGCAGGTGGCCTTTTTGGAGTTTATCAAAGGCAAGTTCGACTTCATGTCGGGCATTGATGCGCGCTATAAGGATGAATTGCTGACCTACGATGGCAACCTGCGCAAAAAATATGAGGACAAAATCGAGTTGATTACTGAGCCTTACTTGAACACTGAGTATTTCTCCTTCTTCATCGACCCCAATGACCCGTTGGGTCCCGACCGTGCACGAGCCTTGCGGCAGGCCGTCAACCTCTGCATCGACCGAGAGAAAATGCTGCGTTATTTGCGCAACGGTATCGGTGAACCAGGCACTGGCGGCATGATTCCTGTGGGATTGCCAGGGCATAGCAGTACCATTGGCTATAGTTACGATTTGAAGCGCGCACAGCGTTTGGTGGCCGACAACCATCTGCAAGGCCATCTTTTGCAACTCACCACTGTGGCCGACTATGCTGACATCGGGAAGTTTGTGCAAAGCCAAGTGGAGCAAATCGGGTTGCAGTGCAAGATGGAGGTAATACCCCCTGCCACGTTGCGCAGCATGAGGTCAAACGGTAGTCTGCAGTTTTTCCGTTCCTCGTGGGTGGCAGACTATCCTGATGCGGAGAACTATCTTTCCTTGTTCATTACCAGTAATTTCGCTCCATCGGGGCCCAATTACACCCATTATTCCAATCAAAAGTATGACAAATTATACGACAAAGCCTTGCTTTGTAACGACTTACAAGAACGCGCCAAATATTACACCGAGATGGACAGCTTGATGATGCAGGATGCACCTGTGGTGGTACTGTTCTATGACGAGGTGCTGCGTTTTGTGAACAAGCGCGTAAAGGACATGGGCAGCAATCCTACGAATCTGTTGGATTTGCGGCGGGTAAGGATTGGAGAATAAATCCATTTCAATTGTATTAAGTGAATTGTTTTTGTATCTTTGTCCACACACAAAGACAATGCTAAATCCTTAATACTATGAAAATCAAACATTTATTTCTTTCGATTCTGCTATTAGGCTCTATTAGCTTAATTGCACAAGAGGAAGCCAAAATGCTGCGCTTCCCAACCATTCACGGCAACGACGTGGTCTTCACTTATGGCGGCGACCTTTATTCCGTTGACATCAAAGGCGGTATCGCCCACAAGCTCACCAACGACCCGTTGGGCTATGAAATGTTCGCGCGTTTCTCACCCGACGGCAAACACCTTGCCTTCACTGCGCAATACGACGGCAACACCGAGGTTTACGTGATGCCTTACCCCGAATGTGGCACACCCACGCGCCTCACCTACACGCCCACCCTTGGCCGCGACGACATCAGCGACCGCATGGGGCCGAACAACATCGTGATGGCGTGGAAAGACAACGAAAACATCGTCTTCCGCTCACGCAAAGAGAGTTGGGACGACTTCGTGGGTCAGCTTTTCGTTGCCAATATCAACGGCGGCTTGGCCGAGCAACTGCCCCTGCCCGAAGGCGGCTGGATCTCGTATTCGCCCGACGGAAAGCAGATTGCCTACAACCGCGTGATGCGCGAGTTTCGCACGTGGAAATACTATCGTGGCGGTATGGCCGACGACGTTTGGATTTACGACTTCAAGTCGAAGAAAATCGAGAACATCACCAACAACAACGCGCAGGACATCTTCCCGATGTGGGTGGGCAACAAGGTGTATTTCTGTTCCGACCGCGACCGCACGATGAACCTGTTCTGCTACGACCGTGGCACCAAGCAGACCACCAAGGTGACGGACTACACCTATTATGACATCAAGTGGCCTTCGCTCGGCGACAAGGATATCGTTTATGAAAACGGCGGTCAACTGTTCCGTTACAACCTGGCTGATGGCAAGGTCTATCCCATCCCTGTGCAGATGGCCAACGACAACAAGTCCACGCGCGACAAGTATGTGGATGCCAGCAAGTTCATCAATTCGAGCACGATTTCTCCTGATGGCAAACGTGTGGCCTTTGGTGCGCGTGGCGACGTGTGGACGGTGCCGGTCAAGTCGGGCATCACAAGGAATTTGACCCAGAGCGACAACGCTCACGACCGCAACGTGGCTTGGTCGCCCGACGGCAAATATATCGCCTACATCAGCGACCGCACGGGCGAGGACGAGCTTTACATCCAAGCGCAAGACGGTAAGGAAGAAGCCATCCAATTGACTACGAACTCAGATACTTACAAGTATGGCATGTCTTGGTCGCCTGACAGCAAGAAGATTCTCTGGTCCGACAAGATGAATCGCATCAACATGGTCGATGTGGCTTCCAAGAAGGTTACAGAGGTGGCACACAGTTTAGCTGGCGAGATGGACGACTTCTGCTGGTCGCCTGACAGCCGTTGGATTGCTTACGCTATGCCAAGTACCTTCTCCGTCAGCCAGATCCACATTTACAATGTCGAATCGGGGAAGGATGAGACGGTCACCGATGGCTGGTACAATTCCTCGTCACCAGCCTTCGACAAGAATGGCAAATACCTGTATTTCACCTCCGAACGCGATTTCCGACCGACCTACGGCTGGCTGGAATGGAACCACGTCTATACCGATATGAGTAAGGTTTATCTGCTTACTTTACAGCAAGATACGCCTTCACCTTTTTTGACTGAGAATGATGAAGTGAAGACGGAAAACGTGAATGAGGATAAGGGCGAACCCAAAAGCAAGCCAGAAGGTCCCAAAGGGGGAAAAGGCAAATCCGAGGGCAAATCTGAACCTAAGAAAGAGGCCAAGGAAGTGAAAATCGACTTTGAAGGTATCAGCAATAGGGTAGTGGTGCTCCCCGTCAACGCGGGTAGATATTGGAACCTGACAGGCGTTGAGGATGGCTTGTATTATGTGGCTGCTGGACGTAACGGCGGTGGCCTCGGCTATTTTGACGCCAAGTCGAAGAAATGCACCTCTATTGGTGGCTTTGGCTACGAACTCTCAGCCGATGGCAGTAAGATGCTCATGCGTGAAGGCCGTGGCTATAAGGTAGTTAATGCACCTAAGGGCCCCATGCCTGGTGGAGGCAAACCTGGTGAAGGTGGCAAGGGCGATGATGCTATTGACCTCAGCAACATGAAGAAATGGGTGGAGCTGCGCACCGAGTGGACGCAAATCTACAACGAGGCTTGGCGTCAGATGCGCGACTTCTTCTATGCACCCAACATGCACGGCGTGGACTGGCCTGCCATGAAGGAGAAATATGGTAAGTTGTTGCCCTATTGCGCCGACCGCAATGATGTCAACTACCTCATCGGTGAACTGATTGGCGAAATCAACATCGGTCACGCTTATGTGGGTGAAGGCGACCGCGTGAAGCCTGAGCGCATCCCTATGGGTATGCTGGGTTGCCGCATCCACCGCGACAAGTCGGGTTACTACCAGATTGACAAGATCTTGAAGGGCGAGAACTGGAACGAGAAGACCCGCTCGCCGTTGACTGAGGTCGGAGTGAATGCCAAGGAAGGTGACTATATCATTGCCATCGACGGACAAAGCACCAAAGGCATGAATGACATGTATGCCGCTCTCATTGGCAAAGCTGATAAGGCCGTTCTGCTTACCCTAAACAATAAGGCCTCGGAGAGTGGTGCCCGCGATGTGGTGGTGAAACCCATTGCCGACGAAACGGGCTTGTACTATTACAATTGGGTGCAAGGCAATGTGGAGAAGGTGAGCAAGGCCACCAATGGTCAGGTGGGTTACATCCATATTCCCGACATGGGTGTGGAAGGCTTGAATGAGTTCGCTAAGTACTTCTATCCCCAACTCGACAAGAAAGCTCTCATCATCGACGACCGTGGCAATGGCGGCGGCAATGTCAGCCCGATGATTGTAGAGCGTCTGCGCCGCGAATTGTCCATGTACGATGTGATGCGTAACGGCGAGCCTGAGACCAAGCCTACCAAGATGATGCTCGGTCCCAAGGTGTTGCTGTTCAACAAGTACTCCGCCTCCGACGGTGACCTGTTCCCCTATCAGTTCAAAAAGCACAAGATTGGCACGACCATCGGTATGCGTTCCTGGGGCGGTGTGGTCGGTATTCGTGGCAGCTTGCCCTTCATCGACGGAGGCTCGCTGACCCGTCCCGAGTTTGCTCCTTTCGACGAGAAAGGCAACTGGGTCATCGAAGGCTATGGTGTCGATCCCGACATCGTCATCGACAACGACCCCGCCCGCGAGTTCGAGGGTATTGACGACCAACTCAACAAGGCCATCGAAGTCATCCTTGAGCAGATGAAGGACTATCCAGATATCCCTGAGATTCCTGCTTGGCCGGACAAGACGAAGTAAAGACAACAATGATTGAAAAAGACTGTTCTCAATTTGAGAGCAGTCTTTTTTTTGTTTTATGAGTGTTAAACTCTATTCCTCCACCAATTCATAATTCGTACTACGCCCTCCTTCGTTGGAGCAACGAAGTATGCCTTTCTCGACAAGGTCTTGTATGTCGCGTAAGGCAGTGGCTGTAGAGGTCTTGGTCATCTTGGCCCATTTGCTGGTGTTGAGTTTGCCCTCAAAACCGTCCCAAAGACGGTTAATGACTTTGATTTGTCTCTCGTTGAGGGCGACATTACAATGCTCTTGCCAAAACAAGGATTTACGCACCACCCGATGTGTTTTTTCAACGGCAGTGTCGATGGCGCTCTCCATGGTTTGTAAGAACCATAAAAGCCACTGCGTGATGTCCAGACCATGCTTGCCCATGTATTCCAACACATCGTAGTAGTTCTTCCTGTCGCGCAAGATGGCGGCCGACATACTATAGAAACGTTGTGATGTTCCATCGGCACGCGCCAAGAGCATATCGGTGAGCGTGCGTGTCAAGCGTCCATTGCCATCGTCAAACGGGTGGATGTTGACAAACCAAAGATGGGCTACGGCAGCTTTCAGTACGGGGTCGGTGGTAGGCTCACTGTTGAACCAATCCAAGAACAGCTGCATCTGAAGGGGCACATCCTCCGAAGGCAGGGCCTCATAATGTATCTTCTCCTTTCCCATGGCGCCGCTTACCACCTGCATCGGTTCCGTGCCTTGTCGCCATGCGGCCACGGTGATAGGGACGATGCCGCTTCTTCCCAGAGGAAACAGTGCGGCATGCCAATTGAACAGCCGCTGTTCTGTCAAGGGAGCGTCGGCATGTTGCACGGCATCCAACATCACCTGTACCACACCTTCGGTATAGTGGTCGGGCATTGGTAATCCTGCAGTGTCAAGGCCAAGATGACGAGCGACCGATGAACGCACATGATTGGGGTTAAGGAGCAAACCTTCGATTTCGCTATTGCGTAAAACGTCTTCTGTCATCACATCAAGCGATGAGGTGCTTTGCGTGTCAAGACCGAGGCTGTTCATCAGTCCGAGAAGCCTTCCTTGCTTTTCGCGTACCCGTGCCAATGGGCCGATGACACTGTCGTTGCTCCAACAGAAATGCGGCCATCCAGCATATTGCCATATCCAAAATGGTGTCTTCATGAATTATTCAAATTATGAAACAAATAATCTTATTTTTCGCTGCAAAGATACAAATATTGTACAAGTTCATATTGTTTGATGTGAAAATATTCAATAATCACATCATAATTTGATTTGAATATAGGCATTATTCGTTGCATTACAAAGAAAAAGCCCGTCAGATAGCTCCAACGGACTCTTTCAAAGTAGGTTAAACCTCTCTTATTTTTTGGCTTTCTTAGTCGGTGCCTTTTTAGCAGGTGCCTTCTTGGCTACTGGAGCTTTTTTCTCAGCCGTTGCTTTCTTGGCTGGTGCCTTCTTAGCCTTAGGCGCTTCGTCCTTCGGGGCATTCTTCAGGATGTCGCACATGAAGTCCCAGAACATCTGGACGGTCGCGATTTCGCAACGCTCGTCGGGTGAGTGCACACCGCGAAGGGTGGGACCGAAGCTGATCATGTCCATGCCCGGAATCTTGTCGCCGATGAGGCCGCATTCCAGTCCCGCATGGATGGCTCTGACTTTAGGATCCTTGTTGAAGCGTTTCTTGTAGCAGTTCACTGCGATGTCCAAGATGGCGCTGTTGGGGTTGGGTGCCCAGCCTGGATAGCCGTCGGTGTGTTCCACATCGGCGTCGGCGAGGCTCCACACGGCTTCCACCATGTTGGCGATGTCCTGCTTCGACGACTCGATGGAGCTGCGTTGTGAGGTCTGGATGAAGAAGTAACCTTCTTTTTTCTTGCATGAGGCGAGGTTGGTCGAGGTCTCCACAAAGTTCGGGATGGTCTGCGACATGGCGATGACGCCGTGAGGGCAGGCATAGAGGCCGTTAAGCAGGTTGTACTGGGCCGTCTCGTCGATGACCACGTCGGGCTGTACCTCGGCGACTTCAGCCGTGACCTTCAGTCCGGGTTCAGTCACCTGATACTCTTGCTTGAAGTGCTTCTCCATGTCGTTCACATAGTGCAGGAAATGCTCGATGCTGTCGTTCGGCACGAAAGCCACTGCCGTGGCTTCGCGGGCAATGGCGTTGCGCAGGTTGCCGCCTTGGAAGTCGTAAAGTTGAAGGTCGAACCAGTTGGTGCCTTGCCACAGGATGCGGGTCAGCAGCTTGTTGGCGTTGGCCAGGTTCTTGTTGATGTCGTCACCGCTGTGGCCACCTTTCAGTCCGCTCACGGTGATGCGGTAGGCGGTGCTGTCTTCAGGAGCAGGCTCCAGTTCGTACCATACCTTCACGATGGTGTCCATGCCGCCGGCGCATCCGATGAAGATCTCGCCTTCATCTTCTGAGTCGAGGTTGAGGAGGATGCGGCCGCTGAAGTCCTTCGGGTCGAGCTTCATGGCACCTGTGAGGCCAGTCTCTTCATCTACGGTGAAGATGCATTCGAGCGGACCGTGTTCCACCTTCGGGTCAGCGATGACGGCCAAAGCTGCTGCCACGCCGATGCCGTCGTCAGCGCCGAGGGTCGTGCCGTTGGCATGCAGCCACTCGCCCTTGATGACCGGCTCGATGGGGTCTTTCTCGAAGTCGTGCTTCTTGTCGCTGTTCTTCTCGCACACCATGTCCATGTGGGCTTGCAGGATGACAGTCTGGCGGTCTTCCATGCCCTTGGTGGCGGGCACGCTCATGATGATGTTGCCGCACTCTTCCTTGACGTAGCTGATTTTATGGTCTTTCGCCCATTGCTCGAGGTAAGCCACCATTTTGGCTTCCTTCTTCGACGGACGCGGCACACCGAGGATGCCGTTGAACTCTTTCCAAATGCCTTCCGGCTTGAGTTTCAGGATGTCATTACTCATAGTTTGTTGATTTAAAGATTTAATATTCAAAGATTTAAAATTAAAAATTTTCAACTCTTAACTCCCAACTAATCAAAGGTCCTCCATTGAAAGCACTCCCAACCGAATGTCTATTCCACGCAGCTCTTTGCAGTTTTGTAGGAGCACTTCTGTTTTTTCTTTCAAAGCCTTTTCATCGTAACGCTGGCGGTCTCGTTTTATTTCATAAATCTCGGCAATTCCGTCGATTTCGTTGATGGCGATGAGGTCAATCTCGTTCGTGCCTTTGCGGTCCCAAAACTTGCCGATGCGTGTGTAATAGCCTTTTTCGCGCAGTTTTTGTTCAAAATAACGCTCAAGTGCGAACCCAGAATAGGTGTCGAAGTCTCGCTCGATGATGCGAGCCAATTGGCTGAGCGCATTGTTGGCCACATAGCTCTGGTATTTGTAGAAAAAGCGGAACCAAAAATCCAAGAACCTGTCGTTCAACGCATAACGCACTTTCTTTTCGTTTTCTTTGGCAAATATGGGCAACCGTTTTTCAATCAGATTGTAGTAATTCTCCAGTCTGGCGAGATAACTCCCGATGTTTGTCGTTCCCAACTTGGCTTCAATTTCACCTCGTGTCAGTTGCCCGCCAGAGAGGCAGGTGAGAATGGAAAAGTGCATCGCATAATCGTTGCCAAATTCTTCGATGAGGATGTTCTTCCCTTCGTTGATGAACGGAGAGTTCTCCTCAGTCATGTATGACAAAATGCTGTCTTTGTTTGTTTTGCCGTTATCCATAAGCAACGAGACATACCACGGCACACCTCCTGTAACTGCAAAAAGAGTGAGCATGTCATCAGGAGTGTGATTAGGGTTGTGATCGGCAAGGATTTGTTTCAAAACCTCGGTCGTAAAGGGCTTGAGATGCAACATTTGGTTGGCGCGACCGAAAAGCGGTTCTTTGGCATCCTCAAAAATCCGTTTCATCAATGAGAAAACAGAACCGCTGATAATCAGGTTGATGTGGCTTTTCTGTTTGTGCAAGTCCCAATCACGTTGCATCTCGCTGAATATCGACGGATTCACCCTTTGGAACTCTTGGAACTCGTCAATGACCAAGGTGAGGGGATGCGTTTCGGCATACACAAGCAAATATCGGAATAGCTCCGAAAATGATGTGGGCCAGCCGATGGGAATGCCTAAGCGTTCTTCAGCTTCGTGGGCAAAATCTTGGCAGAGAAGGCTTTCGGTTTTCCGTGCAACGAAGAAATACAGCAACGTTTTGTCGTTGCATCGTCGTGCCAATTCGGTCTTTCCGATGCGCCTCCTACCCATCAATACCGTCATTTGGGCTTCGCTTCGACTACGCTCTAAAACCTTGTTTATAAGGTCTAACTCGTTGATTCTGTCGTAGAAAATCATCTTCGTCCAATTATAGTATTTTCAAATACCGTATTTTCAAATACTATTTTACCGCAAAGAAAAGCCTTTTTTTTGAGACCTGCAAGTATTACTTGAAAAATTTCAGTTCCTTGATGGTTTCCATCGGATTCTCCGACTTAAACACCGCGTTGCCCGCGACAAGCACATCCGCACCCGCCTCGAACAGCGCCTTGGCGTTCTTGGTGTTCACGCCACCGTCCACTTCAATGAGTGCGGAAGCGTGTTGTTCATTGATCATCAAACGCAACTTGCGGATTTTTTCGTATGTGCGTTCGATGAATTGTTGTCCGCCGAAGCCCGGGTTGACCGACATGAGGAGCACCACGTCCAGGTCGCCGAGGATGTCCTCCAGCACGCTGACAGGGGTGTGGGGGTTAAGCACCACGCCTGCGTGTATGCCGAGGGCCTTGATCTGTTGCACGGCGCGGTGGATATGGTTGCAAACCTCGTAGTGGAAGGTGATGATATCGGCGCCCGCCTTGGCGAAGGCCTCGAAGTATTTCTCCGGCTCCACGATCATCAGGTGGACATCGAGGGGCTTCTGGGCTTTCTTCTTGATGGATTGCACCACGGGTATGCCGAAGGAGATGTTGGGCACGAAGCGGCCGTCCATCACGTCGCAGTGGAACCAGTCGGCCTCGCTGCGGTTGACCATCTCGATGTCGTCTTCCAGGTTGAGGAAGTTGGCGGAGAGAAGGGAAGGGGCTATCAAGTTCATAGTTGTTCAGTTGATAGTTGTTAGTTATTCGGCAAAGGTAGAGAATATTTTTGAACGATAACAAAAAAACCCTTCAAAAACTTTTGAGAGGCTTTTGTGAATGTAGAACCATGTTGTTTTAAGGCTATTGTACGGTTTTTGTCATTCTTTTTACTTCTCGTTTGCCTTCAAGTTGAACTATTTCCATTTTGGAAACAGTTGCTTCTCGCAAGATTTCCCCTTCAAGATAAAGGTTGTTTAGATGCTTGTTGATAGCAGGAACACCCACATCAAACAATGCAGCCATCGCTTTTTGTGTGCACCAAATGGTTTCGTCCTTGTAAACCACTTGGATGCCGTCTTCTTTTCCTTCCGCTTGGAAAATCAGGAACTCCGCAGTGCTATTCCTTATTTCGAGTTGTTTGCCCATTACATGTAGTTTTCTTTGCAAAGGTAATGTTTTTCGCGAAAAATTGTTTTTTTTGCGAAGAAATAAACGATAGTAGTCGGAATCGCGATTTTTTTCCGAGATTCCGACTACTATCGATGTTTGGATTGAAGAACGGTTAATCCTCTTTCCATGGGCATCTTGTCTCGTATTTGCTTCGTACCAAGCAGGTAACAGGCTTGGAAGATATTCGATGGTCTTTCGCTACACCCTTGTTATTTGTCCTATTTTCTATCGAATAAATAACGAACAACTATCGGAGAACTATCGGAGAACTAAAGAAGAAATGTCGGACTTGCTCCCTGCCTAATAGGAGGCTGCTCCCTGCCAAAGGCGAGCCAATCGATGTGCAAAAGTACATATTTTTATTGGAACTCAGCAGCCATGTCATGCCGACGCTTGCCTGTGCGATGGCGGGCATCTATGGCTGCGGCCTACAGGAATCCGCCCATCTCAATATGAAAACCCGATATTGCATATCGGGTGTGGTAGGGTCGTCCCTTCGGAACTTGGCCTGACGCATTGTCAGCGTCTGTGCCCCGCAGACGGCGGTTTGAGTCGCTTATTGGGGTAATAATGCTCTCTCTCTTTGATTGAAATCTTACTTTTTACTCTTTTTTCCTTTGATTATCCAAGTTTTTGTATTTTTGCAAACAAGTATCGCCTAAACAGCGGTGCGTTTTTATTGGAAATAACATAGCGTTAGTGCTATATTCGGAATGTCCCTGAACCTAGGAAATTCAATAGACATTTACGAAACGAATAAGTACCAGCGTCTGCGCTATAGCGTGGACTGGACTTATCTTCGTAAATGGGCTTCCTAGGGCCTTGGGACATTGATAAGCGCCTATCCGCGCTTTTTCGTGTCCTGAGGTTCTTTGTTTGAGCCCATCTTCTCCGAACAGATAGTCCTTGCGCTGCAAAACTATAGCGTATGGTAGAGATACCAGTATCTTCCCATTTCTTTACCAACCGAGATGGGAACACTTTGATGAAAGAGTTTGAGGGCATACTGGAGAACAACCCTCAGGTGAAAAATCTCGACGCCGTGGTTGGCTTCTTGCGAGCCTCGGGCTACTTTACCCTTCGTCCTTTCTTGGATAACATCAATAAAGTAAGAATCCTAATCGGTATTGATGTGGATAAATATATTGCACACGCCCATCAAAGAGGCGAGCTGTTTTTTGGTGCTGAAGAAGAGGTGAAGGAAGAGTGTCTAAGGTTGCTGAAGCAAGATATTGAACAGTCGAGATACACCAAACAAGTGGAGGATGGTATGCTTCAGATGGTGCAAGATATGTTAGACGGGAAACTTGAACTCCGCGCCCATCCCTCAAAGAAGATTCATGCCAAATTCTATATCCTTTATCCCGACAACTTCAACCAGCATACATTTGGAGCTGCCATTACAGGAAGCAGTAATCTGAGCGGCAATGGCTTGGGAATAGGTGACGACAAGCAATACGAGTTCAATGTCAAACTGACACAATATGATGATGTGTCATTTGCCAAACATGAATTTGAATTGCTTTGGGAAGAAGCCAAGGGTGTACCTATCAATGCCGAGGACTATAGGGCTACGCTTGACAAAACCTATTTGAAAGGTGATGTCACGCCATACGAGCTTTACATCAAGATGTTGATGGAATACTTCTCAGACCGTGTACTGGCCATCGACCAAGACGATCCCTTTGATATGCCAGAAGGTTACGAGAAATTCGAGTATCAGATGGATGCTGTGGTTGAAGGCTATCAGAAACTGATTCGTTATGATGGTTTCTTCCTTGCTGACGTGGTTGGTCTTGGCAAAACGGTGATTGCCACAATGATTGCCAAGAAATTCCTCATTGAGAACGGACGTGACAATACTAAGATTCTCGTGGTCTATCCGCCTGCGGTGGAACAGAACTGGAAGACTACCTTCAAGGATTTCGGTATTGACAAATATACTCAGTTTGTGAGTAATGGTAGTCTGTCAAAGATTCTCGATGATGACAATTACAATTATTGGAATGCTGACGAGTATGATTTGGTGTTGGTGGATGAGGCTCACAAGTTCCGCAACCATACCACAGGAGCCTTCCAACAGTTGCAGGAAATCTGTAAGATGCCTCGCGTTGAGACAGGCTACATCCCTGGCTATAAGAAAAAGGTGATGTTGATTTCAGCCACACCAATGAACAACACGCCCGCTGACCTTTATTATCAAATCCTGATGTTCCAAGACCCGCGTCAATGCACTATTGACGGTGCGCCCAACCTAACGGCTTTTTTCTCGCCTCTGATTCAGGAGTTCAAAAAGATGCGAAAGCTGGAGGACTTTGATTTGAAGCAGTTCAAGAAACTTGCTGAACGAGTACGTGACCGTGTCATTAAGCCTTTGACAGTAAGACGCACGCGAACAGACATTGAAAGTATCACGCGTTACAACAAAGATATTCACGGTTTCCCGAAAGTGGCAAAGCCCATCAAAAAGGAATATGAGTTGAACGACCGTTTGGCAGACCTTTTTGAGAAAGCAATGATGACGCTCGACAAGCAGTTGAACTACGCTCGCTATCAAGCCATCGCTTACTTGAAACCAGAAAAATCAAACGGCCTTTACGATAACGCAGAACTCATCAGCCGCAGCTTGGCTGGCATCCGTAAGAACGGCTTGGTGAAACGATTGGAAAGCAGTTTCTATGCTTTCAAGATTTCGGTGGAGAACTTCCGTCAAGCCAATGAAAACATGATTATGATGTGGGAGAACGACAGAATCTTCATCGCTCCCGACATGGACATCAACAAGCTTTATGAGCTAGGCTACACGGATGATGAAATAGAAGAAAAACTGAACGAGAAAGCTGAGGACAACCCAAAGAATGCTGTGTTTATGCGTGACGATTTCAAGCCTGAATACATTGATATGCTCCGCAAAGACCAAGAACTGTTGGATGAAATGTAGTTGGAATGGGAGTGCATTGACGATGACGACGACTCAAAGTTTGCGAAGTTTGAAGACCTGATGAAGCACGAACTTTTCAAAATAGATCGCAACCCCGAAGGGAAGATAGTGGTGTTTTCCGAAGCTGTTGACACCATTGAATATCTGTCAAGGCGTATCAACCGAAAGGATGTTCTGGTGATTTCGGCCAAGAACCGAAGCCAACTGTTCAAGACCATTCGCGAGAACTTCGATGCCAACTGGAAACTGCGAAAAGACGACTACAACATCATCTTAACCTCCGACGTGTTGGCTGAAGGCGTGAACCTGCACCGTTCGAACATCATCATCAATTACGACACGCCTTGGAATGCAACGCGCTTAATGCAACGCATTGGTCGTGTGAATCGTATCGGCTCTACATCGGACACCATTTATAACTATGTGTTCTATCCCTCACGCCAAGGCAACAAGCAAATCAAGTTGAACCAAATCGCGCTGAGTAAAATACAGACTTTTCACACTACTTTTGGAGAGGACAATCAGATTTATTCCACTGAAGAAATCATCGACCGCGACCTTGACAAGCTCTTCTCAGAAGGCATCAAGCGTGAACAGGAAGACCGCAATGTGGAACTTCCTTTCTATGAGGAACTGCAAAGCCTTTATCAGCAAAACCGTAAGGAATACAAACGCATTGAGCGGTTGTCACTGCGCAGCCGGACGGGGCGTGAACCACGTGAGGTGGAAGGTGTTACACTCTCCGGCGACACCTTAGTTTTCCTCAAAACCAACTTCCGAAAGATGTTCTATTTGGTTAACGACGAACAGACACGGGAATTGTCGGTGTTGGATGCGCTCCACTATTTCAAGGCGCAACCAGAAGAGCAACCTGTTGCACGAATAGCACAACATCACGATCACGTGGAGAAGGCTGTGAAACAGTTTCGAGTATCGAAAGAAGAGGAAATACACGAGGAAGAATCAAACCAAAACCAACGCAGCAATTTGGGCGCTCAGGTAACTACCGCTGTCAGTTTACTGAATAGCATGCTGCCTCATATAGAAGATGGTGATACACGCTTGAAGATAATACAGTTGAAGGAATTGGCTGAACGAGGCACTATCACATACATCGCCAAGCGACTGCAACGCATTCAGAAAGACCTCCAACGGCAAGGCGGCAGCAAGGCCAAAATGGGCTTTGACGAAGCCTTGAACCAGGTGCTTGAAATGGCCAACCACTATAACGCCTATTATCGCGACACCCAACACGCTGAGGAAGAATCCGACGCAACCATCATTTTGTCAGAAAGTTTTGCCAAATAATCAAGTCCCATGAACTATAAAGAAATCATCGAATCGAGATACAACCGCCAGAACTGGCAACTACTATTGCGCGACATCTTCGGCAGCAAAATCAAGTTTTGGAGCACGCCTTCAATTGTCGCAACAAGCAGTGCATTTGCTAAGCAAGCCCTATGGTTGGGCACCATAACACTCAGCGATGAGCAAACCATTGCCGTCTATGAGGTGGAACTGGCTGACAGCGTTGACATTGAGCGCAACCGTCGTGGCATACGCGACATGCTGCTCACTACATGGCGCAATAATGGCAATGCAGGTGCTTTCATGTTCTGCTATCGCAAAAGCGAAAGTGTGCTGCGCTTTTCATACGTTAGCGAAGCGTGGAAGTTTGCTGAGGATGGAAGTTATCAGAAGGAGACCACCGATGCTCGACGGTTCACCTATCTGTTGGGTGAAGGTCACCGCAGTCGCACGGCTATCCAGCAATTTGAGAGATTGCGTGACAGTGGCCTTTCATTAAAGGATTTGACCAAAGCATTTTCCGTTGATGCTGTAAGTGACATGTTCTTCGATGGTTACAAGAAACAGTATGAAGACATTATTTTCTACATTACTGGCAAGCGCATGGTGAAGGTGGCCAACAAGTGGGAAGAACGTCTTGAAGGCAAGCCTTGTCAGCACATTATGCAACAATTCTCGCGCTTTCCGAACCCTGAAAAAGCGATTCGCGACTATGTGAAGAAACTAATGGGCCGACTCGTGTTCCTCCAGTTCCTGCAAAAGAAAGGTTGGCTGGGTGTCGGCATCCTTGACGAATGGGGAAGCGGTGATTCAGAGTTTATTCAAAACCTCTTTGCCCATTGTGATGACAAAGATCATTTTATTGACGAAGTGCTTGAACCGCTTTTCAATGACTTAAATTCAGAAAATGATAAGAAGTTGCCACAGTATCGCACTCCCTATCTGAATGGTGGTTTGTTTGAACAAGAAGCCGCAGATGGCACAGACTTTCCATTGCCTGAAAAATACATGAAATCGTTGCTCGACTTCTTTGCCTCCTACAACTTCACCATCGATGAGAATGACCCTGATGACGCAGAAGTCGGCGTTGACCCTGAAATGTTGGGGCGCATCTTTGAGAACTTGCTTGAAGACAATAAGGACAAAGGAGCTTTCTATACGCCCAAGGAGATTGTCAGTTATATGTGCCGCGAAAGTCTCATTGCCTATTTGCAGACGGGTATTGAGGACGAGACGACAAAAGAGGCTATTCGCCAGTTTGTGACCACACATGAGGTTCAGGAGCATTTGCCCGAGAATACCGACCAATTGTTGAAAGACGTGAAGATTTGCGACCCCGCCATTGGCTCAGGAGCCTTCCCAATGGGCTTGCTAAAAGAGTTGTTCCTCTGCCGTACTGCCTTGGAAGGCATCAGCCAGTATCAAGCAGCGGAAATCAAGAAGCATATCATCCAACAGAATGTCTATGGTGTTGACATCGAGCGAGGTGCCGTTGACATTGCCCGTTTGCGGTTTTGGCTTTCACTCATTGTTGATGAGGAAACGCCACAGGCACTGCCCAACCTTGACTTTAAGATTATGCAAGGCAACTCGCTTTTAGAGCAGTATAAGGGCGTTGACCTTTCCACGATGACGGAAAAGAAAGCAGATGACACAGGGATGCTTACCTTCTTCGACGACATGATTGACGTGTATCGCAAAGAACTCCGTGACATGCTTTTCCAATACTTCGACTGCACCGACCACAAAGAAAAGCAATCCCTTCGTATTCGCATTATCGAAAATGTGAAGCAACAACTCCGAGATCAACACATCAAAGTGGATTTTGGGGACCTTGACCTTTCAGGAAATGACCAGTTTTTCCTTTGGCACACTTGGTTCCATGATGTGTTTTCCAAAGGTGGGTTTGATATTGTTATTGGGAATCCGCCGTATGTGAATATTAATACAATGCCACAAATGCATGAAATCTTCAAAAAAGTTTATCCAGAGATTCATACTGGTTATAATGATTTGATGTATTATTTTATTTGTCAAGGGATTCGTTTGCTTTCCTTTAACGGGATTATAACTTTTATTACATCTAACTACTATCTTGGAAATGATTACGCAAAGAAACTAAGGGTTTTCTTGAATGATAAAATAGAAATGGTGATTAATTTTCACAATGCGACAGTTTTTGAAAGTGCTAGTATTCACACTGCCATCTTATTCGCTAGAAAGAAAAGCAATACGAGCAAAATGAAGTTTTATACTTTTCATAAGGACAAACTTAATTCATTAGATTTGAATAATGATTATGAAATTTGTGAACTTGAGCGTAATAGTCTTTCAGATACATGGATAATTTCAAATGCAAAAGCCTTGCAGGTAATTGAAAAAATGAAAATAAATTCTGTTTTGCTTGGTGAGATAATAGAAATAGCAAAAGGTTCTGAAACTGGCAAAAATGGTATTTTTTCTGTACAAAAAGATGTTTTAGAAAAGTATAGTATTGAATCTGAAATTGTTCGTCAATGTGTAAAAAATAGTCATGTTCAAAAATATGTTATAAATAAAAAAGATTTATGGCTGATTTATTGTGACAATGATTTCTCAAAGATGAAATACCCAAATGCATATGCATATCTTGAGGGTTTCAAGAAAGAATTGTTAGATAGACGTGGCCCCAAAAGTGGTGAATACGAATGGTGGAGGTTACATAGACCATCAGAAAAAAAAGTACACGATGCAAAAGAAAAACTTATTGTTCCTTATCGTGGAGAGCACAATCGCTTTGCGTATGATGATATGCAATGTTTTAATGATGGGGGAGATATTCGTGCTATTGCTATAAAGGATAATTCTAGTTTTTCAATTAAGTTTCTTCTTGGACTTTTGAATTCTTCTTTACTTGATTGGTTTTACGGATTTATTGGAAAGCCCAAAGGCAAAGCTCGTGAGTATTTTAATAAGCCGTTGTCAGAAATACCTATCCCACAAACCACAAAAGAACAGCAGCAACCAATTATTGTCTTAGTTGATCAAATTCTTTCCGCTAAACGTTCTAATCCTTCTTTTGATACCACCAGTTTGGAAAGTGAGATTGATAAACTTGTCTATCAGCTTTACGGATTGTCCTACGATGAGGTTCTGTTGGTTGACCCAGAAACGCCGATTACGAAAGAAGAATATGAAGCAAACTACATAAAACGAAAATAATAATTGCCAGGCGTCTTGCGGTTATTTTATAAAAGACACTATTTTTGCACAATGCAATCTCACCCATATATCTGGGCTAATTGAAGAAATGAATTCAAAATCAAGGGAGAAGAATGAAAACAAATAAAGGGCTTGAAGATGAGATTATGCAAAAGGTTTTCAAGTATTTCCGAGAATCTTTTGATTGTAATGGGCTTGATTCGCTTAACCTGAATCTAAATTGTTCAGAGGAAGAATTAGTAAACGTCATTTGTAGTCTAATTAATGAGGATAAGTTAAAGATAATTTCTTTTGAGCATGATGAGAATCCCCATATAAATAGATTTGGTTTCCCGTCTAAGGAAATGCAGATTAGTTATTTACAAAAAAAAGGAATGGACGGAAGTTTTTGCATTTATCCGTCAAATACATATTTGCAACGCAATATGGAAACGGATTTAATTCCGAAATATCCATTTCAATACATGATTCAGCAGGGGAATCCTCAACTTAAGGAATGCTATTTTGAATGGGGAGTATTGTACAAGTATTTTTCAGACCCTAGATATAAATTTGATTTCAGTGATTATATTGGGCATATTGAGTCAACTGATAGTATTGATGATAACAGCTTTATTGATTTGAAGACATTTGGCATTGGAAAAGATGTAAATGGAAATCGAGTGGTCGTGTCGTATCCAAGGTATTTGAGACACATGTCCTCTGCCTGTCAAATAGAGTGGTATAGTAAAATGGTCCCGAATCAAGAAGGATGTAAGGTATTAAGAAGTTATGCTAATAATCTATTTAGTGGGTGTTGGAAATTTCCTCAAACTGTTTACAGATCGATTATTCAAGAAATCTCAAATATTAACCAGTTGACATCCAAAATATGGAACTATAATTTCTTTCGCACAGAGTTTGATAAAGACAAACCCGTTGGCTTTGATATGATATACATACCAACATACAATGTGTATATGGATTATGTGTTATTATTAGAAAAGATAGTGATTAGTAATATTGACGATAAGTTTTTTGATGTAATCAAATGGCCCCGATACGATGATAAAGGTAATTTAAAAAAATCGCTTATTTGTTTGAGTGAGTTTTTGCAAAAAGTAACTCCTAATGTTAAGGATGAAATAATGATCCCATTAAAGGGAGTTCGTAAACTTAGACAGAATCCAGCTCACAAGATCGAAAAGAATTCTTATAATATTGATTATTTGAATCAGCAACATGAACTAACTGCAAAAGTGTTTAATTCTTTGCTGTTGTTACGTGAAGTGTTTCAAACGCATCCTTGGGCCAAAGATTGTAAAATTAAATACCATAACACCGAAGGTTATATTGTGCCATAGCTTTTCCAATGGCAGCCTGGTATTTGTCATAATCGTACAATTGGTGCAAGTCGTCCCTCGTGAAAGGGATGGAAATGTTCAAGACAATGGCTGAAAATACTGGTTTTCGGGAACACGGCCATATAGTATAAAAAGTGATTAATCTATAAATCGGAGCTTGATAAGAAATTGATTGTCTAACTTTTGCGCTGAATCCTTGAAGTCTACAGACTTTGGACATATTGGTTGAAACACTACCGATGCGATAGACAATGTCTGACTTTTTTCCATGGTGTTGGCATTGATACCATTATTTTCGTACTTTTGCAGAAAAAAGAGCTGAATGTATATGAATAGATTAACGATCAAGAACATAGGGCCATTGAAGAGTGTATCTGTCAATCTTGCCAAATATAATCTTTTTATTGGCCCACAAAGTTCGGGTAAGAGCTGTATTCTAAAAATAGCCTCATTTTGCAATTGGGTAGAGAAACGAATCGAATTGAGCCAGTCTCCTGATGACTATTTGAATGAGGTCAGTTTCTGGAAAAGGCTTGTCGATTATCACAGAATGAACGGCTTCATAAAAAAAGGTTTTCTGATTAAATATGAATCTCCTTTTATGGCCTTTTCCATTTCTGGGTCCCCCGAGAGCATCCAGTTCTCGTTTAAGTGGAAACCACGTAACAGGTGGCAATATTGTCGGCCTCAAATAGCATACATACCTGCCGAACGCAATATTGTGGCTGTTATTCCTAATTGGTTCGACATCTCTTTCAGTAACGACAACAATACTCAAGGTTATATGTCAGACTGGGAGAATGCCCGCAATACGTTTTCACAATACTACAAGCTTGACATCCTAAATCTTGGGGTTTCATATTATAAGGACAATGGACAGCACAAAGAGTCAATTCTGATTGACAAAAACACCGAAATCGCATTTCAAAACGCATCAAGCGGTCTTCAGTCCATCGTTCCACTTTGTGGATTGATAAACTATCTGACGTATCATGAAATACACCGCCCTCGTAAATTAAGTGTGGCACAGGAACGCGAACTGAACAACCTACAAGATATATTGTATAAAGAGAGGTTTACTCAATCGAATGGTACTATGGCTGAAGGTCGAGTTGACGACATCACAAATACCTATCCTGAACCTCGGATTAAATTTTTCGGCTCGTTTAATGAAGAATCTCGGTTTAGCGAAATTGTTGAAAATTATTCCTTAACCCAATATGTTTCCATCTATCTTGAAGAGCCCGAAGAAAACCTTTTCCCTTCTACACAATACGAGTTGGTGAAATGGATGGCTGAACAAATCAACAGCACAAAGAACAATAGCCTTTGTATAGCTACGCATAGTCCTTATATCCTGTCGTCATTTAATAACCTTATTCAAGCTGCCGACAGCAAAGACAATATAAACGTGGAATCGGTTGTTGGCAAATCCACAGCAATACCATTTGAAGAAATCAATGTTTATGCCGTAGATAAGGGCACTGTCAAAGACATAAAAGACTACGAGCTGAGACTGATCTCCCAAACCGAGTTGGATGCTGCATCAGATGCCATCGCGTCCGATTTCTCAAAATTACTTGAACAATGAGTGAGATACCTGCACACTGTACCACAAAAACATCCAATTCCCTCATTGTTTTTTCCGAGAAAAAATCAAGGATAGCTTTTGAGAATCCCAATCATAACTCCTATTTGGCAATTCAGGTGGATGGTTGTGTTTTTAGTGCTGCCGATGGACCTAAATGCGACAAGTTGCTGGAAAGTGAGATGTATGCCGACCAGTATTTCGTTGAATTAAAGGGTGGTGACACAATGAAAGCCGTGGAACAACTGAAAGAGACAATAGAAAAACTTCCACCACGACAGAGAGAGGCAAAACGAATGGCTTTTGCCGTGTTTTCAAACACTTGTCCCAAAAACGACACGAAACGACAAGCCATTGAAAAAAGGTTTCGCAATAAGGGGGTATGCATAAAGTTTTGTAGGACAGGTGATGCTTTCTTATTAGAAAGATAGAGGTAGGGAACTAGATGGCTTTTCAATAGATGTCATGTTTGCCCGACATCAAGAGTTTTCCTCAGTCCTGCAAGAATGGAATTGGCCATAATCACAAACACGATTCGGTCATAAGCGCTTATTTGTGCAGGTCTTGGAGGATAATAAGGGTCGGTGACCATTTTGGATCGGTCAAAGCATTCCCCGATGCCTAACCAAGTATCGATACCCATTTTCTTTCGTTCTTTTTCTTCATCCGACCAAACGTCATTCTTTTCAATTTGATGTTTGAACATTGCCTTGAAATAATCATACAACTGATGTAGGTCATCTTTGGTGAAAGGTTTTATTTCAGGTTCGCATAATGCGGAGTAAAGTGAGGCCGTAACAGCTGTTACTCCTGGAAGATTGTAGATTATCTCTGATTCGTATTTGGCCAGTTTTGATTTGTCCATGATGTTTGATTTATTTCTGCAAAAATACACAAATTCCGTGGCAAAATGTATAATTTTCGAAATATTTTGTATTTTTGCCACGCAAAAAGAAGTTAAAAAAGGGTCAAAATGAACACAATCACAGGCAGAAACCTGAAAGCCTTGCGTGAGGCCAATGGCTATACGCAAGAGAAAATGGCTGAATATCTTGGTGTTGGGCGTTCGGCTTACGCCAACTATGAGGCAGGCGAGCGCGAAACACCGTTGGAGGTGCTACAAAAGGCAGCGGATTTGTTTGGCTGCGAATTGGCGCTTCTCTTTGAGGAAAACGAAACGGCAGTCCGCAATATGCTGGTCTGCGCCTTCCGCGCTGATGACCTTAGCGCTGATGATATGCGAGAGGTGGCCTCGTTCAAGAGCGTTGTGATGAACTATTTGAAGATGGAAAGGCTGTTGGGAAAATGAAAAAGCTGAACCTTGAAACGGCCGAAATCCTTGCAGGAAAGATGCGAAGCGAGTTGCTGCGTGTTTCCGCAACGGAGCCGCTCAATATGAAGACAGTCCTCCGCCAGTTGAATGTGGTGACACTCTACCGGCCTTTGTCGGACAAACTATTTGGATTGTCTTTGCTGACTCTTGACAAAAAGCATCGTTTTATGTTGGTGAACAGCAATTCGAGACGAGGACGGCAGCATTTCACCATAGCGCACGAGTTGTACCATCTTTATTATGACGAGAATCCCCAACCGCATTTCTGCGACAACTCAATCTATTCTGATGCCGTAGAGAGGTCGGCCAACCTGTTCGCTTCCGCTTTGCTGATGCCGAAGGAAGGTTTGCTGAAAAGCATTCCATCCGATGAGATTGTCAGCAAGAGTGTCAGTATTGACACTTTGCTTAGGATGGAGCATCTATATGGGGTTTCGCACCATACTTTGGTGGTGAGGCTGAAGGAATTGCATATTATCAGTCCTTTGACCGCTGACGAGCTGTTGGCTGTCTCAATTACGCTGGAGGCAGCTTTGCGGGGATATGATGTCGAACTCTATTCAAAAGGAAACGAAGGATTGGTCATCGGTGATTTTGGCTCCAAGGCCCGTAAGTTATTCGACGAGGAAAGGATTTCCGAAGGGCATTATCTCGAACTGCTCAACCTAATCGGTTATGGAGAAGGTCAAAATCATACTGGATGCTGACGTGTTGCTTCATTTCGCCAAGGCGGGACGCTTGAACATGTTGCCGGAGATATTGCCGGAATATGAACATGTCGTTTTGAGTACGGTATATGATGAGATCGGATCCATTCAAAACCAGTTGGACAACCAAATCTTTTTTCTGAAGAACATTTCAAAGGAGGAATTCAATCCGACAGGGGAGATGATGGTCGAGTATGCCAGGCTTTTGCAGACTTTTGGCAAAGGAGAGAGTGCTTGTATGGCCTATTGCCGTTATACCCACAATGTTATCGGCAGCAGTAACTTGAAAGACATTAAAGAGTATTGTGAAAAACAGCAAATCACCTATCTGACTACGATCGACTTCCTTTATTATGGAATAAAGCGAGGAAAGATGTCGGTTGAAGAATGCGAGCAGTTTGTCAAGGTTGTGTTGGCAAAAGGGAGCAAGTTGCCAACGGTGGATTTTGGAAAGTATTTGCCTAATGCCCTGATTTAAATTGGAAAGGGCGAAGAAAAGGGCGGATAAAATTGCCTATAGTCAGATGCATCTGGTATTCGAACTGATAGCTTCGATGAATGAAGAGGGACCTGATAAAACGACTTTAAAAACGGAAAATCGAAATCGAAATGAGGAGAATCGGCGACAAATCATCGATTTTATCGCCGATAGCGGAATTTCAGACGCAAAATCCATTTCGAAAGCCATCGGACTCAAACCTTCGAGGACCCGCGACTATCTCAAACAACTTGTGGATGAAGGCATCCTTGAGGTGGAGTATAAAAGTAGGAAGTATAGGATTAAGAAGTAAAAAGGTATCGTCGGCCAACAAGTACCTGAAGGCTGGAAGGCTGTCTATCTGGGATTTGGCAACCATCTTGTCGTCAAAGCAGATTATTATGAACAGTTTGAAAAAGAGGCCAGTAACAGACACATTGAGGAAGCAGTCGAATTGTACCAACAATGGTATGGAATAGTGATGAACCTATGTAAAACAAAGCATTAACAATCCCATTGATATTGAACGAGCCTCAAAGACATTTCATATTAGGGTAAGGGAAAGGTAATAAAGAGTAGCATGCTCGTACATTTATATTTCTGTTCCCCAATAAAAATGTGATTTTTCTTTCTTCTTCCCAAAGAAAAGTGTGATTTTTTAGTTTGTATTCCCCAAGAAAAGTGTAATTTTGCATGGTCGACTAGTGGCATAATTGAATGGAATTATTATGAAACGATTGATATACAATAAATTAATAGAATGGAAAAATCAAAAGGAACACAAGCCTTTGATTTTGCTTGGTGCCCGCCAAGTGGGGAAAACATACATTCTGAAAGAATTCGGAAAAAACGAGTTCAAGAACTTGGTTTATGTGAACTGTCATGGGGATGATTTTGCCAAGAGTTTGTTCAGGGATTTGTCGGTCCAGCGCATAGTGACGGTGATTGAGCGGTATTATGAGACGAAAATCGTGCCTGGTGAAACATTGTTGGTGTTCGATGAAATCCAGGAGGTGCATAATGGAATAGCCTCGCTCAAGTATTTCAACGAGGATTACCCTTTGTTGCATGTGGCCGTGGCAGGCTCTCTGTTGGGAATCTCGCTTCGTGAAGATGAATCCTATCCAGTGGGCAAAGTGACCACAATGCGGATGTTTCCGATGACCTTCGCCGAATACCTTTTGGCGTGCGAGCGACCTAAACTATTGGAAACGTTACAAAACCTCGAATGGGATTCCTTGTCGGTTATGGATGATTTGTTAGTGGAGTTGCTGCGCCAATACTATTTTACTGGCGGAATGCCTGAAGCTGTTAAGAAATACATTGAAACGCAGGATGTTGAATTGGTTAGGGAAGTCCAATATGAGATTTTGGATGCCTACGAGCGCGACATCGCCAAACACACCAAACCTCAAGTGGCTCGCATCCATCAGGTGTGGGAGAGCATTCCGGCACAATTGGCGCGCGAGAACAAGAAATTCATTTTCGGTGCAGTGAAGAAAGGAGGACGCGCTGCCGATTTTGAGATTGCCATACAGTGGTTGGTCGATGCTGGTTTGGTATATAAGATTGATCGAGTCAAAGAGCCTGTTATGCCGCTGAAGTTTTATGCCGACGGTTCTGCTTTCAAATTATATATGCTCGACTGCGGCCTACTAGCTTGCATGGCAGAAGCCAATCCCAACGCGATGCTGCTTGGCACGAACGCCTTCACTGAATTTAAGGGCGCGTTTGCAGAAAACTATGTGCTGCAACAAATGAAAGCCACACTTGACACAACGGTGTATTACTATTCGAAAGACAACTCGACCATGGAGGTGGATTTCCTTTTTCAGACGCAAGAGAGAGTGGTGCCTACGGAAGTAAAAGCAGAAGAAAATGTCAAATCCAAGTCGCTGTCCTTGTTTATTAACGAAGATTTCAAAAACCTGAACCTTAAAGGTTTGCGGTGCAGCATGAAACCCTATATTGACCAAGGCTGGATGGAGAATATTCCGCTTTATGCCGTAGAGGAGTATTTGAAGAGGAATAACGATAAGAAATCCCTCATTAAGTGATAGATTTTGTAAAATTCTCCCTATAATAGTGCTTTTTTCTTTAAAAATCTCCCTATATGAGGGATTTTTGTTATTTTTGCCGCAAAATAGGAGGAGATATGATAGATAACACCTTAATCGCCTATATGGAGGAGATGCTTCGCCAAACGCCTACTGACTTTGTACGCTATATGGCTGACCTTATTGATTGGGACGGCAGATTGGTGGGCATTGTCGGTCCACGAGGCGTTGGTAAATCGACCATGCTGTTGCAACGCCTTAAGGCACATCGAAAGGATGGCTTATGGCTGTATGTTTCGGCTGACCACATTTATTTTGCCAATCATAGTCTGGTGGATTTGGCAGATGATTTCGTGAAAGAAGGCGGCACGCATCTTTACATCGACGAGGCGCACAAGTACCGCAATTGGTCGCGTGAATTGAAACAGATATATGATGTGCATCCAGATTTGCATGTTGTGTTCACAGGCTCTTCAGTGCTCGACATCACAAAGGGCGAGGCCGATTTGAGCCGTCGCACTTTGATGTATTCCATGCAGGGATTGTCGTTTCGCGAATATCTTGAATTGTTCCATGACGTGAAGACGGCAAAGCATACCTTGGCAGAGATTTTGGCGCACAAGGTTGAGCTTCCAGTTCCACATCCTTTGCCGTTGCTTCGTGATTATTTGGCCTTTGGTTATTATCCTTTTGCCAAGGAAAGCGGCTTTGTCATAAGGATGGAGCAAATCATTTCGCAGACGATAGACTCTGACATCCCCCAATACGCCGACATGTTGGCTTCCACGGCGCGGAAGCTGAAACAAATGCTGGCAGTGATAGCGGAATTGGCTCCTTACAAGCCCAATGCCGACAGTCTCGCATCAGAATTGCATGTCAGCAAAAACAATGTGCCTGACTATTTGACTTATCTCGAAAAGGCGGGAATGATAGGCCTACTACGCGATGATACTGGTGGCTTGCGTGGTCTGGGAAAAGTGGAAAAGGTTTATGTGGACAATCCGAGTTTGATGACGGTATTAGCCAATGGTAAACCCGAAATGGGCAACCTGCGTGAGACGTTTTTCTACAATCAAATGCGGGTGATGCACAAGGTGCTTGCCTCAAGGGAGTCAGACTTTGTCGTTGGTGATTACACTTTTGAAGTTGGTGGACGAAAGAAAGGAAAGAAACAAATCCAAGACATTCCGAATGGTGTTGTCGTAAAGGATGACATTGAATATGGTCACGGCACAGTCATTCCACTTTGGCATTTCGGCTTGACTTACTGACAAAAATGTAACAAAAAAGCCCCTCAACTACTTGAGGGGCCTTTTTGACTTCATTAACCGAGATAACTCTTCAGGATCTTGCTGCGGCTGGTGTGTTTCAACCGGCGTATGGCCTTTTCCTTGATCTGGCGCACGCGCTCGCGCGTCAGGTCGAATTTCTCACCGATCTCCTCCAAGGTCATCGGGTGGCTGCCGTTCAGCCCGAAATACAGGCGGACGACATCCTGCTCCCTTTGCGTCAGGGTGGAGATGGCTCGGTCAATTTCTTTGCGCAACGACTCATACAGAAGCTCGGTCTCAGGCGTCGGGGCCTCCTCGCTCTTCAGCACGTCGTACATGGTGTTGTCTTCATCCTGCACGAGCGGTGCGTCCATCGAGATGTGACGTCCGGCGTTCTTCATCGACTCTTTCACCTCCGCTTCCGTGATTTCCAGCACCTCGGCAATCTCCTCTGCATTGGGTTCACGCTCAAACTCTTGCTCTAACTTAGCATAAGTTTTGTTGATTTTGTTGATGGAACCGATCTTGTTCAAGGGGAGACGAACAATACGCGATTGCTCGGCCAAAGCCTGTAGGATGGATTGACGAATCCACCACACGGCGTAGGAGATGAACTTGAAACCTCTGGTTTCGTCGAAACGTTGTGCGGCTTTGATCAGTCCCAAGTTGCCTTCGTTGATTAAGTCGGGAAGACTGAGGCCTTGGTTCTGATACTGTTTTGCTACGGAGACTACAAAGCGCAAGTTGGCCTTAGTGAGTTTTTCCAAGGCGATTTTGTCGCCTTGCTTGATACGCTGGGCCAATTCAACTTCTTCTTCAGCCGAAATCAGCTCAACCTTACCAATCTCTTGCAGGTACTTGTCGAGAGACGCGGTCTCACGGTTCGTCACCTGCTTCGTAATCTTTAACTGCCTCATTTAAGTTTATTTAGTTCTTTGAATAAGTTTGCTTTGTCGTTCGAGCGGATTTGCAATCCGCTCGGGCTGAATTGGGGATTTCAAATCCCCTTTTCGTTGCTGACGGATTACAAATCCGTCAGAACTGTTTCCACGTCGAGGCTGGCGGATTACAAATCCGCCAGAACCTCTAGTGGGTTTTTACTTTCTGTGGGGACCACCGTTGCCGCCATTGCCATGACCGCCACCGTTGCGGTTACCACCACCATGGTTGCCATTACCATGACCACCATTGCCGTGGCTGCCACCACCAGGACGCGGACCACCGGGACGCGGGCCGTTGCCGCCCTTCTTCTCCTCATAGCCTTCCGGCTTGGGGAGCAAGGCACGGTGCGACAGACGCAGCTTGCCGGTCTTTTCGTCGATCTCGATAAGCTTCACATCGATTTCGTCGCCTTCCTTCAAGCCCGTCTCTTCCATGGTCTCGTAACGCTTCCAGTCGATCTCGGAGATGTGCAGCAGACCGTCTTTGTTGGGGGTGATCTCCACGAAGGCGCCGAAGGCCATGATGGAGACGATCTTGCCGTGGTAGACCTCGCCGACCTCAGGCACAGCGACGATGGCCTTGATCTTGGCCTTGCAGGCTTCGATGTCTTCTTTGTTCTGCGAAGCGATCTCCACGATACCCTTCTGCTCGTCTTCGGTGATGACGATGACGGTGTTGGTCTGCTTCTGCATCTCTTGGATTACCTTGCCACCAGGGCCGATGACGGCACCGATCATATCCTTCGGGATATACATGGTCTCGATACGAGGCACGAACTCCTTGTAGTCGGCACGAGGCTCGGTGATGGTCTTGGCCATCTCGTCGAGGATGTGCAAGCGACCTTGACGGGCTTGTTCCAAAGCTTCGGTCAGCACCTCGTAAGAGAGGCCGTCGACCTTGATGTCCATCTGGCAGGCGGTGATACCGTCGCGGGTACCCGTGACCTTGAAGTCCATGTCGCCGAGGTGGTCCTCATCGCCGAGGATATCGGTGAGGATGGCGTATTTGCCAGTCTCGCTATCCGAAATCATACCCATGGCCACGCCAGCGACGGGCTTGCGCATCGGCACGCCAGCGTCCATCAGGGCGAGGCAGCCACCGCACACAGAGGCCATCGAAGAGGAACCGTTGGATTCAAGGATGTCGCTCACGATACGGATGGTGTAAGGCATGGTCTCGTCGTGAGGCACCATCGTCTTGAGGGCGCGCTCGGCGAGATTGCCGTGGCCGATTTCGCGGCGGCTGGTGCTGCGCTGTGCCTTGGCCTCGCCAGTGGCAAAGCCGGGGAAGTTGTAGTGCAGCGTGAAGTTCTTGGTGCCTTCCACCACGGCGCCGTCGAGGGTCTGCTCGTCGAGCTTGGTGCCGAGGGTGACGGTGACCAAAGCTTGGGTCTCACCACGGGTGAACACAGCCGAGCCGTGGGCCTTGGGCAGCACGTCGACTTCGGTCCAGATGGGACGCACCTCGTTGGTCTTACGGCCGTCGAGGCGGATGCGTTCGTTGAGGACAGCGTTGCGCACGGCCGAGCGTTCCACATCGTGGAAATAACGCTTGGCGAGCGGGGTGATGGTTTCCAGCTCTTCTTCGGTATATTTTTCGAGATATTTGTCGAGGATGCCAGCGAAGGTCTCTTCGCGGAGGTGCTTGTCGGCGCAACCCGTGAGGGCGAAATCGTAGCAAGGCTGGTAGCAGTTGGCTTCGATTTCGGCACGGAGGTTTTCGTCGTTCACCTCGTGGCAGTACTCACGCTTGGCCTTGTTGACCTGTTCCATGAGCTCGATCTGAGCCTGGCATTGGATCTTGATGGCTTCGTGGGCAGCTTTCAAGGCGCCGAGCATCTCTTGTTCGCTCACTTCCTTGCATTCTCCTTCCACCATGCAGATGTCTTTCATGGAGGCGGCCACCATCAGTTCGAGGCGGGCTTCCTCCATCTGGGCGAAGGTCGGGTTGATGACGTATTCATCGCCGATGAGGGCCACGCGCACTTCCGAAATCGGGCCATGGAAGGGGATGTCGGACACGCAGATGGCGGCTGAGGCAGCCAAAGCGGCGAGGGCGTCGGGGGTCTGGTCCTTGTCGTTCGACAGGAGGTTGACCTGCACGATGGTCTCGGCATGATAGTCATCGGGGAACAGCGGGCGCAGGGCGCGGTCGATGAGGCGTGAAATCAGCACTTCGTAATCGGAGGGCTTAGCCTCACGTTTAAAGAAACCGCCAGGGAACTTGCCCGTGGCGTAGTATTTTTCCCTATAGTCGACAGACAGGGGGAAGAAATCGGTTTCGGGAGCCACTTCAGTGGCGGAGCATACGGTGGCCAGGATGACGGTGTCGCCGCAACGCAGCACCACCGAACCATCGGCCTGTTTGGCATAACGGCCAGTGTTGAGCGTAATCTCTTGACCGTTAGGCATGTGGATGGTTTGTGTAAATCCAGTAGGACCCATAGTGATTAAAATTTTTTACTGTTTTCTCTTAGCTTCTATTGCGTATGGAATTGGTCGTAATAAATAGCAAAAAAAAGGCAATGAGTATTGCCTTTTTCTTGCGTTCCGCTTAAGGCGGGCGAAAGTCTTACTTTCTGATGCCCAATTCCTTAATGATGTTACGGTATCTTTCGATGTCGGTTCTCTTCAAATAATCGAGAAGTTTTCTTCTCTTACCTACCAAGCCAACCAACGCACGTTTGGCCGCCACATCCTTGTGATGGACTTTCGTTTGCTCTGTCAAATGCTTAATTCTGTAGGTGAACAAAGCGATTTGGCCTTCTGCTGAACCAGTATCGGCAGCGTTCTTGCCGTATTGGCTGAAAATCTCTGATTTCTTTTCTGCAGTTAAGTACATAATTTTCTTCTTTTTACACTAAATTTGTTGTTCTAAACGGGCTGCAAAGATACGACTTTTTTGGAAAATGGAATGGATTTGTTGAGAAAATTTTTTTAAAGGCTGGAGCCAGCCCCCACTGACTCCAGCCATACACATAATCTTTATATGAATTCCCCTTATTTGAGTATTTCCGGCAAGCGGTAGCTCGTCCGTGCCTCCATTTTCCTGAGGATGCCCTTGAAATCTTCGGGAATGAGACTCCAAATTTTCAAGGCGATGCTGTCCGGAATATCCTTGTAGAACGCTTCCGCGATGCCGCCCGTGATGCAGGCGAGGGTGTCACTGTCGCCGCCCAACGAGACCGCCAACCTGATGGCTGACTCGAAGTCGGTGCTGTCGAAAAAGGCTACCATGGCTTCGGGTACTGTGCCTTGGCAGGAACTATCCCAGTCATAGACGGGTCGGATCTCATCGCAGGTGCGGTTGAGGTTGTAGCCGTATTTCGTTGAGATGTAATTTCTTATCTCTTCTTTGCTTTTGCCGCTGCGGGCCATGAAGATGGCTGCCGCTGTAGATTGCGCTCCCTTGATGCCCTCGGGATGGTTGTGGGTGATGGCGGCAGAAAGCCCAGCCACGCGCTCAGTTTCTTCCAAGCTGTCGAACATCCAACCGTTGGCACTGCAACGCATGGCGGCACCGTTGCCGAACGAGTTGTAGGGATGGCGTGTTCCAGGTTTGAAGTCGCGACTCCCATAATCACCCAATGCTTCGGGATGGAACAGCCAGCGATGGAAACCGCCTCCATAACCACCCATAGGGCAGGGGTATTTCTTGGCAAAGGCCAAAAAAGAGGCCTCCAAGGTGTCCATGCCGTGCTGCGGGTCGGTCAAAAGCCAATCGGCCACGGCTATGGTCATGATGCTGTCGTCGGTGTAGTCGCATTGTGGACTGAACAGCGGAAAATCTGTGGTCTTTATGTTGTGAAATTCATATACCGAACCAACGGTATCTCCTATGATTGCTCCTAACATGGTGTTTAATGTTGATTGTTTAATTTTTTAATTTTTTAATTGTTGGGCCGATGGTATGGCCTATAGCCTTATGGCCAGCTTCATCCAAGGCGTGAAAACAGAGCTTTTGGGTGAAGCAGGCCATGAGCTGTCAGCCATGGGCCATAGTTACACCAGCTCCTTCCAAAAATCCATCGGCAAATGGATGTTCTGCACGTTGATGGCTCCTGCAAACAAGGGTGCAATCTCCCTTGGTGTGAAGCCTGCGATGCCACAGCCTATCTTGGTGACGAGGAAGGTCAGTTCAGGATGCATGTCGGCGAAACGGATGAACTCCTCCACATAGGGCAGGATGGTGTCAGGACCGCCTTGCATCGTAGGAATGGCATAGCTCTGTCCCTGCAGGCCAACGCCTTGACCCATGATAGCGCCGAATTTTTCAACGGCTATTCTAGCTGCGCCACCGGCATGCATACCTGCAAGGTTGCTGCCAAAGACGAAAATCTCGTTTTCCTTAAGGCTATTGATATGCTCGGGCGTGACACGGTTACGGAATTCGCCTATCTCGTGGTAGTTTTTTGAGGAGCGGTTTTCTCTGCTGCGGTAGGCCTTGCGCTCTGCACTTGTCATGGAAGAAGTGGCAGCGAAACCCATTGAGAATCGCGAGAACATCGACATCTTGGCCTTGCGTTCCTTTTCCCAGGCTTCTCTCATACCAACTTCGTCGTCGCGGAATTCCATGTGGTTGTCGATGCTGAGCGAGGCAGAAGTGGCTCTCACGTCTTGGTTGGTGCCGATGTAGGCGAAGTTCCAGCCTTCCTCGTCCTTCATGCGTTCAACAAGTGCCTTGATAGCCTTGCCAGAGTATTCCTTCGAGGCATTCTCCAATCCATCGGTGATGACGGTTACCATGGCGGTGGCGTCTTCCTTGTCCTTGATGGCGTTGTACAAGGCATTGATACTGATGCCCATAGCGTCATAAAGTGGCGTGCAGCAGCAGGGGCGGTATTCCTTGGATGTCAGTTCTTTGACTTTGTCAACGGGCACCATGTCGTAGACCATGGTCTTCTCGCAGTTACAGAAGATCATCAGCGAGACAAAATGCTCTTGCGTGTCTTTGAAGCGTTCTTGGGCCGAGCGGATGCCGCCCACGGTTTCGTTGAATCCGGCGATGGCGGCGTTGGCGATGCTGCTCATCGAGCCACTCTTGTCGAGGATGATCAGGTTATAGACCTGCGTCTTTGCGGTGGTGTTGTTTGTTTCCATAATTTATTGTTTTATTGAGATTTAAAGATTTAAGATTTAAAGATTCAAGATTTAATAACTGAACAACTGAATAACTTCCAACTTTCAACTGATTAAAACTCTAATCTGAAATTATTGTCTTCCTTAAACTGGTCGTAGCGTTTCTTGTTGAAGGAGAAGCGCGTTCCTTTTCGGCGGCGGCTTTCGTCATCTGAACGCGCAGTGGAGTAGGAGGGAAGAGCTTCTGAAGCTATGCTTCCAAACAATGCCCCGATGTCCATGCTGCGCATTTCGTGATGCTCTCCAAAATAACGTCGATCGTCATCATCTTCCACCTCGTCGAGGATGCCCGTCTGCAAGATTTTCTTGTAGAAATTGCGGCGATCAAACTGCACTCCGAGGATGGCTTCGTAGAGACGTTGCAGTTCAGGAATGGTAAATTGTTCGTCCAACAGTCCAAAGCCAATTGGTTCGAAGTGAATGTCCTTGCGTAGTCTTTCCATGGTCTTCCTGAGGATATAGTCGTGGTCGAAAGCTAATCGAGGTATTTCATTCAGGGCAAACCATTGTGCTTTGGCAGCATCATCGCCACCTTGCACTTCCGATTTCTTTGCCAAAGCATAAAAAGCGATGGTGATGACGCGGCTGCGCGGGTCACGATTGACATCGGAGAATGCCCCGACCTGTTTGATGTAGCGCAAATCGAGCCCTGTTTCTTCCTTCAGTTCGCGCAAAGCCCCTTGCTCTGCCGTCTCGTCCATATTGAGGAATCCTCCAGGGAAGGCCCATGTGCCTTTGTAGGGCTCAATGCCACGTTGAATAAGCAGGATTTTCAGGTCGTGCCCGTCAAAACCAAATACCACACAATCAGTTGTCACTGCCGGTCGTGGATAGTCGTAGGTGTATTTTTGTTTTTCCATATTGTGTAAATTTGACGCAAAAGTACGACTATTTCTGAAACCTACAATAGAAAAATGTGTAAAATTTACATTATCTTTTGTGTGTAAAATATAAAAATTTGATTTTTAATTATTTATAATGTGTAATTTTTACGCATTATAAATAATTAATCCGCCACATCCGAGTTGCTGGATTCAAGTTTGAAATTGACGGCGCCAGGTTGGTCTTGTTCCTTGATGATATCAGAAATGACTTCCGACTGGAACATCTCATCGACAATCTCATGCGCCATGGAGTGTTTCTTACGCCGTTTTTCGCCTTTGTTTTTGGTCTTGACCACCACATCTTTCATCTTTTGGTTAAAGCTGAACATACGCAGATAGAAACGGTAAAGGCTTCCTTCCTTGTCAATCACGGGGATTAAAATGGAATTGATGACGATGCTGAAAAGGATGACTGAGAAGACGATGTTTCTCACAAACATGGCGGTTTCAATGTCGGGGATGTAAATTAAGGCTTGTGTGGCCAATACCGCAGCCGTCAGTCCCTTGGGGTTGAGTGCCGACATGAACACCACTTCTTTTTCTGGAATGCCTTCTTTCTTAGAAATGGCAAAACGAACGGCTGGAATACGAATGATAAAGAGTAAAATACTGATTCCCAATCCGATGACAATGGGCTCCCATCGCTTCAGTTGAATGGAAATGCCCACATAGATAAAGAAGAAGGTTTTCAAAAGCAACACTAGTTCCGAAAATAGCGAGCGTTCGGTTTCATTCAGATTGACAGGTACTTTTTTGATGAATTTTTTGAGCCAAGCGTTGTAAATTCCGTCGATGTTGGCCAAACCGATACCAAAAGCTAAAGCAGCAATGGCGCCGCTGAAGCCCATCCACTCGTTGATGCCGTAAATGATGAACACAAAGGCAGGTGTGGTCAGGATGGAGTATTTGATGTTGCGCACTTGGTCAAGAATCAGTGCCCAAAATATGGCGCCGAACAATCCCATCACCGTGGCAAGGATAAAGGAGGAGAAGATGTCGCCAAGGATGGCACCAAACTCCACGTGCCGCGATTTGATGGCCTGCATCAAGGCCAAGGCCAAAACAATGCTGAACACGTTACCGATGGCGGCTTCAAGGATGAGCATGATGGCAGGTTTCTCTGACATGCGCATCTGCCTGACGATGGGGATGACGACTGCCGATGCCGTGCCGCCCAAGATGCAGCCTAACATCATACTGACCACAGGATCGATTTTCAGAGCAAGCCATGCAACCAACCACACGGCGATGGCCGACATGATGAAGTTCAATGCAGTGAGTCTCAAGGCACCTCTGAATGAGTCTTTCAATGCGCTGAATCTCAGTTGTGTGCCACTTTCAAACAGAATGGTTACCAAAGTGATGCCGGAGAAAAGACTGCCTGCATTGCCTAAGCTGTCGGGAGAGAGCCAATGGAAGATAGGACCGATGAGCAGACCAATAATAATGAGGAACAGTACATCAGGGATACGCTTGCGGCTGAAGATTTCGCTGAAGAGATGTGCAGTGAAAATGAGTAGACCGATAATGGCGATGGTCAACCCGATTTGTCGCGAGGAACTGCTGTTGGAGATTTGTTCTGTGACCGTGTTGACCAAGCTTGGATTGGTAATGGTTTCGGAGAAATGAGCGATAGTGTCGTTGATTCCCGAAAGCGTGTTGGTTGTGGGTGTAAGTTCGGTCTGCATCATGAAAGTATGCTTTTAGTTGAACAATCGCCAGTTGACACCAATAAATATACGGCTGTCGCGCATAGGGTAGTGGGGCGCAATGAATGAGTTATAGTTGCCTGTGAGTAAGAACATATTGCTGTAAGCCACGTAGATATGTGCCTTTTTTACCTTTAAGGCGATGGCCATGTCGATGAAGGGGAAGTTGCCGATTTGCACTTCATTTTGCAGATAGAAGGTGCGTGTGGCGGGCATATAGGCATCGGCGTAGTATTTGGTGAAATAACGCACGGTGATGCTGGGATACAAAGTGGCTGCTTTGTGGAAGACAGGTTGCGCATAACCGATTTTCAGTCGACCCATAAGCAAGGGAAGACGCATCACCTCTTCGTTGCTCGACTTTTGCAGGCTGGCAAATCCCTCGAACTCGAAACGCCAGAGTTTTTGGTAGAAGCTGAGATAGGCTTCGCGAATGCTGAAGATATTCTCAAACTGGGTAGGACGGGCATCGGTACCGAAATAAATCAGATTGGAAATAGTGGTCTGCTTGACACCGAAACAATAGCTCTTGTAGTTGTATTTCAGGTTGAAAGTCAAGTAAGTAGCCGCCTTAAAGTCGTTCTCCCAACGGAAGTGGTTTGAGTAGTAGCTTTCTTGGAACCACGTGGAGCTTTGCCGCTTGATTTCCGCGTCAAAGGTGGCGTAACCGAAATTCTTGGCTGTCGTACCCAGAAACTGTTTCCATTGTCCCTTGATGTCAAAGTCGCCGATTTGATAGCCCAAAGTGATGAGCTCGCCATGCCCTGTGATGCGCGTTGACTTGAACAAGTTGATGATGATACCACCGTTTACGCTCAGTTGGTTAAAGTTGCGTAAAAGTACCGTTTCGCCCTCCAAATAATCGAAGTGTTTCACCTTATAGAATCCATGCGAGACGCCTGCGTAAAGGTAGAATGGGATATCGTCATAGTATTTTTGATAGCCTAAACTATTCCATTTCAACGTGTTCCTGATGGCTCTAACCAAAGTGGTGTCTGTGGTTTTGCTCGTATTGAGCAAGGTGTCGTAAGGTTGATAGAAGGCCACGGAAGGGGAGGTCTCGTTGTAATACAGCTTGTTGTTCAAATAGCTGAAGCTGTGGCAAATCCTGCCCAAAGTGAATTTTCTCACCTTTGTCTCTTGAACCACCTCATGGCTGATGGCTTTTAAGCTGTCCATCAAAATAGAATCAATTTGGATGCTGTCAGTGAGATAAAATAAGGTATCGGGACGAATACTGTCGTTAGGGAATTGGGCTATGGTGTCGCTTTTGATGGGAACAATTTCTTCTTTCTTGGTGGTCTTTTTTTGAGACAGTAGGTTGAAGAAATGTTCAAAGCCTATGCCGCTTGATACAATGAAATTGGTTGCCGTGGTAAGGTTGGTGCTAATGACGGAATTGTCTGATTCTGAATGTGAAATATAGTTTTCATCATTGACGATACCGCCGTTTTCGCCCATTTCCAATTTGTTGCGGTAATAGTAGGCTGTGGCACCATATCGGTTGTTCTTGCTAAAATAATGCGCATTGATCCAAATGTAGTTGTTGATGCTTTTGCTGTTCTTGAAGACGCCTGGGGAGAAATCGGTGTTGAAGGCGAAAGAAATGAATAGGCGAGGGGTGAATTGTCTTCCAAATCTGACGTTGAGATGCTGTTCCTTGTCAGCTGTGGTCATTAAATAACGTATTTCGGAGTAGGGTAGGACCGACTGGTGCGATACCATCTTGCTCTCGTTTTGCATGTATGCGGAAAAGGCAGGAAGTGTCATATCGAATCCCACTTGACTCAGGTGCTTGAATCTCATAGACTTATGGGCAAGTCCAGCGTTGCTTAATGTGCTGTAAATAGTCTTCTCGCATTCTAAAACCTCATAATCAGAGGCATGGAAAGTCAAGGTGTCGATGACTTTATTGCTATTCAGATAGAGGCTGTCAAGTTGATAGGCATTGTAGGTTACAAAGGTGGAATCGATGGTTTTGGCGGTTATAGGTAGGGGTTGTTGCTGTGCAATACTATCTTGTTCAGGACTTTGTGAAAATCCTAAAACACTGATAATAAGTAAAATAAAAATAAAAACCAATTTCTTGGCCATATCTCGGAATTTGGCTGTAAAAATAGTAAAAAGTTGGCAAAGAAACACGGTTTGGATAAAAGAAGAAATAGGGTGGGAGAGTAGTCATATTAAATCAAGAAAGCCCGCACCGTTATCTGGTGCGGGCTTCTCGTGTGGGTGGGCGGCGAACTACTTTCCCACGGTCTCCCGCAGTATCATCGTCGCGGCGGGGCTTAACTTCTCTGTTCGGAATGGGAAGAGGTGCGCCCCCGCGCCATAGCCGCCACTTGTCTCTCTCG
>Ga0247611_10000721_pt1 | contig 64762 bp, 47 predicted proteins | sample 177DNAGHGhighgp2_FD_192422 | JGI IMG/M metagenome (GOLD analysis project Ga0247611, IMG submission 192422) | Sheep rumen microbial communities from Palmerston North, Manawatu-Wanganui, New Zealand - 1770 DNA GHGhigh gp2 | ecosystem: Host-associated > Mammals > Digestive system > Stomach > Rumen...
TGGAAGTTCCTCTTCGAGGCACTTTTCGTAAGATTCAGCAGGGACCAAGCTGCGAACCCCTTTGGGGTTCTTGCATGGTCTTGCGATTGAAGTCGGGTCTCCGACCCGCCCGGCATCTTCGATGCCCTATCTCTCAACCTAACACAGGTTTTTGCAGGTGTCCCTAAAAAACTTCGTTTAATATTTTGTTCTGCTCTCTGTTTGCACTAATTGTGGATAAATTAGGCTGCGTCGAGGAAAAACTCAAATAAATTTGGTTTTTCTCTCAACTTGCACTAATTTTGTTGACCCAGCAATTTATTGATATGAAGAATTTAATCATTATAATATCCTTAGTCTTCGCTGCCACCTTCATGCAACTGGAGGCAATCACTATCTACAACACCAGGTACAACAACTTCGAGAGCATAAATCACAGTCATGCGGCAGTCGTGAATGGCGATTTCTTGCAACTCCACAACAGCACCACCAGCAATGTCGTTGTCACCGACTCCACTGCCATCGATGCCTTCACAAGCTACAAATACTACATCAAGTTTGCTAACCTCCACAACAAAGAAGGCAAGACCTATAAAATCACCAATCCACAAGGGCACTCGCAGTCGATATCATCAACCGAGTGCGGCATTGTTTTCAACTACACCACGCGAGGATGCTGGCGCGTGGCGGTGAGTTGCTCCAACTCCAACCTTTACAACGAGAGCGTGGATTCTCGCGCCATGACCGTAAAGCTCATCAACGACTATAGCGGCGGCACTGTTGTCATGCAGACCACTCTCGACAGTGACGTTGACCTCGACGATGGATATAACTACCTGGGAGTGACCATTGAGGACAGTACCATCTCGGTAAAAATAGGCAAGAGCAAGCTAAAAGAAATCCTGCACTATCACCTCACCACCAGCGACATCCAAGCCATGACGGGCCTAGAGAGCTACAGAGTGGGCTACTTTGCAGGGCCGGGAGCCATGATCTCGATAGAGCGCGCTGTGCTTGCCCACAACGACCAGCCGCAGCCCTCACCAGCAGGCCTTGAGACCCACTGGACCCGCGAAGCCCTCGACCGCCATTTCGCGGCCTCTAAGAATCCCTATGAAGGCTACTGGACCTATCTCGACCGCGACATGGAAGACCAGTGGCTCAGGCTTGGCGGCCGCTACACCATTGCGCTTGTTGAGACCGAGCAAGGCTACGACGTGATATATGTCGAAGGGGCACAAGTCAAGAAGTCGCTATGGCACACTGGCATGAAAAAAGGCGAAATGACCCGGACCATCTTCACCGACAATTTCACCGGCAAGTGGACCGACGCTACGCTAGAGCCTATTACCGACGACGTGTTTGTCACCTTCGAGAGTGGAGTAATATTAAACTTCAAGTTCCCTGTATATAAAAGCCAAGTCAGGTTTTCTAAAGTGCTAAACGAGTGATTGCAGGCACTAACAAAGGAAAACAATGGGAAAAAAATCAAATTCTATTCTTTTTATCCTCTTTTTGGCACTTTATTTCATCAATTCTTTTTAACTTTGCGGTTTGATTTAGGCAATGGTGGTTTTATCACCCTTTAACCAGCATTATTCATGCTTTAATAACAGTTTTTCCATCAATGGATAAGCAAGAAATTCTTGATTCTCGATATCTGAGAATGGCACAGATTTGGGCGGAGAACTCCTACTGCAAGCGGCGCCAGGTGGGAGCCATCCTCGTTAAGGACAAGATGATAATCTCCGACGGATATAATGGCACGCCAGTGGGCTTTGAGAATGTGTGCGAGGACGACAACGACCACACCAAGCCCTATGTGCTTCATGCCGAGGCTAACGCCATCACCAAGGTGGCGCAAAGCAACAACAGCAGCAATGGCGCAACACTCTACGTCACCTCTTCGCCATGCATAGAGTGTGCCAAACTCATCATCCAGGCGGGAATCAAGCGTGTGGTATTCAACGAGATATATCGCCTGACCGATGGCATAGAGCTCATGAAAAGAGCTGGCATTGATTGTGTTCAACTAGAGATATAGCATTATTTTGATTTTTTCATTTTCACTTTACAGCGTTTTCAACTCTTGCAAATCATGAATCAGAAAAGTGACTATAGTGCCTGGATGCCTCTTGCAATTGCCTCCTCGGTGATTGTGGGAATATTGGTGGGGTTCATGCTACAAAACCCCTTTGCCAAGTTCTATTCTGATAAAGACCGTAAACTTAACACGATCCTCAAACTCATAGAAGAGAATTATGTAGATGCCGATGTCAACACCAGCGACCTGGTGGAAAGCGCCATCCCTGCCATCCTTGCCAACCTCGACCCTCATAGCTCCTACCTCACAGCCAAAGAGCTGATTGCGGCACAAGAGGAGCTCGGCGGGAAATTCTCGGGAATTGGAGTGCAATTCCAGCTCTCTAACGACACAATAGTGGTTATCGAGGTGATTCCTGGTGGGCCTTCTGACCGCGCCGGTCTCATCGCTGGCGACCGCATCGTCTCTATCGAGGGAGAGCCATGCACCGGAAACACCACCGATGTCAACAAAGTGAAAGACAAGCTGCGCGGAGCTAAGGGGTCAAAGGTGAAAATTGGCGTCATGCGCGAGGGCAACAAGTCGCCCTTGGCTTTCACCATCACTCGTGGCGATGTGTCGGTCAACTCGGTTGACGCTTTCTACATGATTGATAAGACAACAGGATACCTAAAGGTTACTCAGTTTGGACAAAACACCTATAAAGAATTTGTCAATGCCTTGAAGTCGCTCAAGAGTCAGGGAGCTAAACGATTTATGGTTGACCTTAGAGAAAACGGCGGCGGATATCTGGAAATGGCTATTTTGATGGCCAACGAGTTCTTGCCTAACGACAGGCTTATCGTGAGCACCAAGGGCCGTTATCGCCGCGATGACTCGGCAGCTTATAGTGACGGACAAGGGCAGTTTCAAGACGAGGAGCTGGTGGTTCTCATCGACGAGTTCTCGGCTAGTGCCAGCGAGATTTTTGCGGGAGCGATTCAAGATAATGACCGCGGGCTCATTGTGGGACGTCGCTCTTTTGGAAAAGGACTAGTGCAGAAACAGATAGACCTGTGGGACAAGAGCGCACTGCGACTCACCATTGCCCGATACTACACCCCCTCGGGGCGTTGCATACAAAAACCCTACAAGAACGGTGAGATAGCCTACGAAAACGACATCTTCGACCGATACAGCAATGGCGAGATTTACAGCAAAGACAGTATAAAAATTGACAAATCAAAGATTTTCCACACCAGCACTGGCCGCAAGGTGTATGGCGGTGGAGGAATAATCCCTGACTTGTTTGTTCCTGTTGACACTACCGGCGTTTCGCCCTACTATACCGAGGTGGCCAACAAAGGCCTCATTCAAGAATATGCTCTAGCCTATGTCACCTCTCACCGACCCACACTCAAAAAGATGAAAGACTACAAAGAGCTGTTGAGAAACATTCCTGCAAGCGACCAAATCATTAACGACTTCGTGAGATATGCCGACGCCAAAGGAGTGCCTGCACGATGGCAATACATTCATCAGTCGCAAGACCTTATTACCAGCTTGATCAAGGCTTTCATAGCTCGCGACATTTTTGGGCAAAAGGCCTTCTACCCTATCTTCAACCGCATCGACCCCACTATCGCCGCTGCCATCAAAGCCCTCAACAAGCACCAAGCCGCTTTCCCAATAAAAGACATTTAAAGAATTAAGTGTTAAGTGTGAAGTGTTAAGTGTTAAGTAGGGACAAGGCGTGCCTTGTCCGGGGAACCGAGAACGAGGAACGGAGAACGAGGAACGGGTGATATAGGGACAAGGCGTGCCTTGTCCGTTATGCTTCAAGAGGTTGTTGTGCCCATAGTCTCATCTCTGTCTTCGATAAACGATAAACCATAAACCATAAACGATAAACCAGTGAGCAAGTTAACAACTTGCGAAACTTGATTAAATATCAATGGACAAAAAAGAACTTAGAAAGTCAGTAAAGAAACTCGTTGCACAAATGAGTGCTGAGGAAAAGATGAACGAGTCGATGTGTGTGTTTCACGACATCGAGAGTAGCGACATCTTCTTAAACAGCAAGAACATTATGCTTTTTGCCTCTCTGCCCGACGAGATACCCACTCACCACGTCATCGAGCGGTGGGCGCAACACAAAAACATATTTCTGCCACGTGTCAATGGCGATGACCTCGAGATTATCAAGTATCGGCCGGGAATGTTACACAAGGGCAGCTACGACATCATGGAGCCCGAGGGCAACGACACTGTGGAACCACAGGTTCTGGACCTTATCATTGTGCCAGGGGTCGCCTTCGACCGCCACGGCAACCGCCTGGGGCGTGGCAAGGGCTTTTACGACCGCTTCTTGGCGCAAACACGCGCCACAACTATCGCAGTGTGCTTCGACTGCCAACTAGTAGAGCACATCCCCACCGAGCCACACGACCTGCCAGCGCAATTCATTGCAACTAAATCATTTAAAACACTACCCTTAAACCATGACTTTAATAAATAAAGACTCCAAACTCAGTGAAATCATCATCAACGAGCCGTCAACGATAACCGTCCTCGACAAGTTTGGCATCGCGCTTGGCGTGGGCGATGCGCGCATTGCCGACGCATGCCACGAGCTCGGCATCGACGTCGATTTTTTCACCACAATTCTTAACACCTACATCAACGAGAACTATTTCCCGCAAGCCGCACTGCTCGCCTTCAGCGCATCAAGAATCATTGATTACTTGGCAAAGACCAATGAGTATTATGAGCGCAACATGATTCCAAACATTGAGCGGCACTTCGCCTTCCTCATCAGCAAGACTCCTGCTCAAAACAACAATCTCGTGCTCATGCGACAGTTCTTCGACGAGGTGAAGACCGAACTGCTGCAGCGCATCAATGACGACCGCAACAACTGGTTCCCTGCCATTGCCCTCAACGAGATGAAAGCAATGGGCAAAATGCCCAAGCGTGCTATAAGCAGCGATGAGCTGAGCGACCCTATAGAGGAAAAAATTGACGACCTTATCAACATGCTCGTCATGCACCTCAAGGGCGATTACGACCACAACCTGGGCTATGCCGTCGTCACCGCCATCTTCTCGCTCAAGAAAGACATCAAGCAGAACAACCGCATTCGCAACCGCATTCTAACTCCTATTTCTAAAGCACTAAGCGAGAATTGATGAGCGATTTCAAGGTTATCATATTGACCCACGACACCCTCCACGCCATTGGTCTCAAGAGCATTATCAATGAAGCTTTTGGCATCAACGCTTTCATTGCCAGCGAGCAATATATCGACTCTTTCAACGCTACCAGGGAGCCGCATCTGTTCTTCGTGGATGCCGCAACCCTCGTCTCTAATCTCGCCTTCTTCCTGCCACGCAAGGCAAAAACCATAATAATCACTCACGACCACACTGCCAGCAACGAGTTTGCCACCCTCTGCGTCAACAACACAGAGAGCGACATCATCAGCGCCATCAACGCCATCCTCTCTTGTGAGCACCAGCAAGAACACCCCGACTTTACAAGCTCACTCTCACAGCGCGAGACCGAGGTGCTGCGCCTCATCGCATCAGGAAAAATCAACAAGGAAATAGCACAGCACCTCAACATCAGCATCAACACAGTCCTCTCACACCGCAAAAACATAACCGCCAAACTCGGCATAAAAAGCATCTCCGGACTCACTTTCTATGCCATGATGAACGGAATAGTTTAGGCCTTTGCCAATATACATCACCACAATGCCCCGCTATTACTGGCGGGGCATTGTGGTTTAGAGTATTGTATATGAGATTTGTTCTCTATCACTAAGAGGACAATTTTAGAACCACTTCACGAAGGCGAAGTCCTGGCGGTGAGGCAGGTTCTTGTTCCAGGGATAGGCGCGGAACGAGAGGCGGAAGATGCCGGTGTCCTTAATGCGGTCGTTGAGCTTGTAGGTAAGGATCTCTCCGTCCTCATCCACCACTTTCATTGGCAGCGTGCTGTGGAACTTGCTCTCGCCATCCACGTCGTGATAAACCACGAGTTCGAGGTTAACGCTGCGTCCCAGGCCAGCGGTGTTAAGCTTCACTGTAGCCTCCACCTTGCCGTCGTTGATTGAGATGTCATAGAAGCTCTCGCTCAGCTGCATGTCCTCGACCGAGACGTTATCCCACTTCTCTGCCACATGCTCTTTCCAAGCCACGATCTCACGCACAAGGGCATAGTCGTTGGCACGGAGTTTCTTGCTGCGGGCAGCCTCGGGGCTGTAGAAGCGGTCGATGTAGTCCTTCATCATGCGCGACATGGTGTAGTTGGGTGCAATCTGCGAGATGGAGTTCTTGATATACTGAATCCACTCGGGAGAATATCCCTTGCTGTTCTTGGCGAAGTAGAGAGGGATAATCTCGTTTTCGAGCATCGAGTAGATGGTAGCTGCGTCGAGCTTGTCTTGCATGCTCTGGTCGGTGTAGGTGCGGTGTGATGTCAGTGCCCATCCTGCACGCTCGCGATAGCCTTCATACCACCATCCGTCGAGCACCGAGAAGTTGAGCAGACCGTTCATCTCGGCCTTCTCGCCACTGGTGCCCGAAGCCTCGAGCGGACGAGTTGGGGTGTTGAGCCAGATATCAACGCCAGTGATGAGGCGTTTCGACACTGTCATGTCGTAGTTCTCAAGGAAGATGATTTTTCCCAGGAACTCGGGCATCTTAGAAATCTCCACGATGCGCTTGATGAGGTCCTTGCCGGCGCCATCGGCGGGGTGAGCCTTGCCAGCGAAGATGAACTGCACAGGGAACTTCTCGTTGTTGACGATGCGCGAGAGGCGGTCGAGATTGGTGAAGAGCAAGTGCGCGCGCTTGTAGGTGGCAAAGCGGCGAGCGAAGCCAATGAGCAGCGCGTTAGGATTGATTTTATCCACAATCGACATGATGCGGGTGGGGTCGCCCTGGTTCTTGAGCCAGGTGGCACGGAAGTCGCGCTTCACAAAGTTGATAAACTTGTTCTTGAGCTGCATGCGCAGGTTCCAGATCTCCTCATCGGGCACGTTCTGGATGGGTGCCCAGGTCGCCATTTCTTCCTGCTTGTCGAGGTAATTGGCGCCAAACACCTTAGAATAATATTCTTTCCACTCCGATGCGGCCCAGGTGGGCATGTGCACACCATTGGTGACGTAACCCACATGCGACTCCTCTGGTGCATAGCCTTTCCACACTCCCGAGAACATCTTCTTCGACACCTCACCGTGGAGCCAGCTCACGCCGTTGCTCTCCTGAGTGGTGTTGAGCGCGAAGACGCTCATCGAGAATTTCTCTTGTGTGTCGGGGTTCTCGCGACCCATGTTCATCAAGTCGTTCCAGGTGATGCCGAGCTTGGCAGGGAATTCGCCCATGTAGCGGCCAAAGAGACTCTCGTCAAAATAGTCATGACCGGCAGGCACGGGAGTGTGAACGGTGTAGAGCGACGATGCGCGCACCACCTCAAGAGCCTCGTTAAAGGACAAGCCTTCGTCTTGAACATAGTCAACCAGGCGTTGCAGGTTGAGCAGGGCGGCATGGCCCTCGTTGCAGTGATAAATCTGTGCCTTGATGCCCAGCTTCTTGAGCATGAGTATGCCACCAATGCCGAGCATATACTCCTGCTTGATGCGGTTCTCCCAGTCGCCACCATAGAGCTGGTGAGTGATAGAACGGTCAAAGTCGCTATTCTTGTCGAGGTCGGTGTCGAGCAGATAGAGGTTCATGCGACCCACGTTCACTTTCCAGATGTTGGCATACACCACCCGGCCAGGATAGGGAACCTCAAGAATCATCTGATGCCCGTCGGCGTCAATCACTGGCTCAATGGGCAAGTGGTTGAAGTTTTGGGGCTCATAGTTGGCAATCTGCTGACCATCCATCGAGAGGGTCTGAGTGAAGTAGCCATATCTGTAAAGGAAGCCCACAGCTGTCATGTCGATGCGGCGGTCGCTGGCCTCCTTGATGTAGTCACCAGCCAGGATGCCGAGGCCACCAGAATAAATCTTCAGGGCATTGCACAAGCCATATTCCATGCTGAAATAGGCCACCGAGGGGAACTCGGTGCGCATGGGTTGTTCCATATACTCCTTGAAATGAGAATATATTTTATCGATTTTTGCGACCAACTCGGCATCATTACTCAACTCCTCAAGTTTGGATGCAGGCATCTGGTTGAGCATCATCACGGGGTTCTCACCCGATGCGCGCCACAGGTCACGGTCGAGATGATGAAACATCGACTTTGCCTCGCTGTTCCACACCCACCATAGGTTTTTAGACAGCTCGTCAAGCTTCTGCAGATTGGCGGGCAGTTCACTTTTCACTGTAAGATTTCTCCACACTGGAGAATTACTGTTGCTAACTTTAATTTTCATATATTAATTATTGAGTTTTTTATGTTTCGTTAGTAAGTTCCCCCTCTAAGATAGAGGGGGTTAGGGGGAGTATGGCACTACCCTATGTGAGTCGAGCGCTCCTGAGTGCTGAATCGTAAGCCACATTATAATACTTCATAAAATGTTCCCAAGTGGCTTGCTTGGAGGTTGCCCGAGCCACACTGCGCAACTTATCGCGCTGCTTCACAGTCATGTTGCTCACCTCTACCACACTCGCCACTATCTCGGCAAGTGCCTCGTCATAGTTGGAGTCGGTGCGATGAATCACCCTCACACCCGTCTTCAACTCGTTGCTGCCACACTCTTTTTCCACCCACTGGCCAAAGCCGGCCAGGTTGGTGGTAATGGTGGGGACGCCCATCGCCACGCTCTCGAGCGGAGTATATCCCCAAGGCTCATAATAGGATGGGAATATCGACAGGTCGAGACCAGTGAGCAGGTCATAATATGGCATGTCAAGGATGCCGTCGTCGCCATTGAGGTAGGAAGGCACATAAATCACCTTCACCTCGTCTTCGGGCTGATTCCTGAATCCCAAATAGTTCATCTTGCCATAGATGGCATCACCGCCCTCGTTGTGGATGGTGTGGGTGATGATGGGGTTGAAGAGCCCCACTGCCTTGCCGCGGCCCATAGCATCTTTCAGGTCATGGCGAGCCTCGCAGGTCCACCCGGGCACCAGCACAAAGGCCACGATCTTGCGACCCAGCGTGCCGTCGTCACTGTGACGAAGCACATTCATCGCGTCGAGAAAGAGGTCAATGCCCTTGTTGCGCATCTCGCAGCGACCACTGGTGGCCACGAGCAGCGTGTCATCGCCCAGCTCATCACCGCTCAGAGCACGCGCCACACCGAGCAGTCGCTGGCGAGCCGCCTTGCGGGTGGCGGTATATTTCGCGCCTTTAGGCACATAGTTCTGCTCAAAGGCGTTAGGGGTGACAACAGGGCGTCGCTCCAGCAGCTGCTCGCACTCGCGGGCGGTGACATCGCTCACGGTGGTAAACACGTCGGCCTCATGAGCAGCGCTCTTCTCAAGCGAATGTTTCGACTCCATGTTAAGCTCCTGCGCCATCTGGTCGCCATTATAGCCGGTCATGTAGTCATATAGTGGCTTGCCATTGCCGCAGATGCTGCGGCCAACGCTTGTGGCATGAGTGGTGAACACCGTTGCCACTTGCGGCAGCCTCGACTTCACATAGAGCAGCCCCATGCCGGTGGTCCACTCATCGAAGTGCGCCACCACCCTCATTCCACATTGTGCATTGTGCATTGTGCATTGTGCATTCTTATAAGCCACAATGCTCTCAATCACCAGTGCGGCACCATAGGAGAAGATGCACGACTCGTCGTAGTCGCCATAGGCATGAAGCGAATCGACGCCAAAGCGGCGCCACATCTCGGCAAAGAGCTCGTTTTTATACACATAGAGCGAATTATAACTCACCAGCACGCAAGTGGGTGAGCCTGGCACATTCCACTTGCCGGTGCGCACTCTCATGCCAGCGGGCAGCCGGGCTTGGCGCTTCCACCGGTCGAGCTGGGTGCTTGTCTCGGTAAAGAGGGGATTGTCAGCTCCCTGATTTAAATCGGGCCCAATGAACATAACCTCCTCACTTACACGCTGCAAAGTCTTTGCTTTTGTTGACAGCACCGCATAGATGCCACCCACCCTGTTGCAAACCTCCCAGCTTGTCTCGAGCAATAAATCTATCATAGCCATTCTATAGAAGTCATTTAAAGGGGCAAAGGTACAAAAAAATCGGCAAATATTCATTACATCGAGAGGAAACATCAATTTCACTATTTATGCAATCCTTTGACAAAACAAAACTTCATCGACATTTTTAGGGATAAAAAGAGGTTTCGTGAGTTTTTCTTGTCAAAAGGTGTAGTTATTTGGCAAGAATTGCGTAACTTTGCAAACCAAAACAATAAAACTCAGATGCAAAACATTAGAAATGTAGCCATTATAGCCCACGTGGATCACGGCAAGACCACCCTTGTAGATAAGATGCTCGCTGCTGGCAACCTGTTTCGCGACAACCAGGTGGTGGGCTCGCAGATCCTGGACAGCAACGACCTTGAGCGTGAGCGTGGCATCACTATCCTGTCAAAGAACGTATCCATCAACTACAAGGGCTACAAGATAAACATCATCGACACCCCGGGTCACAGCGACTTTGGAGGCGAGGTGGAGCGCGTGCTCAACATGGCCGACGGATGCCTGCTGCTCGTTGACGCCTTTGAGGGTCCCATGCCACAGACGCGCTTTGTGCTGCAAAAGGCTCTGCAAATAGGCCTCAAGCCCATCGTGGTCATCAACAAGGTTGACAAGCCCAACTGCCGCCCCGACGAGGTGCAGGAGGCCGTCTTCGACCTGATGTTCAACCTCGACGCCACCGAGGAGCAGCTCGACTTCCCCACCATCTACGGCAGTGCCAAAAACGGCTGGATGAGCAACGACTGGCGCAACCCCACCGACAACATCACCGCGGTGCTCGACGCCATCATTGAGCACATCCCCGCTCCGCAAGTGGTGGAGGGCGACCCACAGATGCTCATCACCTCGCTCGACTATAACACCTATGTGGGACGCATTGCCGTGGGACGCATTCACCGTGGCGAGCTGCGCGACGGCATGGACGTGGGGCTGTGCAAGAAGGACGGCACCGTGGCACGCCAGCGCATCAAGGAGCTTAGGGTCTTTGAGGGCATGGGCCAGAAACACGTCGAGAGCGTGCAGTGCGGCGACATCTGCGCCATCATCGGCCTCGACGGCTTCGAGATAGGCGACACCGTCACCTGCCTCGACAACCCCGAGCCACTGCCCCGCATCGCCATCGACGAGCCCACCATGTCGATGCTCTTCACCATCAACGACTCTCCTTTCTTTGGCAAGGAAGGCAAGTATGTCACCTCGCGCCACATCCACGACCGTCTCATGCACGAGCTCGACAAGAACCTGGCACTCAAGGTGGAGAAGAGCGAGACCGACGACGCCTGGATAGTATATGGCCGCGGAGTGCTGCACCTGAGCGTGCTCATCGAGGAGATGCGCCGCGAGGGCTACGAGCTGCAAGTGGGCCAGCCACAGGTCATCATCAAGGAGATTGACGGCGTGAAGTGCGAGCCCATCGAGACCCTCACCATCAATGTGCCCGAGGAGTACTCCAGCAAGATGATTGACATGGTGACCCGCCGCAAGGGCGAGATGACATCGATGGAGACACAGAACGACCGCATACACATGGAGTTCAAGATTCCATCGCGCGGCATCATAGGCCTGCGCACCAATGTGCTCACAGCAAGTGCCGGAGAGGCTATCATGGCACACCGCTTCGCGTGCTACGAGCCGTGGAAGGGCGAGATAGTGCGACGCGTCAACGGCTCAATCATCGCTATGGAAGGCGGCACGGCTTTTGCCTACTCCATCGACAAGCTGCAAGACCGCGGCCGCTTCTTCATCTTCCCGCAAGAGGAAGTCTATGCCGGGCAAGTAGTGGGCGAGCACACCAAGGAGAAAGACCTCGTGGTCAACGTCACCAAGAACAAGAAGCTCACCAACATGCGCGCCAGCGGAGCCGACGACAAGACACGCATCATCCCACCCATCGTCTTCAGCCTTGAGGAGGCTCTAGAGTACATCAAGGCCGACGAATATGTGGAAATCACACCCACCCATCTGCGCATGCGCAAGATCATCCTCGACGAGATAGAGCGCAAGCACCAAGCCAAGCTGCGCGGAGAGGTAGAAGAATAATGATTAAAATTATGTCACGTGTGTTGCGTCGTCAACGCAACACACACCAAAAAAAACTTTATAACCAACAGTTAAAACTTAAAATCATGAAGAATTTAAAGCGATTATTCAGCATTGTTGCTCTCATTGCCATCATTGCCACAGCAGCAGCGCCACAAGCGCAAGCCAAGAAGAAAAAAGACTACAAGAAAGCGGCACAGCGCGAAGAACTGATCTATCAAGGCAATAAATGCCTCGAAGAAGGAGACTATGAGCAAGCAGTGGCCTATTTTGAGCAGTCACACAAGAAAGGCGACGTGCGCGGCACTAACAACCTCGCCGTGTGCTATGCCGAGGGAAAAGGTGTGGAGAAGAGCCTAACCATGGCTTTCAAACTCTACGAGAAAGCCGCCAAGAAAGGCTATACCGACTCGCAAGTGGCTCTCGGTGAGATGTATAAGAACGGATATGGCTGCAAGCAAGACTACAAGAAGGCCATCCAGTGGTTTGAGAAGGCTGCCAAGCAAGGCGACAGCGATGCCATGTACCTGATAGGCACTTGCTACTACTACGGCGGCTACGGCATCAAGAAAGACGTCCAGAAAGCCAAAGAGTGGATCTCAAAGTCGGCAGCACTAGGCAACGAGACCGCCATCGACAACCTGCCAAAACTCAAGTAACACCGAGTAGTGCAGTAGCGACAAAGCACGCCTTGCCACTACCAGCTGGCGTCAACTGCTGCCTAGTCAGGAAACATAAAACATGGAGGCTATTTTAACTCAATAGCCTCCATGTTTTATAGTGTGAGTGTTATGTCAATCGTAACCGAATATCTTATCCCAGGCGGCGGAGCTTCACGGTGAAGTGGCGCATCAATGGGGCCTCCCACTCGATGGCAACGCCACGGGTGATCTCATTGCGGCGGTCATAGACATTCTTCAGAGCGGCGGCAATCACGTTCATGTGGTTGTCGGTATATACACGACGAGCGATGCACAGACGCAGCAGGTCAAGGCCGCCAAAGCGGTTCTCGCGAGTCACTGGATCGCGGTCGGCGAGGATGTAACCAATCTCGCAGCCACGGATGCCTGCCTCGAGATAGAGCTCGCAGGTGAGAGTCTGAGCAGGGAACTCCTCTTTAGGAACGTTGCAGAGCACCTTGTCGGCATCAATGAAGAGTGCGTGGCCACCCACTGGACGCTGGTAAGGAATGCCATACTCATCGAGCTTGCTGGCGAGGTACTGCACCTGGTGGATGCGAGTCTCGAGCATATCAAACTCGGTGTTCTCGTCAAGACCTACTGCCAGAGCGTTAAGGTCACGGCCGTTAAGACCACCATAGGTGAGGAAGCCCTCGAAGGGGATGCAGAAGAGCTTTGCTCCTTCATACCAATCCTCTTTGTTAGTGGCGATGAAACCACCCATGTTAACGAGGCCGTCTTTCTTGGCACTCATGGTCATGGCGTCAACATAGCTATACATCTCGCGAGCGATTTCCTTGATGGTTTTGTTGGCATAGCCTTCCTCACGGGTCTTGATGAAATAGCTGTTCTCGGCAAAGCGGGCGCTGTCCATCACTACGGGCACGCCATACTTGTGGCACAGCTCGCAGGTCTCCTTGATGTTCTTCATCGACACGGGCTGACCACCAACGGTGTTGTTAGTAACGGTGAGCACCATGAAAGGCACGTTGCCCTTGTTTTCAACGAGCACCTTCTCGAGCTTCTCGAGCGAGACGTTGCCCTTGAAAGGAATCTCGAGCTGGGTGTCCTTAGCCTCGTCGATAGTCACGTCGATGGCTTTAGCCTTGCGTGCCTCGATGTGGCCCTTAGTGGTGTCGAAGTGAGCATTGCCAGGCACTACGTTGCCCTCTTTCACGAGATAGGAGAAGAGCACGTTCTCGGCAGCACGGCCCTGGTGTGTGGGAATGACATACTTGAAGCCAAAGATGCGTTGCACCACCTCCTGAAACTTATAGAACGAGGTAGCACCGGCATAACTCTCGTCGCCAAGCATCATGGCCGACCACTGCTGGTCGCTCATGGCACCAGTGCCCGAGTCGGTAAGGCAGTCAATATAGACTTGCTCGGCTTTGAGCATAAACACATTGTTGTGAGCTTCCTTGAGCCATTGCTCGCGCTGCTCGCGAGTGCTTTTTTTCAAAGGCTCAATCATTTTAATCTTCCAAGATTCTGCAAATGGTAATTCCATATATATTATTTAATGTGATTTTGCCTACTAGGCCACAGCTTTTGCAGGTTATACCAGCCGCAAGCCTCATCGGCGGTTTATTGTTATTATTGATTTGTCTATTTTAAAAAGATGGCAAGTGCATTGCGTTAGACACGCACCACAAGAGTGTCGCCAGGAGAAAATGGGACAGTCACTTGCAAAAATGGTCTATATCTTTGATATTAAGAAATTTGCAAGAAACGATAGCAGCAGATAATAGTCTCACTTTTTTCATTAGTTCTCTTATGTGGGGCAAAGTTACTACATAAATTATAATTATGCAACTATACTTTTCGAAAAAAGTGTTATCGAAGCAAAAATAGCTGACACGCAAACAAGGCAATGGCAAAAGAGTCGAGTATCATCTACACTTGCCTTGTCCTCTCGTCCTCTTGTCCCCTCGTCCTCTTGTCCTCTTGTCCTCTTGTCCTCTATAATGGGCAATTAATGAGATAGACCTGGCTTGTGGCACGAGTGATAGCGGTGTAGAGCCATCGCATGAAATCGACGGTAGTCAGCGCCTCGGGCATAATGGCCCCCATATCCACAAACACATTCTTCCACTGTCCGCCCTGAGCCTTGTGGCATGTTACGGAATAGGCAAATTTCACTTGCAGAGCATTGAAATAAGGATGCTCCTTCATCTTGCTGTAACGCTCACGTTTGTTGCCAGTTAGCTCATTAAGCACCTCGTTGTACAAAGTCTGGCTCTGAGCCACAGTCAATGCTGGAGTCTCGCTATAGAGACTGTTAAGGATAATCTTCACGTCCATCTCCAGGTTGCCATGGTCGGGAAGCTCCACGGTGACATTGGCGAAGCGCAAGCCGTAGCACTGCTCCACCTCGCCCCACACCCGCTTCACACGCATCACGTCGCCGTTAGCTATGAAGTCAATCTCTTTATAGTCTTTTGCCCAATAGTAATTGTTCTTTGCCACTATGAGCATGTCGCCGGTCGAGAGTTCCTCCTCCCGATAAAGTATCATGTTGCGAATGCCGCCGTTGTAGAGCATGGCGCGTTTGTTGCTGCGTGTGATAACTATCGTCTGCTCCAAGCCATCGCGGTCATAGCAGTCGCTCAGGGTCTCCATCATGAACTCGCCCGATAGTGACTCGATGTCGGAATATTGAGTAAGCTCCAACTTTGGCACCACAGCCTCGCCGCTGGTGAGAATATTGCGCACTATTGTGGCGTTTTGAAGTATGCCCGAATCGGAGGCCTGGCGAGCGATAAGAGTGAGGGTCACATTATAAACAAAGAGACCATAGCCCTGAAGCAAGCTCACATCGAGTGCTGGGCTCTCGCTCTGACCCACGGGCGACAGCTGCGCCCCATCGCCCATTAGCATGAGTTTGCAACCCTCACCGCTATAGACATAACTTACCAAGTCGTCGAGAAGGCGGCCACTGCCAAACACCGATCCTTCGGCCATCGAGTTGGCTATCATCGACGCCTCGTCAACGATGAAAATGGTGTTAGTGTGCTTGTTCTCGGCAAGGGCAAAGCTCTCACCCAGATAGCTGTCTTGGCGGTAAATCCTGCGATGGATGGTCCAGGCACCACGACGGGAATACTCGCTCAGCACTTGCGCCGAGCGGCCAGTGGGTGCCAGCAGCAGCACCTTAATGTTGCGGCGAGTGAGGGTTTGGACAATGGCACCTATCAACGATGTCTTGCCAGTGCCAGCATAGCCGTTAAGAAGATATAGGCTGCGCCCCCCACCATAAAGCAGAAAATGCGCAAACGAGGCTATTGCCTCAACCTGCTCTGGATTAGGGTCGTAAGGCAGAAACTCCAGCACGTCGCGAAAAAAGTCGGCAACGTTGACATCGTTAATATCCACTTGTGTTCCCTGCGTCATGCGTGGAGTATTTTATAGATTAGCTCACGCAGTAGAGCACTGGCATCCTGCCGTGATTTAATGCCTTTGCTCTTGGTGTCGCACTCTCTAATCCAGGAGATTATGTTGACACAAGCTAGAGTGTTGTAATATTTTGACGCCTCGGCCATTTTCTTTACCATATAGGGCGATTTAGTACCCACGGCTGCCATCAGTCCTGCTTGAGAGCGGTCGGTGGCAGCACGGAAAAGCAGCAATTTAGAGAAGTAGCCGAAGAGCATGCTCACAGTCACCACAGTGGGGTTAGCCTTAGGATTTTTCTCGTAATAGTTGATAATCTCAAAAGCCTTCTTGGCATTGCGGTGAGCGAGAGCATCTTGTAGCTCAAAATTGTTATAGTCTTTACTGATGCCTATGTGGCGCTCTATGAGTTCGGGGGTGATGCGCTTGTCATCCTTAACGAGAATTTTAAGTTTATCAATCTCAGTATAAAGACGCGAGATATCGTTGCCCACATTGGACGAGAGCATCGACAGCGCCTTCTCGTCGATAGCATAGCCTTGCGATTTGATATAATCAGAAGCTGCCAGCTCCATGGGCCTGCCTTCACGCAGTTTATCGCTGCGGAACACCACACCCGAGCCATTCTTCTTCACGGCATCGACAAAGTCCTTTCCCTTGATGGCCTCACCCTTATTGCATACTACAAGAATGGTTGTCGGCATGGGCTGAACAGCATAGTGCTTGAGCTGGTTAATCTCATTGGCATTGCCCTTATTGTTGAGCTTGCCCACCACCTGCGCCTCCCTTATCACCACCACTTGATGCTCTGCCATGACGGGATATTGCTTGCACATGCTGATGACGTTGCGCATGTCGGTCACATCAGCACCATACACGATGTTGAGGTTGAAATCACGCTCCTCGGGAGCCAGCGCATTCTCAACAATTGCCTCCTCCAGGCGATCGATGAAATAACCCTCCTCGCCATGCAAGACATAGATGGGCCTAAAATTCTTGGCATTGATTTCTTTCAACAAGCCCGAGAATGTAACGTCTTCTTTTTTTGCTGCCATGATTACTTTTTTCAAAGACAAGAATGTGTAGTTCAAAAAAACTTTGTAAATTTACAACTTAATTTGCACACCACCAAACACAAAAATCATGCAGAGATTAAATCTCCCTGAATATCAATTCAATATAAAAAAGAAAAATCGTGCAAGCCTAGCGCATAGCCATGATGGAGCGAATAGTGCCGAGGCGCAGCCGGTTTTATCCAAAGATGATGCTTTTGTCATCCTCGACACGCTACGGCGGCGATGGGTAGCTCTCACTCCCGAGGAATGGGTGCGGCAAAACTTCGTGCGTTTTTTGATTGAAGACAGGGAGTTTCCGGCAGCACTGATGAACAATGAAATCTCGCTCACACAAAACGGCATCAAACGCCGCTGCGACACCCTTGTCGCCAACCGGCAAGGCAATCCACTGGCAATAGTAGAGTATAAGGCCCCTACAGTCGAGATTACTCAAAAAACATTTGACCAGATAGTGCGCTACAACATGGTGCTGCGTGCAAAGTACCTGATTGTGTCTAATGGCCTAAGCCACTATTGCTGCAAGATTGATTACGAAAACAACAGCTATAGCTTTCTGGACGAAATTCCTTGCTATGAAGAGCTGTAGAAGATATATTAGTTTGTTCACTGTTAACTAAAATGTTTTGGAAGACTATTTAAATAAACTCAATGCTCAGCAGCGTGATGCTGTGCTTTACTGCGACGGACCACAGCTGGTGATTGCCGGCGCTGGCTCGGGAAAGACCAGGGTGCTGACCTACAAAATAGTGCATCTGCTCAAACTGGGATATTTCCCCTCACACATTATGGCACTCACTTTCACCAACAAGGCCGCTGGCGAGATGCGAGAGCGCATCACTGCGCTGGTGGGCGACGACGTTGCCAAAGACCTGTGGATGGGAACTTTCCACTCCATCTTTGCCAAGCTGCTGCGCATCAATGCCGACCGCATAGGGTTTAATCACGATTACACCATCTACGACACCAGCGACTCTCGCTCACTCATCAAGCTCATCATCAAGGACATGCAGCTCGACGACAAGGTGTATAAGCCTGCCACTGTTCACTCGCGCATCTCAATGATGAAAAATGCGCTCATCATGCCGTCGCACTACGAGAGCAACCGCCAGCTGCTTGACGAGGACGCCAGGCTCAAGCGACCGCTCACAGCCGAGATTTACAAGACTTATTGCCACCGATGCAAGATTGCCGGAGCAATGGACTTCGACGACCTGCTGGTATATACCAACATTCTGCTTCGCGACAACCCCGACATACTCAAGAAGTATCAAGAGAGATTTGAGTATATCCTTGTTGATGAGTATCAAGACACCAACTTCGCTCAGCATCTCATCATCACTCAGCTTGCCAAGAACCACAACCATGTGTGTGTGGTGGGTGATGACGCGCAAAGCATCTACTCGTTTCGCGGTGCCAATATCTCAAACATTCTTGACCTCAAGAAGTCGTTCCCAGCACTGCAAACCTTTAAACTCGAGCGCAACTACCGCTCCACTCAAAACATAATAGGCGCAGCAAACTCGCTGATTGACAAAAACAAACGCCAAATCAAGAAAAACATCTACAGCGAGAACCCTGTGGGTACTAAAGTGAATGTTGTGGAGTGCTACAACGACTATGAGGAAGCCTATGTGGTGGCAAGCACCATCCTGTCAATAAAAGCGCGTGAAGGATGCAGCTATGACGATTTTGCGGTGCTTTATCGCACTAACGCACAGTCGCGTGTGCTGGAGGAGGCACTAGGCAGCGGCGGCCTCAAGAACAAACATGGCGACAAGCGCCGACCTATACCCTATCGCATCTATGGCGGACTGTCGTTTTATCAACGCAAGGAGATCAAAGACGCATTAGCTTACTTCCGCCTCACAATCAACCCCAATGACGACGAAGCGCTGCGCCGAGTCATCAACTACCCGGCTCGAGGAATTGGAGCCACTACGCTCGCCAAGGTGCAGCACTGCGGCATCAACGGCGGGGTGAGCATGTGGCAAGTGATTAACAACCCGTCTCAGCACCTCCTTGATGTTAACAAAGGCACTATGAGTAAACTTCAAGCCTTTGTAAATCTTATAAACGGTTTTGCCGTCAAAGACCAAAGTGGGGTCAACGCCTACGAGCTAGGCCGCACTATCATTGAGCGTAGTGGCATAATGGCCGAGCTGATGAAGGACAAATCGGTTGAGAACATAAGCAAGCAAGAGAATGTTGACGAGCTACTTGCTGCGATGCACGACTTCGTTAGTGAGCAAGAAGAACAGGGCTCTGTAGAAATAAAAATGACCGATTTCCTTGCTCAAGCATCACTCGCTACCGACCAAGACACCGACAAGAACGAGGGTGAATGTGTAACACTGATGACTGTGCATGCCGCTAAGGGACTGGAATACAAGAACGTGATAATTGTGGGCGTTGAGGAAGACTTGTTCCCATCGGGAATGAGCAAAGATTCGTTGGCAGCTATCGAAGAGGAGCGACGACTACTCTACGTCGCCATCACGCGTGCCGAGAGCAACTGCGTCATCACCTATGCCAAGTCGCGCTTCCGCAATGGCAGCACCCAGTATTGCCACCCCAGCCGCTTCATTCGTGATATCGACACGCAATACTTGTCGTTGGGAGCCACTAGTGGTTATAAGTCAAAGCTCGACGACAGAGATGATGACTACAGAACCTACAGTCCACGAAGCTACGATAGTTCAAGAAGTGGATATACCCCACGGTCCACATTTCAGCCCAAGCCTTCATTCACTCCTGCTACACCAAGCGCTACAGCCACTCCACCACCTGCGGTGGCAACAAGCGGTGAATTCACATTACATTCACTAAACGAGATTAGCGAGGGGTGCAGTATTCTGCACAACAAGTTCGGTCAAGGCACCATCGCCAAGATTGACACAAGCGGCAGCGACCCGAAGATTGTGGTCGATTTTGATGTGATGGGACAGCGCACCCTCCTGTTGAAATTTGCAAAATTCAAAATCTTATAATTCTGTGTTAATCTCTAAACCTATATAAACAATAATTATGGACACACCTTTTTATATAGTCTATGAGGAGAAATTGCGACGTAACCTCGACCTCATCACCCGCGTGAGCCGTGAGAGTGGTGCAAAAATCATCATGGCGTTCAAGGCTAATGCCCTGTGGCGCACGTTTCCCATCTTCAGGGAGTATGGCATCGCTTCTACCGCCAGCTCGGTGAATGAGATGCTACTTGCCAACGAGGAACTTCGCTGCAAGGCTCACACCTATTGCCCAGCCTACACCGAGCGCACCATCAAGCAATATATCGCCGGCAGCAGCCACATCACATTCAACTCGGTGAGTCAATTTAATAGGTTTAAGCCATTTATCGACGAGCATAATGCCGCTAGGACTGACCAGCGCATTAGCTGCGGCTTGCGCATCAACCCCATGTGCTCGGTGATAGAAACCGACATCTACAACCCCTGCTGCCCAGGGTCACGATTTGGCATCCTTAGCGAGAATCTAACTCACTTGCCCGAAGGCATTGAGGGATTCCATTTCCATGCCCTTTGTGAATCAACATCTTACGACCTTGCAAAAGTGCTTGACGCTATGGAGGAGCAATTTGGCCAATGGCTACCACAACTCAAATGGATAAACATGGGCGGTGGGCACTTGATGACTCGAAAAGGCTATGACGTGGAGCATCTCATTCATCTGATACAAGATTTCAGGCGGCGACACCCCAATCTTGAAGTGATCCTTGAACCTGGCAGCGCTTTTTGCTGGCAAACTGGCGACCTGGAAGCTACTGTGGTCGATGTAGTGGAAAACAGCGGCATCAAGACGGCGATTGTGGATGTGTCATTTGCTTGCCACATGCCCGACTGCCTAGAGATGCCCTACAAGCCAGTCATCACACAAGCGTTGCCTCACGTTGATCATTCTCGTCCCACTTATCGCATAGGTGGCAACTCTTGCCTGAGTGGCGACTATGTGGGAGACTGGAGTTTTGAGAATGAGCTCAAGACTGGTGACCGCCTCACCTTCGAGGACATGAACCACTACACAACGGTCAAGACCAACATGTTCAACGGCATCAGCCATCCCGCCATCGTTCTTCAGCACCTTGACGGGACTATTGAAACGCTCAGGGAATTTACCTACCAAGATTACAAGTCGAGGATGAGCTAGAATTCTACTTTATTTCTTCCAATGCCTCGCTGGCCTGTTCCCACTGGGCCATCACGTCTTCGAGCTGCTGGTTAAGTGAAGCGTGACGAGAGAAAATCTCGGGGTCGGTGGTATTGCCTTGCGACAGCTGTTCTTCAATCGCGGCAATCGCAGCTTCGGTGTCGGCTATTTGCTGTTCAAGTTGCTTCACTCGTTTCTCGGCACGACGTATCTCTCGCTCATGCTCCTTTTGCTGCTGATAGCTTTGTTTAGAAGCTGTGGCAACTTTCTCTTGCTGCTGCGCTACTACCCTATCCTTCTTCTCAAGTTCCTGCAACGACTGTATTTTCTTTTTCTCCAAGAACTCATAGATGCCGCACAGGTGCTCACGAACCTTGTGATTTCCAAACTCATAGACCTTGCTTACCAAGCCGTCGAGGAAGTCACGGTCGTGAGAGACCACAATCACTGTGCCTTCAAAGTCGGCAAGGGCACTCTTGAGGATGTCCTTAGTGCGCATGTCGAGGTGATTGGTGGGCTCATCCAGGATAAGCAGGTTCACGGGTTGCAACAGCAGTTTGAGCATCGCCAGCCTTGCTTTTTCTCCACCCGAGAGCACCTTCACCTTTTTCTCACTTGCCTCGCCACCAAACATGAAGGCACCCAGCAAGTCGTTGATGCGTGAGCGTATGTCGCCCACTGCTTCATAGTCAATGGTGTCGTGAACTGTAATCTCCTGATCTAGCAGTTGTGCTTGATTTTGAGCAAAGTACCCTATCTTCACATTATGACCTATCTTGAGAGAACCATCATGTGGTATCTCATTCATGATGCACTTGACAAGGGTTGACTTGCCAGCACCATTCTTGCCCACAAAAGCCACCTTCTCGCCACGCTTGATGGTGAAAGTAACATCTCTAAAGACGTTGAGCTCACCATAATTCTTTGAGACATCCTCGGCAATGACAGGATAATCGCCCGAGCGAGGAGCAGTGTTGAATTTCAATCGCAACCGTGAGTTATCCACCTCGTCAATCTCGATGCGCTCCACTTTGGCCAGCTGCTTGATGCGACTCTGCACCTGAACGGCCTTGGTGGCTTTGTAGCGGAATTTCTCAATAAAGTCCTCGGTGTCTTGAATCATCTTCTGCTGGTTGTCGTAGGCACGACGCTGCTGCTCCAGGCGCTCTTTGCGCAGCTGAACAAAGTGGGAGTAGTTGACTTGATAATCATAAATCTTGCCAAGCGAAATCTCGATGGTGCGGGTTGTCACATTATCGATAAAGGCCCGGTCGTGACTCACAAGCAGCAAGGCGCCACGGCGGGTCTTGAGAAAGTCCTCGAGCCATTGTATTGACTCAATATCGAGGTGGTTGGTAGGCTCGTCGAGGAGCAACACGTCGGGACGCTGCAGCAGCAGCTTTGCAATCTCCACACGCATGCGCCAGCCGCCACTGAACTCGCTGGTTGGCCGCGAAAAATCGCTGCGCTCAAAGCCCAAGCCCAGCAAGGTCTTCTCTAGCTCTGCCTCATAGTTCTCGCTCTGCATCATAGCGCGCACATCGGTCTTCTGCGACAACCGTTCAAGCAACGCCTGATAGTCGTCACTGTCGTAGTCGGTGCGCTCGGCGATCTCTTTATTGATTGCATCAATCTCACGGTCAAGCTCTTTCACATGGTCAAAAGCTTTAGCCGTTTCCTCGCGCAGCGTGCAGTTATCCACAAGCCGCATCTGCTGCGGCAGGTAGCCAATGGTCACGTCGCTAGGTTTCGACACGGTGCCTGCCGTGGGACTCTGCAACCCCGCTATAATCTTGAGCATGGTAGATTTTCCCGCGCCATTCTTGCCAACTAGAGCGATGCGGTCGTTCTTGTTGATTACATAGTTTATATTGTCGAAGAGTGGTCGAGCACTAAACTCAACCTTCAAATTCTGTATAGATATCATCGTCTGTCACTAAAAAACGCCACAAAATTAGTGAAAATTTATCAAACCACTAATCAGCAATACATAATAATCAACTTAATGATGGGTGTTTACACAAATAATTGTTAACTTTGCAAAAAAAAGAGAATCACATGCTCATCAACTAAGATATGATTAACGACATTAAGATATTTGCCGCCCCGGTGCAGGGCATCACCGACTGTCACTGGCGGAATGCACACTACGAGATTTTTGGTGGAACCGATGGATATTTCGGACCATTTATGCGTGTGGAACATAGCCAAATACGCAAGCGCGACCTCGTTGATGCTAACCCCGAGAATAATGCTGTGCCTGCTTTCACCCCACAAATTTTAGCTTGCCAGCCAAAGGATGCACTGCGCATGGCGGCGACGCTAAAGGAGATGGGGCACAACGCCATCGACATAAACCTAGGGTGCCCATTCCCTCCCATAGCCCTGCATCACAAGGGGTCGGGACTGCTGCAATATCCCGATGAGGTGGAGAAACTCTTCAAAGCGTTAAGCACGGTGAACGATATTTCCTATAGCGTGAAGATGCGCCTTGGCTGGGATGAGCCCACACAGTGGAGAGAAATCATTCCACTGCTCCACATTATCGAGCCCACTCATGTAACTGTGCATCCACGCACTGGCCGGCAGCAGTACAAAGGCGTGCTCGACCTAGACCAGTTTAATGAGATTGTTGCTTCGTGCCACTACCCTGTCATCTACAACGGCGAGCTGAAGACCATTGACGACATCTCACGCATGAGCAAGATACTGCCAGGCATCGCCGGCATGATGATAGGTCGCGGTCTCATCGAAGACCCTGCCATGTTGTGCCCAGAGAAAGCTACCCCCGACAACTACTGTGAGCTCCACAACCGCCTGCGCGATGCCTACACCGGGCAGCTCAACGGTGGCGAGCACCAACTGCTCCTGAAGATGAAATCGCTGTGGGAGACATTCCTGCCCAACGCCCCCCACAAGTCGCTCAAAGCCATCAAGAAAGCCACATCAATGGCTAAATACAACGTGGCAGTTAGCGAGCTTTTCTATAGTCTGGAAGGCTGATTACTCACATAACCTTAACGGCTTACCGGCATTGTGCCACACTCACATGGTGCTAATGCCCGATGAATTGAAAGGCACTTCTCTAATGATTGAGAAGTGCCTTTCAGCATTGTTATGTAAGGAAAAAACAGAAGAGAGGGAATTAATCTTCGTCTTTGTTGGCTTCTTCGTATTCCTTGAGGAGTTTCTCCTGAACATCGCCAGGAACCAGCTCGTAGCTAGCGAACTTCATCGAGAACGAAGCACGTCCACCAGTGATGGAGCTCAAAGCTGTAGAGTAGCTTGCCATCTCCTTCAATGGAATGCGAGCCTTGATAGTCTCAAGACCATTAGCGCTCGACATGTCCATCATGATGCCACGGCGGCCAGGAAGGTCGCTCTGCACGCCACCCATTGCATCGCTAGGCACGAGAATCTCAACATCATAGATTGGCTCAAGCACCTTGGGGTTAGCATCGCGGAAGGCCTTGCTGAAGGCATTGCGAGCTGCCAGGCGGAACGAGATTTCATTACTATCTACTGGGTGCATCTTACCATCGTAGATGCACACGCGCACGTCGCGAGCATAAGAGCCGGTCAATGGGCCTTGCTCCATGCGGTCCATGATACCTTTCACGATAGCGGGGATGAAGCGAGCATCAATAGCACCGCCCACGATACAGTTATAGATCACGAGCTTGCCGCCCCAGTCAAGATCCATCTCCTGCTTGTCGCGCACGCTCATCTTGAACTCCTGGTTGCCAAACTTGTAAACGTCGGGCTCGGGCATACCTTCGCGGTAAGGCTCAATGATGAGGTGAACCTCACCAAACTGACCCGAACCACCCGACTGCTTCTTGTGACGATAGTCGGCACGAGCGGCCTTAGTGATAGTCTCGCGATAAGGAATCTTAGGCTCGATATACTCGATTTGAACCTTCTCGTTGTTCTCGATGCGCCACTTGAGGGTGCGCAAGTGGAGCTCGCCCTGACCGCTGATGATGGTCTGCTTCAACTCCTTAGATTGCTCGATGATCCATGTGGGATCCTCCTCGTGCATGCGGTTGAGGATTTGACCCAGCTTCTCAATCTCGCTCTCATTAACAGGGCGGATAGCGCGCTGATACTTGGGAGCAGGATACTGAATGAAGTCATAGACGCGCTCGCAGTCCTTGTCGTTAAGGGTGTTGCCACGGCGCACGTCTTTAAGCTTAACAGTGGCGCCAATGTCGCCAGCCTGCAACTCGTCAACAGTGGTCTTTGCCAAGCTACCGCACACGGTGTTGAGCTGTGTGATGCGCTCCTTGCTGCCGCGGTTCATATTGGTCAGGTCGGTACCAGCCTTGATAGTACCGCTCATCACCTTGAAATAAGACACCTCGCCAATGTGAGGCTCAACGGTGGTCTTGAAGAAGAAGAGGCTCGTGGGACCGTTGGGGTCGCACTTCACTTCGTTGCCGTCGGTGTCGGTCACTGCGGGCATCTCGGCTGTGGTGGGAACCACCTCGCCCAGGAAGTCCATGAGGCGGTCAACGCCCACGTTCTTCTCGCCGCTTATACACATCACGGGAATGACGCTGCAGTCGATGAGACCCTTGCGCATACCGTCAACGATTTCTTCTGGTGTGAGGGTGTCGGTCTCGAGGAATTTCTCCATGAGTGCCTCGTCGCCCTCGGCTGCCATCTCCACGAGTGCCATGTTATACTCCTCGGCACGGTCTTGATGAGCAGCGTCGATGTCAGTAATAGTGGCCTTGCCGCTGTCGCCATCGTAGTTGTACTGCTTCATCGTCATCACGTCAACGATGCTCTTGAAGCCGGCACCAGTCGATACTGGGAACTGCACGGGCACCACCTTGTTGCCGAAGGTCTCGCGCAGTTGGTTGAGAGCGTTGTCAAAGTCGGCAGCGTCGTTGTCCAGGCGGTTAACGGCAAAGATGAGGGGCTTCTTGATGTTGCCCACGGTGCGATACTGATTCTGAGTACCCACCTCAATGGCATTCTGACCATTGATGAGCATCAGGGCTGCGTCGGTGACGTTGAGGGCAGTAACAATGTTGCCCACATAGTCGTCCATACCAGGGCAGTCAATGAAGTTGAGTTTCTTGCCCTTGTTCTCTACACTAAAAATAGTAGAGAATACCGAGTTGCCATATTCCTTCTCTACAGGGAAATAGTCGCACACGGTGTTGCCTGCGTCGATAGTGCCACGGCGGTTGATAAGACCGCAGTCGAAGATGATAGACTCGGCAAGGGTTGTTTTACCCGAGCCTTTGTTTCCTAATAATGAGATGTTACGAATCTCGTTACTTTTATAAACTTTCATGAAAATTATTGTGAAATTAAATGATTTAAATTTTCTTTTTATTACAATAATATCTGCTAAACAGCTTCTTAGACTACCCAAATTAAGGGCACAGCAGTTTGAGCCCACAAAGTTAGTGAATTAATTTCTAAAAATTAAATTTTTTCTCAATAAAGTGCATGATTATTTGCTATAAACCAGAAAAAAGGCAAAAAAGGGAAATCCCACAGCCCATGTTCAATCTCTTGTCCTCTCGTCCTCTTGTCTTCTTGTCCTCTTGTCTTCTTGTCCTCTTGTCTTCTTGTCCTCTCGTCCTCTCGTCTTCTTGTCCTCTTGTCCTCTTGTCCTCTTGTCCTCTTGTCCTCTTGTCCTCTTGTCCTCTTGTCTTCTTGTCCTCTTGTCTTCTTGTCCTCTCGTCCTCTTGTCCTCTTGTCTTCTTGTCCTCTTGTCTTCTTGTCCTCTCGTCCTCTCGTACTCTTGTCCTCTCGTACTCTTGTCCTCTTGTCCTCTTGTCTTCTTGTCTTCTTGTCCTCTCGTCTTCTTGTCCTCTTGTACTCTTGTCCTCTTGTCTTCTTGTCCTCTTGTTTTCTTGTCCTCTTGTCTTCTTGTCCTCTTGTCCTCTTGTCCTCTTGTCCTCTCGTCTTCTTGTCCTCTTGTCTTCTTGTCCTCTCGTCCTATCGTGTCATGCGCTTGAGGATGTTATAGCTGGGGAGTATTCCGAGCTCGCCAGCCTTGCTGAGATCGGCAATTCCTTTTTCTTTATCGCCGAGCTGCAGATAAATAAGAGCTCGGTTAAAATAGGCCTCGCCCAGGTCGGGCTTTAGCTCGATGGCCCGCGAATAACTGGCGATAGCGGCGTCACCCTCACCCATCAATGCCTGCACATAAGCGAGATTGTAGTAGGCATAGATATTGCGAGGCGACAATGCTATGATTTTTCCCAAATCTGAAGCCATGTCGCTGAGTGCCACTTCCCTGGCACGCCGTGAGAGCAGAGCCTGTCCGTCGTCCCCATCGCCGTGCTCTGTGTGGGTAGCCCCATCGAGTTGCAGTTTCTCCATGCGAGCATTAAACCTCAAGAAGTAGGCAAGCACAAAATCACTATTAGCATCAATGGCACGGCCGGCATCGGCAATGGCAGCATCCACATCTTTAAGCAAAAAGTAATCCATAGCCCTGCCAAAATAGTCGATGGCTCGCACCGTCCCGGTGGCCAATAATCCATTGAAATAATCGACGCTATTAAATCTCGACCTTGCTTCTAACTCCGAAAGATTAGAAGTGCCGCACACAAGAGTTAGTGAACTCGTGAGCACATGCAGCTCATTGACCTGCGTTATCTCCTTCATGAAATGAGTGCGGCCATTTAGCTTGTTGTCATGACCGTAATATGAAAGTGAGAACACGCCCTGCGGTTGCACTTCCACTTGGTTGTCTTGAATAAAACCTCGAGTTTTGTTGCGGTAGCGACGGTGTCCCGCTTTCTCATCGTAGAGGCCATCGCTCTCTAACGCCACCTCGGGCTTAAGCTCGTTGTTCACATCCACCACCAGCAACTGACTGAAGCGTTTTTTCACCTCTTCTACCGACTCCTCTAAGCTGCCGTCCATCATCTCGCGTTGCCGTTGTGCCTCTTGCTCTTGCTTGTCAAGGTGCTGCTGGGCGCGCTTGTTATGTATCTCTTGTGAGTGTTCACGCTCTAAATCCACCGGATTAAATGAACTATAGTGTACACCCTTGGTCTTCATTACTGCCACAGCAGTCTCCAAATCTTTCTCATAACCTCGCTTGTCGCCTAGCCTCTGCTTGATTTGTGCACGCAACATGTATCCACTCTCAAACTTAGGATACTTTGAAAGAATAGAGTTTAAGTCACGCAACGCCGACTGATACTGGCGAGTCTCAATATAAAGCATAGCGCGTTGATAGAGAGCCACGAAGTCATCTTTATCTTTCTCGAGCATTGCATTAAGGCCACTGATGCCTTGCTGGTAGTGCCCAATGTTAATGAGCATCATAGTTCTGTTATAGAATGCCGGATAGTTATCAGGGTCATGCTCGAGCACAAAGTCATAGTCCTCAACCGCCTTGTTATAGTCGCCCACTTCACTGCGCAGCAAGGCACGGTTATAATGAGCCGTCACGTTGTTGGGGGCAATGGCGATAGCATAGTCCAAGTCGGCCATCGTGCCGCGTATGTCGTTAATTTGGTATCTAAGATAGGATCGGTTAATATAGTAGCCAGCATTGCTGGGCTCAAGTTTAATCACCTCATCAATGTCCTCAAGAGCTTTGTTATAGTCCTTCAGATAGTTAGTATAAATCTCACAACGAGCCAAATAGGCCTGTGGATTGTTTTTGTGACTGTTAATACACCTCGTCACGTAGTTAAGAGCGCCCACCGAGTCATTCTGCTCAAGGCGCAGCTGTGCCATGCCCAAGCAAGCTCGCTCGCTGGTGGAGTCACGCTCAAGGCACCAAGAGAGGCAGCTGTCGGCAGTGCTATAGTTCTTGAGCGCCAGCTCACACATTGCCATGTTGAGCATGATGTCAGGTTCATCAGGACGCATCTGCAGGCAGGTTTTGTAATCGTCAATCGCTGCTTCAAATTTTTTTGTGTTGTGTCGTGCCACGGCACGCACGCGATAAGCATCTTTGATAAACGGGTTTATCTCTATGCACTGTGATGCATCGGACTCAGCGCCCGAATAGTCGTCGAGCGAAATCTTGGCTACGGCTCGATAAAAATAGGGCTCTGGAAGATAAGGCTTTTGTTGAATAACTTGGTTAAAATACTGAATTGAAAGAATGTAGTCTTCAAAATATAATGCATTGCGCCCAATGGTCATCACCTGCTCAGTATTGATTTGAGCAGCGGCAGTGCCAGCATTCAATGCCAGCAGCGCCACAATGATGATGGCTAGAGGTAATCGGCGTGCCATGAGCCACAATCACAAAAATGTGTTCTACAATCTCACTTTCTCAAGAACGACAAGTGTCTTGTTTACCGACTTGCCCATCTCGTCGTGCTCAGTGGTGAGGAGTTCAACCTCGCGGTCATTGCGCTTGTGGCAAAACTGTGTCTCCTCAAGGGCTATGAGCAAGCGAGTCTCAGTGTCGATATTAGGACACTGATGTTGTGATGATTTCAGGTCCTCATATTCAATGGCATGCTCCTTAAATGGGTCTATCGTGATCACCCCATTGATGATATTACATCCACTCGTGATGTTGACAGTGAGCATGTCAATATCGTTAACGAGCTTGATGTCGCGGTCAATGACATCCTCGCCATTGATAATCTTCACCAGCCAGGGACCATTCATGAAGTCGAGGTTTTGACGGCGAAGCTTGATTATCACATTGCGATGACGGTCTTTCATTTCCATGAATTCGGTATCACCCACCTTTGTAAGCGCCACCGACACCACGTCGCCTAGTGCCTTTAGCAGGTCGCGCTCAATATACTGAAAATAACCACCACTTTTCCTGGTAACCAGCATATTGTCAAACGAGATTTTATTATCTTTTTTAAGGCTATAGGTCGCATTGATGGCGTTAGTGCCTGTGTTCCCATAAAGCATGTGTCCTGGCACATCAAAGTTGAGATACACTCTCGACCCTGCCACCCTTGACACCTCAGTCTCATTAATTTCTATCACATTCCACTCGCCATTAATCTGCTCCATCTCATCGGTAATGGGCAAATCCACCTCACTGGCCTTTGGCTCAAAAAAAACTGGTTGTGGTTTCTGCTGTTCTTTCTTGTCTTTCTTTTTTCTGCCAAATGCCACGTCGGGACACGACACTAGCGCAAAAAGCAGGGTAAATATCGTTAATTTTCTTAGCATCTTCAATGATTTTTTCTGTTCAAAAATACGCTTTTGTTGAGCAAAATTCGTCATTTTTCAAATAATAAACAAATTTGACCATTACTTTTTATTATTTTTTTATAACTTTGTGACCCATTTTAATTTTCTACACATCTCACTAAATCATTTGCCAAAAAATTAAGACACAAAAATAAATATTTCTAACTCATTAATTATCATGACTGGAATTACAAAATCGGGGCTTGACCCGAAGAACTTTTTTGACATCGTTGATGGCAAGCCTGTGGCTCTCTTTGTGCTCACCAACAACAACGGCATGGAAGCCTGTATCACCAACTATGGAGGGCGCATCGTGAGCCTTATGGTACCCGACCGTGACGGCAAACTCACCGACGTGGAACTGGGGCATGACAGCATTGTCAACTACCTTGCCGACGACGGCAACTTTGGTGCTCTCATCGGCCGCTATGGCAACCGCATTGGTTACGGGAAGTTCACCATCGACGGTGTGGAATATAATCTCCCCATCAATAATGGCCCCCACTGCTTGCATGGAGGCATGAAAGGCTATGACAAAAAAGTGTGGGACGCAAAGCAAGATGGCAATCGCCTAGAACTCACACTGGTAGATCCCGATGGCAATGAAGGGTTTCCAGGCACACTCAACGTGAAGGTGATATATACACTTACCGACGATAATGCCATCGACATAGAGTATAGTGCCACTACCGACAAGCCCACCATCATCAACCTCACCAACCACTCCTACTTCAACCTCAATGGCGACCTAGCCTCGAGCATACACAACCACGTGCTCACCATCGATGCCGACCGCATCACGCCCGCCGACGAGACACTCATAACCGATGGCTCTTTCATGGATGTGGCAGACACGCCTTTCGACTTCCGCACCCCCAAGCCCATAGGGCAAGACATTAATGCCGACAACGAACAACTAAAGAACGGCAATGGCTATGACCACAGCTTCGCCCTCAACCACCCTGGCGACTTGAGCAAAGTGGCACTGCGCGTAATGTCGCCTGTCACGGGCATTGCCATGGAGGTGTTCACCACCGAGCCTGCAGTGCAGATATATACTGGCAATTTCCTCGATGAGAACCTTAAAGGCAAGTTCGGCGTTGGCTATCCTGCACGCTCTGCTGTGGCATTCGAGACACAGCACTACCCTAACACACCCAACTGCCCCGAGTACCCCTCATGCGAGCTCCGCCCTGGCGACACCTATTTCACACGCACCATCTACCGCTTCACAACAGCCTAAACAAACATCACACATATATATACTATTAGTAGTGAGCCACGCTTTGGTTAGAGCGTGGCTCACTACTAATTACTAACTCATATAAAGTGGAACGAGGATAGTTTATAGTCTTAAACTGCGTTAACAATTTGCACTATATGCCTTCTTCGCGGTCTTTCTCAAACTCGTCGCTTAACTCTCGCAGCTCCTCCTCATTGAAGCTTTCTTCTCCATAAAAAGCCTCATCGAGTTCATCAATATCGGTGTCAACCTTTACTGGTGCCGAGAACATGTCGGGCAAGGTCTCTTGAGGTGCCTTTCCCTCCTTGCGCTGGCACAAGGGGTCGTGAAGGCTCTTGCCTGGCACTGTCTCCTTGAGTATCATATAGAAATAACGCTCAGTCATGTAATCAAAAACAAATTTCATCTTCTGACCCTCGTCTTCTATCAACTCATCAAGAGGAGTGTCTTCCATGATCCAGATGTCTTCATCTGAATCGGTATCCATATCAAAGTAAGTAACCTCTTTTTCCTTACACCAATCATCATCGCAAATAATGAACGAGTCCATCTGCCCCTTATCATAACCTGCGGCCTCCAAGATAGTGTTGCGCAGTCTAACAAAGGTGTCTGAACTATCAATAGCAATCTCCAATTTAAAATTTCCGGCTTCTTCTGAACCTATCAGAAACTTGTAAATCATAGTGTATTATTATCGTTTGACATTAGTTTTCGGTGCGAAATTAGTAAAAAAATGAATTATGCAAGCATTATTGACATTTTTTTTTACCAACAAGTAAAAAAAAGAGCTTTTCCAAATATTTTCTCAGGAAAATATGCACAAAAAGCAGACATTGTGCTTAAATTTTCACGATTTCACCTCGTCGAGAGCACCAGTCACCGAGTTGATAATGAAACCACGCACCACCACATCCTGGGGCACCAACGGATGATTACGTATCGTAGCTACCGTGGCAAGCACCGATTGGGTGGTATCGTGAAAACCCTCAAGCCACTGGTCGAGGTCGATGCCGCTGTGCCTAATCGTCGATAATGTGTGCTCGCTGATGCCGCGCTCGAGGATGTGACTCTCAAATTGGGCAAATGACATGTGGCAGGCACCGCAGGTGGTGTGAGCTACCACCATAATTTCTTCCACACCTAATTCATATATGGCCACCAGCAAGGACCGCATCGCGCTATCGTAGGGCGACATAATGAGTGCTCCTGCATTCTTGATAATCTTGGCATCACCATTGCGGAGACCCAGTGCTGCTGGCAAAAGCTCTGTCAGTCGCGTGTCCATGCAGCTTAGCACGGCAAGCTTCTTGTCGGGATATTTATCGGTCACATACTTCTCATATTCACCCCGCTCAACAAAATCTCGGTTGAATTTCAGAATATCGTCAATCATAATAGTTGATAGTTAATAGTTGATAGTTCACACTTAACACTTAACACTTAACACTTAACACTTAATTATTTATTGTCATCTTTTCTACCATTATCACACCCAGGAGCACCAGGGCGCACCCTATCACGGCAATAGCAGTAACTCTCTCACCAAGGAGTATCACTCCCATCACTATCGAGATTATGGGATCTAGATACAGGTAATTGCTTGCCCTTATTGCGCCAATCTTCTTGATTACCAAATTCCAAATGAAGAACGCCGCCATTGAGCAAATAAGAGCCAAGAAGAGTAAGTTGGCCAGCAAGTCGGGGCGCATGATTGTTGACAAGGGCGTGACTGGTTCAAGGAACATAAATGGAAAGGCGCACAGCACTCCATAGAACATCACCTTGCGGGTAATCGACAAGGTGCTGTGACGGCCTTGCACTCGCTTGAGAAGCACACTATAGACAGCCCAAGAGAGAGCCGCCAGAAACGACAAGATATTTCCCAGCAAGCCATTTCCCCACACAAAGCCATCCCTGAACGTCACTACCGCAACTCCTGCAAAAGCCACTGCCGAACTAAGCAGTATCTTCCACGAGAAATGTTCTTCCTTCAGGAAAATGGCAGCCAAGATGGTTGTGAGCAACGGATTGATAGCTATCACTATCACCACGTCGCTCATGAGTGTGAGGTTTAGAGCCACATTTTGGAGCACAAAGTATAATGCACCCCCGGTGAGACCACACAGCAATGCCAGTGCCTCGTCGCGCCAACCCCAATACTTAACCTTGAATCGTGAAAACACAAGCAGTCCAATGTAAGCAATCATCGAGCGATACACAAACAGCTCGGTTGGGGTAATGCCATTGGCAAGAAGTATTTTTGTAAAAGGAAAAGACACTCCCCAAGCCAATATCACCAAAATGGCAATAAGATGATACCATCCATTGGATATATTTCTTTTCATCCCTCTCATTTTGTCATCCATTGTTTTCGTTCTTCATCGGGAAGCCTCTCGATGGCATATCTCAATGCCGTGCGAGGCATCTCATGGGCATGACATCTCAAGAAGTCACGCAGCACATCAACGCTAACCCTCTTGCCCATCTCGCGAAGCATCCATCCCACCGCTTTGTGCATCAAGTCGTGACGGTGATGCAGATGGCGCTCGGCATAACGCAGGGTGAAACGCGCCTCGCCATGCCTGAGAGGGCCTAATGTACACACCATGCTCATGCGCTGCTCCCACAGGTTGTCGCTGGCAGCAAGGCAGTCGATGGTAGCCAGCTTCTTCTCATAGCTATAGCTTGAGGGAAGCATCAGCCACTCTCCTATTATTTTATAGACCGAAAGGTCAACGAGGTCCCAGTTGTTGGCGCAATGCGCATGCTTCAAGTAGAAATCTACAATAGAGTCGCAACAAGCGATAGCTGCAACGTCGTTGTTCTTTGCCCGTTTTGCTGAGTGTTCAAACTGCGCCACCAGCACCAGCAGGCCACACAACCGCACCTCATGCCAAGGTGAGGCGAGCAACGTCTCTATCTCGTTAAAGGGTAACGCTTTGCATTGAGACACCACACGACGGGTATCGGGAACTTTTATTCCCAAGAACTGGTCGCCCTCACCATAGTCGCCTACGCCAGTTTTGAAAAAGCGCTTCAAGAGCTCTACTTGCCGCTCATCGGCAAGCGAGAGCATGTGCTCCACTACCCCACTAGCGGTTGAAAAACCAGCCATTGCAGATTTAGCCACTGCTACCTTTATCTAATGAAATTCATGCCTTTCCACTCGTCCTCGACAGCTGGAGCCGGCTGCGACTGGATGCTACGCAGCAGCCATGCCATGTTGCGGGCAAGCTGGCGCATCGTCTGCATACCCTCGGTGTCGAGTTTTGCCTCCTCGGGATTCATGCCAAAGGCGATGTTCCAGTACTGAGAGGTCACCAGCGGCATGTTCACCATTTGGAACGGCATCTGCAACGTCTGGAAAGCAGCTGTTGAGCCACCGCGGCGGCACACGGTGACAGCAGCGGCAGGCTTGTTGGCAACCTGTGCGCCGGCAAACAGAGCGCGTTGAATGAGTGCTATCGTCTGACCTGGAGGCACGCCATAATATACTGGCGCGCCCACCACAAGAGCGTCGGCAGCATTAATCTTGTCAATCATCTCGTTGCAGACATCGTCATCAAACACACACTTGCCGTTGCCTGTGGCCTTGCAGTTACCACACGCTATGCACCCACGCACCGGCTTCACTCCAATCCATGCAATCTCACTGTCAATACCCTGCTCTTTCAGAGCAGCAGCAATCTCGCTCAATGCCACATGAGTATTGCCCATCTTGCGAGGTGAGCCATTAATAAGTAATACTTTTGCCATAATGTAACTTTTTGTGTCTCGTAAATCTGCACAAAATTAGCAAAAAAAATGTAGAGTAAAAAAATGATGAGAAAAAAATAGAAAGAAAAACCGCAAAAAGGGGCACAACGCGCCACGGCCTATGAGTCCACTTTTTAACTCAAGTTTCTAAAGTAGAAATGCGATTATCAAAGTCACTCCCTTTTCAACGCTCGAATAATCGCAAAAAGTTGCCACTTCGTGGTCAAAAAGCCTGCTTACGCAGGAAATTATATTTTTTACAGTGTTCGATTAAAGATTATAAATCCCCTGCTATTGGCTTATATTCAATGTGATAATGGTAGGGACAAAATATGTGGGCTTGCTATTCTTGGGGCGGATTTCAGCCGAAGGCTGACCTCTGAGTAACCCCCTTTGACTCTTGTGCAGCGAGCCCTAGCGAGCGCAACAAGTGTCAAGGGGGGGTATTTGACAACCAGGTCCGAACGGATGTGGCGCAGGGTCTCATACCTGAGTCGCAGTTCCTCACTCATGCCCTCGGTAACATCTTTCCTATTTCGGCGACTTGCTGTTGGACTCACGGCATTGGGCTGCTCGTCTTGGTATTCTACTAGCACTGCCCAGCTACTGTCTTTGTCAACAAAGTGATGTTCCACACGCAGAATGCGGTGTGAACGAAGAAACAAGTTCAAATCCGATTCGCTGCAATTAACATTCAACGGACTTATTATAAATGTCTTTATCTGCATTTTTAGAAAAAAAATCCTCGCTTCGCTCGGATTAAAAATGTATTTGTTAACGTATTCGCATTAACATGATTTTGCCTTTTTAGGCTTGGCTTCGCACAAGCCATATTTTGGCAAAATCATGTTAATGCTATATTTTTTTAAGGGCGAACTATAGGGCGAGGCGCAAGCCGAGGCGGCTGCTGCGGAGGCCGGGCGAGTAGCTGCAGCGGTGCGACACGCGGCAGCTCCCCGCGATGTCGCCCCAGCCGCCGCCACGGATCACGCGGTTAGAGCCCGAGCTGGGGCCAGTAGGGTTGGTCTGCGCACTGCTGCTATAGCTGCCATACCAGTCGCTGCACCACTCCCACACGTTGCCACTCATGTCATAGAGACCCAGCTCGTTGGCACGCTTGCTCGCCACCGAGTGTGGACCATAGTCGCTACTGCTTTTCCCCTTGTTGTAGCTGTTATCTTGGTAAACCGCCACATCATCTATGTTATTGCTGCCGCTGTACTTGTAGCCCTGGTTGCGGCCACCGCGGGCAGCATACTCCCACTCGGCCTCGGTGGGAAGGCGGAACTGCTTGCCGGTCATCTGGTTCAGCTTGCGGATGAACACCTGGCAGTCGTCCCAGCTCACACTCTCCACAGGGCGCTTGACGTTGATGCCGTAGTTCTCGCTGTGACTGGTGCCATGCCTGGAGCTGCCTGTGCCGTTAAACCAGCTCGGGTTCTCGCCCATCACCGCCTGCCACAGCTCCTGCGTCACCTCGGTCTGACCGATGTAGAACGACCTCAAGGTCACGCTGTGAGTGGGCGTCTCATCGCTATCAGCGTCGCTGCCCTGCTCGCTGGTGGCGCCCATGGTGAACGTGCCGCTTGGCACCGCCACCATCGTGAACGACACGCCATTGACCGTGAACGTGAGGTTGCCGCCGGTGGCGGGAGGTGTGACGGTGGAGCCGCCGTTGTTGCCGCGCTGGCGCTCGGCGAGCAGACGCTCGCGCTCGCGCTTCTCCTCTGCCGCCAGCTGCGCGCGCTTCGATGAAGAGAGCTCGGTTTTTCCTCCCATCAGGTCAAGCACCCTCTTGGCGTCGGGCTGCCCCTCTCTGGCAGCACGCTCGAGCCAGTAGTCCGACCGGTCATAGTCGGCTGCCACGCCGTTGCCTTCCATGTAGCACTTCGAGAGCTGATACATCGCCTCGCGGTCGCCCAGGATGGCTTGCTCCTTAATCTCGCTAAACGTAGCCGCCACAGCCGCCACCGCCACCACGAGCATCAGTGATAAGATGATTAATGATTTTTTCATAATTATTTTATTCGTTTAATTCAAAATTCTACAGTAAAAAAATCCATGAACTTCGTTCTCTAACCTCCAACCTACAACCTCCAACCTCTAACCTTCAAGTCTAAGACTTGAATAAAATCATCACTTCCAGGGTATGCCACGCAAGTCGCATATCTCTTGCGCTTTTTTGTCGCCGCGGCGCGCCTTAGTTATAAGAGAAGCTTTGTCGCGATAGGCATTATCGTCGGTGGTGGTTTCCTCCTTCTTGGGTTTCTCCACAACCTTAGGTATTATTTCCTCAGTCTTAGGTTTTTCCTGCACCTTAGGTTTTTCCTGCACCTTAGGTTTTTCCTGCGGCTTAGGTTTATCCTGCGGCTTAGGTTTATCCTGCGGCTTAGGAGTTTCTTCCACTTTAGGAGTCTCTTTTTTCTCTACCGCTTCCATAATCCTCAAGTTTTTAAAGTTTTAGAACTTTAGAAACTTGAACATTTTTAGAAAAAAATCCTTGCTTCGCTCGGATTAAAAATGTATTTGTTAATGCTATATTTTTTTAAGGGCGAACTATAGGGCGAGGCGCAAGCCGATGTCGTCGCGGCGGCGGCCGGGCGAGAAGTAGTTGCGGATCGACACGCGGCAGTTCCTCGCGTTGAGGTCCCAGCCGCCACGGCGCACGCGGTCAGAGCCCGAACTGGGGCCAGTGGGGTTGGTCTGCGCACTCCTGCTATAGCTGCCATACCAGTCGCTGCACCATTCATAGACGTTGCCGCTCATGTCGTAGAGACCAAGCTCGTTGGCGCGCTTGGTGGCGACTTCATGGGTGCCGCTCCATCCATCAAACCACGCCACATCGGCAATATTGTTGCTGCCGCTGTACTTGTAGCCCCGGCTGCGATTGCCACCGCGAGCGGCGTACTCCCACTCGGCCTCGGTGGGAAGGCGGAAGTTCTTGCCTGTCTTCTGGTTCAGCTTGCGAATGAACTCCTGGCAGTCGTCCCAGCTCACCTGCTCCACAGAAAGCTTCGCACCCTTGTGGTCGCTCGGGTTGTTGCCCATCACTGCCTCCCACAGCTCCTGAGTGACCTCGGTCTTGCCAATGTAATATGACGACAAGGTGACGCTGTGGGCGGGTTTCTCGTCATCCCAAGCGTCGCTGCCCTGCTCGGCGGTGGCGCCCATGATGAACGTGCCGCCTGGCACCGCCACCATCGTGAACGACACGCCATTGACCGTGAACGTGAGGTTGCCGCCGGTGGCGGGAGGTGTGGCGGTGGAGCCGCCGTTGTTGCCGCGCTGGCGCTCGGCGAGCAGACGCTCGCGCTCGCGCTTCTCCTCGGCCGCCAGCTGCGAGCGCTTCGATGAAGAGAGCTCGGTTTTTCCTCCCATCAGGTCAAGCACCCTCTTGGCGTCGGGCTGCCCCTCCCTGGCAGCGCGCTCGAGCCAGTAGTCCGACCGGTCATAGTCGGCTGCCACGCCGTTGCCTTCCATGTAGCACTTCGAGAGCTGATACATCGCCTCGCGGTCGCCAAGGAGGGCTTGCTCCTTGATCTCGCTGAACGTAGCCGCCACAGCAGCCACCGCCACCACGAGCATCAGTGATAAGATGAATAATGATTTTTTCATAATTATTTTATTCGTTTAATTCAAAATTCTACAGTAAAAAAATCCATGAACTTTGTTCTCTAACCCCTATCCGCTAACCTCTAACCTTCAAGTCTATAAAGCTTTAAGTTAAAGCTTTATAGACTTGAATAAAACCATCACTTCCAGGGTATGCCTCGCAAGTCGCATATCTCTTGCGCTTTTTTGTCGCCGCGGCGCGCCTTAGTTATAAGAGAAGCTTTGTCGCGATAGGCATTATCGTCGGTAGTTTCCTCCTTCTTGGGTTTCTCCACCACCTTAGGTATTATTTCCTCAGTTTTAGGTTTTTCCTGCACCTTAGGTTTATCCTGCGGCTTAGGAGTTTCTTCCACTTTAGGAGTTTCTTTCTTCTCTACCGCTTTGGTGGGCTCTTGCACAGTAGTGGCGGTTGTCACGTCTTCGGGCTTGGGCTCGACATTGGGGGTCACGGCGGCGGCATCGTCAGCAGCAGGGATAGAATCGCTCAAAACCTCAGTTGATGGCTCGTCGCTTTGCTGTGAGGTGTCGTCGTCCTTGTTGCTTAATAGCTTTGTCACGCCCCACACGGCCAGCGCCGTCAGTGCTGCGATTGCCGTGGCCAGGAGTGCAATCTTGAGCCATCGCTTCGCTTTTTGCCACATGATGATGAGCTGTTCGGAGCGTTCTTCCTTTTCCTTGCGTGGCTTGCGCTGCCGTGGCGGTGCTTTGTAGCCCTCGCACAGTGCCAGATACTGGGTGCCCTCGACGATGAAATACTCACTGCTCACGCCGCCACCCTTCAACATCTGCACGCCCCACTGCATGGGAGTGTAGCGAGCCTTGTCGAGCAGCGGCAGGCTCCAGGACCGTGGCTCATCACCGGCGGCGATGCGCTTGCCGTCATTGAGCTGCTCATAGAGGTCGTAGATCCTCGACCGGTTGCCGCGGTTGCGCATGTCGCGCGTGCGGTTGGGGTCGCGCTCACGCTCGTCGCCGCCCGCCGGCGAGGCCTGGTAGTGGACATAGCCGGGTGTCTCGTCGATTACCATCTTTATCATGTAGCGGCAAGCCGTGCCAGGCACCACGGTGCCAATGGCCAGGGCATTACTCTCGTTGAAGCTCTTGAGAAACTCTGCCACACTGGCAGGCCGCGCGCCGGCCATGCGTGACATGCCACGCATGATAGCGTCGCAAGTGCGCTTGCTCACCAGCGGGGTGAGCTCGGCGAGGATGGCGCTCTCGTCAACCTCAAAGGCTTCCTTGGGGTCCTTGCCAGTGAGCATGTAATAGCAAGTGGCGCTGAGCGAGTAGATGTCGAAGCGCGGCTCAAAGCGCTTGACACCGGCATATTGCTCGGCGGGCGAGTAGCCGGGCGTTACGCCCTTGGTGGGATGCGTGGTGGTGGGCTTGCCACGGCTGTCGAAGTGCACGGCGATGCCAAAGTCGATGAGCACCGGCACCTGGGGCGTGCCATCGTCGCCCTGGCGCATGACGATGTTCTCGGGCTTGATGTCGAGGTGCAGGATATGGTTTTGGTGCACGGCATCTATTGCTCTGGCAATAGGGTTGAGGATGCTCATCATCGCCGCCTCACTTAAAGGAGCACCATTGTTGCGAACCATCTGCCTAAGGTCGCCACCCGAAAGGTATTCCATAACGAAATAGGCGGTACCGTTGGCTTGGAATACCTCGTTCACGTTCACGATATTGGGGGTTACATTACAGATTTTCTGCAATCGGTTGCCTTCAGTGATAAAGTCCTTGAGTCCCGTTTTAGTGTCGTTGGCAAGTGATGGCGAGTATTCCATTGTCGCACCGTCTCCGCCACGCCAGCAGCCAGTTGGGAAATACTCTTTCAAGGCAAAAAACACATCCACCTTGATGTGGTGGAGAGTGACACGCGCCTTCACCTTATATGTGATGCCAAAGCCGCCATGCCCAAGCACATCAACGACCTCATAAGGGTACTGACCTCCGTTAATGGTAGTTCCTATGGGTAGAGCCCACTCATATTCTTTGTTATCGGCCATAGTTTTTTACAAGTCACTTTCAATCAAACTACAAAATTACGACTTTTTTCCTAAACTCAAAGCATAGACTTATTCTTTTAGTCAATTTTGAGGAAATCTGAGGAAATCGCCCCCGAATCGCCATCCGCCAATGTGGCCATGTCCTTAATATGTGAATACAAAAACGAAACTTAACACTTAAAACTTAACATTTATCACTTAAAAACACTACCTTTGCAGCTGTAAAACTAACAACATCTATGGCAAATAACACATTATTAGAGCGGCTGGAGGGTCTTGACGCACGTTTTGAGGAGATTCAGACTCTTATCACCGACCCAGCAGTCATCGCCGACCAAAAGCGATATGTGAAGCTCAGCAAGGAGTATAAAAGCCTTGAGAACCTGCTTGCTGTGACTCATGACTATAAGAAGAAATTACAAGATTTAGAGGATGCTAAGGAACTACTTGCCAGCGAGAGCGACGAGGAGCTGCGGGCCATGGCTCGTGAAGAAATCGAAGCCAACCAGCAGGAAATCCCTAAACTTGAGGAAAAGATAAAACTGCTACTCATTCCCGAAGATCCCGAGGACTCGAAGAACGCCATCATCGAGATACGCGGCGGCACGGGCGGCGACGAGGCTGCCCTCTTTGCTGGCGACCTGGCACGCATGTACACCCGCTACTGCGAGAGCAAGGGATGGAAGATAGAGATGTCTTCGTGCAGCGAGGGTGCTGCAGGAGGCTACAAAGAAATCGTGTTCAGTGTCACGGGCAATGGCGTGTATGGCACACTCAAGTATGAGAGCGGCGTGCACCGCGTGCAGCGTGTGCCAGTGACCGAGACCCAGGGAAGAGTGCACACCTCGGCAGCGAGCGTGGCCATCCTGCCCGAAGCCGAGCCTTTTGATATTGAGATTAATGAAGGCGAAATCAAGTGGGACTACTTCCGTTCAAGTGGCGCCGGCGGCCAAAACGTGAACAAGGTGAACTCGGGAGTGCGCCTGCGCTACATGTGGAACAATCCCAACACTGGCGAGGACCAGGAAATCCTCATCGAGTGTACCGAGACCCGCGACCAGCCCAAGAACAAGGAGCGCGCTCTGGCGCGCCTGCGCACCTTCATCTACGACAAGGAGCACCAGAAGTATGTCGATGACATCGCCAGCCGACGCAAGACACTGGTGAGCACCGGCGACCGCTCGGCAAAGATTCGCACCTACAACTACCCCCAGGGGCGCATCACCGACCATCGCATAGGTTACACCATTTACAACCTGCCAGCTTTTATGGATGGCGACATACAGGACTGCATTGACCACCTCATCGTGGCCGAAAACGCCGAGAAACTCAAAGAGGCAGAACTTTGATAAGAGTTAGTTCAACGAAACAAATTTGCTCATTGCAATTCTTTTTATTAACTTTGCAACATAAATCAATTAGGTAATAATTTATAATAATTTTTCAAAATGGCTAATTTTAATGATTACAACTTTGCCGGTAAGAAGGCAATCGTGCGTGTTGATTTCAATGTTCCTCTAAATGAGGAGGGTAAGATAACCGACGACACCCGCATTCGAGGCGCGTTGCCCACCCTCAAGAAGATTCTTGCCGACGGCGGAGCTCTTGTGGTGATGTCTCACATGGGCAAGCCTAAAGGCAAAGTAAACGCCAAGCTCTCTCTGAGCCAGATTACTGGCGACGTGGCCGCAGCTCTGGGCACAGAGGTGAAATTTGCCCCCGACTGCGCCAAGGCAGCCGACGCTGCCGCTGCCCTCAAGCCCGGTGAAGTGCTGCTGCTCGAGAACCTGCGCTTCTATCCCGAGGAGGAAGGCAAGCCAGTGGGTATCGACAAGGAAGACCCTGGCTATGACGCCGCCAAGAAGGAGATGAAGACCCGCCAGGCCGAGTTTGCCAAGACTCTCGCCAGCTATGCCGACTGCTATGTGAACGACGCCTTTGGCACCGCTCACCGCCGTCATGCCTCGACTGCCGTCATCGCCGACTATTTTGACGACGACAACAAGATGCTGGGACTGCTTATGGAGAAAGAGGTGACCGCCATCGACAATGTGCTCAAGAATGCTCAGCACCCCTTCACCGCCATCATTGGCGGCAGCAAGGTGTCGTCGAAGCTCGCCGTCATCAAGAACCTGCTCGACAAGGTTGACAACCTCATCATTGGCGGCGGCATGGGATTCACATTCTTCAAAGCCGAAGGTGGCAAGATAGGCAACTCGCTACATGAGGACGACCTCATGCCCGAGGCCCTCAACGTGCTCGCCGAGGCTAAGAAGAAAGGCGTGCATGTGCAGCTCTCGGTTGCCACTGTTGCTGGCCGTGAGTTCAAGAACGACACCGAGCAGCGCATCTTCGACACACACAACATTGAGGACGGCTGGGAAGGCATGGACGCCAGCCCCGCTTCGCTAGCTTTGTGGAAAGAAATCATCATGAAGAGCAAGACCATCTTGTGGAACGGACCAGTGGGAGTGTTTGAGTTTGAAAACTTTGCCAAGGGCACTGGCGAAATCGCCAAGTACGTTGCCGAGGCTACCAAGAACGGTGCCTACTCGCTCGTGGGCGGCGGCGACTCGGTGGCTGCTGTCAACAAGTTCGGTCTCGCCGATCAGGTGTCTTACGTCTCGACTGGTGGTGGCGCCATGCTCGAAGCCATCGAGGGCAAAGTCCTCCCAGGCGTAGCAGCCATCAAGGGCGAGTAATCATCTACTCTCATACTAACAGATAACGGCTCATCAATGACGGTGAGCCGTTATCATTATTTCCAAGCATTACCTTAATCGCCTTTTTTGAAACAACGGGGTCAGACCCCATTGTTTCAAAATGCCAGGTTTCAGCCAAAGGCTGACCTCTGAGTAACCGTGGGTACCGAGTGACGAAGGAGCCACAGGCGACTGAAGCACTCGGCACCCACGGAACATAACCAATCCGCCCCCCCGTCGCCGGAGGCGACACCACCAACCACCAAAAAAATGAAACAACGGGGTCTGACCCCATTGTTTCATTTGCTATGTAATCTTATACCACCTATAAAGTCAACCACACACATAGGACCCTCTATTGGCCATTTGGTTAAAGAAACAGGATGGGATAAATACCACTTAATCACTCACTAGCTTGCGATAGCGCACTCGAGTGGGCTCTTCTTTCCCAAGGCGCTTGAGCTTGTTTTCTTCATATTCGGAGTAAGAACCCTCAAAGAAGAACACATTACTGTCACCCTCAAAGGCGAGGATGTGGGTGCAGATGCGGTCGAGGAACCAGCGGTCGTGGCTGATGATGACCGCACAGCCAGCGAAGTCGTCGAGACCTTCCTCAAGAGCCCGCAGGGTGTTGACGTCGATGTCGTTAGTGGGCTCATCGAGCAGCAGCACGTTGCCCTCTTCCTTGAGTGCCAATGCCAGTTGCAGACGGTTGCGCTCGCCACCGCTGAGCACGCCACACTTCTTCTGCTGGTCAACGCCCGAGAAGTTGAAACGCGACAGGTAGGCGCGGGCGTTCACGTCGCGCCCTCCCATGCGCAGCAGCTCTACCCCACCCGAGATCACCTCATAGACGGTCTTCTCGGGGTCGATGCTGGTGTGCTGCTGGTCAACATACACGGCCTTTACCGTCTCGCCCACCTCAAAGGTGCCGCTGTCGGGCTTCTCGAGTCCCATAATCAAGCGGAACAGAGTGGTCTTGCCGGCACCGTTGGGGCCAATCACTCCCACTATGCCGTTAGGCGGCAGCATGAAGTTGAGGTCGTCGAAGAGCAACTTGTCGCCAAAGGCCTTTGCCACATGCTGTGCCTCTATCACCTTGTTGCCCAGGCGCGGCCCATTAGGGATAAAGATTTCGAGCTTCTCCTCTTTCTCCTTCACGCTCTCGTTGAGCAGCTTGTCATAGCTGTTGAGGCGCGCCTTGCCCTTGGCCTGACGAGCCTTTGGTGCCATGCGCACCCACTCAAGCTCACGCTGCAGGGTCTTGCGGCGCTTGCTCTCGGTTTTCTCTTCTTGCGCCAGTCGCAGGGTCTTCTGCTCGAGCCAGCTGCTGTAGTTGCCGCGCCAGGGAATGCCCTCACCGCGGTCAAGCTCGAGGATCCACCCCGCCACATGGTCGAGGAAGTAGCGGTCGTGAGTGACGGCAATCACAGTGCCTTCATACTGCTGCAAGTGCTGCTCAAGCCAGTCAATGGACTCAGCATCGAGGTGGTTAGTAGGCTCGTCAAGCAACAGCACATCGGGCTTCTGCAACAGCAGTCGGCATAGTGCCACTCGACGCCGCTCGCCACCACTCAGGTGCTCGGTGCTCTCATCGCCTTGCGGACAGCGCAGGGCATCCATTGCCCGCTCAAGGCGGCTGTCGAGGTTCCAAGCGTCGGTAGCGTCGATGATGTCCTGCAACTCTGCCTGGCGAGCGAAGAGCTCGTTCATCTTGTTTTCATCCTCATAATACTCGGGCAGGCCAAACTTCTGGTTTATCTCCTCATATTCCTTGAGGGCATCAACAATGTGCTGCACGCCTTCCTGAACCACCTCTTTCACGGTCTTAGTAGGGTCAAGTTGTGGATCCTGAGGCAGGTAGCCCACACTATAGCCAGGGGCAAACACCACCTCGCCCTGATATTGCTTCTCGATGCCGGCGATGATTTTCATCAACGTCGATTTTCCTGCACCATTGAGGCCAATGATGCCTATCTTTGCCCCATAGAAGAAGGAAAGATAGATATTCTTGAGAATTTGTTTCTGGTTTTGCTGAATTGTCTTGCTCACCCCCACCATTGAGAAGATGATTTTCTTGTCGTCAACAGTTGCCATAATTATATGTTAAGTGTTAAGTGTAAAATGTTAAATGTTAAGTAGGTACAAGGCGTGCCTTGTCCGTGAAGTGTGACGGATATTATTGCCTCGTCCTCTTGTCTTCTTGACCTCTTGTCTTCTTGTCCTCTTGAGCTCTCGTCATCTTGTCTTCTTGTCATCTTGTCCTCTCGTCCTCTTGTCTTCTTGTCCTCTCGTCCTCTTGTCCTCTTGTCTTCTTGTCCTCTCGTCCTCTTGTCCTCTCGTCCTCTTGTCCTCTTGTCAGCTAAACAACTATTTTCATGCCATCAAAAGCGAGTTCCACGCCTTGTGGCAGGAGTTTAGATGTCTCGGCATGGAGACCAATGCCATGACTCATGTGGATGAGCAATGCACGACCCGGTTTTATCTGCTCTATGATCTCCAAGGCCTGTGAGAGCGAGAGGTGTGAAAGATGCTCCTCAAAGCGCAACGCATTGAGCACCAGCAGCGACACTCCACGCAACCGCTCTATGAGCTCACGGTCGATGGTCTTGCAATCGGTGATATAGGCCATGCCACCAATCTTGAAACCCAGAATAGGCAGCTTGTAATGCAGCACAGGAATGGGCTCTACAGTGATGCCGGCACACTCAAAAGCATCGTTATCGTTAATTTCCACCAGTTCGTAATGTGGCACGCCAGGATAGGGGTGCTCTGCAAAGCAATAGGCAAGGCGGCGGTGCAAAGCAGCTATCACATCATGACGAGCATAGATAGGGAAGTTGCTGAAACCACGCAGCTCCTCAAGACCGCCTATGTGGTCATAGTGGATGTGAGTAATGAGCAGCGCATCGAGGTGAGCGTCGCCAGTGCCGAGAATTTGCTGACGAAAGTCGGGTCCACAGTCTATCAAGATGCGCTTGCCGCGCCACTCAACCAGTGCCGACTGCCGCAGACGCTTGTCACGAGGGTCGCCAGAACGACACACCTCGCACTGGCACCCTATCTGTGGCACACCAGTGCTGGTGCCGCTGCCTAGTATTGTTAACGTGAGTCGATCGTCTTCCATCATCTGAATTCTTTCAATAGTCCATCAACAAAAAATAGATATCGCCCACCGTCGTAGTACCAATATTCTCGCAGCCCCGACTGGTCGGGAAGTTGACGCACGTTCACAGGATTTCCCATTGCCAAGCGACACTCCTGCTTTGTCATGCCCTGGGTAACCTTGCAATTAACAATATTACTCCAAGTGGCAGGCGAGATATCGGGATACTGCTTGCGCACATCGGTCATCGAGAACAACGCATCAAAGTCGCGTCCCACGCCGTCGGCACCAGGCACCTTCATCCACACGAAGGCCTCCTCACCACCGCTGGCAGGACGAAACTCCACTCTGAGAGGATGAACCTTGTCGCCAGGCTTCACTGCCGTAATCACAACAGGGATAAAACGACGGCCACTAATCTGATCGCCATCATTAACACTATGCCACAATGGAGTTTTGATATATACCGTCTTGCCAAGCAACTGGGACCTCACCCCTTCAACCATATCGTCGGCAATCAAAAAGGGGATAGCAAAAGAGCTGCGATTTACCTCTGCCAGTATTTTCCCTGTGGGATACACAAGACGCCGACCATCAAGATCAAAGTATATATCTACCTCATCACTGTTGTCGAGCTGTCGATGAGTGCCATAACCCAAATAGTAGAGCTTCTTGCCCCCAAGCTCCAGTGTGTCAATGTCATAACTAGCCGATGGCCTAAAGATGAGCCTTGCCTGATTATCAACACACCAGAATCCCTTACCTTCATGCCAAGCTAAAAGAGAATCATCAACAACTTTCAACGACGACTCCCTGCCATTATTATCCATCTGCTCAATGGCGCGTTGCACATCTCTCTCGGTAATTTTCTTAGTCCCCTCCACACCAGTGAAACAGCCTACCAGGAGAAACATCATGCCCGTGAGCAACAATGACGATATTATTTTACTTTTCAAAGTCTGCATTTTTCACGACTACAAAGATAATATTTTGCCAACAATCCACACCTATAATTCACTGTTTTTTTCAGTATTTTTACAAGAAAATGGGAGTTCTTGCACTTTTTTCCAAAAAAAAGCGTTTTGATGGCGCCAGTTTAAAATATAATGCTTAACTTTGCTTTTTATTTCATTAATGTACAAGATTATTAAACCCTCTCAACTATTATGAAGAAAAAATACATTCCCGACTCAGAGATGATCATCAATGATGATGGCTCCATTTTCCACATCCATCTCAAACCCGAGCAGCTTGCCGACAATATCATTATATGCGGCGACCCAGGCAGGGTGAACATGATTGCGTCCTATTTCGACACTAAGGACTTCGAGGTGTCGAGCCGTGAGTTCCACACCATAGGCGGCACCTACAATGGCAAGCCCATCATGGCGCTCTCGCACGGCATTGGCGGCGACAACATCGACATCGTCATCACTGAGCTCGACGCGCTGGCCAACGTGGATTTCGCCACACGCACCGTGCGCGACGAGCATCGCACCCTCAACATCGTGCGCATTGGCACCAGCGGTGGCCTCCAGCCCTATGTGCCAGTGGGCACCCCAGTGATAGCCGCCAAGGCATTAGGCTTTGACGGCGTGGTGAACTACTACGCTGGCCGCAACGAGGTGTGCGACCTCGAGTTTGAACGCCAGTTCTGCGAGTTTGTCAAGTGGAACCCCCTGTTCTGCAAGCCTTATATCGTGGAGGCCGACCCAATGCTTGTAGAGAAGATAGGCCGCGACGACATGGTGCGAGGCTACACCATCTCGGCCGTGGGGTTCTATGGACCACAGGGACGTGAGGTGCGCCTGCCACTGGCAGAGCCCGAACTCAACAAGCGCATCGAGGCATTTGAGTATGACGGTGGCCACATCACTAACTACGAGATGGAGGGTGCCGCGCTGCAAGGCCTCGCCAAGCTCATGGGGCACCACGCCATCACCATCTGCTCCATCATTGCTAACCGAGTGGCAACAGTTGCCAACCCCAACTACAAGACGGCTGTCAACGACCTCGTTAAAACCGTCATCGAGCGACTTATGGCCTAACGACTCATCCCTTTACCTCAACAATACAATAAAGGTGCTAAAGCAAAATTTCTTTAGCACCTTTATTATTTTACACTGTCACATCAAGCGTTCTGAGCCTCGATGTCAGAGACGCCAGCGATTGATGGGTCGATGAGCACGCGACCGCAATACTCACACACGATTACTTTCTTTTTCATCTTAATCTCCATCTGGCGCTGGGCAGGGATACGGTTGAAGCAGCCACCACAGGCATTGCGCTGAACATAAACCACACCCAGACCGTTGCGGGCATTCTTGCGAATGCGCTTGAAGGCATTGAGAAGACGAGGATCGGCATTGTTAATCTTGTTCTCGAGCTTCTTAGCTTTCTCACGCTGCTTTTCCTCTTCTTGCTTGGTCTCGGCAATGATAGTGTCAAGCTCACCTTTCTTCTCAGTGAGAACCTGCTCATTCTCAGCGAGGTGCTCCTTATAAGCCTGTATTTGAGCCTTTATAGCATCAACTTTGTGAGATGCCTCATCGATTTTCTTCTCGGCCGACTGCACGGTAAGCTGCTGGAACTCGATCTCTTTGGTCAAGTAATCATACTCGCGGTTGTTGCGCACATTGTCCTGGTCTTTCTCATATTTTGCAATGAGATCACTAGCCTTGGCAATGGTGTCCTTTTGATTAGCAATCAAGGTGTTGAGTTGCTCAATCTCGTCGTTAAAATTACCGATTTTAGTTTGCATGCCCTCAATCTCATCTTCCAGGTCCTGCACCTCTAGTGGCAGCTCGCCACGTTCGGTCTTGAAACGGTCAACTTCCGACAACGTCTTCTGCAAGTCATAAAGCAGCTTCAGGCGCTCCTCTACTGTTAGTTCTTTTTCTTGTTTTGCCATAATTGATATGTGATGTGTTATAAATATTTTACCTGATTTTGCTCGCTCACTGCGAAATCGACTGCAAAGTTAGGATTTTTTTTCGTAATAATATCATAAAATATCTCTTTTGTGTAATGTTCGCTCTCATAATGGCCTATATCGGCAAGAATTATGCGCTCTTCATTGCCTTGAAACTCATGATATTTCATGTCGCCGGTGATATACACATCGGCACCCTGTGACATTGCCAGGCTGGCAAACTCGGCACCGGCGCCACCACACATCGCAATGCGACTCACCTGGCGATTGAGATTGCCGCTATAGCGCACACTACTAACCTCAAACACCGCTTTCACCTTCTCAAGAAAACCTCTTGCATCTTGCGGCTCCACATCGCCTATCACGCCCAAGCCGGCATATTTGTCGCCATTTTCAAGAGCGATGACGTCAAAGGCAGGCTCTTCGTAGGGGTGAGCTTTAATCATCGCTGCCACCACCCTACCACACAATGCCTTGTTGACAAGCACCTCAAGGCGCACCTCAGGTTCTCTGTGAAGTTCACCCACCTTACCTGCCCAGGGCTCTGCGCCATCGAGTGGCCGGTAGTGCCCTTCGCCCATCATGCTATAACTACAATCATCGTAGTTGCCCAATCGCCCGGCACCGGCATCGCACATCGCCTTCTCGACCCTTGCGACAGCCTCGGTGGGCACAAACACCACTATCTTGCGCTGAGTGCCTTGCTGTTGAGCCAACACTTGCACGTTTCTTAGCCCTAATTTTTCGGCCATTTTGAAATTTACTCCACCCATGGCACAGTCCATGTTGGTGTGGGCACAATATATGGTAATGTCATGTTTTATAACCTTAGCCACAATTCTTTCCTGATAGCTTCGTCCCACAATCTTCTTCAATCCTCGAAACAGCAGTGGGTGGTGCGATATTATCACATTAGCACCTCGCTCTATAGCCTCGTCAACAACCTCTTCACGCACATCAGTGCACAAGAGCACACCCGTGATCTCGCTGTCAAGGTCACCCACCTGCATGCCGGCATTGTCCCAACTCTCTTGCAGGTATAACGGAGCAAAGGCTTCTATAGCGCCAGTTATCTCTCTAACTTTCATAGTCTTAACAATTATTACACAATAATATCAATTATAATAAACTATCACAAGTAAATATATGAAAAACTTCAAAACGAACAACTAGCGAGCACGTGAGCAATAGACCAATTAAGCTGAATCACTCCCATGCGTCAATGTCATCCTTCAACTTTGGAAACAAGGATTTCTTGAATGTGGGACTCTTGATGCCACTTTTTTTCTGGGCGCGGTAGTCGGCAAGCAGCTTGAAAGCATATTTGCCAAGCATCACTATCGCCACCAGATTGCAAAGTGTGAGAATTGCCATAAACACCTCGCCCATACTCCACACCACATCAAGACTAGCAAGTGCCCCAACCATTACCATCACTCCTGCTGAAAGAAATCTGAACACTTGCAGCACCCATCTCTTGCGGGTGAGGAACATAATGTTGGCCTCTCCATAATAGTAATTGCCAATGATGCTGCTGAACGCGAAAAAGAAGATTGCCACAGCAACAAAGATTTGCCCTGCCGAGCCAATCTGCGACTCTAGCGATTTTTGTGTCAATGCTATGCCATCGGCACCACTGCCATAAAGCCCGCTTATCAGAATAATGAATGCGGTGCATGAGCACACCAGCAGAGTGTCGGTAAACACGCCCAAGGCCTGTATTAACCCCTGCTTCACCGGGTGGCTCACCAAAGCCGTGGCAGCAGCATGTGGAGCCGAGCCCTCACCAGCCTCGTTGCTGAATAGTCCACGCTTGATGCCACTGGTCATTGCTGCTCCCACCAAGCCACCTGCTGCAGGTCCTATACCAAAAGCGCTTTTAAAGATTAATGCTATCATATCGGGAACATGCTCATAGCTCAAGGCCAGCACAACAATCGCCAGGACAAGATACCCTATTGCCATCACAGGAACTATCACACTGCTGAACTTAACAATGCGCCTAATGCCACCAAAGACAATTATCATCGCCATGACACTGAGCACAATCCCTGAGACAACAGGATCTAAATTAAAAGCCGTGCGCATCGCCCCAGCTATGGTATTGCTCTGAATGGAATTGTAGGACAAACCGAAGGTGAGTACCAACAAAAGGGCGAAAAGCACTGCCATCCAGCGGCTATGAAGGCCATGCAAGATATAATAAGCTGGACCGCCAATGAATGAATCCCTGGAGCGACGTTTAAAAAGCTGAGCCAGTGTTGACTCCACAAAAGCTGTGGCCGAGCCTATCAAGGCTATCAACCACATCCAGAACACTGCGCCAGGACCGCCAATGGCTATAGCTCCTGCCACACCTGCCAAGTTGCCAGTACCCACACGTGTCGCTACCGAGAGAGCAAAAGCCTGAAACGACGACACATGATGTTTCTCTTTGCCACGTGGCGACGACTCTACCAGCAATCGGCACATTTCAGGAAACATCCTGAACTGCACAAACTTAGTGCGGAAAGTGAAGTATATGCCACATAGCACCAGCACAAAAACCAGACTATGCCACCCCCACAAAAAGTCGTTCACCAGCTCAAGGTGAGTGTTAAGCCAACCTTCTTTAGACAAGAAATCGGTTATCTGGTCAATCATGACAAAAGTCATTTTTATTGATAAAAATACTTCTTTATCAACTCTCCATACTGCGGAAGTTTCTTTACCGCCTTGATGCTCTCATCGAGTTTCTGTTTCATCTCTGTGTTGTTTTTCTTGATAATAAATGACTGAAATTGAGAGAAACTGATGGCCTGCGAGATATCAACATTGGGATGAGAAGCCGCCATCTTGCGGGCTATTGTCTCGTTGATTACTGCATACTTGATATCACCACTCGCCACCATCATAAACAGTTGCTCCGGGCCATAATCGGGATCGGAGACGACATAAATGGTGTCCCCAATCTCTCGCGAGAGGCTCATGATGCGCTCACGCATGGGAGAGCCCTTGACGATGGTCAACGTGTCGCCAGCCAAGTCGAGCTGCGACTCAATGGCAATACCGCCAGTGTTGCGCTGCACAAGCACCTGCTTGTCGAGATAAATAGCCTCCGAGAAAAGATAATTCTCTCGGCTCTCCCTTGTCACGGGGAACTGGGCAGCAAGAAAGTCATAAACGCCATCATTCAAGCCCTCAAGAGCAATATTCAAGCTCACAATAGGATGAAACTTTATTTTAAGGCCGCTTGTGCTCGACATCAAGTTTATCAACTCATAATAGAAACCACCGGTAGTGTCACCATAGGTATAATAAGACAATGGCGAGTACTCAATGGCCACGTCAATGGTGTCGCCGCTGCTTGCCTGGTCAACACGGTTGTTGGCAGTGACCACTGTGTGCCCTTTGCTGCAATTCTTGAGCGAAAACATCAGTCCAAGAACCACCACGAGCAACACAGCATAAAGGGCGAGCTGCCACTTTTTTATCTTCGAAATCTTCTTGAGCATTAAATCAACTTTTTTTTGCATGACAAGTGCTAGTTTACAAAATCTACCGACACACCCAGCTGAAAACGGCCGGGGTTCAAGGGATAGTGCGGCATCGAGAAGTAGTTGTTACCACCCACTAAGCCTTTGTTGACGTGGCTATACATCACATAGAAGCGAGCCTTCTTGAGCTTGAAATTGGCATAGACGTCGGCGAAGGCGAAATTGCCACATTCCACCTCGTTCTGATTAAAGAAGACCATAGTGGCTGGGTTATAATTGGGTGCGTAATACTTGGTATAATAATTGCAATCAACGCCTATCTGCACATCGAGCACTTTAGCCACCTTGAACTTGAGATACATGTTGCTGAAGATGGCAAACTTGGGCAACGGCAGCACCGCGGCGCTAGAAGATGTTTGATAAACGACATCATTGTCCCAGTTGAAAATGCCAAATCCCAAATGATTACTCAATGAGGCATTAAACACATGCACTGCTGTAGCGCTCTGCTCGGGCAACGCCTTTTGGTTGAAATAGATGTAATTGTTCAACGTCTCATAGCCCACATTCACACTGGTGTATATCCACGGCAAGTCGAGGCGGCCTCCCACCCTAATGCGCTGTGTTTTAGAAAAGCTGTTGTCCCAAGCAAAATGATTGGAAATAAACTGCTTGAGCAGGTAGGGTGCTTCCAAATTTTTGAAATACCCGTAGGCCTTTAGCGAGACGGTGTCGCCAAAGAGCTTGAAGCGGGTGCGCACGTGTCCTTCCACATCAATATCACCAGCCACGTCGCCCAGCACGCCAAACTGCGCCGTAGCGCCGTAGGTCAATATTGAGCCACGCTGCTTGGTGAGCTGACCTCCCACCCATATCAACTGCTGTGTCTTCTTTCCGGGCACCGACACTGGCAACACGTCAAGCCCGTCGGGAAGCTCAGTACCGCTCACGCTATCAACCACCTGCTTATAGTTGCGCACCTCGTGAGTGGCATAGACCGAAAAGCCGAATTTTGCATATTTATTAAACCCCTCTAGCAGTGCCACGCCCAGGGTGTTGCGCAGCCGCCACATGCGTGTGGTCTCGTCGGTTCCACTTAGCGAGAGATATGTATTCTCAAAATATGACCTGTCCTCGGCCGTGCTACTATTTAGGAACAAGTGCTTTGTGGTCTTGAAATCGGCAGTCCACACAAATCGAGTTACAGGAATATAAGTGCGGCCAATGATGGTGTCGGTCACCGAGTCGCGTTGATACTTGTAACGACCCACCTTGTAGCTCTGATTTAGATAGAACTCCGTGCCTGTAAGCTTGCTGTGAGCGGCAGTGAGATTGGTGGGAATGCTCTTGTTGTCAACCTTAGTCTCGCCGCCCTGCACCTTGGCCGGGTCGGTAATGTAGAGGTCATCGGTGATGCCACCATTCTCTTTTCCCAGATAGTTGTAGCTGTTAAAGAAGGTTTGCATCTCATAGCGGTCGCCCATGTAGCTACCAAAGAGGCTCCAACGGAAGTTCTTGTCGGCCTGATAGTTATAGGAGCCTTTTGAGTAGATATAGTCGATGCCAGCACCTATCTCAATCTTTTTACCCACATTACCCGAGAATGTGAACTGCGTGCGGTCTTGGTTGCTGTATTTATTGCCACCAGTGCTATGAGAAATAAGCGTCATGGGGATGCGTGTGTTGTAATAGCGCTGTGTCTCCACGCTAGGAAGCCAGCTCTCGATGGCATCGGCAAAGAAAAACTCGCTAGTGGGTTTGCGTTCAAAAAAGATTTGGTTTTGACCCGAAGCACCAAAATTGCCCGTCGTAGCCCATGCCAAACTCTGATGCGATGGGATAAAGGCCTTATGATAGTTGAGAAACAGAGTGTCGATAGTCGATGAGTATTGCAAGCCCAGCGGCTCACTGATTGACCAAGCATAGCTGGGCTCAACCTTCACTTTCTTGGCCTTAGCAGTTGCTGGCGACACTGGGCTTTGTTCCGTGACAAGCTCACGCTGCGCCACCGCCGTCAGCGACCACAACGCCGTCATGAATGCTATCAATAGTGATTTATATTTTAACACCTTATTCATTATTAAAATGCAAAGATAGCAACTTTAGCGCAATTATCGTGACTTGAAACAAAGTTTTATCACTTTTTAAAATTTCCATTACACACACTAGACAAATATGTGTAAAAAACTACAAGCCGCGCAATATATAGCATAACCAATTCTAAAACAAAGCGCCATCTTTTTCATTCTTTTATTAAAGAAACAAAAAAGGAGCGCGAGGGGTCTTAATTTAGTTTAAAATGTGAGAATTGAGCATTGCTGTTGTAATATTTCCTTGTACTTTTACGTTCAAATTCCAAAAGTTAATTTTAACGATTGCACCTTTAAAACTGGTCAAAATTTTAACAAATACAATTATGAATAAGTACAAGAAATTATCACTAGTCATGGCGGCAATGGCAATTACTGCCAGCTCCGCCCTTGCCACACCCGATGGTGGCACCATGCAAGACTCCTTTGTTTTGCCCGCTAACGCCCAGGCAACAATGACCCCAACGGCAACCAACCGATATGGCCTCGACTTCACCAAGGCTGCCGAGAGCACTATCAACTCGGTGGTCAGCATCAAGTCGTTTGCCACCCCACGCCAGTCGCAGTTCTATGGCGGCGACTTCGTTGACCCATTTGAGTTCTTTTTTGGCCCCGGTTTTGGCGGTGGCCAGCAACGCAAGCAACAACAGCAGCAGCAACAAAAGAAGTCAGAGCCACAAGCCACCGGTTCCGGCTCGGGTGTGATTATCTCTGAGGACGGATACATCGTCACAAACAACCACGTGATTGACGGCGCCGAGAAACTTGAGGTCACCCTCAACGACAACCGCAAGTTTAACGCGCGCGTCATAGGCACCGACCCCAACACCGACATCGCATTGCTCAAAATCTCGGCCACTAAGCTCTCGCCTATCACCTTCGGCAATAGCGACAACGTGAAAGTGGGCGAATGGGTGCTTGCTGTGGGCAACCCCTTCGGCCTCAACTCCACAGTGACAGCAGGCATCGTCAGCGCAAAGGCACGCGGCGTGAACAAGGGCAACAACGTGGGCATTGAGTCGTTCATTCAGCACGACGCCGCAGTGAACCCCGGCAACAGCGGTGGAGCACTGGTCAACATCGACGGAGAGCTCATTGGCATCAACACCATGATATATTCTAACACCGGCAACTATGCCGGCCACTCATTTGCCATACCATCGGCTGTGGTAAACAAAATAGTCACCGACATCAAGCAGTATGGCAGCGTGCAGCGAGCAGTGCTGGGCGTACAGTTCACCGAGCTTGATGCCGACAAGGCCAAAGACGAAAACATCACAGCCACTACCGAGGGCATTTATGTTAACAAGGTTAACGACTTGAGCGCAGCTAAGGAAGCAGGCATCAAGGAAGGCGACGTGATTGTTGGGCTCAACGGAGCAACCGTCAAGAACGGCGGCCAAATGCTTGAGGAGATGAGCAAGCTGCGTCCTGGCGACAAAGCCACCATCAAGTACATTCGCGACAACAAGGTCAAGACCACCACTGTCACTTTCAAGAACGACCAGGGCACTACCAACATCACCAAGAGCTCGGACTTCACATCACTGGGATGCGCCTTCCTCTCTCTTACGGCCGAGGAGAAAGAAGAGCTTGGAGTTAGCAATGGTGTGAAAGTGACCGGACTCAAGGACGGCAAGTTCAAGGCCGCAGGCATCAACAACGGTTTTGTCATCACCGACATCAACAACATTCGTGTCAGCAATCAAGACGAAGTGGAAGACATCTACAACGCCATCATGCGTGACAAAGAGAGCGACAAGGTGATGTTCATCACTGGCATCAAAACAAACGGCAAGAAAACATATATAGCAGTAGATCTTGCCGACCCAGAATAACAATTCTGCTTTTTCACAATTTCGCACATAGCAACAGGCGGCCCAATTACAGCGGTCGCCTGTTTTTTTGAGGACAAGCGAACAATAGCAGTCGAGCCGACGAGGAACAAGCTGACAAGGCAATAGTAGCCGTCGCCCTTCTTACTTCTACTTCTTACTTCCTACTTCTTACTTCTTACTTCTTACTTCTTACTTCTTACTTCTTACTTCCTACTTCCTACTTACTTCTTACTTCCCCCCCATTACACCAAATCTGTTAAATAATATTAATATATTAAACTTTTTGGCACCAAATTGCATCACACATCAGATAGTTTTTGTAATTTTGCAAGCTTAAACTCTACATTTCCAGTATGAGACAATTAAAAATCACAAAATCAATCACCAACCGCGAGAGTGCGTCGCTCGACAAGTACTTGCAGGAAATAGGCCGCAAGGACCTTATCACCGTTGATGAGGAAGTGGAACTTGCTCAGCGCATTAAGCAAGGCGACCAGAAGGCTCTCGACAAACTGGTGAGCGCCAACCTGCGTTTCGTTGTTTCGGTGGCAAAGCAGTACCAGAACCAGGGATTGAGTCTTCCCGACTTGATCGACGAGGGTAATTTAGGCCTGATTAAGGCAGCCCAGAAATTTGACGAGACACGTGGTTTCAAGTTCATCTCTTACGCCGTTTGGTGGATCAGACAATCAATCCTTCAGGCTCTGGCCGAGCAGTCGCGCATCGTTAGGCTCCCCCTCAACCAAGTGGGTTCCATCAACAAGATTAGCAAAGCTCAGTCAAGGTTTGAGCAAGAGCATGAGCGCCGTCCCTCGGCTGCCGAGCTTGCCGAGCAACTTGATGTGCCTGTTGACAAGATTTCTGACGCGCTCAAGGTGAGCGGCCGTCATGTGTCGGTTGACGCGCCTTTCGTTGATGGCGAAGACAACAGTCTGCTCGACGTGCTGCCCAACGAGGACTCCCCCATGGCCGACTCGTCGTTGAACCAGGAGTCGCTCTCGAAGGAAGTGAACAGAGCTCTCGACCAGCTCAATCCTCGTGAGCGCGACATCCTTAAAATGTTTTTTGGTATCGGTTGCCAAGAGATGACGCTCGAGGAGATTGGCTCAAAGTTTGACCTCACACGCGAGCGCGTGAGACAAATCAAGGAGAAGGCGATACGCCGTCTCAAGGGACAAAGAAGCAAGCTGCTCAAGTCCTATCTGGGTTAATCACCCACACATCTCAACGGCTTTCACAAAGCCGTATTTTCTCAAAAAAAGAAATTTGAACAGATAGAAGTTCACAAGCGATCAAAGGGAGCGAGTTTTTCATCCGCTCCCATTTTTTTATTTCACCAAATCGGCAAGCGATGTCACCTATCTCAATGAATCATCGCAACTCCTATGTCAGGCAATAAACACTCTTTGCTTGAAAAAATCTATTAAAAGGTGCAGTGTTCTCGTTTTTTATTTGTAATTTTGCAATTACCATGTCTTGCCGAGTAGATTTCACTTGATTTAATTACCACACCACATAATACAAGTAAAATCCTCGTCATGACAAGCATAGAGAAACAATCTTGTTACTCACAATTTTACAGACATCAACAATCTAAATCAATCAGATTTTAGGAGTATAATACCCCCTTCATCAATGGACAAATCAGAAATCTCAAAATACCGCAAGTTGGTCAACCAGCATCTTGACACACATCAGCTGGTTTTAGCTTTAAAATACCTCAAGGTCATGGTAGATGACACGCAGCAATGGGAACTGAGCGAGGAACTGAATAGAATTTCCACATCCTATAGCTACATGCTGCAATACATGACACAAGGAGCACTCGACCCGCAACGCGACAATATTTTGTCGCAAATCATCATTGACACCTACATGCTTACCGACAAAACTGTCATTGCCCTGGCAGCGCAACAGTCAACACACCTCTTCTACCAGCGAAACCAGCAATACAAAAATCGGCAACTGCAAGCAATGATCGAGGAGCATGAAACGGAATGCAAGAAGCTGCTTCTTTTCAACGACAACAATAATGAAGACAATTTCAACGAAGCCGAAACGAATATCCTGGTGAAATGCGAAAGCCTGGAAAGTGACATCTTCAACAAAGTGTGGAGCACGTTTCCAACACCAGTAGCCGACACAGATGCAATATCTAAATTACTCGTCAACGAAAATCGGCCAGCGCACCTGAAGAGCTTGGTGCTCTCGGCTCTGATGCTCGGTCTCACCAAGTTCTTTGATGCCGCAAAGCTCAAGGTGCTCCTTAACAGCTACACCGCATTTAAAGATAATGAGCTCAAGCTGCGCGCTTTAATCAATGCCGTCATCATTATCTTCCTCTATCGCAACCGCATAGCAATCTATAAGGACGTCCTTGACCTTCTCAAGCAACTGGAGAAAGATAGTGACTTCGTGAGCGACTTGCAACTCATTTTCACCCGAATGATTCACAGCCGCAACACCGAGAACATTTCGCAAAAACTTCGCGACATCATCACTCCCGAAATGAACAAAATGAGTCCAGATCTTCTTAATAAGATAAAAGGAAAGACTTCTGGCAACCTCGACATCAGCGAGATAGAAGAAAACCCGCAGTGGCAAGAATGGCTCGACAAGAGTGGCATAACCAGCAAACTGGAAGAGCTGAACGAACTTCAGCTACAGGGTGGTGATGTGTTTATCTCCACGTTTTCAAAGCTCAAGAGCTTCCCGTTCTTCAACACCCTGTCGAACTGGTTCCTGCCTTATCACGACAAATTATCAATAATGAATCGCGCTTTTGGCAGCAAGAGGCACCCACTCACTTCATTGTTTAATGTGATACCCATTTTGTGCGACAGCGACAAATACTCCATGCTGCTCTACATGGCTTCGGCCCCCGAGTCACAGCGCAACTTGCTATTCCAGCAGTTTGACGCTCAACGTGAGCAATTCCTGGAGTTGCAGAGCGTGGAAGCTCAGTCGGTAATCAAGATGCGCGACAATATCGTAAACCGTTACATACAAGACTTGTACCGTTTCTTCAAGCTCTTCTCTCGGCGACGTGAATTCATGTCAATCTTTGATACCGACATTAAACTCACCGATGTTGATTGCCTCAAACCTTACATCGGCGACACTCCCACCCTCTCGGTGATTGCCGAGTTCTATTTTAAGAATGGTTTTTATGAAGATGCCATCAAGTACTACCGCAACATGATTGCCAATCACGATGCCGACCCGCATGTGTATCAAAAGTTGGCGTTTGCACATCAGTCGCTAGGCCGTTACCACGACGCTCTCAAGAACTACTCAAGATATGAGCTTGTTGACAATGCCGACATCTGGAACACCAAGCAGATGGCCCAATGCTACCGTAGCTTGCACAACCACGACAAGGCTATTGAATACTACAACAAGGCACTGCAGCTCTCACCACAAAGCGTAATCTTGTGCCTGAACCTGGGGCATTGCTATCTCGACAAGGGTGAATATGACAACGCTCTGCAACAATATTATAAAGCCGATTTCATGCCCAAAGCCAAGCACCGCGCATGGCGACCTATAGCCTGGTGCTCTTTGCTTACAGGCAAACACGAGCAGGCTGTGAACTACTACGAGAAAATCATCAACGAAGACACGCCGTCGTCGCAAGACTACCTCAACTATGGCCACGTGTTGCAGGCTGCGGGCCGTATCTCGGATGCGATATCGCAATACCGCAAGTCATTAAACCTTGAGAAAAATGACGAAGAGGCGTTTTCGCGTCTTTATTTTGATGACGCAAAATATTTAGTCAACAAGTTAGGAATTCCTTCCAGCGACTACGCTTTGTTGCTTGACGCTGTGTTACAAACCAAATAACCATCATTTTTGTAATGAAAAAATTATTTTTATCAATCACTCTTTTACTTTCTATTGCTACTATGATTAGTGCCGACAATGTTTTTTTCCAGCCGTTTAAGACCACCAACGGCGCTATACCCTTCGACCGCATCACCACCGCCGACTATGAGCCGGCAATCATCGAGGGTATGAAACGCCACAATGCCGAGATAGACGCCATTGCTAACAATGCGGCTACACCAACGTTTGAAAACACCATCGTGGCCCTGGAGCGCTCGGGCGACATGCTCAACCGCGTGCTGGGCGTGTTCTACCCTATGCTCTCGGCTAATGCCGACGACTCGCTCATGGCAATTTCTGAACGAATGACGCCATTGATTACCGAGCACGGCAACAGCGTCACTCTCAACGAGAAACTGTGGCAGCGCATCGACTATGTGTATCAGCACTTCGACAAGTCGCGATATGACCAAGAAGACTGGATGCTACTTGATAAGACCCACAAATCATTCGTGCGTAGCGGTGCAGCGCTTCAGGGGGCTGACCGTGAAAAGTACAAAGAACTTTCCACCCGTCTCTCGCAGCTCACACTGAAGTTTGACCAAAACGCACTGAAGGAGACTTCAAAATATGAGATGTGGCTCACTAAGAACGACCTCGACGGCCTCCCCGAGAGCGCCATCGACGCTGCCGCAGCTGCCGCCAAGGCCAAAGACCGTGAGGGTGAATATCTTATTACTCTACATGCGCCAAGCTATATGGCATTTATGAAATATAGCTCACGCCGCGAACTGCGCGAGAAACTCTACAAGATGTATAACTCGCAGTGTACCAGTGGAGAGTTCAACAACATCGACATCATGCAGCAGATTGCCAACACTCGCCTTGAGCTTGCCAACCTGCTTGGCTATAGAACATTTGCCGACTACCAGCTTGCCGACAAGATGGCAGAGAATCCAGCAAATGTCTATAACATGCTCTGGTCACTCAAGGACGCCTACACCAAGCCCCAAAAGAGCGATATGGACAACCTCAACAAGTACGCAAGCAAGCTTGAGGGTAAGAAGTTCACCATCATGCCCTGGGATTACTCTTACTATTCTAACAAGCTCAAAGAGGAGAAGTATTCTATTAATGACGAGCTGCTGCGTCCCTACTTCCAACTTGAGAATGTGATTGATGGCGTGTTTGGACTCGCCACCAGGCTCTATGGCTTGCATTTCACCGAGAACTTTGATGCTCAGGTGTTCAATCCCGAGATGAAAGTTTATAATGTTACTGACGACAACGGCAACTTCGTGGCATTGCTTTACACCGACTTCTTCCCCCGTGAGACAAAGCAGAGCGGTGCCTGGATGACCAACTTCCGTGAGCAATATCGTGATGCTAATGGCAATGACGTGCGACCCATCGTTACCCTGACCATGAACTTCACCCGCCCCACCGACACCAAGCCCTCACTACTCACCTATTACGAGGTTGAGACTTTCATGCACGAGTTTGGTCACGGCTTGCACGGCATGCTATCGAAATGCAAATATGCCTCCACGTCGGGAACCAACGTTTATCGCGACTTTGTGGAGTTGCCATCGCAGTTCAACGAGAACTTCCTGAGTCAGCGCGAATATCTCGACAGCTTTGCCAAGCACTACCTCACTGGCGAGAAAATTCCACAAGAGCTTGTCGAGAAAATCAAGGCCTCTGAACAATATGGTGCTGCCTACGCTTGCTTGCGTCAGCTCAGCTTTGGTTTCCTTGATATGGCCTATCACACTATCACAAAACCCGTTTCGGGCGATGCCTTCAAGTTTGAGCAAGAGGCGATGATGCCTGTGAAGGTTTTTGATCCTGTTGACGGCTGCATGATGTCGCCACAGTTCACTCACATCTTCTCGGGTGGTTATGCCGCAGGTTACTACGGCTACAAGTGGGCCGAAATCCTCGATGCCGACGCCTTCAGCAAGTTCCAGGAAGACGGCATCTTCAACCCCGCAACCGCCAAGTCGTTCAAAGAGAACATCCTCGAGCGCGGCGGCACCGAGCCACCCATGACGCTCTACAAGCGCTTCCGCGGCCGTGAGCCCAAAATCGACGCACTGCTCAAGCGCGACGGAATAAAGAAATAGTATTTACATCATTTTATTTCTCAAAAAGTCCTCAAAATTTTGAGGGCTTTTGTTTTTTCTACACTTTTATATGCTCAGTAACATTATTTTTTATATATTTGCGGAGTGCAATTAAAACTACTCATTGAAGACCGCGAGGTGATGCTGCAAGTCATCAACTACTACAAGCTGCTGTTAATAAATGAACTTTCGTTTTAAATCAAAGTTAAGACATCGTTCCAAAACTTAAAGAAAAAAATGAGAAAGATTTTACTTATAACAATTCTTAGTATAACTGCACTTTGTAGTCCAGCTCAGGAACCGTTTGATAGTGTCTCTTACGCCTTTGGCGATGGCATTATCCGCAAGTTTTTGGCGTTGCCCGAAAGTCAAGGCATAGAACTTGACAGTGCAGGGTTTGATGAGCTCAAACGAGGCTTTTATCCAATCTTCCTTACGAAGGAGTTATTGTAGACTCGATAGGTAAATTAAATTTATCAATAGGGCTTCTGCAAGCTGTTTTTTTCTCTGATTCATGGGAAAATGGCGGACACAAAGATGAGATACCCTTAGAGTGCATTCTGTCAGGAATTAGAAAGGTGGCTCGTGGCGAGCTGGTCCTACCTCAAGATACCACAGGCTTTAGAGGCTATTTCAAAAGCATTGGAGCCCCCTTAAAAATACCTCAAGACCAAAGGTGCACTTATTATACTCGAAATGGGATTATGAGGGCGTTAACGTGTAATCTTCAAGAGTTCATCAAAGACCAGTATGGAATGGAAGAAGATATAATGCCTGCCGACCGTCGCTTTTTTGCTGCAGGATATGCAATTATGCTGGAAAGCATAATAATGTCGGAGGCCGATTCTCCTGACTTCGGCACTTTTTTCTGCCATCGCATAGCAGGTATTGATAATCAGCATTTTAACTTCTTTTTATGGGTGAATCTAGGTGAATCAAGGGCGATTTGAATTAAAAAAATGCTTAACTTTGTCCATGTTTGTGCGCAAAAGAAAGAATAAGACTGGCTCGATAAGCGTTGTAGTGGTCAGTAAACGTAACGGAAAATATATTGAGATAAAGAATTTCGGCACAGTTAAGTCTGAGCTGGAGGTAGAGGACTTATATGTCAAGGCAAAGCAATGGATAGATACCTATGAAGGCCAGAGCCAGCTGGACTTTGACGACAAGCGACGGCGTGAGCGCGAGGAGACGGAGCGCGTGGTGAGCAACATGGACGCATTGCTGATCAACGGCACGCAGTTGCTGCTGGGCAGGATATATGACGAGATAGGCTTCAAAGCCGTCAATGACGAGGTTCTGCGCCATCTGGTCATTGCCCGCCTGTCGCAGCCGCGCAGCAAGCTGGCCACTGTAGAGTACCTAAAGTCATATTATGACGAGGATGTCAACCTTGACAAG
>Ga0247611_10000722_pt1 | contig 64759 bp, 63 predicted proteins | sample 177DNAGHGhighgp2_FD_192422 | JGI IMG/M metagenome (GOLD analysis project Ga0247611, IMG submission 192422) | Sheep rumen microbial communities from Palmerston North, Manawatu-Wanganui, New Zealand - 1770 DNA GHGhigh gp2 | ecosystem: Host-associated > Mammals > Digestive system > Stomach > Rumen...
AAGAAAAACAAAAAATAATAAAACAAAATAAAAAAGAAATAGAAACCTTTCAAATGAATGAAAATTTAAGAGAAGAATTAAGAAAACAAATTAAAGAAAATAAAAAATTAACTAAAAAATTAAAAAAATCAAGAAAACATAAAGAATCTAATAATGATTTATTATATACTTTAATTATTGTTGGTCTTCTAATTATTATTCTTATTAGAAATAAATAAAAATATTTTTAATATTATTTATTTAAATAAATAATAAAAAAATTATTGTTTTATTAATTCTTTATATTGTGTATTATAAAAATTAATTGATTCTTCAAAACCTTTTTTAAAAAATTCTTTTAAATCATTAAATTTAGTATTTAATTCATTTTTTAATTCATTTTTTAATTCATTTTTTAAATTATCTAATTTATTATTTAATATATTTATTTGTTCTTTAATCTCTTTTATATCATTAGAAATATTATTATTTTTTTCATTATTATTAATTATATCTTTTATATTTGAATTTGATGTTATAATTTGTATATTATTTTCTTTTTTATTATTTTTTTCATTATAATCTTTATCATTATAATCTTCATCATTATAATTTTCATCACTATAATCTTCATCAATATAATCTTCATCACTATCATTTTCATCACTATAATATTCATAACTTTCATCATTATAATCTTCATCATTACTACTAACTATAAAACCTTCTAAATTTTTCTTATTTTTCTTATATTTTTTCTTAAAATTATTAGTAATATTAATTTGTTTTATATTTTTTCCATTATAAATTTTTATATTACTATCAAAATTTTTATTATCTTTAAATATAATTTTAATATAAATGGTAATAATATTTTTTAATAACTCACAACATTTATTAAATACATTATCAGTTATATTATTTTTATAAATTGTATTAAAAGCAACATATAATGAAAAATTAGTATTATTTTTAACTTTTGTTTTATCTAATTTATTTTGTAGATTAGTTTTCATTTTATTTTTATTTTTTAATATTTTTTGTACTTTATATTTATCTTTTTTTAGATCTTTAATTATTGAATCTCTAAAATTACATATTTCTTCTTTTGTAATATTATATAATTGAAAACCAACAACACCTATTGCATTTTCACCATAATATTTATCTTTTATTCTACCATATTCACCAGTAAATAATTGATTAACACGAGGATTATCATTTAAATTATAATTTTTTACATTATATTTACCAGAAACAGATAAAAATAAAAAACTAATTTTATTATTATTTAATAAATTAAAATAATTAATAAAATTATTTTGTATATTTTTATTTTGTTGAAAATAAATATTAAATTGTTGTTCAATAAATTCTGATGAATATCTTATTTTTTTATTAGAACTATTAATTACTTCTTCTCTTTTTCTTTTGCTCATATTATTTTTAAAAATAATATAATTTTTAATAAACTTTTATTTTAAATATTAAATAAAAAATATTCAATTTTTTAAATAATTAAAAAAAATTATTCATTTAAAATATCATCAAAATTATTTAACATTTTAGACCAATCAATATATAAATAATTTTTATTATATTTTAATATTAATTTATCTGATTGTAATTTTAACATTTTTATTAAATATTTTCTGCATTCTTTCCAATTATAATTTATATCCATATAATTTAATGGTATTTCAAATATTATAAATTTATTTGTTTTATAATTATTTTTCATATCATTTAAACAAATTGAAAATATTTTATTATATAATTGTTGTTTTAATCGATTTTTTATTAAATTTTGTTGTTCTATATTATCAACTATATTTTGAAATTGTTGTTTTACTTGTGCAGTTTTAAATCTATTATCAAAATTATCTTCAATATCATTTATATTACCACTTCTTAATAAATCTGAATAACTAATATTTGTCATATCAACGTTTGATAATTTTGATAATGATATATTATTAAAATTATTTCGTTTCATTATAAAATATATTATATAAATAATAAATATATTTATATGTCTAATAATACAAATAATAAAATTTTTATTCCTTATTATATTAGTAAAGGTAAAAGAATTAATAAATTAGTTTTATCTGGTGGTAGTACAAAAGGGATTGCATATATTGGTATTATTAAAGGATTGGAGGAATATAATATTATAAATAATATTAAAACATTTTGTGGGACATCAATTGGTGCAATATTTTCATTTATATTAAATATTGGTTTTACTTATAATGAAATGACAAAAATTGTATTAGATTTAGATATATCAAAATTATGTGAAATAAAAACTTTTAATGATTATGGTTTTGATGATGGAATGAAAATTATTAATTTTATTAAATCATTAATGGATAAAAAGAAAATTAAATATGATATTACATTTAAAGAACTTTTTGATTTAACAAATAAAAAATTAATTATTTGTGTTTGTAATTTAACATTAAAAAAATCTGAATATTTTAATTATAAAAATAGTCCTAATATGAAAATTTTAACAGCTTTAAGAATGTCATTTAGTATACCAATTTTATTTTGTCCAATTAAATATAATGAATATTATTATATTGATGGTGGATTAATGAATAATTTACCTTATAATATATTTAAAAATCAAAATAAAGTTTTATGTATAAATATTAATAATGATATTAATATAGATTGTTTAGAAAATTATTTGTATTCTATTATAGATTTAATTTCTAGTAATAAAATTGATATAAAAAATAAAAATATAATAAATTTAAATTTAAATATAAATATTTCTAATTTTAATATAAATAATGAAAATAAATTATTTATGATAAATTATGGATATATAAATTTTTTTAATTGGATTAATTTAATATAAAAAATTTTTATATTGTTAAAATATATAAAAATAAGACTTATATAGAAAAAAATGACTGACTATAAAGAATATCAGAAAAAAATTAATGAATTATGCATTTCTATTTTATCTAAATTTGTAAGTCATCCACATTTTAATGAATGTAAAGGTGAAGATTTTGATAAAATTAAAGATTTAGTTAATTATATGGCTGGTGGTGATTTAGTTGATGATTTAAAAAATTTTGATCCAAGGAATTTAAGACATGTAGGAGAACAACGACCAAAACAACCTGAACCTAATCAATTTGTAACAGAAATGAAAGATATTAAACAAAATTTAAATAAAGTAACTCCTACAGAAACTAAAAATTACCCAGTAGTTACTGAAGATGATAAAGTTATTTCATCTGAACAATACAAACCTAAAATTGAAGTAAGTGATTCGATTGATTATAGAAAATGTTTTGATTTTAAAAAATTCTTTAAGAAATTGAATAGTGATATTTTTAATGGAACAACTGATGATAAAGTATCTGATATTGTATTAAATGGATTAACATCTAATGATAAATTTAAATTATTCTTAGGTGGTCGCGATCCAATTCAATTACCTGATAATATTTATAAATTATGGGAAGATAATAATATTACAATTATTGAATATTCTAAATCAGGTATTGTAAATTATCAATATTTAAAATATATTTTTATTAAGAAATATCCCGAATATAGAAATAAAAAGAAAATTGAAGATGATGTTAAAAATAATAAAGATGCTATGGCTAAATATATTAAATGGATTTATGAAACTTATAATTTCTCACAAATGAAAAAATTCATTGGTTCAACTGCTTCATTGTTTAATTATGATACAGCTACTTCTGAAGAACCTACTGATAGTAAATTAAAAGAATTATTTTCATTCTATTTATTAAAAGATTTCTTTAAAAGAAATAATAATGAATATCTTAAAAAAGATTTATATAAAAATGTTGAATATAAACCATTAACTAATAAACAAATTATTCCATTAAGATTATTACATGGTTCAGTTAAACCAGATATTCATTTTGATAAAATGATTGCTGATAGATATACTAATTCATCTAAATCATTTACTCCTAATGATTTGACCAATCTTTTGGGTATGATGAATTTCCAAGAAAAACTTAAAAATCAAGTTGGTGGTGGTCAATATGGTGGTTCTCATTTATATGAACATATTTTTGAGAATTTACAAAATAAATTAGCTGGATATAAGATTAAAATTAATCATAATGATGAAGCTGAAATTAATAAATATATTCATGATTTAGCAGATAATGAAAAGAAAATTGTTGATTCATTAGATACTATTAAGAAATTTACTTATAGTAAAAATATTGGTGATTATAAAGGTAATGAAGTTTCTGTTGATGATATGTATAATGAAATTATTAAAACTAGAAAAGATAGTGCAGATAAAGAAGATAAATTAATGGGTTTCATTACTAAACTTAATAGATGGATTAAAGAACATTTTAATGAATAAATATTAATTTATTTTGATATAATATAATTATTTATTTAAATAAATAATATATAATATATTAATTAATGGCATTAGTTCAAATTGTATCAAATACAGGTCAAGAAGATTATTTTTTAACTAATGACCCACAAATAACATTATTTAAATGTGTTTATAGAAGAAATACAATATTTAGTATGTTTACTATTCCACAATATTTTAATACTAAAGTTGATTTTGGTCATAAATATAATTGTCAAATTATGAATAATGGAGATTTAGTATGTAGTGCAACATTATTAATTACATTACCAAGTATTCCACAATTATATAATTTAGATCAAACAGTTAATGAATATGTTAAATTTGCTTGGGTTAGAAAAATAGGTTTTGCTATTATACAAGAAATTTCATTTAATATTGATAATATGGAAATTGAAAGACATACTGGTGAATGGTTAAATATTTGGTATCAATTAACTAAACCATCAGATGATTATGATGAAATGATTGGTAATATTGAAAAATTATATAAATATGATAAAACTAAAGATGAATTTACATTATTAATTCCTATTCCTTTTTGGTTTAGTAAATCACCAAGTAATGCATTACCTTTATGTTGTTTAAAAAATCATAAAATAAATATTACATTACAATTAGAAGATTTTGAAAAATGTTATAAAATAACTCCAACACATTATATATTAATGGAAAATTATAATTGTCAATTTAAAGAAGATGAATATATTGTACAAAATATTAATGGTGAAGAAATAGTTGGACAATTTAATTTTTTTGATTCTACTAATAAAAGATTATATTATTCTCAAATTTCTAAAGCATTATTTAAAATGCCTAATTATGATGATAATATTGAAGAATATTATATTAAAGGTTTAACATCTAATTATTTTGCATTACCACATATTAAAAAAGAAGATGATGAAGATATTGATGAAAATAAATATTCAATTGTTTATAAATATCGAGATTTAACAAATATAAATATTAGTGAATGTTATATGATTATTGATTATATTGCATTAGAAGAAGATGAAAAAATAAGATTTTATAAAAATTCCCATCAATATTTAGTTGAACAAATAAATGAAACAACAACAACAACATTTTCATCAAAATATTCAACTTGTAAATTAAATGTTGATAATCCAGTAAAATATTTAGTTTGGTTTTGTTATCAAAATAATTTAAATGAATTATATAATAATGATAAATTTAATTATACTAATTCTTATCAATATTATGATATATTATATGATAAAATAAATTATAAAGATAATTTTACTGAAGATATTATATTAAATAATGAAACATATACTTTACAATATAATTATAATAATAATCCAATATTAAATAATAAATATAATAATAATCAAGTTGGAGAAAGTTTAATAAAATATGATAAATTATTATTTAATGGTGTTGAACGAATTAATGAAAGTGATAAATATTTTAATATTATTCAATCTTTAGAATATTTTTATAATAAACCACAAAAAGGATTACATATTTATACTTTTGCATTATATCCTTTAGATAATCAACCATCTGGAACTTGTAATATGCATAAAATAGATAATGTACAATTAGATTTAATATTAGATGATTGTATTAATTTAAATAATACAGCAACTTTTAAATGTTATTCAGTATCTTATAATGTATTACGAGTTTATGCAGGATATGGAAAATTAGTTTTTGTTAATTAAATTAAATTATTTAAATAATTTATATATATAAATTAATTATGAATAATAAGGAAGAATTTATTAATTATATAAATAATATTTATAAACAAAATTTAGATAATATTAATACAATTCAATCAATAATTAATTATCATAAAAATAATAAAATAAATATTGATTGGTTAGATGATAATAATATTATATTTAATATATCAAGAAGATCAGATATAATTGATTCAATTAAACAATTAATAAAAAATAATTTTTATAATTATGATGAATATGTTAAATTATCTAAAAAATTTATTTTTTCATTTATTAAGAATTATAAACCTATAAAAGATACATTATTAAATTATCAAATCAAATATATTATATCCAATATGCCATTACATTTATTAGAAATAGAAAAAATTTATGATTTAAAAGATTTTGAAAGATTACAAAAAGAAGAAGGAAAAATTAAATATAAAGATTATAATAGTATGACTATTACAAAAGGTTTTAATAGTGTTTTTATATTTTATTCTTATATATGTTATTTTAAATGTGCAATAAATTGTATAATTCATCATCCAATGTTTAAATATTTTTTTAATATTAATACTGATAGTTTAAAAGGTGGAAATATAAATAAATTAATAAATAAACAATATTATTCATTATATAATTTTTATCAAATTGGTGGAAATGAATTATGGAATAAATTAAATGATAATAATATTATAGAAATAATAGAATTTTATAATATATTAACTAATCATAAATATTTAATTGGAACACCTGGAATTAAATATTACCCTCATCAAATATTACAAGAATTATTATTTTTTATTAATAATGATTTTTCACAATATTTATATTGTAATTATCAATATGTTAAAGTGATTGATTATTTATATGATAATATAGATATGAATGATAAAATTATTGAATTATTAAATGATTGCCAAAATAATAGTTTATTTATTGCACCAATTATTGATAATCCATTAGATAGTTATGAAATTAATATTATTAAAAATAATCATTTAAATTATCAAAAAGATTTATTAAATAGAACTAATAATAAATTAAATAATACAAAAATATATCATTATAATTATATTGTAAATGATTATTATTTACAATCATTTTGTATTATTGAAAATATACCTAATAAATATTTAACTTTTCATTGTGTATATATTCAATTAATTTATGATGATAATTATAATGTAATTGATAAAATAAGATATGACCATATAAAAGCAAGATATAATAATTTTAATATGAGAAAATATAAATATATGAAAATTGAATATAATAATTTATTTAATGATAATGGAATAAATGATTATTATGATGGAAATAATAATTATAAAATTTGTTTATTATGTTATATAAAAAAATAATTAAATTAAATTATTTAAATAATTTAAATAAAAAAAATATCTTAATTCATTTCATTTAAATCAATTAATTTATAATGAGGATTTAATATTTTTTCAGTATTTATAACTAATTCTTTCATTTCATTATACCATTTAATTAAATTATTAGTTATTGTTTTAATTTTATCATATAATTCTTTATTATCTTTATCTTGATTTTTATTAATTTCTAATAAATATGATTGAATTGATAAAAATGTATCATTCATTCCTTGACCTAATGTTTGATAATATTCTAAAATAATATTTTTACCAAACATTTCATCATATATTACATATAATTTATCTTTAATAATATTTAATTCTTTATTAATCCAATAATTAGTTTGTTCTTCATCTGTTGAATAATCAATATCAAAAATACGATAAATATTTTTTTCTATTATAAACTTTTTTAATATTTCAATAATTTTATCATTTAATCCTCTTGTATTATTATTATATACATAATCTTTTATTTCATTATGTTTTCTAAAATATATTTTAACATTATTAAATAATTCATTATCATAATTTGATAAAACAACTTTATTTAATTGTAAAAATATTGTTGAATCTAATGCATCACATTTTATATCTGAAAAATCCATTTTTTTACCCATTGATTCTAAATAATTTGCTAATAAATCATTATGAACAAATTTTTTATCTAATTTTTGTCCAGTTATATAATCATAACATTCATGACATTTTATACAAAACATCTGATTACAACCTTTCCATCTATGTATCATTTCTTTACAATTAGGGCATGGTTTACTATCTTTAATAATAAATTGGTAATCTTCATAATCATTCCTATTACAAGAAATAATATATTTATTATTTTCATTTGGAATAAAAGGTTTTAAATGTAAACTATTTCTAATATCATTTAATTCTTTAATTCCTTCTTCATTAAATACATGAATATAATTTTTTGGATGATCAGGAGATATTTTATTATTTTTATCAAATAATAAATCTTTTTCTTTATCATATTGTTCATGTTCATATAAAAATTTAGAACATTGTACACAACATAAATTATTACAATTATTACATCTATGAGTATATTTATTTATTAGCCCTAAACATTCTTGTTTTGGACAAGGAGAAAAAACATTATATTCTTCATCTTTTTTTTCATTAACTCCAGTATCATTTAATAATTTAGCATTATAAATAATTTCTGATGCAAGTTTTACAAAAGTTTTTTTATTATTAATTATTTTATTATTTAATTCTTTATCAATTTCTTTTCCTTCATTATAATATATATCTAAATCTTTTGATATTTCATTTATTAATGTTAAACATACATCATTAAATTTTTTATGTAATTCTTGCCAATTATTATAATATATTACATTCTTTTCAACTGAATTTATAATATCATTAATATCATTCATTGAAATACTACAATTATATTCTTCATCCCTATTAGCAAGTAATGTAATATTTTCTTTTTTTGTTTCAATATATTTATTAAACATTTCTTTAGAACATTCAATTGAATTCATATTACCTTTTTCATAAAATAATATTTTATTTTTAAAATTTTTAACAAATTCTTCATAAATTGATTTATCAATTGTTTTATCTGTTAATTCTTTATATGTTTCTGGATTATTCTTTTTTATAAATTCATTAAAATTATCCTTATCATTTTGTAATACTTTTAATACTTCAACATAATTTAATAATTGTTTACAATTTGGACAATTAAAATGATATGTAACATTATTAGTCATATAATTAACCATAAAACATTTTGAACATATTTGACAATTACAATGTTTAATAATTGGTTTATTATCTTTTGTTTTAATTGTATTATCTTCATACATATTAAAACATTGTATTATATTATCTTTAGATAATGTATTACAACAAATAGAACAAATATAACTCATTTTTATATTAATATAAAAATAACAAAAAAAAATGTTTTTTATTATTAATAAAATATATTATTTTTTTTCAATTTTTTTATTTTTAATCTAAATAAAATTTATGATGTTCTATTAATAATGTTGAATCATGAAGAATATTATTAAATGTTTCTTCATTAAGTTTAATTTTTTTTATATTATAAATATTATGAAGCATTAATGTATCATCATAAGGCGATAATACAAGTTCAAGTATATTTAATTTTAAATTTTGAAAATTTATATGTTTCATAATATATTTACGATTCATATAATTAATATTAAATTGAAGAAAAATTTCTTTTATTGAATGAAATTTAATTATTAAATTTATTATTTTTTGTAAATTATTTAAATCTTCTTTATTATCTAATTTAATATATAATCTATTTATAGTTAATGATTTTAAATATTCAATTGGATAATTATTAAATTGTAAAATATTACTTCCACCAAAAATTTTTAATTTATTAATTTTATAATCATTAAATATTATAAATACTGGATTTGATATTTCTAAACATTCAATATTATGTTGTAATATTATATTATTACATTTAATATAATGAATATTAAAAATATATTTTTCAGTATTAATATTATTTTTAATAATAATATTATTACATATAATTCCAATTAATGTATTTTTATATTGAAATTTATTTAAATCTAATATAAGATTATTACATATAATAGTAAAAGTTTCATATTGATTATTATATTTTAAATTATTATATTTTAAATTATTTAATAAATTATCATTTAATAAAACATAATCACGATATAAAAAAATGAAATTTCTTTATAATTATAAAGTTATTTCAATTTTTTTATACATACAACTTTATATTAATTTAATAATTAATATAATGTTAATCTATGAGTTCTTTAACATAGATATAGTTTTTCTTCCATAATGTCCTAATAATATTTTTTCTTTTTTATTATTATTATTTATTATATGTTCTGATAATTTAATTATATTCAAACAAGAATTTAAATCTCTAGTAAATATTTGTGATTTAAATGTTATATTCTGTTCTTTTAAACATTTAACATTTTTATCATAATATTTATAATGATATTGTGTTCTTGTTTTACAATCTTTACATATTAATAATCTAAATTTATCTTTATAATGTTCTAACTTATTTCCACATTTACAACATAATTTACTAGTATTATATTCATCTACTAAATAACTTTCATAATATTTACTTAATTTTTTCTTTATTCCTTTACAAGTTGAAGTTTCTCCGGTTCTATAACCTTGTTCATCACTCCAATCACCAAATATTAAAATCAAATTATTACCAAATTTATTTTTTATATTATTAACTAATTTATTTTCACTTTGTATTTTCTTTTGATATATTTCCATTTTTAATCTTCTAAATTTATTATTATTATAAAAACTAAATAATTTATCAAAATATTTATATTTGTTTTCTAACCATAATTTAAAATTATTATAATAATTAGTTTTAGAATTAAAGGAAGATAAATAAGTTTCTATTTCTCTTATTTCTTCTGATTTTATTTTATTTATAAAATTATTTCTTTTTAATATTCCACTTTCATATTTTCTTTGATGAATAGTATAACGTAATTTATCATAACCATCACTCATATATAATATATTATATTTTCCAGGATCTATTCCAATAATTTTTTTATCTTTTAAATTATTTAATTCTTCTTTTTTAAGTTTATTTAGATAAATTAAATCATTATCTTCTTTTTTCTTAGTTATTTTATGTTTAATATTATAAAATTGTAAAGAACAACCAATACCATCTGTTTCAAAATGTCCAGTAAATATTAAATTTTTTCTAATGTTTAATTTATTAAAATTAAATAATTCATTAAACATATTTTGTATTAAATTATTATCTTGTTTAATAGTTTTACCTTTTTTTTTTGTTATTTTATAATTAATTAATGATGCTAAAGAAGTAATATTAAAAGGAATATAATTATTAAAATAATTATTTTTAGAAGGTAAAATATTAAATAATTTAATAATAGAAGAATTTAATTTATCTTTTTCTTTTTTATCTTCTGTTTTATTTATTAATTCTTTAATATTATTATTATAATCTTCAAATTCTTTATTAATTAAATACATACTTTTAAAATAACTTTCAGGAGAAATTTTAATATTATAATAAAGTGATTTATCTTTTTTATATTTATCAAATTTAACATTAAAGATATCAATATATTCATTATAAAATTCTTGTAATTTATTAGATAAATCATTAAAATTAATTTTATTTTTATTATTTTCCATATTTAAAATAAAAGAATAAAATTTTAATTTATTATCTTTATTATTATCATAATAATTTATAAATAATTTAATAAATTTAAGTAAATGATCAATATAATGTTCTTGAATATTAACTTTAATATGAGTAATAATATTATCTAAAACTTCTTTTAAAATTTCGGTTGTTCTATTTCTATTAGGTATATTATTATAAACCTGATTATTTTTAATAAAATCATCAATTAATTTATTATAAGTTTTTTTATTAGTAATATTTAATATATGACAACATAATTTATTTATATAAGTTCTATTATGTAAATCAAATTCATTATTATTATTTTCAATATTATATAAGAATCTTAATTTAATAAAATCATATAATAATGAAGTAATAATATTAATATCTTTAATAGATTTAAAAATTAATTCTTTATTATTTTTATAATATTTTGATTTTTTATTAAGAATACTACTAAGATAACATTTAATAGTAATAATTTTATAATTTTCCATAAAATATATATTAAATAAAAAATATTAAAAATATCAATTTTTAATATTATAAAGAAATTCCGTTTTTATTATGCCTATTAAAATAATAAATATTATCAAATGGAATAAAATTACTTACATTTTTAATATTTAATTTATCAAGTATTAATTTATATTTTTCAAATTCTTTTTTTCGAGAATTATATGATAAAAATATATTAATATTTTCATTATGTATTGATTTATAATTTATAACATATTTATTAAAATAATATTGATAATTATGATTTTTATTATCATAATATGAATTATCAATTTCACCGATATATGGTTTATGATATTTTTTAATAAATTTTATTGCATTCATTTTTTTTTAATTTATAATATAATTATTTAAATTTCATTTTTTTATAAAATTGATTTATTTTTATTTATTTTAAATTATATTAATTAAACTATGGATAATTTTAATAATCCAAATTTTTTATATGTAAATAATGATATTATTAATAAATTAAATGATGAAGAAATAGATTATTTATATATTGAAGAATTTGATTATAATTTATCAATTGGTGATTATAATAAAGAAATGAAAGATAACATTGAATTATATGATATTAATATTATTGATAATATTGAAATGATATCATTTAAAAATAAAACAATTAATTTATATTTATATAATGTTAAACTTAATACATTAAAATGTAAGTTTAAAATAAATAAATTAATAATAAAAAATTGTGTTATTAATAAAATTAAATTATTAAATGATAATATAATTAATAATATTAAAAATGATGAAATAATAAAAATTTATAAAAATTGAATTTTTAATATTTTTTATATTATTATAAATTTTTATTAAATTTTATTAATGTCAAACTTTGAAACTATTTTGAATAATACTATGAATGAATATTTAAAATGTTATAATTCTATTGATAATCAAGGATTTATTAATAAAATTAAAGATTTTATTATTAAAAATTGGAATGAAAGTTATAATAATAAATCTGACGAAGAAATTAAAAAAAATATTGATGAATTAATCAAATTATATTATGAAAAATATTAAAAATTGATTTTTTTATTATTAAAATATTATTATAAATTTTAAAAATAATGCAAAATAATAATATTAATTATATTATAGAAAATATTAATAATAATATTTTTCCAGATAATAATTTTAATAATTATGAAATAATTGATAATAAAAAAAAATAAAATAATATTTATATTAATAATAATAATATTGATTATATTATTGATAATGAATATATATCTTATTTGAATTATGATAAAAATATTTATAATTCATTAAATTCATTTTTATCAATATATGATGAAAAAGAAATTTTTGATAATATTGTTTTATATGATATAAATATTGATAAAATATATTTAAATTTTAATAATTATCCAATTAATGTATTTTTGCATAATATAAAATGTAATAAAATTATTAGTGATATCGTATTAAAAAATAATCCATTAAAAGAAAATCAAATACAATATTTATATGTTAAAAATTGTTCAATTAATCAAATTAATTTAAAACATATTAATAATAATAAATTTAAATATAATATTATCACGAATAATTTAATTAAACATTATAAATATGATAATATATTTTTGGATGATATTAAATTACAAATTAATAATAATATTATTGATAAATTAACTTTTAAAAATATTTTTTTAATTTAAAAAAATGAAATATTATTATATTAATATTATAATATAAAATAATATATAAATTATTAATAAAATATAAATATGGTAAAAATTATTGAACCAAAAGTTGAAGTTGAGAAATTTAATGGAATTGATATTATGAAAAAATTAGAACGAGCTTGTAGAACTTGTTATAGGAGTGAAGATATTATTGGTGATGAAACATATAAAATATTATTAAAAAATTGTATTAATCGAGGTCATGAAAGTGTATTAGAACATGAAAAAATATCCATTAGATTAATTACAGAAATTGGAGCATATAAAGATTTTACAAGACATAGATTAAGTTCTTTTTCTATTGAATCAACAAGATTTTGTTCTTATGATAAAAATAAATTTAATAATGAAATTAAAGTTATTAATCCTAAATATATTATTGATCCAATGATTTATGATATTTGGTTAAAATCTTGTAAAACAATGGAAGAAAATTATATGTTAATGAAAAAATTAGGTGCTAATAATGATATGTGTAGAGAAATTTTAAATCATAGTGTGGCCGCTGAGGTAGTTATGACTTGTAATATAAGAGAATGGAGACATATATTAAGTTTAAGATGTTCAAAAATGGTTCATCCATCTTTAAAAGTTATTTTTATTCCTTTATTGTTATTATTCAAAAAAGAAATGCCTGAATTATTTGATGATATCGATTATGATAAAGATTTTAATAAAGATTTTTATGCTAAAATTGATTTTTATTAAATATATTTTTTAATATTTTTTTATTTTTAAATAAAAAAATGAATTATTAAATATAATCATAATTTTTATAAATTATGGAAGCATTATTTTTTATTAAAAGATATCATAAAAAATATATTGGGGATATTAATAAATATATTATTGATGATAAAGGTAATAATTATGAATATTATAAAAATTTATATTGTAATAAATTGAATAAATATTTAGAATGTAATAAAACAATGTTTAAATATAAAGAAAATGAATATATAGGAAATATTATTTATTATTTTCCATATATTAATGAAAAAATTTATAATTATAATATAATACATCTTATGGGTTTGATTAATACAGTTATATTTAATTATTATTGTAATAATATTTGTGATATTAATATGCCCAATAGTAATATTATATTAAATATCACATTACCATTATTAGAAAATATAAATTGTAATAATATAATTATTAATGCTATTCAACCAAAAATTATATATTTAAAACTAAATCAATGTTTTAAATGTAATTTAAATATAATAAAAAATTTAAATGATTTATTGATCAAATTACCTAATTTAAAATATATTAATTTTGATAATATAATAATGAAATATGAAAATAATTATTGGAATTTGATGTGTAAATATAATTTTATAAATAAATTACATGATATTGATAATTTAAATATTAATATTAAACAAAAAGAAAATAAAAAATTAGAAATATATAATATCAAAAATTTAATTATTAATATTAATATTAATAATTTAAAATTATCTGATAAATGTAAAATATTAAAATTATATAATATTGATAATTTAACTATTAATTCCAAATATAAGTATAAAATTATTATAAATAAAAATTATTTTAAAATGATAAAAATTAATAAATTTATTAATTGTATTGATATACAATTTAAAATTAATGATAAAAAATATAATATAAATATAATAAATCTTTTCTATTATATAAATAATAAAAAGAAATATAATAATGATATTGAATTTTTATTTGATTTTATTAATAATATTAAAGATATTAATAAACTTATGAATTTATCAACATTTATAATAGATAATAATATAAAAATAAATTATTTATCAATATTTAAACATAAAAATAATTTATTAATGAATATTAAAAATTTTATAAATATTTATTATTCATATTTTAATTTAAATTTAGAAAATACAATTAAATTTTATAATAAACTAAAAAAATTAAATTATGAATTTAATGAAGATAATAATTTTTTTATTTTTAATAAAAAATAAATAAAAATTTTAATGATATTTTTTTTAATAATATTTTTTTTAATAATAAAAATTTAATCTTAAAATTATTAATGTTAAAATTATTAATGATAAATTTTTTAATAATATTTTTTTAATAATAAAAAAATAATCTTAAAATTATTAATGTTAAAATTATTAATAATAAATTTTTTAATAATATTATTTTTTAATAATAAAAATTTAATCTTAAAATTATTAATGAAAAATTTTTTAATAAAGATTTTTATGCTAAAAATTTATTATATTTAATTAATAAAAATAATATTTTATTTAAATAAAATATTTTATTCTATTCTTTGATAACCATAAATATAATAACCTTTAGGTATAATAATTTTATCTTTATTTTCTATTGTTGAATAATCAATATATTTATTATCTTTAAATATTCCAATAGAATTTTTAATAATAAGAGAATCATTATGATTATTTTCATCACTTGTCTTATTAGTAGCCCATAATGTTCTTTTACCACTTCCTGAACCTGTTGCTTCTCTTGATGAATTACTAAAAATTCCTTTATGACTATGTGAAGGTAATTGTTTAGCATTTAACATATTATCACCTTTAATATCACTTATTTCATTATTTTTAATAAGACCAATAACATTATATTCATCATTATTTAATTTTTTCCATTTACCAAAATATAAAGGAGTTCCAATTAATTTATCTTTATTATTAATATCATAATTATTACTTGATAAATAAATAGAATTAATTGGATATAATATATCTATAATATTTAATGTTTTATCTCCAACATTTAAATCAATATTAGATATAGTAATTTTTTTTGATTTAATATTATCATCAGATATTTGATTTGTTATATTATTTAATGCTTCTATTGTTGTTTGTGTATTAGTTTCATCAAAATATTCTTTATTATTAATTAATATAATAAAAATAATAATAATTATTATAATAATAATTAATATTTTATTAATATTCATATTTAATTTCAATATTATATATTATAAATAAAAAATTATTCTTTTTAAAATAATAATATTTTGTGAATATAATATATTATATTATATCAAATAAACTCAATGATTTAAAATAAAAAAAAATTATTTATTATAAAAAAAATAAACTTCTTCAAAATAATCATTAATAATTTTATTATTAGATAAATAATTATTACATTCTTTATATTCAATTTCATATTCATTAATATTATTAAATTGTTCTTTATTACAAATTAATTTATTACATTTTAAAAATATTTTTTTTAAATTTACTAATTTTGTAATATCCAATAATTCAAAATTATTATTATCACAATCTAATATTTCAAGATTAGATAAATATGATAAATCAATATTTTTAATATTATTAAATGTAATATATAATTCTTTTAAATTTATTAATTTAGATAATTCTAAAAATTTAATATTATTTTCTGTACAATCTAAATATTCTAATTTTATTAAATTATTAACAAATAAATTAATAAAATTATTATGCATTAATGATAAATATTTTAATAATGAATTATTAGATAAATCTAATTCATTAAGATAATTATAATCTAAATTTAAATATTTTAATTTTAAATTATTAGATAAATTAATATTTTTAATTTTATTACAATTTAATTTCAAATAATTTAATTCTTTATTATTTGTTAAATCAATATTTTTAATATTATTATTTGATAAATTTAATATTTTTAAATTTTTTAAATGTGATATATTAATATTTGAAATATTATTATTTGCACATTCTATATTTTCAATATTATATATATTAGATAAATTTAAATCATTAATTCCACAATTATTAATAACAATATATAATAAATTATTAACATTATTAAATGTAATATTATCAAATGAATTATTATTACAATTTAATATTTTTAAATTAGGTAAATTTAATAATTTAACATTAATTTTATAATTATGTTTATTATCTATAATATTAATAATTTCAATATCATTATTATTTTCTATTATTATATTATCATATATTTTTGTAATATTATTATTATAAAATATATTATCTTTAAAAATAGTTAATATTTTATTAGAAATTTGAGATATTGTTTGATAATATTTTTTATTTTTTTTAAATTCCATTTTTTATATATTTTAAAATATATAATATATTATTTTTTATTAATATATTAAAAAATCATTTTTTTTATATTATGAAAAATTATAATAATAATGAACTTCTAGATAATGAAATATCATATAATGATGGAGGATTAACTTCATCAAAATTATAAGTTGGAAATACTTTATATTTTTGTGGTTGCATTCTTTTTAATATTTGTCTATAAGTTTCTGAAGTAATATTTTGAACTTTAATATTACTAAAATTGTTATTTTCATCAATATCAAAAATTCTTATCATTCTGTATTTTGTATGAGGATTTTTAAACATTGTAATTTGATAATATTTAATTGGTTGTAATGTTTCTTTTTTTATCTCATAGTCATCTTTATGATTTACATAATTAACAAATTCATATTCATTTTCCATTTTGAAATTTTATGTTTATATTATTATTAATTATATTATAATTTTATATTAAAAAAATATTAAACTTTTAATTCTTAAATTTTTAATTCATTTATTAATTCATTTATAAAATCATGTAATAATTTAGAATAATTTGATTTATAATTATATGAATAATAAGTATTATTAAAATTTATAAATATTTTTCTAATATTTTCATTATTAAATTCTATTATATCATCTTGTAAAGCATAAATTAAATTTTGTACAAATGATTTAAATACTGTATTTTTTGGTTCACTATAAAAATTAAATATAATAGATCCAGAAATACATTTATCAAAATCTATTTTATTATATTCATTTAAATAATATTTTATTATTTCATCATATTCTTCTTTATTTTTATTATAATCATTTTTAAATTTATTTATATTATTAGTTGGTAAATATTTATCCATTAAATAATCAAATTTATCTTTATATTTATTATCATAATTATTATTCTGTATAATTTTAAGTGTTAATAAATAATAATGAATTAAAAACATACTAGATTTTATATATAAATTATTTCTTAATTTATTAATTGTATTATCTAAATGATTAATATGTTCATAAATTAACCAATTATTATCTATTAAATATACTTTTTTATTTAATATTGTTAATTTTTTATAATTATCCATATTTTTATTAAAATCTTTAATAAAATCATCAATAAATTTTGCATTTTCTTTTATTAATTTTTTTTTATTTTCTTCATTAATTTCATTACTTAATTTATTGAATAAATCATGTAATATATCATTTATATTAAATCTAAATGTATTATAAATATCATTAAATTCATTAATATAATTAAATTCAATATCATATTTACTAATTATTTTTTTATATTCTTCTTCTGATAACATATTTAATAAATATTTTAATCTAATTTTATTATATTCATCTATTGTTCTACTAGGATAATTTTGTATTTTTTCAAATATAAAACCTAAATTAAAATATCTATCATCATATTCTATTATTTTATATTTTCTTATTTCTTGATTTAATGTTGTTGAATTATACATATTATTATCACAATAACCTAATCTTTGTTCATATTCTTGTCTATCTGATCTTTCTGGTGTAATACCTCTACTTCTTAACCATTCATAATATAATGGATTTGTTGTTGTTTTTGTTATTTTTAAATCACTCCAATTAAACATACAATGACAACTTATACAAAACATATGATCACAACCTTCAGATTTAAATATTGGAATACCACAGCCAGGACATGATTTAGCACCTAATCTAATTGCAGATATATTAGCTAAATCATCTGGATTACATTTATGATTTTTTAAATCAATTAAATCTTGGTCTTCTTCTTCATTATTATTATTCAATTCAATACAAGGTATTATTTCTTTATTACAATCATAACAAACTTTTATATTACATAATTTACAAACTAAATAATTTATTTTATAATATTTTGTAATATAATTTTCTTCATTTCTTTCTTTAATTGTTTTTTTAATATATCTATAATCTTCAATATCTTTTTCTTTTTTATCATTATGTTTATCAAATTCTTCTTCTGTTATTTCATCTTTAATTTCTTTTAAATAACCTCTACATTTATTATTAATACATCTTTTATTACATAATGTATTATTATTTATTTTCTTTTTAAATGAATTATAAAATTTTAATATTTTATTTACATCTTCTTTAGTATCAGTAATAGATTTATATAAATTTAAAATATTAATATCAGTTAATTTATTATAAATTAATTGATATAATATTTGATGAATATTTAAATTATATTGATTATAATAATTATTTTCATTTATTGTAAAAAATATATCTTTATTTTCTAATATTTTATTAGCTAATGGATTATTTTTAATTACATTATTTATTCTATCATTAAACAATAATAATAAATCTAAATATGATATTTTATTAAGATTAATAGGTTTATCATTAGATAAAGTTATATTTAAATCATTAGCTAATTCTTCTCTTGTAATAGTTTTATGTGAAATATATTTTTTTTCTAAACAAGGTAAAAAACAAAAATAATTATTTTTAATTTTTTCATAAAATACATAATTTAAACCATTAATTATTTTATAAAAATCATCAAATAATATATGTTGAGTTATTATATTATTATATTCTATACTTTTTAATACTTTCTGTAAATATAAATGATTTTGTACAACTTTAAACATATCTTTATATTTAGCATCAGATAATAAATTATAAATATTAACTACATCATTTAATTCATTTAATATTGTATCTTCAGATAATAAACAGAATTTACTATATTGTTTTGGATAATCATCTTTTAACCATTTTTTAGTAAAATGATTTGCAATAAATGTAATATTTATCTTTTTCTTACAACCAGAACATTCTAAACCACCATAATTTGATAAATATTCTTTTACACATTTATTACAAGCTTTCATTTGACAATAAGGACATGTTATAATATTTTTCTTTAATACTTTTTCTAAACATATTTCGCATTCCATTATTATTTTTTTTTATAAAATTATATAATATTATTATATATCAATTTTTTTTATTTATTAAAATAAATAAAAAAGAAATAAAAAATAAATAATTTAAATTCTCATTAATAAATTTTCAATATTATAAGAATTAAATATAACACCTTTAGAATGATCATTATTTAAAATATATAATTGACATTCATATTCTTTATCTGTATAATTATTATTATTATTAGGGCTCATATTTAAATAATATTCACCAGAAGATAAAGTATCTAAATTAATATCATAAAATTGATAATATTTTTTAATAAAATTAGAACAATAATATAATCTATATTTATTATTAGAAATATCTTTAGTTAAAAATATAATATATGGTTTAATATAACAAATATCAATAATATTATATGAAATATTTAAATCAGATATAGGAGCATATGAAGAATAAAATGTATTATCATTATTATCTAATAATAATTTATAAAAAAAAGAATTAACAAACCAATATAATTCATAATTATTATTATTATTATTAAAATTAAAAATAATTTTATCAGGAATACCTTCACCAGTATTTAAAGCATCATTATATAAATATAAATGTTTATTATTAAAATCATTTAAATCAAATAAAAATAATAATCTATTAGTATTAGTATCTGCAGAAAATAACAAATAAATAAAATTATTAATTATATAACATTGTTTTAAATTATCTAAACTATAATTATTATAATTATAAGTTAATTTAATAATATGATAATTATTATTAAAACCATCAGAAGAAATACAACTTAAATATAATGTAATAATTTTATTAGTATTATTATATTTTATCCAATTAATTTTATAAATATCATTCATATAAAAATTAATTATTTCATTTCCACCACTAGATGGTTCAATATCATTATCTGGATTTGGATTAGAATAAATTTTAGTAATATAATATTTAGAAGGTATAGAAGTAAATTTATCAAATTGTTTAATATATATTAATTTATCATATTTTTCATTATTATAATAATTTTCTTTTATTGATTGCATATTTAAATACATATTATAATGATTTTCAATAATTTTATTTTCTAATATATTAATTTTTGATGTTAAATGATAATCATTACATATTGATTCATTAAATGTATTATAACCAATATATGCATTATTTATATTTGATAAATTAATAATATATAATGAATCATTAGAATTAATTAATCCAATCATATTATTAATAGTAAAATCACGTTTTTCTTTCCATATATCAATATTATTAATATCAATATTATAATTTGGATTTCTAATAATATAATAAATTTTTTTATTTGTAAAATTTAATTCTGTATTTATTGTTTGTGTTGTACTACTTGAATCTATATATTCATAAATACAATTAATATATAAATCATATTTAAATGATATACTAATATAAATATTACTAATTGATGATGAAGTTATTTTATTTAATAAATTAGCACACATAATATAATCAAAATTATCTGGTAAATAAATATATGTATCAATATTATTTACTGTATATTCAAATTTACCTTCTGATATATCAACATCAACAACTGGATATTTATTTAATTGTATTGTTTCAGAAATTGTTTCTTCAATTAATAAATATGGTTCAATAATAAATGTATTATTTTTATTATTTCTAAAACCAATTACTTTAAAATTATGATTTGTTGTATCATATTCATAATTTATATTATTATAAGTATAATAATTATTTGTTGAATCATATAAATATGCATAATTATATTTTTGTGGTAAATTAGCTTCTAATTCTCCATTAATAGTTAATGAATCTCTAATAACTACATTATCGGTTGTTAATGTATCTTCATATTCAGCTGGTGATGAACCAGGTATTTGAGTTGTAATAATTGTTGTTTTATCTTGTTCTTTTTGACCTAAATAAACATCTCCAGTAGTTGTTAAATCACCAGTAACATTTAAATCACCTGTTAATGTTGTATTACCAGTAACTGATAAATCTTGTAATATATCAATATAATCTGTTGTAAATTTATCATAATTATTTTGATCAGTAATTAATGATGATTTACCTGTAGATTTAGAACCAAAATAAACTGGACTTGTTAACGTTGTTTCTCCATTAACTGTTAAATTATTTCTTAATGTTAAATTATCTGTTGTTAATGTATCTGTGGGTGTTGCGTCTGATGATGTAATTATTGTTGTTGGATTAGATGATTTAGAACCTATAGTTACATCTCCAGTTAATGTTGAAGTTCCAGAAACAGATAAATTATTTCTTAATGTTAAATTATCTGTTGTTAATGTATCAGCAGGTGTTCCACTTATTACAGATTCTAATTTTGTTTTATTAGATGTTGTTGATTGATTACCTAAATATAATGTTCCTGCTGTTGTTTGTATTCCACCATCTGCACTTATTGGACCAGAAAATGTTTGTGTTTTATTAGCTACAAATGTATTATTATCATCAAGTTTTGCATAATTAGATAATGAAGCTGTAATATCATCAACATAACCTTTAGTTGTTAATTTTGTATTATCTGCACCTGTAGTAGCTGAACCTTGAATACTTGTAATATCATATGTTCCAGAATTTCCATTTGACATATTAACAGTTCCAACTACTACTTTATCTGTTGTAAATGTATCAACGCCAGATGTTGTAGTTAATGTTGTTTGACCTGATTGTTTAGAACCCATTATTACATTACCAGCTAATGTTGATGCATTATTAACTGTTAATGTTCCTGATATTGTAGTATTACCAGTTAATGTTGAAGTTCCTATAACAGATAAATTACTTCTTAATGATAAATTATCTGTTGTTAATGTATCAACTGGTGTTGCATCTGATGATGTTTCTATTTTTGTTGGATCAGATTCTTTATTACCTAAATTAATTGTTTTACCAGTTGATGATAAATTTAAATTACCTGTTGATGTTGTTATACCATTATTTGCATTTACTGTTCCAGTTGTAGTTAATGTATTTGTTATATCTACAGCACCATTAAATGTTTGTGTATATCCATTTTCAAATGTATTAGCTTCATTTTTTTTAGCACAATTTGTTAAATCTGTTGCAATTTTATCATCAACATAATCTTTAGTTGGTAAACTATTATTACTTCTTCCTGATTCACTTGAACCAGTAATACTTGTAATAGTATATGAACTATTATTAGGTATTTTTATACTATCTGTAACAATATTATCAGTTGTCAATGTATCTTTATCTGTTGATTCTGTAGTTGAAATTGTAGTATTTTGGATTGTTATTGTATTAGTATTATTAACTGAATCCGTTACAGCTATCGAATTTCCATCAATAGTTAATGATGCAACAATTGTTTCATTATTTTTTGCTACAATAATATTTTTATTAAATGTATTATTTTCAGCAAATTCATTTTCAGAATCTTTTTTTGCATAATTATTATCTTGAATATCAACAAAATCTTCAATAAATTTAACAGTTGGTAATTTATGAATTTTATCATCTATAGTTTGTCCTTCTGTATATTCTGGTACAATATCTACAATACTATTATCTTTAATAGTAATTTTATCAGTCGTAATATTATTTAAAGAATTAAATAAACTCATTATTTATTCTTTTAAATTTTAAATTATATATTATAATAATATATTTTAAAAATATTATTATTAATAAAATTAATTAAAATAACCATCTAACATATTAGGTTGAATTAATTTAGTTTCTGTATTAAATCCATTTGTTTTTATATATAATTCATTTTTAATATAAACATCATATAAATATTTATTTAATATTTCTTCTAAATCATTTACTGCTTTATTTATTTTACTTATAACTTCTTTTTTATCTTTACAACTTATTTTTATTCCATTTAAATAAAATAATGCATTATTTTTATAATCTTTCATACTTTGATATAATATACCTGCTTTTGAATTATCAATAACAATATCTTCATAAATTGATAAAAAATTATCTATATCAGTAATCATATCAATCCAATTTTGTTTATTATAATAATAAAATTCTTGATTTAAATACATAAAATTTTTTAATGTTTTATTATTATAATCATGAATATATTTAGATTTTGGAAAAGTATTTTTTAATAATTCTTCTTGATATGGTTCTAATTCTAAATCATCTAATTTATTTATTTTATTTCCATAATTTTTTATATATTCTGGATTACTTAATAATTTATTATTATCTTCTATATATCGATAATGAATAAACATTATAGATAATGCTAATATTGCTGATTGATAAATACTTTCTGTTAAATACATGAAAATGATAAATATAATAATTAAAATAATAATATTAGATTTATTAAAATAACTTAAATCATCAAATCCATCAAAAACAGTCATTTCATTATAAATTATATTATAATTTTATATGATAAATTAATTAATATTAAAATCATAATAAATAATATAAATCAAAAATGAAATATTTTGGAAGTGATATTGGTTGTAAAAATTTAGCTTATTGTGTATTTAATTATGATGAAAATACTAAAAAAATACATATTGAACAATGGGATTTAATTGATTTAAGAGATTGTAAATGTGATAGAATGAAAAGAGGTGGTAAAGTATGTAATCAAACAGCTTCATATTATTATATTGATGATAATAATAATAAACATTTAACTTGTAAAACACATAAAAATTCTAAATGTAAAAAAATTAAAAATGAAGATAATGATAATTTAGATATTTATGCTAAAAATTTAAAATTATATTTTGATAATGAAAATCATAATATTTTAGATTGTGATCGATTTGGTATTGAAAATCAACCATCTATTAAAAATCCTAAAATGAAATCTATTCAAATGATTTTATTCTCTTATATTTCTTTTTTTAAAAATAAAAATTGTAATATTGATTTAATTCATCCTAAAATGAAAACTTCTATGATTGGTAAAGAAGCTGATAATATTATTAAAAATAAAAAAAATAAAACTGAAAGAAAACAATATTTAACTACTAAACATTTAGGTATTATTTTTACTCAATATATTTTAGAACATGAAGTAGATAATTATAATGAATGGATTGATACATTTAAAGATAAAAAAAAACAAGATGATTTATGTGATTCATTTTTACATGCTTATTATTTATTATTTGGGGCTAATTGTAAAATTGATGATAAAGAATTTATTTATTATGTTCATAATGAAATTGATAAAATGGATAATAATATTAAATCTGCTAAATTAAGTAAATAAATTTTTTAATATTATTTTTTTTAAATTAATATTTTTTTACATTAATTTTTTTTATTAATAAAAAATTTATGAATAAATTTTTTTAATATTATTTTTTAATTAATATTTTTTTTACATTAATTTTTTTATTAATAATTTTATTAATAAAAATTTTATGAATAATTTTTTAATATTATTTTTTTTTATCAATAATTTTATGAATAAATTTTTTTAATAATATTTTTTTTATTATTATTAATAATAATAAATAATTAAATTAAATCTAAATTAATAAAATCATCTCCTCCAAAAACTTTTTCAATATTTTTTTCTGTTGAAGAATGTTTTAATTGTTTTAATGGTTGTTGTTTTTGTATTTTTATTACATCTAAATTATTATCATTATTAATTTCATTAATTTCATTCATATTTATTTCTTCAACATAATTTGTTTGGTTATTCATAATTTCATTATCATTTAAATTTTGATTATTATTTAATTTATTATTATTATTTAATTCTTCATTATTATTTAAATTTTCATTATTATTTATTTTATTATTATTTAATTCATTATTATTTAATTCTTCATTATTATTTAATTTAGTCAATGTTTCATAAACTTCACCACCAGTTATATTATTTTCATTTATATAATCAATATAAGATATAATATATAAGTTAGTATATATTGTATTAATTATATTTGCAATTTTTAACATTAAAAAATTGATTAAATAAATTATATATTATAAATATAAAACATATATAATAAAAAAAAATGGATAATAAAAAATTACATTTAATTACTTATGATAAATTTTTAGAACTATATCCATATTTTACTTCTTTAGATATAAAATTTCCAGAAGAATTATTTATTACAACTATGACTATTACTGGATTAATTAATAATAATAATATTGATTGTGAATATGTTAATAGTGAGAGTAATATATTAAAATTAGATAATGAAAAAGATAAAAATGATAAAGTAATATTAAGAAAAAAGAAATTAAAACATATATTAGATACACAAAAATTAGCACATTCATTAATTAAAGAAGTAATACCAGAAAATAATTTTATAAATGAAATTACATGTGGAAATGAAAAAACACCTTTAGTATCAATTAAAGAACATAAAAAACATTATAATAAAATAAAAAATGAAAAGAAAAAAAGAGAAAATTTTTTTGATCAAATAACAATTAAAATCCAAGATAATATTAATGAAATTAATATTACATTAAAATTATTTGATTCTGGTTCTATTCATATGACTGGTTCTAAAAATTTATCATCTGTTTATTGGGTTTTATATCGTTTATTTCATTATATGAAATTTTATGGTTTTGGTAATTTTGGTTTTAAAAATATTAGTGAATTAAATATTGAAATGATTAATTGTAAAGTAGTTTATCCTTTTATTATTGATAGATATTTATTATATAAATCTATTATTGATGGTAAAGATGATTTAATATATGAAAGTTCTTACGATCCATTAAGACATTCAGCAGTTCATGTTAAAGTAAAAAGAGAAAATAAAATTAATAAAATTAGATTACATGATGAACCAAAAATATATAATACTAATAAAAAATTAACTATTATGATGTATGAATATGGTTGTGGTATTATATCTGGAGCTATTAATTATAATGAAATAATTTATGCATATCAAACATTTTATAATTATTTATTAAATCATCAATCAGTTATAATAAAATATCAAAAAAATATTAATTATAAAGAAATTATTAGTTTATGTAAGAATGATTTACCTGAAGATAATGATGAAATAATTGTTTATAATGAAGAAGTTTGTAGTGATAATGAAATTGATACAACCCAATCTATTAATGCATTTAATAAAGCAAAACGTAAATCTAATAAAAAAAGAATTGTTAAAAAGAATAAAGAAAAAGAAAAAGATTATAAAGTAATATTTAATGAAAAGAATGATGAAGAAATATGTAATAAAGAATTAATTAATAATGAATTAGAAAAAATAAATACAAAGACTGAAGAAAAAATAGAATAATATTTAATATGTAATTTTTTATTTTTTTTTATTATATTATTTTTAAAAATAATATAATATTAATAAAATATTTTATTTATTGATATTGTTTAAATTTAGGAATGTAATCTAAATTATTTTTAGTTGTATTTTCCATATAATTTATTTTATCATCATAAACATTTTGAGTATCATTAATAAATGGATTACCTTGAAGATTTTCATTAACAAAACTATTAAAATGATATTCATCATTTGGAACTAATACTTTACTTCTAACTGTTGGATAATCCATACCTGCAACTCTTTGTTCAATATCTGGATATAATTCTCTATTAATTTGTAATTTATTATAATTAGATGTCATTATTGTTCCATCCATTGAAGGAGTTTTAGTATAATTAGAATATGTTGGACCATGAGGGACAATAGTATTTAAATCTTTTACTACATTAGTTCTCATATTATTAGCATCCATTCTACTTCTTTGTTGTTTATATCCATTAATACTTCCTGTATAATTTTCTACTTTATGTATGTCTTTTTTAGTTGGATCAGGTGTTGCATTAATATAATTAATAACATAACTTTTATCATATCCTTTAATATTACCTTTATCTTCTACATTATACATATTTCTATTAGTTGGCCCTGGTGTAGCATTTAGATAATTAATTACATATGATTGATCATAACCTTTAATATTTCCTTTATCATCAATATTATATTGATTTCTTTTAGTAGCTTCTGGTGTAGCATTTAAATAATTAATTACATAAGATTGATCATAACCAGTAATATTACCTTTATCATCAATATTATATTGATTTCTTTTAGTTGGTTCAGGTGTATTATCTTTATAATTATATGCATATGATTGTTCATAACCTTTAATATTTCCTTTATCATCAATATTATATTGGTTTCTTTTAGTTGGATCTGGTGTATTATCTTTATAATTATATGCATATGATTGTTCATAACCAGTAATATTACCTTTATCATTAATATTATACATATTACGTTTAGTTGGATCTGGTGTATTATCCTTATAATTATATGCATAAGATTGTTCATAACCTTTAATATTTCCTTTATCTTCAACATTATATTGATTTCTTTTAGTTGGTTCAGGGGTTGAATTAAAATAATTAATTACATAATTTGCAATTTTAGTAAATACATTACTTGGTCCATCATGTTCATATTGTTCTTTATGTGTTGTTTGATGTTCTCCATCTACAACTTGACCATTTGTTAATAATGTTGTAGTTCCTGGATGTGTATGATCTTCTAAACCTCTATTAACACCTCCTAATGTTCTTTGATCATATTTACCATAATTAGCTTCTTTATGCCATTCTGTAGAAACTGGAATATGTCTATCATAATGATAATCTTTAAATTTATCTGGTCTATGTTTAACAACAACTGGATCTACTGGTCTAATACCACCACCTGGTGCATAAAATCCACCAATACCAGAAGTTTCATATTCTTCCATAACTTCATTATTATTATTGTTATTATTAACTTCTTCAAATTCTTCAATATTATTTTTAGAATAAGGTAAAGGTTGTAAAGAATAAACATTTTTCTTTTTATAATTCTTTCTTCTTATGCCTCCCATAGGATTATTATAAGTTAATTTAGGATTATCTGCTGTTCTTAATTCATTAGTAGTTTTAGGTAAAGCACGATATGGATCGTGAAACCCTTGAATACCAACTTGATTATAACCTAAATTTAAACCTGGTGTATCTCTAACTTCTTGAAATGGTTTTTCATTTCTTCTTTCTTTACTAGGAATAAAACGACCTTCATAAAAATCTGTTTTAACTGGTGCTCCATATACATTATTTAAACCAGGAACAGGTGCAAATAATGGTCTTCTTTCTGTTTTAGGTTTATAATCTAAATTATTAGCACTACCAGTAAATAATTCTAATTTTCTATTAAATAAATCACTCATATGTTTTTCATCATCAATAGAATTACCAAAATTACCTTTTGTTCTAAAATATGGAACCATATTATTATGAGTTAATTGATTTTCTGGAACAACTCCATATGTTCGTTTATTTCTAATATCAAATAATTTCATAACATCATCATTACCACCAATTGGATAATTTGGACCTTCAAATTTTAAATCACTAAATTGATAATCTAATAAATCTTTACTTGGATCACCAATATTATCATTATGTAAATCATCAATTTTATAATTATTTTTATTTAAATCTTTTTTATTTACATTATCTAATGTAAAAAATTCAATATTATTATTAGTAATTAATTGTTTAGAAAATGGTTTTTCTTTTCTAATCATTGAATTATTATTTTTAATTTTACGATATATATTATTAACTATCAAATTATTTTTATTATTAATAATATTATTATTTATATCAAAACTTTCTTTAAATCTATTTTCCATTTTATCAGTTATATATTTAGTTGATGTTATATAATCATTATTTGAATATAAATTATGTTTAGTTGTTTTATAATATTTTGAATTCATTATTTTTTTATTAATTATATTTTATTATTATATTTTATTATTTAAATAATAAAATATTTATTTTGATTATAATAAATAATTGTTATAAATCAGATAGTTTTAATATTTCTTCTATTTCATTTTTATTATCTTTATTATTTTCTTTTTCTTCTTCAATTGATGATAATTTTATTTCATCATTTTGTGGTAATGTAATTTCTTTTGTATTTTCATTATTATTTTCATTATTATTATTTTCATTATTATTATTTTCATTATTATTAATTATATTATTATTATCTTGTTCATTATTAATTTGATTATTATTATTTTGATTATTATTAATTTGTTCATTATTATTTTGATTATTATTAATTTGTTCATTATTATTTTGATTATTATTAATTTGTTCATTATTAATTAAATTATTATTATTTTGATTATTATTAATTTGATTATCATTATTATTTTTATTTTTATTATTATTTTGAATATTAATAAATTGATCATTACTAGGTAATTGTGGAGGAATTTGGACTTCTTCTTTTTTAGGTATATCTTGATTTATAGGAGGTAAATTATTAACTTGTGTTTGATTTACAATATCTTGTAAATTAATTGTTGGTTTATTATTTTTATTATTAATAATTGGATTATTATTAGAAATATTAGAAACATTAAATTTATCATTATCAATAATATAAGGTTGATAAGTTAAATTATCATAATTATTATCCATATATGGTTTAATAATTTTTGGTTGTTTAATTTTATTAGGTAATTCTTGTTTTGAATAAATTGTATAATTTAATTCTTCTTTTTTATCAAAAATTAATTTATTAACCTTATCATCATAAATAGATTTAGCATAAATTAAATCTCCAATTACAATTGCATAAAATATATATTTAAATTTATTAATAAAATTATTTTTAATAATTCCTGAAAATAATACATAATGAATAATAATATAAATAATAATTGTAATAATAAAATTTATTAAATATTTATTTAAATTATCATCATCTATATTAGTAAATGTATTAAGAATTGATAACATTTTTAATTTTATATTATTAAAATTATATTTAAAATGTATATTTTTTAATTTTATTTATATTCATATTAAATTATTTTATTAATAAAATAATTTATTTTTATATTGTTTTATTATTTTTCTTCAGTTGTTGCTTCAGTTTCTTTTTCTTCTTTATTATAATGTTTTTTTGTTGAATTAAATACATCTAATGGTTCTCTATTGAAACTTTCAACAACTTCTTTAACCCATTTATTCATATATTTTTCAAATTCTTCTAATTGAGGTTTCATAGCTTCTTTTTTCTTTTCCCATTCAATTGATTTATTATAATAAATTCCATTCATAGTTTTAAATGCAATTTTAGCATGTTTTAAATCACTTGAAATTTCTGGAGTTAAATAACCTTTAGGAAATTTAAATTCATGGAAAAATTTCTTTCTTTCTTCTGTTTTAACTTCTTCTTTAGGTTCTTCTTTTTTAATATCTCTTTTAGGATATTGTTTTCTGTTTCCTTTTTTATCCATTTCGAATAACAAAAAAATATTCTTTTTTATATAACTATATTATTATTAATAATAATATTAATTTTTTAATTATAATATTATTTTAATATTATACAAATTATTCATTACATTTATCAAGACAATCAGTCATTAAATCATCATTATTAATTTCAACAACATAATTATTAATTTTTTTAGTTTTATTAGATTTAGTTTGACATAATTGATATTTTGATGGTCTTGTAAAATCTTTACAAAATGTATTTTTACATTTTTCATTTTTACATTTACAAATTTGATAACCATTTTCTACTTTTTTAATATATTTATCATCAATAACTTCAGTATCTTTAGGATTACAACATTCTTTTAATTCACCTTTATTAGATTGACAAACAAATTCATTTAATTTTTCTAATTTAGAATCATCATCTTCTAATGTTTTTAAATAATCAAAATATTTATTAAAATCCATATTATTATATTGACATTTTTTATCATTATTAATACATGACATATAAGAATATGACATTTTTATTAAATAATATTTATTATTATAAAATAATAATCTAAAAATAATTTATATAATAAAAAATATTAATAATGTTTGAAAAACCTAATTATAAATCAACTGAAAATATTGATCCATTATTATATACAGGTATAAATATTGATAAATTAAATGAATATAAAATATGTGATAATATTGATTCTAAAACTGGTAAATGTAATAAAAAAAATTTAATAACTGTATTAAAAAATAAATATAAAGATGAAGGATTATTTAAAAGTTTAAGCACAAGTAATAATAATGAATTAAATGAATTAAAAAATATGTTAAAATATTCTAATTATACTAAAGCTTTATGTAATAATCAAAAATCTGGTCAAACTGAAAATTTATATGGTAAATTACCATATTTTTATAATGATGATAATAATGATGGAACTATTGATGCTATGTTAAATACTACTAATAAAGAAATTAAAGAAATAGCAAATTATATTAATGAAAATGATTATAGTAAAGATGCATCAGATAGTTCAAAAATAACTTCAGAAAAATGTAGAAAATTTTATGGCGCTTATTGTGAAATTTTAAAAGGTAATTTAAAAGAATTATTAGGTGAAGATTATAATAATGAATCTTTAAATCAATATGATACTAATTGTGCTTGTTATGCTGATTTATTAAAAGATGTTTCACCTACTGAATTTGAAATGTTAGTTAAAAGTGATAAAACAGGTGAATTAAAAAAAGCATTAAATAATAGAGCTTGCGCATTACAAGGTTGTAATAAAAATAAATATACACCTAGTCAAACATATGAAGATTGTACAGCAAAAGCAATAACTATTTGTACAAATAATGTTAATATTGGTGGTATTGATGTATCTGATGGTGGTAAATTAGGTGAAATGAAAATTGCTAATGATTGTACAGCTTCATCTTCTGTTTCTGAAAATAATAATACTAATATTAATAATAATGATAATGATAATGATAATGATAATAATAATAATAATAATAATAATAATAATAATAATGATAATAATAAAGAAAATAATAATAAAGAAAATAATAATGATAAAACAGAAGAAATAATAGATGAAAATAATAATAATTTACTATTATATGGAGGTATTGGTGTTGGAAGTTGTTGTTGTTTAATATGTTGTGTTATTATTGCAATATTATTATTAAAGAAAAAATAAAATAATTATTTTATTAATAAAATAATATTTTAAATTAATTCATATTGAAGCATAACAATTTTATAATATTTAATACAATCATAAATATTATTATTATTACATATTATAATATTTTGTTTATAATTATTAATTATATTATTATTTAATTCTTCATTAGAAATAATATATTCATTAATTTTTTCAACTTTAGAATCATATTTTATAAATTTATTATTTTTAAATTTAATCATATAAAAATGACTTTTAATTGTATCAAAACAAATAAATTTATTTAATAAATATTTTGATTTATTTAATATTAATATTTTTTGATAAGTATTAATAATATTAAATTTATTTATTAATAAATTTGTATTATTATTATAAATATTATTTGTAAAAAATAACATTTTATAAATATTTGGGTCATATAATGTAGTTGAAATATATAAATGTTTTGGTAATGAAATAATTTTTTTAAAATTAATGTCATTTATAATTAATTCATATAAATTATAAGGTTGTAAAATTATTTCATTTAAATCTTTATTTAAAATATCATAATAATATTTTTGATTTAATTGTAAATCATAAATAAATGAATATTTATTATTATTATAAATAATTTTACATTCATTTGTAAAATTAATTGGAGATAAACAAATTAATAAATCATTAACTAAAATATGAGGATAAATTTTTATAGGAGGTAATCCAAATAAATATTTATTATTAGTTAGCATATTTAATTTTTGTTTTATTATTCTTAAACACTTTCCATCAGATGAATTATAACAATCTTGGAATACTTCAATCATTTCACTATTACCACCTAATTGATATTCATTATATATTTTATTAAAAGCATTAATTAAATATATATTACCTCCTTTATAAAAATTTTCAGCAGTTAATGTATCAAGGTGTGCATCGCACACCTTCATAGCTTCGGCTTTGCCGAAGGTATCTGGAAATTCATTTTTAATAATTTCATCACCAAATTCTTTATTTTGTAAAATCATATTAATTGCAGATATTATATAACATTGAAATATTACTAAAAAATAATCTGTATTAAATGAATGTATTTTTAATTGATATTTTTGATTAATTAATTTCTTTTTTTCTATAAATTGAATATTTTCATCAATATTATTAAACATAGAAATTTTATAAGATATTTTAATACAACTTTCAAATCTTAATAAATTTGCATATACAATTACTTTAAATAAATAAACAATATCTTTATAATCTTGACATAATATAATATCATTAAATTTAAAAGTATTAAAATTAACAATATCTCTCATCGTAATTTCTCTATTATTATAATATAATATATTTATAAAAAACTTACATCCTTCTATATATTTTTTTACATCAATATTATATTTATCATATCTAGGATATTTTATTAAACTATTTATAATATTATCAACATTATTACCAATATTAATATATTTATTTCTAAATTGTGTAATTAATTGTTTTTTATCAATTCTATAATCTAAACATAAATTTATAAAATCCATTTATATTATATTATAATATTATATATAAAAAGAAATAAAATGACTTCAATTAAAAAATCTATTACACAATTAAAAGAAGAAGATATTAATGAAGGTAATGGTAAATATGAATTATATAATGAATATAATAATAAAGTATTAATGGATAGTATGTATGTTAAAGATAATATAGAAAATTATGATAATTATGATAAAATGTATGATAAACTTTATAATAATACAAAAAGAAAAGTTCCTGATATTTGTAATATAGAAAATGAATATAAATGTAAAAATATTTTAGAAGATTTTGATAAATTAAAAAAAGAAGATTATAATAAAATAGAATATATTGATAATAAATATGATAAGGAGATTAATAATAATTATAAAGAAAATAATAATAAATATAATGAATTAAAAAAAGATATAAAAATGATAAGATATTTTAATATGTTTTTATGTTTAATAATTTCTTTAATTATTGTAATTTTAATAACTTATAAAATATTATAATTATTTTATTTAAATAAAATAATTAAATAAAATTATATTGGATTATCATTAATTTTTTGATAAATACAACCAATACAAATAAATTCATTACCTGATTCAATCAATTCATAAGGAAAAGAATAAAAATTAAGAGTTGGATTCTCAATTTTTGGACTTTTTATACTCATATCATTACAGATAATTGCATTATTATTTGGAAGTTTTACCAAAGAAATATAATGGCCACCAGTTTTTTTAAAGTAAATAGCACTTGTTAATTCAAAGAAAAACCCATCTAATTCAAAATCATGTAAAATTTTAGCATTATTAGAAACAATTTTATAAAGAATTTTTTTATCTTTAATATTATTCCTTGTTAGTTCATTTCTGTCAATATATAACATATATTTTACATCTAAGAAATTTAACATGTTTTGAATAGATTGCAATGCCTCAAAATTAGATTTATGAGCAATATTTTCTATAAATGAATTTATTGCTGATTTTTCATTGAATTTAAAAATATCTTTACCTAAATATGTTGCATATAATGCTTGAAAAGCACTGTTAGATGCGCACCTATTATCAGGATTTGATAAACCAAAGAAAGTATTATTCATAATGAAATTATTAGTTTTAAAATACGATATAATTAATTTAATATTTTTTTATCATTTTAATTAATAAATAAATTCAATTTTTTATAATTATTTTATAATTATTTTATTTAAATAAAATAATATTAATATATTATATAAAAGATATTTATTAAAAAATGGGTAATAAATCATCTAGTATATCAAAAACTAATATTACTAATAAAATTATTAATAGTTTAGATTTAAATTTATATTGTGAAACAGTAAATGAAACTGCTGTTAATGTTGCTAATGAGGTTTATATTAGTCATCAAGCTAGTGCAAATGTATCTAATGAAATGAATGTTGGTAAAATATCAGTAAGTGGAAAAGATAGTAAGGCAGATTTATCATTAAGTAATAAAGGAACTGTACAAATGACTAGTGAAATAATTACTGATATTACAAATTCAGTATCAAATAATATAGCTAGTCAAATGGTAGCAGATATTACATCAATATTAGATAATGAAACATTAAATAAATTAACTGAAGAAATGAATCAAAATATTAAAAATGGTATGTTATCAACAGCATTTGGTAATGAAACTGAAAGTAATCAAGAAACTAATATTACAAATGATATTACAAATTCAACTAATTTATCATTTGAAAATATTGTTAAAAATATTACAAATTATAATATGACAAATAATATTGAACAAAAATGTTTAGCTAATAATAATACAAAAAATAAATTAAATGCTGATAGTGTTGAAGTATCAGAAGGAGGTGAATTAGTATTTAAATTAGAAAATGTAATTGATGTTAAATTAGATTGCATTTCTAATGTTACATTGATTAATAATATTGCATCTGATTTATGTAATTTAGCTAATATTAAAGTTGTTGATGAAAAGAAAAATAAAACTACTAATGATGCTAATATTAAAAATACTCAACAAGTTGAAAATGGTGGTATTGGTGAAGCTATAGGTGGTGTTATTGATAGCGCAGGAGAAGCAATAAGTGGTGTATTTCAATCATCAACAACAATATTTTTTATAATTGGTTGTGTTGTATGTATTATAATTATTGTAGCTATAGTTGGTATAGGATATGTATTAACAGATGAAACAGGTGCACAAGCTGTTCAAGGTTTAGCTAATACTGCAGTATCTGCAACAGGACCAGGAAAAATAAAATCAGTAATTAATAAAGGAGGTTCTATTGATTATAAATTTAAAAATTATTTAAAAAAATTATTTAAAGAAGAATTATAAAAATGAATAATAATTATAAATTTAAAAATTATTTAAAAAGATTATTTAAAGAAGAATTATAAAAAATGAATAATAATTGTAAATTATGTAAATTTGTTTTTAATAGTTATAATTGTTTTAATTGTATGAATATACAAGAATGTAAATATTGTGAATTTTGTGATAATTGTAATAAATGTATTAATTGTTTTAATTGTGATAATTGTATTAATTGTAGATATTGTAATAATTGTAAAAATTGTATTAATTGTATAGATTGTAATGATTGTATTAATTGTAAAAATATTCAGAATGAAAATAATTTAAATAATCAATCAAATTAATTATTATATTTAAATATAATAATTTTATAATCATATTATTTATTATATATTTTTTTATAACAAATATATATAAAATATAAATGAATAATAATATTAATAATCCTTTAAAAGTAATATATTGTGTTAAAAATAAATATCAAAAACATCAATATTATCATTATATTTTTTTAGGTAATATTAATAATACTATTAGAACAATAATAAATAAATTTAAATCATTATCATTAACTGATACAGTTAAAAATTTAAATGATAAAGAATTAAATAAATTAGAAGAATTTTATGGTAAATTTTGGTTTAAATATTTTTTTAATAAAGAACATATTGATTTTTCTTTATCTAATAATAATCCTAATCTTAATATTATTTTACATAAATTAGGTAAAAATATTACTGAAAAACATGAATATAAACCTCAATTTACTTATGGATTTACTAAACATAAAGATATTATTAATTCTAAAATGAAATTAGATAAATTTTTAAATTATAATAATTTAGTTAAATTAAATAAAGATAATAATAAAAATAATATTGAAGAAAAAGATGAATTATTAGGTGGTAATGATAATGAAGGGGAATTTAATATTGATATGAATATGGATGATATTTTAAATTATGCTAAAAATATAGAAAAAAAAGATAAAAATATTGATGAAAATAATAATGATAATATTAATAATAATGATAATAATAATATTAATGATAATATTAATAATGAATATATAACTTCAGAAAATAAATCTTCATTAGATGAAGATGAACAATCAATGTTATTAAATGCAGTAGATAATGAAGAAGAAGATGAAGAACAAAATATTATAGATGAAAATGAAGAACATTTAATAAAAGAAAGTAAAAAAGATAAAGAGATTACATTATCAGATTATAAGAAAACAAATAACATAATAGATTTTACAGAAATGAAATTTGATAATAAAAAAGAAGAAAATAATTATGATGAAAATCTTTATAATTCATTTGATAAATATTATATTTATGATAATTATATTAATTATGATGATACAATTAAATCAATAAAAAATAAAATATGTATATCAATAAAGAATAAAGATATTTTTGAAAATAATAATTTATTACCATCAAGAATACATTTATGGATTAGATGGATAATTAATGAAGAAAAAGAAAAATTAAAAAAGAAAATGAATTTTGATAAATTTAATAATATGAGATATTTAATTAATTCAAGTAATAGAAAAGAAGAAGATATTTGTTTAGGTAATTTATGGATTGAAATTAATAATTTATTACATTATCCAATTAAACCTTATCCTTCAATATCAGTATATGAAAATATTACAAAAGAAATACAAGAATTAAATAATAAATTAAATAAATCAACAATAAGAATATTAAGAGAAAATTTAGAAAATAAAATTTTATCAAGTTATTTAGATTATTTAGAAAATAATGATATTTTTATGATTGATGTTTATAATGAAATTGGATTTAATAGTAATAGAACACAAGAACAAATAAAAAATCTTCAAAATACTTTTTTTAAATTATATTTTCCAGATATATTAAGTATAGAAATACCAAATATATTATCATATATTAATTCAGCATATGATAAAAATAAAAAATATATTGAAGCAAATAGTGAAATAGATAAAATAAATAATGATTATAAAAAAATATTTATAGAAAGTGGTTTAGAATATTCAATTGAAAATATAATTCATGATATTTATATTAATAATAAAAGTAAAATGAATATTATAAAAAATAATTATTTAACACAAATAGAATTAACAGTAAAATTAATATCAGATGATTTATTAAATTTTCAAAGATTAGAATTATTTAAAATATTTAATAATTTTATTTTAAATGATAAATATGTTTTTATTAAATATACTCAATTTAATGGTGATAGTATTTTTAAATTTAAAGAAGATAAAATTAATGAAATGATTCAAAAACAAGATTTATATTATAATATTCTTAAATGGTTTGATAATAATAAATATGGTTTATTATTTAAAATTAATTATGATAATGTTCATATACCAATGAATGTATTTATTGATGTTATGGGTAAATTAATTTTTAAATTACATTGGAAAGAAGAAGATAAAATAACAATAAATGAAATAGAAGATTATTATTATATTATAAAAGATTTAATAAAAGAAATAAATAAAATAATAGAAAGTCCATTAGAAATACCTAATGATAATGAATTTAAAATATTATTTATAACATCAATTGAAAAGTTTTCTTTAACATCAAATAAAGAAATTAATCATAATCAATTATCTAATTTTTCTAGAATATTTTATCCTTATTTTTCTTTAATTATTGAACCTAAAAAACGTAATACTAATAAATCTGATAATACAGTTTCTAAATATGGAACTTATTTAAGATATAAAAGAGTTAATGATTATGAAAATGTTAATAAAATAGAAGATAGAATAAGATATTATATTAAATATGTTGATTTAAATAATAATGAAATAATTAATGAAATATCAAAACAATTTAATTTAACATTAGAAAGAACAAAATATTATTTTGATGATGTTATGAAAAAATATCCTACATTAAAAAAGAATTTAAGATATTTAAAGAAAGTTGATCAAATTGGTAAATATAAAATGGATGGTGTTGATGTATCAATACAAGGTAAATCTATTGATGTTTATACAATTAGATTATCAGGTGTAAGAAATAAAGAACAAATGCAAAATATTAATGATATATTATCTGTATTATTATTTTTATATAATGAAATTTATGTTAAAAAAACAAAAGATTTTAATGAATTTTTAAATATATTAAATAAAATTAAAAATATTGCAGAAAGAAGGAATTTTGTTTCTGAAACTGTTAATTATTCTAGTGATAATTTAAAAATTAAACAAATTCAACAAAATGATCAAATTTATACTGGTTATAAAACTTCTAAAGGTGTTGCTTCTTGGTCTAGATTATGTCAAAATTCAGGTAAAAATAATAGAAGACAACCATTACAATATACAGATGATAATATTGGTGAATTAATTAAAGAAGGTTATAAATTTAATAAAGTATCTGGAATGTATGAAAAACAAACATTTTTTAATGGAAAGAAAATAACATTAAGAGCTGTTAAATTAAAAGGTGATAATGAAAGTAATATTTATTATACTTGTAATCCTAAAAATAATGGATTACATACTTATATCGGATTTTTAACTAAAAATAAAAATCCATTAGGAAAATATCCACCTTGTTGTTTTAAAACTGATCCATTTATTGCTAAAAATAAAAATAAACAATTATTTAATAAAAATCAAATATCAAATAATAAAGAACAAATAGAAAATCAAGAATTATCAAATAGTGAATTATTTTATTTATTACAAGATATTATTAAATTACCACCTAATAGATTAGGTTTATTACCTGATATATTAGATTATTATTTAAATATTTTAAATAATAAAACTTATAAAATTAATAAATATATTATTTCTGAATGTAATGATTATTATTTTAAATATGGTGTTAATAATAATAATTTTATTGAATGTATTTGTAATGTTTTAGATAAATCATATGACGATATTATTGCTCAATTAATTATTTCATTAAATTCTAATAAAAATCTTTTTACTGTTTTAAATAATGGAGATATTAAATTTAAATTTAAAACTTTAGATAATTATATTAATTATATTAAATCTAATAATTATAATGCTGAAGATTTAATTCATTTATGTTCTATACCTGGTGTTATAACTAATGATGGATTAAATATTTTAATATTAAATAAAAAATATAATCCTAATGAAAAATTTAAATGGAATATTAATATTGAATGTATTAATAATGAAGAAGGATTTAATAATAATAGTAAGTTTATTATTATTAATAAATATGAAAATAATTATTATTTATTAGTTAGATTAAATAAAACTAATAAAAAGAATTATAATATTGAAAAAATATTTAATGTTGATGATAAATTAATTAATTATATTAAACCTTATTTAGATAATTATTTAAAAATAAATAAATTTACAGCTAAAGATTTATTTATTAATTTAAAATCTAAAATATTATTCCAATATTTAGATATTAAAAATAAATGTAATTATTTAATTTATAATATTAAAAATAAAGATAATTTAATTATTCCTTGTAATATTTCTGGTGGATTATTAAATGTTAAAATAATTGATAATAATGAATTTGATAAATATTTATTAAATATTAATAAAACTATAAATATTATTAATGAATTTAATAAAATAGAAAATAAAGAATATAATATTGAAATAAGATTTTTAATTTATGATAAAATTAAAAATAATAAATATAGAATAAGAGGAATAGGAATTAATAATAATTTAATATTACCAATAGAAAAAGAATATATAACAGAAAAACAATATAAATATGATTTAAAAAATAAACCATCATATGATAAATTAAATAAATATATTTATGATAGAATTTATAATAAAGATAAAAAAGATTTAAAAGATATTAAAAATAATGAAAGAATTAAATTAATAAATGCAAATAAATATAAAAATGAAAGTTATGAATTATTTAAATTTAATTTATCATATTTCTTTAAATTACCAGAAAATATTAATTATAAAAATAATATTATTCAATTAATAAATTCAAATAAAGAATTTGAAAATAAAATTGATGAATTAAAAGAAATATTTTATTCAATTGTTAATAATAATATTTCTAATAAATTTTATGAAAATCAAACTAAAAATAAAATTAAATCTAATATTAAACCTTTTATTTATGTTTATGAAAAAGATTTAAAAATAGATGAATATGAATTAAATAATGATAGAAATATTTCAATATTAAAAAATAAAAATCAATGTAATACATTAAATCAACATGAATTTTTTAATGTATCAAATAAAAAATGTATGTTTTCATTATCATTAAATTTATTAATTGAATTTATTAATAAATTATGTTATGAAATAATTAGTAATGAAACAAAAAGAAAAGAATTATTACGAATTGATGGTTATAAAGTATCTGATATTGTTGATGAAAATTATTTTATAAATAGAAATAATCAAAAAATATTAAAAAGAAATCATAATGATCCAAATAATCCATTTGAAAATTATTTTAAAGTTAATAATAATTTTATTAATAATAATATTAAAAAAATTAAAACAAAAAAACATAAAATTAAAATTGAAGAAGATGAAAATACTAAATCTTATAAAATGGATAATTATATTATTCAACCTGTTTATGAATTTAATCAATATTTAAGAGCTATTAGTAATTCATATTATTATTATAAAAATCAATATAATTTAGGTTATTATAATGAAATACAAGATAAATTAATAAATCAATTTATAGGAGATATAATAGATTATACAATTGAAAATAATATAAAAATAAATATTGAAGATTTAATTAATAATTCTGATTTAATTGATTATAAAATATTATTAGATGTTATAAGTAAAAAATATAATATTAATATAGAAATTATTAATAATTATAATAAATCAATTTATTCAACTGGTAATAATAATAAAATTATTATTATGAATTATAATAATAATATTTCTTCAGTCTTTTCTTCTATTTATCAATAATTAAAATATTAATATATTATATAATTAAATTATTTATGAATAATAATTTAGAATTATTAAAACGATCATATCAAATATTTTTTGAATCTATTAATAAAAATATAATATTAACTAATAATGATAGTAAGAAAAAAATAAATTTTTGTGAATATAATAATTATTTACAATTTAATAATACAAATAATAAATATTATAAATATTTTATTGAATGGTTTAATAATAATAAAAAATATTTACATAATGATATAATTAATATTATTGATGTAAAAGATAAAAATAAAATATTATCTTCTAATGATAATTTATTAAATAAAAATATTATTTTTAGTTTAATTTATAAAATATTAATAACTAAATTTAATATTACTGTTTATTATATTGATCATAATAAATTATTTATTTTAGATGAATAATTTTATTTTATTTAAATAAAATAAATTTTTTTTAATATTATTTTTTTTTATTAATAAATTTTTATCAATAAATTTTTTTAATATTATTTTTTTTATTATTAATATTTTTATCAATAAATTTTTTAATATTATTTTTTTTATTATTAATATTTTTATCAATAAATTTTTTTAATATTATTTTTTTTTATTATTAATATTTTATCAACAAAATTTTTTTAATATTATTTTTTTATTATTAATATTTTTTATCAATAAATTTTTTAATATTATTTTTATATTAATATTAATTTTTTTAATCAAAAACTTTATTATTCATATTACGATATGAATCAGTATTTGAGATTAATGCTCTTGTATAATCATCATTATAATACCATTTAAAACCATAAGATTTATTTTTTGTTTTATATGGTCCATATTTATTACCATTTGTACAATATCCATTATGATTATCTAATACATAACCACAACCTTTAGTATTAATACAATCATTCATTGTTAAATATTTACAATTATTTTTTTTATTATTATTAAAATATTCTTTTCCTTCATATCGTAAAATATATAAAATAACTATTACAATAATTATTATAAATATTAATTCTTTAATCATTTTTTATATATTTATTATATATAAATAAGTTAAATAATAATAAAATAAAAAATGTATTGTTTATGTATTTTTAAAGCTGAATGGTGTGGTCATTGTCAAAATTTTTTAAATAATGAATTTAATGTTAATAATGGAATTAAATCTTATTTAGATAATAATAAAAAATTTTATTCTTATAAAATAATTGATGCTGATAAAGATAAAAATTTAATTGAAATTGCTAATATTGAAGGTTTTCCTACTATTAGATTATATACTGTTATGCAAGAAGGAGGTGGTAAAAAATCAATTAATTTAAAAGAACCAGTTTATGAATTTGATAGAAGAGATAAAACATATGTTAAAACTGTTTTAGATACTTTAAAAAATAAAAAATCAAATAAAGGAGGTAGTATGATTGAAAAATTTACTCCTGAAACTAATTTTTCAGATATTAAAGCATCATATCAAGTTAAACAATATGTTAATAATAATGGACGAATTTCTGGTAAATCTTCTAATATGATTTGTCAAGATGGTAAATGTAGATATATTAATAAAATTATGAATGAAGATGGATCAGTAAAAGTTCAAAAAGATGTTTTACCTTATAATTATGATAATATGGATAATTTTACTTATAATTATTATAATAATTTATTAGATTTACAAACTAATTATTAAAATAATATAATTAAAAAATTGATTTTTTAATATTTTATGAGGTTTTATTTAATATATTAAAAAACAAAATATTTTCATTAATGAAAATATATAATTTATATATAAATATAATTGATTAATTGGGTCTATGTAGATAAAACTACATAGGCCCAATATAAAATATTATATAATATATATAAAATAATAAATTATGATAAAATATCTTAAGTAATAATATATAAATAGAAGCTGAATATGTTATTATGATATTTTATTAAATTAATGCTTCTTCAGTTTTGTATATTTTATGATTACAAAATATTCTTGTATATAGAGGAATTTTATAATAAAATATAGTATATTAAACTGTATTTTATTATGTTTATATTTATATTATATATGTAATATAAAGAAAACCTATATATGTCAAACAAATAAAATAATATGAAAAATTAAATTTATAATCTAGATTTATTTATATTTTATTTAAATAAAATATAAATAAAATCACTTATTTATTTAGTTAATTAAAATCGATATGAAAAAAGTAATAAATTCCTTTTTAATATCGATTAAAATCGATATGTCATTTTCATTTGGTTAGGTTCATCTTGATTTCTTTCATCTGCATTAATAATTTCAAAATCTTTTTGTTGATTAGATTTAATTGTTTCTTTTCTAAAATTACCATAATCAATTTCAACTTCTGGGAAATACCAAGCATTACCTGTATAACCATATTCAACACAATTACCTTTATTATTATTTTTCTTCTTATGTTCATAACATTTATCTAAACCCATTCTAAAGTCTGTATCATTCTCAAAAATATTAACTTCTGGAAATTGTTTAGTAATATCAATATGTGAAACTGTTGTTTTCTTTTTAATATTAGGGTCTAATACAACACCATCAATATTATTAAATTTTTCTAATTTATAAACTTTAATAATAAGGAGAATTATAATAATTAAAACAATATAAATAATAATTTTTGATAATTCCATTTATTTAATTTTATATAAAAAATTGATATTTTAATATTTTGGAATGATAAAATATATTATATTATATATTCGATTAAAAAGATATATTTTTTGATTAATTAAAAAATGAGCAAAAACAATTTATTAGTTATTTGTAATTATGGATATTCAAATGCTTTATTGATGACTTATATTGATGAAAAAGATGATACATTTGAACCATTAAGTTTACAATTATTAGATAAATATTTAAAAAATATTTATTCTAGAAATGGAGAAGATTTATCGGTTTATACTTTAGATCTTGGTGATACTTTAGGAAGTGAAATGTTTAATAAAATTCTTGAAAATGAAGAACTTTGTGAACCATTTAATTATGCTGATGTAGAAAAACAAGAAGAAGATAATATTAAAATTATTAAAAAGATGGTTAATAAAAAAATTCCTGAAATAGATAAAGATGGTAATCCTAAGAAAGATAAAGATGGTAAAACTATTTTTACAAAAGGAACTAAAGAAGAAAAAGTAGATAGTAAAACATTTAAAAAAATTCTTTATAAAACTTTTTCAATTTATTATAAAGATAAAAGTGATTTTGTTGAAATTAAATGTGCTAAACTTTGTGGTCAAGGTTTAAATAAAACTTCTTTAGCGGCTAGATTTAATGAAGATGGTATTATTGAAAATGATGATCATGTTGTGTTTAAATTATATAATACTAAACCAAAAGTTAAATCTACTAAACAAACTGAAAAGAAAGAAAAGAAAGATAAAACAGTTGTTAATAAACAAACTAAAGCAGTTACTGTAAAAGGTGCTAAGAAAGATGAAAAAGAAAAGGATGATAAAAAAGCATCTGATAAATCAAAACCCACTAAAAAAGATGATAAAAAAGTAATTGATAAATCAAAATCCTCTAAGAAACCAATTGAAAAACCAGATTCAGATATTCAAGATGAATCTGATATATCTGATGAAAATTATGATGAAAATAATGAAGAATTTGATTAAATATTTTTTTTATTTTTTTATTATATTTTTTTATTATATTTTTTAAATATATAATATTATTTTTTATATAAATAATGGCTGGTGAAGAAGAAAATAAAGATACTTGTGAATGTAAATGCACAGGTTGGAAAGTAGGATTTTGGTTATGTTTTATTTCATGTATTATTCTTTTTATTATTATTCTTATTATGTTTATTAAGAATAAAAAGTTTGCTGAAAAATCAGAACAAATAAAAGATAAAGGAAAAGAAAAATTAATTAATTGGTTATCTAAAAAAAAAACTAATAAAATTCAACCTAATGAAAATACATCAACTATTGAAGAAACACCAATTATTGAAAATAAACAAATTGTAGAACAACCACCAATTGAATCATCTACTTTAAATCTTGATGCTGTTGAATCAATTAAAGATTCTATTGAACAAAATACTAATGATATTAATGAATTAAAAAATAATGTAAATGAACTTACTAATCAATTTAATTCATTAAATAATTAAATAATTAAAGTTATTTTTTATAATATTATTAATTATTTAAATAATTAATATATAAAATAATGAATGTTAAATCATTAAATAATTTAATTAATTATATAACAAAAAATTATAAGGAGATAAAATATAATAAATCAATTATTGATTTTAATGATAATGATAAAAAAATATTATGTAATAAATTAAATTTTAAAGATTTAAATAATAAAACTTCTTATATTGGTAAAGAATTTGTTAAATTAAAAAAACATATTATTATTAAATTTAATTGTAAATTAAATGTTATATTAAATCTTTATTGTTATAATAATTTAAATGAAAGATTTATTAATAATATTGTTCAAAGAATTTATAATATGATTGAATTGTTTTATAAAGATAATAATAAAAATTTAATTATACATATGATATTATATAATTGTTGTCGTTTAATTCCTTTAACCTATAATAATTCATTTAATGAAATGAATGAAATTATTTATAAAAATAATTTATTTAATTGTGTTAATGGTTGGTTTAGAAATATTGATAATAATAATATGGAAATATTAATTACAAGATTAAAAACTTGTGAAGGTTTATTAATTCATGAATTATGTCATTTATGTCAATTAGATTTTGGTGGTTATGATACATTTAATGAATGGAATGAATATAAAAAACAATATAATATTATTAATCATTCTGAATTTACTGAAGGAATTAATAATGCAATGTCATCAATAATACATGCTATATTTTGTTGTATAGAAGATAATAATAAAAATATAAAATTATATTTAGATTGTGAATATTATTATTCAAAAGATTTAGTTGGTAATTTATTACATTATTTTAAATGTAAAAATATTAATGAATTAAAAAATGTTTATTGTCAAAATTCTATGATGTTTGAATATATTATATTAAGATATGTTTATTTGAAATATATTAATGAATTATATCATTTAGATAATAAATTTAATGATATAAAAATTAGTGAAAAAGAATATTTTAATAAATTTATAAAAAAATTAGAAAATATAGAAAATGAAAATATAGAATTTAATGAAAATATGATAATTAAAAAAAATAATAAAAAAACAAATTATTTAAGAATGGAATATTATTTATTATAAATTATAAATTTTATTTTTTATTTATTTTTTTATCAATATAAAAAAAATTATTATTTAATTATATAAGAAAGTTTTAAAAAGTATTTCATTTATCAAACATGTCTGATTCAGATCGCTTATTTTTGGGAGGCAAAGCAAAAAAAGGAACTAAAAAAGGTTCTAAAAAAGGTTCAAAGAAAACTAAAGGAACCAAAAAAGGAACTAAAAAAGGTTCTAAAAAACACTAAATAATATAAAAAAGTGATTTTATTAATTATATTTTTAAAAATATAATAAAAATGGATAAACAATATTTAAGTTGGTTATATAATATTATATGTTCTTTAGAAATAGAAACAAATAATATTATTAAATTACATTTAAAAGGAACAATATTAGAATTAATATGTTATTTAGAAGATAATAATTTTATAATGTATGATGATATTGATTCAAATTATAAAATAAAATATAATATGAAAATATATGATGATGGTATTGATATTATTGATGTAAATAATAATATAATTGGTCAATGTAAATATTTTAAACCATATTCAACAATATCAAATCATATACTAGGAACATTTTTAAAATATGTAAAAAATAATTTATATTTATCTGAAAATGTTAAAGTTGATGAAATTGATGATATTAATAAAATTATAATAAGTGAAGATAAAATTAATTATTGGATAAATAAGGCAAAAGAATATCATAATAATTTTATTAATAAAAAAATATTAAATTATAAAAAAGAAGATATTAAATTATATAATTATCAAAATGAAGTATTAAATTTAATGAATAATACAAATAAAGAAATAAATATATTTTAGATTATGTAAAAAATTTAATAAAAAAATAAAATAACTTGTTATAATAAATATGTTAAATTAACTAAATCAATTATTGAAAATAAAATATTAGAAAATAATGAATTAAGATTTGAAAATTAAATTAAATTATTAAAAATTATAATGATAATAAAAATTTAAATGATATACCATTTTTAAATAAAGAATTAGGTATATTTAAAGATAATAAAATTAATGATTTATATTATATTAAATATAATCTAAAAAATTAGATGAATATTATTATAAAATTTGTTTAATTTTTTATTATAAAACAGATTTATTATTTTAAATTAAATTAATTATTTTATTTAAATAAAATAATATATATTAATTAATATTAGTAATAATTAAATTTATTTCAATTTCATTAAAATTTGTTAATGTTAATGTATTACTTCTATTTAAATATGTATGTAATTGATTTGATAAATATACACAATTTAAATCATTAATAAAATATTTCATTTTACATATTAATACACTTGGATTTATTGCAAATATTCCAATTCTTTTATGACAAATTCCAGCACCACCATCTCCAGTTTTATTAATACATAAAACACCATTTAATTTTACATTAATATCTTTATATTCATATGTATTAATAGAATATTTATTTATAAATTTAACAGGTATATTTAATTGTTTTGCCCCATATAATGGAATATCACCAATTTCTGATTTATCAGTTTGAAAAGTTTTAACTTTTATTATTTCTAATATATCACATAATTTTATTTTTATTTTATTTGTGTAAATATTAATATTTTTTAATAATAAATTATTATCTATTATTTGATTAATATTATTATATAATATTATTGGTTTTATTTTAATAATATCATTATAATTTATTTCATTTTTGAATAAATATATTTCTGCCTCTTCAATATTATTTAATGTTATATGTTCAAAATGATGATTAAATTTATTTATTAATTGATATTGTATTAATGATAAATTTGGTATTGTTAAATTTATTTTCATATTATAACAACCAACTAAAGCATTACATCCAAATTTTCCATTTCTTAAATGACAATAACCAATTACACCTTCACCACTTTTATTTATACATAAAACATTATTTAATTTTAATTTTTCACAATCAATACTAATAACATTTTTAAAACCTTTTGGTATATTTAATTGTGAAGCAACATAAAATGGTATAACTCCATCTTCACATTTATCATATGTATATGTTTTTATTTTTATTGGCTCTAAAATATCTGATAATTTATATTTAACATATTCAATATTTATATTTTCATATATTTTATTATTAATTAAATTATAATTATAACCATATTGATAATTATTATTATAATTTTCTATCATTTTTATTATTTTATTATTATCTAAATCTAAATCAAATTCTTTTTCATAATTCCAATTATTGTTATATTCTAAATTTTTATATTGTTTATTATTTAAATTTGGTTCATGATCATAATATCGTAATTTCTTTTTTATTTTATATCCATCATCTGAATAATCAATAACTTCTATATTATTATTAACAATTTCTTTTTCTTCATTATAATTATTTATTTTTTTAAATATTAATATTGTACATTCAACATTTGCATTTGGAATAAATACTTTAGAATTACAATTATAAATTTTAATAATTTTACAATATTTTAATATTTCTTTTTTAAATTCATTAATTTTTTTAATACTATTATTAAAATTACTTCTTGGTACAATACAACAACCAATTCCTCCAATTTTTAATAATTCTATTAAATACATTATAAATTTTTGTTCTTCATCATAATTTTTCCAATTAAATTTATTATTTTTATTTGTTTCATCTTGACATTTACAACTAAATGGAGGATTTATTACACCTTTATCAAAATAATTTGTTTTATAATTTTCATTAAAACAAGAATTATATTTTAAATTTGTATAATCTAAATCATGTAATATAAAATTACATTTCGCTAAACTATATCTTTCTTCATTATTTTCACATCCATAAAGATTATTATTTATTTTTCCACATTCTATTAAAAAACTTCCTGTTCCTGTACAAAAATCTATAACTTCATCTGTTTCTGTTAAATTTAATTCTTTTACCATTAATTCAACTATATCGTGAGGTGTTAATACAACACCAAGCGAAGCATCATTATTTTTATCCCACAAACAAAATTCACTATAAAATTGGTTTAATATATCTTTTCCATATTGTTTAACATCTAAAGATAAAACATTAAATATATGAAATAAATGTTTATTATGAATTGATTTTTGAATAAATTTAAAGTTATTAGTAAATATTACATCATTAAAATAATTTTGTATCGTATCAATCATTTTATCAGCAATAATATAAGAATTTGATTCTTCATTATAATCTTTAATAAAATCTTTATCTATTTTTAAACATATTAATACTGAAGCAATAAATAATGTTTTTTGTGATTTAGGAAGATTAATTGAATTATCATATAAATATTGATTAAGTTTATGTATTTCTTCTGTATTAAATTTTGGTTTTTTTGTTAATTTTTGATAAATATCTTTTAATGATTTATTCAATTCAATCATTTCATTATTAAATATTTTATATTTAAAAGATTTTAATGTATTACCTAATCCAATTATTAAATATATTTTATATTTATTTTTTATATTTTCTGGTAAATTATCATAATATTCCTTAATTTGTTGTTTTGCTTCTTTTAATTGTTTTACTAATTTTTTATTTTCTATTATAATTAATAATTTATCTTCTATTATATCCCAACCATCCGGTATTTTTGATTTAAATAATTCTTTATTTCCTTCAGTATTATATTCATGTTTAAATATTTCTACATATTTATTTTGCATATATCTATCAGTATTTTTTTCAGACATAATTAATATTTTATTATATTTTAATATAATAAATAAATTATAATAAATTATTCATTTTTTTAAATTTAATTATTTATTTAAATAAATAATATATAAATATAAAATGTTAAAACTTTTATTATATATTATTTTAGTAATTATAATTATTATATTATTACGTTATTTATTTAAAGAACAATTTAAAGTATTAGATTTAAATATTAAACCTTTAAAATATTATATTAATAATCTACCCTTTTTATATCAACAACCAGAATTAATAGATAATGTTAAATTAAATGATAAAATAAATTATAATATAAAAGATGATTTAAAAAATAATTCATTATTTAGAAAAGATTTAGAAAATATTATGATTGATTATGATAAATATAATAATACAAAACCAGAATATTTAATTAGAGAAGTTAAACAAAATGATAATGATTTATTAATGGAATATTCAGATTATAGTAAAATAAGAAATGATAACTTTCTAGATGATTTTATTAACTTTAATAATCATATTAATCATGATTCTAATAATGTTGAATCACATATTGATAAAATTAATAGAATTAGAAATAGTAAAATTAATCATAAATTAGAAGGTAAAATTGCTGAAACATATGATAATTTAGTTGATAATCATTTTAGAAATCAATAAAAAATAAATTATGAAATAATATAAATATTTTTATTAATAACAATATTATATAAAATATATTAATTATAAAATATGTCAAAAGATAAAATATTAAATGATTTTAGAGATTTATTTATCTCATTTCTTCAAAATATGTATATTTTAGCACCAAATACAATTTTGACACATAATAGTTCAATGATTGAAAGTTTTATTAAACAAAAAATTAATATTGTAATGGATATTTATATTAAAAAAGTATTAATTTATAAAAATGAATTTAATAAAAATCCAGAATTATTTATTTCAACTCATGATTTTCAACAAGATTTACAAGAATTTAAAGAAGTTAATTTAGATCAAATTTTTATTTTTAAAAATATTTGGAATAAATTAAATAATGATAATAAAAAAATTATTATTCAATTTATTTCTTATTTTAATCAATTATCAGAAAAATATTTAAATTTAATGTAATATAATATTATTATTTAAACATATCTTTATCTGTTATTAAAAATATATAACACAACATATAAAATAATATTATAAATAATAATATCAAATATTCTATCATTTTTTATATTATAATATTAATATTATAATAAAATTATTCATTTTTTTATATTTTTTGATAATAACAAAAAATTACCTTATAATATAATGTATCTTTAATATAATCTTTATAATATATTTGTTTATATTCATCTACAACATATTTATATTTAGTTTCTAAATATTTTAATGTATTATTATTTATTCTTAATTTTTCACTATCAAATCTTAATAAATCATTATTATTACTATCTAATTTATAATAAACAAAATGATTATCTAATGTATTTTTATTTATTACAATAATAAAAGAATGTAATTTATAATTTACTTTATTAATTTCAATTATAAATGGATAAATAATATTAATATCATAATTATTTTTAATATATTTATTAATTGATTTTAATTTAATATAATTATATGAATACAATTTAATTTTATTATTTAACATATATAAACTTGTTATATCATGAATTGGGCAAGCAATTAATAAATTATTTGGTGTATTTTTTATATGATTAAGATAATTTTTTATTTTATTTTCATAATGATATTTATTATTAATAAAATCAAAATCTAATTTTAATAATTTACTATATTGAACTTCATTATTAATATATATTTTTTCTGGATTATTATAATATTCATTATTTATTCTTTTTAAATTATTATAATCTAAATATGTTATATTATATTTTTTATTTAATAATTGTAATTGATGTAATTCTAATATATCATCAAGAAAATAATTTTTATTACAATAATAAATATATGATTTATCCTCTCTATTATCATATTCAATAATACAATCATTACAAAATTGATCATTTAATAAAAATAATATATCTTGTATAACATAAAAAGAATATAATTTAAAACCAGGTATTCCTAATAAATATTTATTATTTAATTTATTATTTAATAATCGTTTAAATTCAATATAATAATTTTTCATTAAATTTTCATTATCAATATTTTTTATCATTTCAATAAATAAATTATATATTTCTTGCTTATCCCCTCCATTTTGTTTTATACTTTCTGTATTTATAATATCAGAATTAATATTATTATCAATATTAGATATTAATAAATTATCAATTAAATTATTATGAATATTATTATTCATAAATTGATTATAAAATCTTTTATTGTTAATAAAAAAATTTATTGCAGATTTAATAAAACATTGATAAGTTATAAATAAATCATAATCATAATATTGTGTAGTTAATAATGGGTATTTTATTTTTTCATTAATTGTAATTTTATTCATAATTTCAGAATTATCAATATTAATATCATTAAAATAAATAATTTCAGGGGTTTGAAATAATTTAATTAAATCATAATTTTTAATATAATTATTTATTTTATTAAATTCATTTAAAATATTTTCATCAGTAATTTCTTTTTTAAATTTTATTAATTCATTTTTTATTTCTTTATTATTTGTATGATTAAAATAAATTAATAAATATAAATATTTATGTATTAATAATTCATATTTATTAAAATTATCTATAATTGATATATTATATTTTTTTGTTATATTTTTAAATAATTTATAATTATATTTATTTATTCTATAATCTAATAATAAATTTAATATTATAATTAAATCATTTTGATTAAATTTATTTTCTAAATTTAATAAATTATATTTTATATCTTTAGTTAAATTATCATAATCTGATTTATCATAATTTTCATAATAATCATTTATAGATTTTATTGAATTTTTAATTAATTTATATAATTTATAATTCATTTTAATTATATATTATATAATAATAAAATTATGGATTATAAAACAGATTATAAACAATCTTCATTAACACCAAAACCAATTATTTTTAAATTAGTTTGGACTATAATTATTATATTATTTTGTATTGCTTTATTTAATACATTTAATATTAGTATTTTTATTAATTCATTAATTATTTTTATTTTATGTGTTTTATGGGTTAATATATTTTTTGTAAATAAAAATCCTAATAAATCATTTATTATTTTATTATTTTTAATTGTTTCTGTTATTATTATTATTAAACAATTTTATGATATTAACCCATTTTATGCTAAATTACAATTTTTATTTATTTCTTGGTTATTTGTTGCTTTATATTTCAATTATTATATTATTAAGAATAATTAAATTTTTTAATTATTTAAAAAAATTATTTAAAATTATTAAAAGTTTTTTTAAATATATTGAATAATTAGAATAAGAAAATGAAGAATTATTAAATGATTATCCTATTAATTTTTTTATTTAAATTATTTAAATAATTTAAATTTTATTTATTATATTTTTAAATATCATTTATTAATATAAATAAAATGGATGAAACATTTTGGTTATATGATCCATTAATATTAATAAAACAATCTGATAATTATATCCCAAATGAAAATATGAATGAAATTGAATTATTAAATTCAATTACTTTATTATGTTTTATAGTATTAATAATATTAATTGCATTTAAATTTTTTAAATTATCATTTATTCCATTAATGATTATTATTTTACTAGTATTTATATATAAAAGTAAATATCCAGTAGAAAATAATATAGAACATTTTGATAATATGAAAAATATTTATCAACAACAATCTTATAATGATACACAATTAGATAATAATTATCCAGTAAATTTAAAAAATGATAAATTAAAAGATATTTATAAACAAATTCAAGAAGAAAATAATATTATTTATCGAAATAAAAATTATAATAAAATTTATAATGAAAATAAATTAACTGATATAAATAATGAATATGAAGATAATGGAGAAATAGGATATTATGATAGTAATAATAAATTAAGATTTGATAGAACATTTATTGATAGAACAACAAATAAAGAACATAAGGATAATTATCCTAATTCATATAATTTAATGTATGAATGCAAAAAACCAACACAAAATAATCCTTTTATGAATATTGAATTACATGATTATGATGATAATCAAAATGTACAAGCATGTAATGCTGATGATGATGAAATAAATTATGATATGATACATTCATATAATAGTAGATTATTTATGGATTTAGATGATACATATTCTAAATTTAATTCACAAAGACAATTTTATACAACTCCTAATACTAGAATTCCAAATAATCAAATAGAATTTGCTGAATGGTTATATAAAGCACCTGAAACATGTAAAGAAAATAATGAACATTGTTTAAGATATAATGATATTAGATATCATAATTTAAGATATTAAATATTTTATTATTAATTTAAATTAATAATATATAATATTTATATTATAATTAAAAATATAATTAAAAATGGATTATAAATTTAAAATTAATTATAATCCAAAATATATTAATAATGAATTTAATAAAATTATGTTAAATATTAATTATGATTATAATAATATTAATAATAATAAATGTTATAAAAAAATTTATTATTATATTCATAATTCATTAACTTATTTATATAATATGTTTAATTATAATTTATTATTCAAATCAAATACATTAAAAGATAAAATATTAATATATCATATGAATAATATAATTCATAAATTTAATAAATATAATAAACCAATAAATAAATTAATATTAATGGAAGAATTTACAAATGATAAATTATTTGAATTAATAAAAATTATAAATTATAAAATTAATAAATTTTATAATATTTTATTAAATTATTAAATATAATTATTTATAAAATAATATTAAAAATTATTGAGGATAAAAATGATTATGTAATATTTTTAAATCATAATCATTTGTTTCAATATTATATAATGTTAATATTATATCATAAGTTATTAGATTATCAATATCTTTAATGTTATAAATATTAACACTAATAACTTTATATTTTTTATTAAATAATATTTCATTATTAATATAAGTTTTATTATAACTATAAATAGTTGAATTAAAAATTTCATTCATATATTGTTTTTTTGATTTATTAAGACATTTATCTTTATATTTATTTTTAATATCATTAACTGATATAAATTTTTTACTTATAAATTTAATTTTATTTAAATCTTTTTCAGATATAAATAATTCATAAGATGGTGGTAATTCTTCAAAATTATAATTTATACTTATTGGCTCTATTTCAATATCTATATGATTTTCTGATATTTCAGGATTAGAATATTTTCCACAATTAACAGTAATATTATCTGTTAATTGATATGTATATAAAAACATATCTTTATTATATTCTAAAGTCATAAATTCTGATAATGTTGGATTTATAACAGAAAAATAAACACCTGATTTATCAGTTTCATCATCATAAATAGGTTTAGGTATATTATTATTATCAAATTTATCTTTATCTTTATCAATATCAAATAATGTAGAACGATATAAATGTAAACCTTTTTTAATTGGAATAATTTTATTAGTATTTATACAATTTTTATATTGTTTTAAAATATTATTATGTTGCATTATTTTTTCTTATATATTATATTTAAATATAAAATATTATTTAATTAAAAATAAACAGCAGGTAAATCAACCAATGTTTGTTTACTTCTATTAGATGTATATTTTAATAAATCATCTTTATCTTTACTTAAAACAGATGAAGATAATAAACCATCAAATTTAAATGTAAAATTATCTTTTGTTTCTAAATCAGTATTTTTAGCAAAATTCCAAAAGATAGGTAATTGAGGATTTTGATTTAAATTATAAAATCTATCAATTGGTGCTTCTTTATAATTAAATGCTGGATTAGTTAAACGAGATGCTACAGGGTCTAAATAATGATTACATTGTCCTAAATCAATTTGATTTAATTTTGTAACATTAATAGGATTTAAATGACTAGATTTACATTTTGAAGTAATAACATTTCTATTAGATAATATTGAATCAATATCAACTAATTTTTCTGCTGTTGCTACTGGATGACCTGCAATAGTAGAAACACCATTACCCATATAACCAGGTCTAGGACCAAAACCTGTATAACATTGATTTTTATTCCAAATTGCATTAGTATCTAATCTATAAATCATAGGGTCAACTGATGTTTGAATACGTGCTTGAAATGCACATTCATCATAAGGTAATAAACTAGAATGTCCAATATTCATTTTAAATTTCTATATTATTAAGAATTATATATTATTTTTATATAATTAAATTATATTATATTAAATTTTAATAAAATTTATATATAATAATATGGATTATAAAACTGATTTCAAATAATCTCTAATATTTAAATTAGTTTGAACAATAATTATAATATTATTTTGTATTAATATTTTTATTAATTCATTAATTATTTTTATATTATGTATTTTACGGGTTAATATATTTATTATAAAAAAATCCTAAATATTCATTTATTATTTTATTAGAATTAATTATTTTACAATTTTTATTTATTGATTGGTTATTTGTTGCATAGTATTTTAATTATTATATTATTAAAAATAATTAAAAATTGAAAGATTTAATAATTGTAATAAATTATAATAGACTAAATATTTTTATATTATTAAAAATATAATATGGAAAATTCAATATTTACTGATGATTATAATTTTGAAGATGATTTAAGAATATTGAGATTATATATAAATGATAAAGGTTATAATATATTAAGAAATAATTTAAATGATGAATATATTGAAAATTTAAATAATTTAATTAATCAATTTCAATCTTTAGATTATAATATTTATAATATGTGTGATGATAATAATAAAAATTATAATGAATTAATGGATATAAGAAAAATTTTAAGAAATGAAGATTTTAATATTACAAATTATTTAAGTATTGTAAATGAATTTTTAAATTTATTTGAATCAAATGATTATATTATGAATGAAAAATTAAATAATATATATGAAATTATAATTAAATATAAATCAATAATTGAATCGAATGAAAATAATGATACTATTATAAATAATATTAATACCTTTTTTAGAAAATATAATGATTTATTTTTATTTAGCAAATAAATTAAAAAAAATGAATTATTAAATATTTAAAATTATTTAATAAATAAATTTAAAAATATTATTATGAATTGTTTTATTATTAATAAATTAAATAATTATTTTAATGATTATAATATGGATGAATTAGTTTATGAAATCCATAATTATTATAAATATAATAAAATGAATATGAATTCAAATAAAAGGATAAAATATTCTAATCCAGTTAATATTAATTATATCATTAATGATATAAATTATAATTTAAATTGTTTAGATGGTGAATTTAAAGGTGATTATGATATGTTATTTGATATAGATGAATTTGTTTATAAATTAAATCAAATTCAATAAAATTTTTATTTATTTAAATAAATAAATTCCTTTTTAATGCAATATTATATAATTCATTAACTTTTAAATATGCAGTAATTATTAATTTCATTATTTGTTTATTAAATATATGATTATTATATCTTTTTATTATTGTAGATTTATATAAATTTAGAAATTCTATAAAATTATTATTTGTAAAACAGATATGATCATTATCAGCATCATTAACTGGATGAGTTTTTATATAATAATATTTACGTAATGAAATAATATAATTACAACAATAAAATAATCCATTATAATATTTATCAAAATTATTATCAGCATCAATTAAATAATCATTATATATTAAATCTAATTTATCTTCTAATTTTAAATCATTTTTATCAAATAAATTATTTAATTGTTTAAAATAATTATTAATAAATATTGGATTAAAATTATTTTTATATTTTGACATTTTTTATTATAATTTATTTTATTTATTTAATATTCAATTTTTTAAAGAATAATTAATGAATTAGATTGTAATAAAATTTTAGAATTAATAAAGGTGATTTTTCTCTTTAATATAAAAATAAAAATATAAATTTTAAAGAAAATCATTATATTAAAGATGATTATGATATGTTATTTGATATGAATAAATTTATTTATAAATTAAATCAAATTCAATAAAAATTATTATAACATTCATTAACCTTCATATATGTAATAATTATAAATTTCATTAAATTTTTTCTTATAGGTTTATTATATCTTTTTTTTAACATTTTTATTATATCATATTCTAAATTTTTAAAGTTTAATATTTCAGATTCAGTATAACGTTCATGTTTAAAATTAATATATGCCTTTATATAATTTAAACAATAAAATAATCCCTTAAAATATTTATATGTAATATCATCATACTTACTTTTATAATATAAATAATCTTTATAAATGAAATATAATTTATCATCTAAATTTTTATCATCTTTATCAAATAAAAAACTTAATTTATATTTAAAATAATTATTAATAAATTTTGGATTAAAATTATTTAAATATTTTAATGACATTTTTATTATAATTTAATTTAATTATTTTAATATTCAATTTTTTAAAAAATGAATTTTTTATTATTAATATTTTTAAATATATTAATAAAATATTTTTTAATGGAGTTAGAATATAATAACTTATTAATAAATAAATTTGAGAACTTATATTATGATAATAAATTTATCATATTAAGAAATAAAGGAACAATATTAGAGTTAGTTAATTGTATTAAAAATAATTGTTTAATGTATAAAGATGTTCCTTTTGATTATAAAGATAAATATAATTTATCATTTATTGATGATAGGAAAGCCTAGCTTTCCACTAGGCTTAGTCCAAAGGGCAAGCCTTCGGAATTGATTGTATAAATATTGACAATAATATTTTTTATGTAATTATATAACATATTAATATTATAATCATTTTAAATATAATATAATTTATAAAATTATTATATTTTTTTATTATTAAGTATTAATATAAATATTAATCGAATTATATGAAAAATATTATAATTTTCAAGAAGAATTAAATTATTTTAATAATGTTGAAAAAAATATTTCAACCGAAAAATTAAAAGATAATTAATAAATATAAATTTACTGATTATGAACAAATTTTAGAATCTATTAAACATTATATTCATAAACCAAAATATAATGTTATTAAATTAAGAAAAAATCATTATATAGAAGATGATAGAGAATATTTATATGAATATGATTATTATTATGATTGTCAATATTTAATGCTTAAACCAGAACATAATAAAATTTATGATTATTGTAAATCAGGTATAGAACCAATTGAACCAGATTTATATCAAATATATATTCAAGATAAAAATGATGAAAATCATTATTTAGTTAAAGTTTTTAGAAAAAAAAAATATTATTAATAATGAACAATTAAATTATGATAAAATATTAAATGATATTAATAAAAATATTATATATGAAGATATTAAAAATAATTTATCTGAATTTAATAATAATATTATTGAAAATCAAAAATTAAATTATGAAGATATATTAAATGAATTTAAAAATATTAAATATGAAGAAAATAAATTTGATAAAGTTAATTATTATAATACAATTGATATTAATAATATGAATTATTATTAAATAAACTTATTTTTTTATTTATTAATAAATAAAATTTCATTATAATTAAATATTTTATTATAATTATAATTTTCATTATTAATATCTAATTTATTATTTCTATAATAAATAATTAATTTATTACAATTTATTTTTTCTTTTATATCATTATTTTTATTCTCAATAATATTATAACTATAAAAATGACATTTTATTGTTAAATTATCTTTTAAAAAATAATTTATAATCTTTAATGATTCTGTAAAATCTCTTAATGAATATATATAATGGTATGTATATATATTGATTATTAATTTTTTACAATATATATTACAATTATTATTAATTATTAAATTTTCACATATTGTTTTTGATGACCAAAAATATGGAATATTAATGCATAATTTATTTAAATTAATTGATTTATCGAACATTGTATGTAATAATTCTGATAATTTTAATTTTTTTATATTAGGAAATTTTGTTATTATATCACTAATTTTAATATAATAATAACCATCAATATCAAATGATGAATCATCTGCTGTATCATGTAATTTAATTTTTTTAATAGTATCACAATAAAATAAATCTGTTAATTCTGCTTTTAAAATATTATTTGAAAAATTTATTATATTACAATGTATACATTTTATTTTTTTTAATGTTGATATATTTTCTATAAATACATCTATATTTTTATAATAAAATGCAGAACCTGAGCATATAGAAATATTATTATATATTGTTATTTTTTCAATTATATTATTTGAAGAAATTAATATAAATAATTTCATATATCCTTTATTAGTTATTATTTTAATTTTATTATCTTTATATATAATTTTAATATATTCATTTATATAACATTCATTATTATTTAATATTTTTTTATTATTTGAATTTATATCTAAATTAATATCTGAAATCAAATATTTATTATTTTTAGTAAAATCTATAGAATGATCAGTATCAGTTTTAAATTCTGATTCACTTGGTAAATTTATAATTAATTTATTATTATCAAATGATAATATTAATAAATTATTTAATTTTTTATTAATTATTTCTAATAAATATTTATAATTATTTATTAATTGTTGATTATTATTTATTAATTGTTGATAATAATTATTATTATCAATAACAGAATAATCTATATTATTTTCAATATATTCTTTATGTTTAATAAAATTTAATGTTTTCATAATTTAATATAAAAATAAATATTAATAAAAAAATCAATTTTTTAAATAACTAAAAATATTTATAATAAATTAATTATTAAATTATTTTTTGAACAAATAAAATTTTATTATAATCAAATATATTTTTTAATTAATTAAATTATCAGAAATTATAATAAATATTTCATTTAACTTATTTTATTTTTTCTAATAGTATTTTTTTTAATAACTTTTATATCTAATTGTTAAATTATTATAAAATAATTAATTTTCATTGTTTATTTTTATCTATAATATAAAAAATAGAAATTTTTTATATATACAGATTCAAAAATTGTATACATTATTTTTATAATTTATTTAATATAAATAAATTAAAAAAATGATTTATAAAATATATTATTAATTATTAAATAATTAATTAAAAAATATTATAAAAATGAATTATTTTATAATTAAAAAATTAAATAATTATTTTAGTGATAATAATATGAATGTATTTTAATTTAATAATTCAAGACATAAAATATAATTTACTTTGTTTGGATGGTGATTATGATATGTTTTTTGATATGAATGAATTTATTTATAAATTTAATCAAATATTATAATATTTAAATAAAAAATATTATTCTATGTCAGAATATAATTCATTAACTTTATTAAAAGTAGTAATTATAAATTCAATATCTGATTTTTTTAATTGTTTCATATTATAACATTCAATATATCTATTAATAACTTTTTCTTTAAATATTTTATATTCTTTATTTACTCTATGTGGATATCTTTTTTCAAATAAACATTGAAGATAATTTAAACAATATAATAATCCATTAAAATATTTATAAAAATTATTTTCTTCATCTTTTAAATATTCTTTATATATTAAATTAATATTAACATTATTCTTATTATTATCATTAAAAAATAATATAGTTAATGATTTAAAATAATTATTAATAAATTTTGGATTATAATTATTTAAAATATTTGACATTTTTATTATAATTTATTTTATTTATTTTATTTTCAATTTTTAAAAAATGAATTTTAATTATTAATATTTTTAAATATATTAACAAAATATTTTTTAATGGAGTTAGAATATAATAACTTATTAATAAATAAATTTGAGAACTTATATTATGATAATAAATTTATCATATTAAGAAATAAAGGAACAATATTAGAGTTAGTTAATTGTATT
>Ga0247611_10000723_pt1 | contig 64756 bp, 50 predicted proteins | sample 177DNAGHGhighgp2_FD_192422 | JGI IMG/M metagenome (GOLD analysis project Ga0247611, IMG submission 192422) | Sheep rumen microbial communities from Palmerston North, Manawatu-Wanganui, New Zealand - 1770 DNA GHGhigh gp2 | ecosystem: Host-associated > Mammals > Digestive system > Stomach > Rumen...
AAGTGTATAAAATAATTTGGAACGGTGGCTTTTTTGTTATATATTTGCCCACAAAACACCTCTCTCACCACGAACCCCTCAGCCCTAACCTCTTCGGCATTTGACGGGTCGCTGCGCTCAAAATTATAAGAAAAAGATGTTCAAAATTATAAGAGTGATTCATGTTTCATCAAAAAGCCCAAAACGGATCAAAATCTCCGTCCCCATGATTCATGGTCACATAAACGAGGAATAACAGAAGTTTTAAACTACGATGGCTCAAATAGGATTATTGTAAATCCAAAGAGAGCAAATCATAATTATGGAACAGCAAATTATAATGACGGAGGAATTTTATTATGGATAAGAAAACCATGATTTTTATTTTATTCGCTATTTCCTTTTTCATCTGCGTGTTTGCTTTCGGTGGTTGTTCAAACCTTACAAGTATAACTATACCTAATAGTGTTACTACAATTGGTGAATATGCTAACACGTATGGTCAAAATGAATACGAAAAAGAAATAGAATGGAAGAGCAAAGACAAAATAGAACAAATTGTCTTCGCTGACACACTCCAGATAAAAGGAGTGTATGCTGAGTATGGAATTGATGCGTGTGATTACACAAAGAGTATGATAATTAATAATACATGCTTATTCTTTAAATTTTTTCCTGTTGGCTTTGGAGAAAGTATTTTTTCTATTGAAATCTACAAGCAAGTGTATGACCAATGGAGATTAGTTGCAAAAGGAGAAGTGCGTAGACCTGTATGTTCTATTACAGCAGAATTTGATCCGAGCAATAATAACATTGTTTTTTATACATTAATATTTGAATTTGATTCTAATACAAAAAAATTAAAATCCAAGAGAAAAGTGGAGGAGATAGGTAAAATATCCATATCTGATTTGTGAAGTACTTGTTGTGTCACTCAGAACAGAATAGTCGAACAATAAATATAATAAACACCATACTTCATAAAAATTGGTTATATGATAGGGTGTAAAGAATTTGTTCTGTGTGGTGATAAAAGGACTAAAGAATGTTAACGCCATATTTGCCCTGTTTTGGGGTAATTTACAAGCGGCAATCCTTACAGGCATCTTGATAGCGTTACAAGTAGTAAGCACATGACTGCGTTTCCACTTAATTTGGGCTTTTAAATATGTCATAATGTCAATTAACATTTATTGGTACTCTTATCACCACACAGAAAGAATTTGTCAGAAAAAGAATCATAGGGACAGGTTCTTGATTCCACCAACAAAGTACAACAAGATGAGTTACATCGTTATGAGCAATATGAAGGTACGATGCCAAGAAAATGGCATTCTGTATATTTACAACGGCTCGGGCTCGCTCGTGAGCGATGCCGGGCGCAAGATAGCGAGGATTGACTACGACCGGCTGAACAACCCCGTCCGCATCCAGTTCACCAACGGCAACGTGACGAAGTATGTCTACAGTGCGGCGGGTGAGAAGCTACGCGTCACGCACCTGACAGCGGTCCCGAACATCACCGTCGCCATCGGCAGTGTCAGGGAGCTTGCCCCCTCGGAGATACTGAGCGCCGACTCCACGGACTACCTGCTCGGGGGGAGCCTCACGCTGAGGAACGGGCGCATTGACAAGCTCCAGTTCGAGGAGGGCTATTGTCAGGAAGAATCATGGGGACAGGTTCTTGATTCCACCAACAAAGTACAACAAGATGAGTTACATCGTTATGAGCAATATGAAGGTACGATGCCAAGAAAATGGCATTCTGTATATTTACAACGGCTCGGGCTCGCTCGTAAGCGATGCCGGGCGCAAGATAGCGAGGATTGACTACGACCGGCTGAACAACCCCGTCCGCATCCAGTTCACCAACGGCAACGTGACGAAGTACATCTACAGCGCGGCGGGCGAGAAACTGCGCGTCACCCATCAGACGGCGGTCCCAAACATCACTGTCCCCATCGGTAGCGTCAGGGAGCTTGCCCCGTCGGAGATATTGAGCACGGACTCCACGGACTACCTCCTCGGGGGCAGCCTCACGCTGAGGAACGGTCGCATTGACAAGCTCCAGTTCGAGGAGGGCTACTGCCAGGCGGAAAGGTACGCCGGCAACAGCAGTCAGGATGACTTCTATTTATACTACTACGACCGCGACCATCTCAGCAACATCCGCCATGTGGTCAAAGCCGACCGCACCACAAACGGTACGGTCGTCCAGACAATGGACTACTATCCGTTTGGCGCGCAGTTCTGCCATAGCTCCACGGCAAGCGAGGTGCAGTCACGAAAGTACAACGGAAAGGAACTCGACAAGATGCACGGCCTCGACACCTACGACTACGGGGCACGGCAGTACAACCCCATTCTCGGCAGATGGGACAGGATGGACCCGCTCTGTGAGAAGTACTATGATGTGAGTCCGTATGCGTATTGTGGAGGGAATCCTATGAACAGGATTGACCCGGATGGGAGGGAAATATGGATTTACTATAATGACGAAAACGGACAACAACAGTCTTTTCAATACTCTGTAGGTATGGAGTGCCCTGTTAACAATGACAATGCCCAAACATTTGTTAACAATTTAAACACAATGCACACAAATGAGTCAGGTGCAAAAGTAATAGATGCAATTATCGAAAGTAATACTAAATATGGATATCAGCAGGCAAATACCCATTCTGATGGTGGGGGGGGCTATTTACATCCAAAAACGAATATTGTAAGTCTGAACGACGCTGGCAATACACTGTCTTTTGCCGAAGAAACTTTCCATATGTTTCAATCTGTAAATAATCAGGGTGGTACTACAGCCGTTAATGAGGTTGAGGCAAAGTTGTTTAGTGCTAAGATGAATTACGAAATAGAGACATGGTCTATCACAGCACCTTTTCAAAATAAACTGGCAGGATGCCCTGAATCTCCATATCAGGATAGTATGACAAAATTGTTCTATTTTGGATACAATCATGAGGATTATAAAACTGCCGTTAATAATTTCTTTTCGGGCTCTTATAATGGAAGCGATTACAAGAATAAGCCTGGATATATAATTGGAACAATTAAGGAGAATCCCTTAATAAGAGATTTTTTACCCGTAAATGAAAAATAATATGAAATATATAACAATCCTTTTGGCAAGTTGCTTGTTAGTGAGTTGCAGGACATCAATGACAAGTGAGATGTTTTTCAATACCACAAGTACAAAAGACATACCAGATGTGTCTGAAAAAGCAATTTCATATAGAACAAGTTACCTTGATACTGATTGTGAAGAATGTGGCACCATTTCTGAGCCACTCTTTGATTATAATATTAAGTATGACACATTGTCACATTATAAAGTGGTTGTAATTGGATATGTTGTATTTGGGAAAGATAATTATCAAGAGAACCAATATGAGAGAATCGATTCTGTAGGGATAACCCGTCTTGTTATAGACAACAAGTTGCATCATTCACGCGAATTATATGGAAAAAAAGGAGATGAGCATTGGAACGATATTCCCTGGGAAGAATGCTCTCTTCCTAAGAAAATCCTAAAGAAAATCAGGAACGATTTCCTCATACGCACGAAATATTTAAAATATTTGTTTAACAAATCCAAGCTTGTTGACGAGTTGCCAATAAAAGGCATCACCACGCAATACCTTTATCGTTTATATTGAAGAGGAATCACGGGGACAGGGAGGAATCAGGGGGATAGGTACTTGATTCCACAGCTATGACGATAGAAGACAATGAATTTGAATATAACACATATGGCTATCAAGAGCCTCTGCGGGCTGGTCGATAACATACACGGCTGTTTCGGGCTGGTGGATAACCTCAGTATGTCGTACGTAAATACCGCATATGATTCATTAGGACTGATGTTCTGTTTCGTTTGTCTAAAAACTTTTTGTAAAATGGAAAAAATGTATTATATTTGCAGAGGAAAGTTCCGCTATAGCAAGAACATCGAGAAAATACGATTTCTGCTGACTCTGAGGTTGCTGCGCTCAAAATTATAAGAAAAAGATGTTCAAAATTATATGAGTGATTCATGTGTCATCAAAAAGCCCAAAACGGATCAAAATCTCCGTCCCCGTGACACACTTACTCCATTAGGCTTTCCTGCCGGATGGTGGATAGAGGGTGTAGGAAGCGAACTTGGACCACTCAACCAATGGGGCTTTTATTCTTCCGGAGGCAGTAACTATCTGCTGGAGTGTAGGGTGAACGGTGAAAGCATCTTCAAAACCGACGATCTTAGGAAGTTGAATCCAAGAGGAGACGCCAATGTCGATGGTGTCGTAAATATAACTGATGTGACTCAGCTGGTCAATTATTTGGTAGGGCAGACGGCTGCTGGTTTTATCCCAGTGGCCGCCGACGTTAACCATTCTGGTGATCTCGACATTTCAGATTTGATGTTTTTGGTGAACATCATTCTGGGGAAATAGCAAGTTGGCGATGGCATCTTTAAAAAAGAACAGTAGTTGATACAACGCCCATTGATAACCTTGGTTAAAGTCAGAAAAGAAAGTACTTTTACAAAGACAAAAAGAAAAACAATATGAGAGTGAAAATGATTCTGCCTGCCTTGCAGGAAGCCGAGAGCCCGTATTGGCGTCCCATCAAGTATTCGCTGTTCCCACCTTTGGGACTCGCCACATTGGCCGCCTATTTCCGCGACGATGACGAGGTGGAGATTGTAGACCAGCATGTGGAAAAGCTGACGCTCGACGATGAACCTGACCTGGTGTGCATACAAGTGTATGTGACCAATGCTTACCGCGCATATAGAATTGCCGACCATTATCGTCAGAAAGGTGTCTATGTCGCCATGGGCGGATTGCATGTCACATCGTTGACTGACGAGGCGGCCTTGCATGCCGACACTATCCTGTTAGGGCCAGGTGAGGAGGCATTTCCCCGATTTGTTAATGATCTTCGTGAAGGACATCCGCAGAAACGCTATGTGGCCCGTTGGCGTTCCATCGAGAACATCCCTCCCGTGCGCCGCGACCTCATCAAGCGCGAGAAATATTTCGTGCCCAACTCGCTCGTTGTGTCGCGTGGTTGTCCTCATCACTGCGACTTCTGTTATAAGGATGCCTTTTATGGCGAGGGCAAGTCATTCTACACTCAGCGTGTAGACGAGGCTCTTGCGGAGATTGACCGCTTGCCGGGGCGGCACCTCTACTTCCTCGATGACCATCTGCTGGGGAATCCGCGTTTCGCATCAGAGCTGTTCGAGGGGATGCGTGGCATGGGGCGTGTCTTTCAGAGTGCCGCCACCGTTGCTTCCGTGCTGAAGGGCGACCTGATTGAGAAAGCCGCCGAAGCAGGGCTTCGTAGTGTGTTCCTTGGCTTTGAAACATTCTCACCAGAGAATCTGCGTTCGAGTAATAAGCTGCAAAATCTTTCGAAAGACTATGTGGCAGCCGTTGAGCGGTTGCATAGCCTGGGAATTATGATCAACGGCAGCTTTGTGTTCGGACTCGACCACGATGACAAGGACGTGTTCCGTCGGACTGTGGAGTGGGGCATCAAGCATAGCATCACCACAGCAACCTTCCATATTCTCACTCCCTATCCCGGTACTCGTCTATTCCGGCAGATGGAACGTGACGGACGAATAATGTCATATGACTGGAGCAAGTATGACACACGCACGGTGGTCTATAAGACCGTGGGACTCTCGGCAGAAGAACTGAAACAAGGCTACGATTGGGCCTATAAGGAGTTCTATTCGTGGAGCAATATCTTCCGTGCCAGTTTCGGTCATGACAATCTGAAACAGCAACTGGCCCATCTGTTCTACATGGGTGGCTGGAAAAAGTTTGAGCCGTTTTGGAATTTCATGATTCAGTACGGCCAACTGAACCGCATGCTCCCCGTGCTGGAGTCGTTGCTGGCTCACACAAGAGGCAGAAACCCTTCTCGCCCGAAACATGCAAACCTAATCATTGGGAATGTTGCATGATGAGCGAATCACAAAAAAGAAGAAGTAACACATATTTATATTAGGGAATTATATACCTGTTGTCCCCGATTATCCTTTTAAATAGATATACGCATATTTATGAAAAATTCCAATTTCTACGGAAATCAAGGGGACAGGTACTTGATTCCAAGGCTACAACGATAAAAGGCAATGAAATTGAACGAAATACATAGCGTAAACAAAGTGTTCGGCGGCTTGGTCGATAACCTGCATGGCGGCTTCGGGCTGGTGGATAACCTCTCTATGACATACGAGGGCAACATGCTCACGAGCGTGTTTATGAGTAATAAATTGTTGTTTTTTTGGATTTTAGCAGTTTCTATCTTCTGCCCTATGAATACTTATTCTCAAAAGAAGTACACTGAAGATATGGAATGTTTGAACAAAGACAAAATAGGATATTCTTCCAGTGGGGAGGTTTCCCCTTTGCTGGAAAATGATGTGGTGAAAGATGATGGCAATCAAAAGAAACCCCATAGGTTGAAACATGACGTGTCTATCCATGGTGGCCCGACATCCATCATCTCAGAAGTTAATGTGTATGGCGACAAATACAACTGGCGGAAAGGCATTGATAAGGGTCTAAAATACCATTACATGTTCCAGGACAATTTGGGGTTGGGTTTCACGATTGAAAATAATGTAACACACTATCCTAGTTCGACAATAAACATATCCTTTTTCGGTCTCTCTATTGTATATAACAAACCTGTTTCACGCCATTGGAACTTTGGAGGTGGCTTGGACATAGGAAAAGCGCATTATGATCACGATAATGGAGTTGGAATAGAAACACATATAGGTGCGGAGTACCTTTTGTGCAAGAATGTTGGAGTAAGTCTGGATGGTTGCAGTTTTTTCACCTTATTGAATGACAAAAAGAGATCCTCCATACTTACAAACGGCACTCCTGGTATAAGTAAAATTGGTCTGATTATAGGATTGCATTTCCATTTATAGAGTGAATCACGCCGACATACTTGATTCCACAGCTACGGGGACAGTTACTTTTCGTCCCCTTCCACTAGTGTTTTTTCCATTCTGTAGCATTTGAACGTGTCGCCGACGATTTCCTTGGAATAATCTGCGATGTATCCCATTTTCTCATAAAAGAGCGTCTTGTTGTCGCGACTCTCCAAGACCGCTGTTTTGTATCCCAGTTGCATTGCCCAATTCTCGGCTTCCTTTACCACGAGCGTTCCCAAACCCTTGTGTCGATACTCTGGCAGCACAACAATTCTTCCCAACATCACACTTTGGTTATCAATAGGATATAATCTGCATGTGGCTACAGGCAAGAAGTCGTCAACGACCACAATATATTTTGTGTCGGGTGTGTCATGCTCATCAAATTCCAAATCAAGGGGAATCTGATGCTTACGTGCCATTGCCTGTATGCGGACATAGTAGGCTCCTGCCTGTTGCGCAGTCTTGGTTGCTCTGATAATCTCCATTTACAGCTCGTTTGTAGGATATTAGATGCAAAAGTACGCATTTTCCCTGTAGTTCGTTGATTATTCATGAATTAAAATTGTTTATTTTTCCCATTATTTGTTTATCTTTGTACCCATAACTTTGCAAAACTTACATCTATGAGAAAAATTTTATCTTTTGCCATTATGACCCTTTTGCTTGCGTCATGCAAGCCATCAAAGGACGTCAAGACCGAAGCTTTTATTCTTCCTGCCGTCGACGACATTGCCATGTATCAGGTGAATCCCCGTGTTTTCGCCCCCGAGAAGTCGCTGAATGCCGTTGCCGCCCGCATCGACTCTATCCGCGCTTTGGGTGTGAACATGATGTGGGTAGGGCGACAATTGTTGCCATACATAAAAACCCAGGGCGTTGCCCTGGGCTATGTTCTTGTTGGCCTTTCAGGCCGACATAATGATTACAAATTGAAAATATCGGTAATGCAAATCTCCATTTTGACACACCCCCTTCAATATTATCGGGAGTAATGATTTTTCAGAGAATTGGGAGAAGGTATTCCCAGATGATGTCCATGTAGGGCTGATAAAGTGACGAGGAGGTGGTGAGCACCAAAACGGCATCACGGTCGGGGAACACCATGATATATTGCCCGGCGAAGCCATCGGCCCGGAAAGCATTGTGACGGCAAATCCACATCTGATAGCCATAGCCCTGCACCCATTCATTATTATCCTTGTTGAGACCTGCTTTCTCGAGGTCCTCGAAACGGGTTCCAGAGGGAGCGGAAGGCACTTGATAACTCGACATCTCCTTCAACCATTCAGCGGGGACGATTTGTTTGCCGTTCCATTTGCCTTTTTGCAAGAAGAGTTGTCCCATCTTGGCCATATCCTCGGTTTTCAGCGACAGCCCCCATCCACCGCAATTGATGCCCTGAGGACTCTCATCCCAAGTAGGTTTGGCAATATGCAGAGGCTGGAAAAGCCGTGTATCGAGATAGTCGACCAGTTTCTCTCCTGTCACTTTCTGCACAATAGCCGACAGCATGTAAGTTCCTACAGAATTATACAGATAATACTCTCCCGGCTTATGCTTTACAGGCCATGCGAGAAATTCCTTCGCCCAATTGATGGAGTCAACTTTCGAGCGGTTTGGCTCCTCATCATGTCCACAAGTCATGGTAAGCAGGTCGCGCACAGTCATTGCCTTGAGATTGTCGCTTTGCTCCGCAGGAAGCAAATCGGGGAAGAACTTCACGACAGGGTCGGTGAGATTGAGTTTTCCCTCGTTGATGGCAAGTCCGACAGCAGTGGCAGTGAATGTCTTGCTGACCGAGAACATGGGATGAGGCGTTTCGGCCGTCTGTCCGTTGAACCACTTCTCGTACACTACATTTCCGTGTTTCAGAATCATAATGCTGTGCAGCGTGATGGAGTCGGGAGCGACAGGGCGTGTCTGTGTGGCATTGACAAAAGAATCGACTGCTGCCACCACCTCCGGTGTGGCATTTGTCCGAGGCAGGTCGATGATTTCCACTTCTTTTTTGCAGGAGGACAGCAAGAGGGAAATCAGTGCGAATAAGAACAATACTTTTTTCATTTTCGTTTAGAGTTTAATATTTCTTGATTTGGGTTGCGATTATTTGTAAGAGGGTTACTGAGTGAAAAAGAATTCCTGCTCAGTCCCCCTCATTTCTCTTCATTATGACGTAATACAGAATTAGTTACAGTTGGAGACACTGTTTCCACAAAGCCATTGCTTTTCAATCCATCCTTGATATTTGCCGTTGGAGGTTTTCACTTTCACCCATCCATTCCTTTCGTCAATGGGATGCAATATCAATTCCTCCTTGAAAGAGTATACCACGGTGCCTTTCTTGCTTGGAGTACTCCTGAGACGTAGCGTCTGGCCGCCATAATTGGTTGTGGAAACACCGATGCAAGAATAATGGATATAGTAATTGGATGCACCCGTGAGTTTGTACAATCCACCATCAGGCTGATAGAAACTGTTGTCGCAGATGACCCACCATCCGTTTTTGGGAGTTTCCACAATCATCATGCCATCAGAACCGGCGGGGACTGTCTCAACAATTTTACCATTGGGAGCATTGCGGATGTTGGTGGGACTTCCCGAATTGTCGTAAAAAAACACATCGACCTGAGCCATTGTCGTCGATACGAAAATGCTCATGAATGCTACTAAAAAGAAAAGTCTTACTTTCATAATTTATTGGTTTTAGTTGCTAAAATGGTGTTTTATTGTCTTCGGCACAAAGATAAATAAAAAAAAGAGAATTTAGAGGTCGATGTTGATTTTTTTTGATTGATTGTGTGATTGTTTTTTTGCAGATTCGTAGAAAGCACCATTCATTTGCAAAAAGTTGGGAAAAAGTAATGAAATCGAGTTGGAATTGTTTATATTTGCAACATATTCGTGAACACATCCCGCGTGGTGGTTGAAAAGCAAGAATAAGATTACAAAAGTTTGATACTAATTACAAACACTATGAGGAGAATTTTCATCATTCTATTGATGTGCGGCATTGCACAAACGTTTTTGGGCCAGGACTTTCGACTTCAGCCCGAAGGATATTTCGTCAGTCAGGGAGTAGACGTGATGGCATTCAGCGATTTTTATCCTGAGGGCCACCAAGGCGGTGTTTGCGTCATTATGAACGGCGAGCGCGTTTGCACCAATGGCGACATCCGCTTGGAGGCCACTCCCGGTCAATGGCAACCCGTGCCCAAACAACTGCAGAGAACCATCGGCGAAAACAGCATCACCACCAACCTCTGCTACCCCGACTCATCGCGCCATCTGACAGGATTCAACCCGATGGTGTATCCCGACTACCAATTCAACTACCAAGTGCGTGTGGAGAGCAAAGGCAAAAGCATCGTTGTGACGGTAGACTTAGACAAGCCCGTCCCCGATTTCCTTCTCGGCAAAGCCGGTTTCAATCTTGAGTTCTTCCCAGGCCGTCTTTTCGGCAAGCCATGGCTCATGGACGAGCAGTCGGGCATCTATCCACGACAGCCCAACTCCCCCTTGCTCACCACCACGCCCAATATTCTTCACACAGGCGATTTCTTTGCGGGCAAGGGCGACAAGGCCGACCTTCAGCAACTCAATGGCAAAGGGTATAGTCCGCTGATAGCCGACGACATCATCGCCTTGCCATATGCCACCGGGCGGGTGTTTGTCTCACAGCCCGACGACCCCTACAGCAAAATCACCATCGAGTCGAAAACCGGTGAGTTGAAGCTCTACGATGGCCGCATGAACCATAACAACGGCTGGTATGTACTCCGGAGCGAGATAGCCCCCGGTGCCACCAAGAACGCCGTGGTGTGGGTCATCACCCCGAATGTGGTGAGCGACTGGACCTACAAACCTGTAGTGCAGACATCACAGGTGGGATATCATCCACAGCAAGAGAAAAAGGCCATCATCGAGATGGACGCACGCGACAACGGTTTGGGACAGGCCCAACTGCTACGTATTGACGCCGATGGCGAGCACCTCGCAAAGACCATCTCCACCACGAAATGGGGCAAATTCCTTCGCTACAACTATCTGACGGCCGACTTCTCGGATATCCAGACCCCAGGACTTTACAAACTCAGATACGGCGGGTCGGAGTCTTCAGTCTTCCGTATCGACAACACCGTCTACGACCGTGGCGTCTGGCAGCCCGTGATAGAATATTTCCTGCCCGTGCAGATGTGTCACATGAGGGTGAGCGAGAAATACCGCGTATGGCATGACGCCTGCCACATGGACGACGCGCAGATGGCGAAAGCGGGCAACCACATCGACGGCTATGCCCAGAAGCCAGGCATCTCCAAATACAACGCCGGTGAAATCGTACCGGGAGTGAATGTGGGCGGTTGGCATGATGCCGGCGACTTCGACCTGCGTGTGGAGTCACAGGCCGGCGAGGCCTACATCCTGGCACTCGCCTATGAGGCTTTCCATCCCGACATCGACGTGACCACCATCAACCAGTCGGAGCACCGTGTGGAAATCCATGAGGCCGACGGCAGAAACGACATCCTGCAACAGGTGGAGAACGGCGCCCTCACAGTGGTGCGGTCCTACCAGGCCCTGGGCAGGCTCTATCGTGGCATCATTTGCAACAGCCTTCGCCAATATGTGCTGCTGGGCGATGCCGCGGCAATGACCGACGGCAAGATTGGCAACGACGACGACCGCTGGATATTCACCGAGGAAAACCCATTCAGGGAAATCAGCACCGCCGCCCAACTGGCAGGAGCCTCCAGGGTGCTGAGGGGTTTCAACGACCCGCTGAGCAAGGAATGCCTGGATATCGCCACGCAGATTTACCACAATGTGAAACTCGACGACCAGATGAAGATGATGAAACTGCAAGCAGCCATCGAACTCTATCTCACCACAGAGGAATCGGAATATCTTGACTTTGTGTTCGACAATCAGACGATGATTGTTTCCAGCATCGACCGTCAGGGATGGGTTGTTGCCCGACTGGTGCAAAAACTTCAAACGATGAAAGACAAACGGGCGAAGAAATTTGTCGCCGCCGTCCGTGGTGCTCTCACTGGATTCAAGGAGAGGCTTAACAAACAGACGGCGGAGACGCCCTACCGCGTGCCCTATCGTCCAAGCATCTGGGGCGCGGGATGGGACATCCAGCGGTTTGGGTTTGAGTACTACTACCTCACCTCCATCTTCCCTGAGATTTTCCCCAAGGAGACGGTCTTCAATGCGCTCAACTTCATCCTGGGATGCCATCCTGGCAGCAACACATCATCATTTGCCTCGGGAGTGGGTGCCAAGTCAACTACCGTGGCCTACGGGACCAACCGTGTAGACTGGTCATACACACCGGGCGGTGTGGTCTCAGGAACAGCCCTTATCAGGCCCGATTTCCCCGAATTGCTGGAATTCCCATTCCTCTGGCAGCAAATGGAGTATGTGCTGGGCGGTGGCTCGTCGCATTACATGTTCCTGGTGCTGGCCACACAGGAATTGATGAAAAATGGGAACCACTAATTAACAAAAAACATGGCAAGCCATACAGACTATGTAGAATACATCGCCGACCAATGTAGTGGTGCCGGCGAGATTGTGACCAAGAAGATGTTCGGTGATTACGGCATCTACTGCAACGGCAAGATCTTTGGTCTGATTTGCGACGACTGCTTCTATCTGAAGCCCGTAGAAGACATACGTCATCTACTGCGAGCAGTGGATATGCGCCCTCCCTACGACGGAGCAAAAGACTACTATTTCATTGCCGACGTGGATGACCGCGACTATCTTTCCATGCTTGTCAGGGAGACATGCAAGTTATTACCAGAGCCCAAGAAGAAAAAGAAAAAAACTGAGAAATGAAAAGAGTATCCCAATTTGCCCTGACGGCCATATTAACGTTGACCGCATGGCTGTGCGCCACCGGAGCATCTGCCCAGAAACATGTGTATCCCGACTACGACAATGAACTCCCGAAGTTGAAAGTGAATGCACTGGGTAAACGACCCAACATTTTAGATTTCGCCACCACCTATCTCAACTACACCAAGGAAGAGGGCGAACTTTATAGTGCAGTAGACGTTGAATTGCAGAAATACTTGAAAAGAAAGCCACTCTCGAAAGACGTCACCTTCATTGTAGACACCAAAAACGGCTACATGAAATATGAAGTGGATTTCAAGGAAGCCAACGAGCAGACCGTCGTAGAGATGTGCTACTGGAACTGTGCCGACGGGATGCAGAAATTGTTTTGCGTAAACACCTATTTGATTATGGACGGTGAATATGCATCAACTGAATTCACTGGAAGAGAGTTCTTTGTCTATGACAATGCGACAAAAGAAATGAGGATGATTTTATCCGAAGATATCGGAGCCCTGTTCGACGGCGATGGAGTGTCGGTGTTTTTCCTCCCTCGCAAAGGCAAGGACATCAAAGTGTCGGTCGGCGCAAGCGGTGAGCGCTGGGAAGAAAAACTCGTCTGGAATGGTTTTGACTTTCAATAGTTGAGTTGCCACCAATCGAAAAGCGACAGGAGTCTGTCTTTATTTGATGAAATTGGTATATGTGGGGCGTTCCTGTTTGGGATGCCCCTCTTCCGAGACATTCAGTTTCTTTATCATCCAAGCCATATTGCGCCCGAGGGTGCGCATGGTCTGCATGCCCTCCTCGTCGAGTGCCGCCTGTCCTGGTGTATGTCCATATACAATGTTCCAGTATTGTGAACTGACCACAGGCATGTTCATAATGGTGAAGTATTTGTTCAACCGGTCGAATGCCGCTGATGCCCCACCCCTCCGGCAGACGACTACACTTGCGGCAGGCTTGTACTGCAAAAGAGTGCCTAAAGAATAGAATACTCGGTCGAGCAAGGCACAAAGCGAACCATTTGGGCCACCATAATAAACCGGCGAGCCTACGACAAGTCCGTCGATGCCGTCTTTCACCGCTCTCCATATTTTGTAGTACAGGTCGTCGTTGAATGTGCATTTGCCGATACGCCCGCACATTCCACAGGCGATGCACCCCTGGATGGCCTGTTTGCCGATACTGACGATTTGTGTATCGACACCTTCCGCATTCAAGGTCTGGGCCACCTCGTTGAGCGCCATATATGTGTTCCCATTGTTTTTAGGGCTGCCATTGATCAATAATACTTTCATGGGAGGTTTAGGATTTTATAGGACTTATAGGACTTATAGGACTTATAGGACCTATAGGACTTATAGGACTTATAAGACTTATAGGACTTATAAGACTCACAGGACATAGAGGCTCTATAGGCTTCAATTATCAATTTTTAATTTCAGTATGGGATGTTTCGTCCATTTGCCTTTTTTTCCGTGGGTGAGTTCTTTGATTCCTCCAAAGAAAAGGTCTGAATAGCAATAGGTGAGCCATGCAGGGATGAGATTTTTGGGGTTCTCGTCGATTATTCGCCTGATGACCTCTTTCTGCTGCTCTGTCATTTTCATCCGCACAGATTTTTCAAATTCACGGGCTTCAGCCCATGCTTCTTTATTATCCGAGAACACATCCACGTGGAAGTTATCGGGACCTTCTTTGCTCACCTCCAGGATGGCATCATGCAGACGCTTTGACATAGGCGAACCCTCTATCGTCCCAGAATTGAAGTTGACAGTGATATGGCGGCTATCGGGTATGAGTACAAAGGGGCAACGCTCAGGCCATCCCTTATAGTCGTGCAGTCGTATGAAATCATTCTTGCTTACCTTGACGGTAACCGAGAACTTGCCGTCTTGAATGGGTAAGAGTTGGGCATGTGCCGTATCTTCATTGATGATGAGATAGAGCGTCCGCTGTGAGGGATAGGTAGAGCCATCGATGGTCACTTCCTTTTTCTGGGCACACAGGTTCAGCGCAACCATCAAAAAGGAAATGAGCGTCAGAAATATTTTGTTCATAATTGATGTGTTTTTGCGTGCAACATGTAAGTCCTTGCCTATTCCTGCCCTTCTTTTATCAACGTGTTGAAAATAGCCTGGAATTCCCGGGCGGAACGTTTGTCGAGTGCTCCGTCGTCAGTATCCTCCGAGTTGGTCTTTGTCTCGATGCACTTGCCATTCTCATCAAAGTAATAGCGCCATTCATATTCATTGCCTTCTTCCCTGCCACGGGTATAGGAGAAGATGAGGTTCTCGCCTTGCGGGTCGAAAAGATATTCGGAATAGTTGTCGAACAACATAGAAGAGGCATGTTCGGTGATGAAGTAGCAGGCTTTATCAAAATTCATCTTGATTTCAGTCGTCCTCGGCGGCATGTCATCACCTAAGTCGTGAATGGTGATGTGCAGGTCGTTGGGCATCTCCTTCTTGGCGTTCTTCGCTATCTTGTCTTTGGTCTGGGCGTAGATGGAACGGATTTGCTCCACACGCTGTGCCTTGGGTGTGGTGGACTTCCCCTTCGTGTCGGAGTTAAGAGAAGAGTGGCCGTTAGAGGTAACCATATTGAAGATTTTGACGAAATACTCCGCATTCTCTTTCTCGCTTTCATCGGTGGTCCAGGTGTTGCTGGTGTTGTGTTTCGCCTCGATGCACTTTCCATTGGTGTCGTAGTAGTAACGCGTCTCCACCACAAAACCGGCGTCGGTTTCGCCCCTCATATAGCAGAACATCACCTGTTGGTTCTGGGGGTTGAGAAGAATCTCACGGTAACGGAGATGTGCGTGGCAAGTCCAGTTCTCCACAATGAAATAGAGGCGTTTGGTGGTCACACCATCACTGGAAGTCTCGTCGAAGTAGTAATCGAGCGTCATTTCGGTGTAGAGCGGTATGTCTTCGTCCTCCAGATAGTCCAGCTTGATGCGCATGTCCTTGGGCGACTTGCCGCCCTTTCCATTCTGGTCTATCTTCTTCTTGGCTTGTGAGTAGGCTGTGCGAATCTCATTGATACGTGCGTCTTTTCCGTTCTGTGCCATTGCCGTTGCCACAACGAAAAGGGCTACCAGTAAAGTTATCAGTTTGTTCATAATAAAAGAATTAAAAATTTGTGTATGCAAAAATATGAAAAATCCGTTATCCTTCCAAATATATTCAAAAAAAAGGCAAAGATTTCAAAAGGTCCATCCAACAAATCGCAAAACGCAAGGGCATGCCCCTGCTATCTTTCAACCATGGTATATGTATGAATATCAAAAGAATCTGTCGGACAAACCCATGACTTCATTCTCCTCCCGCAAAAATTACGACAGAAGGCATCGATGTTCAATATAAAATGATTATATTTGCAACCATATTGCGACAAGCAGCCGAAAAGTGCAGGATGAAATGCCCGGCACTCGGAAGAATAGAGAAACAGAAATAACTATATATGAAAAAAGCACTATTCCTCGTGGCGATGACACTTGTGATGACATCAAGTTTCGCCCAAAAGCCCAAGAAGAAAGCCCCTCAGCCACTGAAGCCCATGAACGAGTATGTCGGTGAATTGATGAGCAAAATGACCTTGCAAGAGAAGATCGGCCAACTGAACTTGCTGCCCGGTGGCGACATCACGACCGGTGTGTCGGAAAACAGCCCGATAGGTGAGATGATTAGCCAGGGACGCCTCGGCGCTATCCTCAACATGAAGGGTGTGGACAACATCAAGGAAGTGCAGAAGATGGCGGTGGAAAAGTCGCGTCTGGGTATTCCGCTCATTATAGGCATGGATGTGATTCACGGTTACGAGACCATTTTCCCGATTCCATTGGCCCTGGCTTGCTCATGGGACATTCCGGCCATCGAGCAGAGCGCCCGTATCGCCGCCAAGGAGGCGACGGCCGATGGCATCAACTGGGTGTACAGTCCGATGGTGGATATCAGTGTAGACCCCCGCTGGGGCCGTGTGGCCGAAGGTGCCGGCGAGGACCCCTATCTCGGTTCACGCATAGCCGAGGCGATGGTGCGAGGCTACCAGGGCGGTCCTGGCATCACCAATTTTTCAAAGCAAAATGTGATGGCCTGCCTGAAGCATTACGCGCTGTATGGGGCTTCGGAGGCTGGCCGCGATTACAACACCGTGGACATGAGCCGTATCCGCATGTACAACCAGTACTTCCCGCCCTACAAAGCCGCGGTGGAAGCCGGTGTAGGCAGCGTGATGACCTCGTTCAATCTTGTGGATTACGTGCCAGCCACTGCCAACAAATGGCTCATCGACGATGTGCTGCGCAAGCAATGGAAATTTGACGGTTTCATCGTGACCGACTATGGCTCAATCGGCGAAATGGTGAGTCACGGACTTGGCGACATTCAGCAGTCGTCGCTCATGGCGCTGAAAGCCGGCACCGACATGGATATGTGCTCGGAGGCTTTCACTGGCACCCTCGAGCAATCGCTTCGTGAAGGAAAAATCACAATGGAGGAGATAGACAGGGCCTGCCGGCGTGTGCTCGAAGCGAAATACAGACTCGGACTCTTTGCCGACCCCTATCGCCACTGCGACAAGACCCGGCGCTCCACAGACATCTACACTGCGGAACACCGGCAGATAGCCCGCGAACTGGCAGCCGAGACCTTTGTGCTATTGAAAAACGACGGTGTCCTTCCACTGAAAAAGCAAGGCACGATTGCGCTCATTGGCCCCCTTGCCGACAGCAAGAACAACATCCCCGGCACATGGGCTGTCTCAGCCACCTACAAATATCCCACACTGCGTGAGCGTATGCAGAAAGCCCTCGACGGCAAGGCCACCCTACTCTATGCCCAGGGAAGCAACATCTGCCGCGACTCTGTGCTGCAGAGCGACGGTGCCTTCGGCCGCGACATTCCACGTGGCAATGATGAGCAGATGCGCCAGGAGGCCATCGAGAAAGCCCGCCGTGCCGACGTCATCGTCTGCGCGATGGGCGAACTGCAGGAGATGAGTGGCGAGAGTTCCAGCCGCAGCAGTCTCGAACTTTTCGACGTGCAGCACGAACTGCTTGAAGAACTTCTGAAACTGGGCAAGCCACTTGTGCTGCTCAATTTCTCGGGCCGCCCCACCATCTTGACATGGGAAAAGCAGCATGTCCCCGCTATTCTCAACGTATGGTTTGCCGGTTCGGAGACGGGCGATGCCATCTGCGACGTACTGTTCGGCGACAAGTCGCCATCGGGCAAACTCACCATGTCGATGCCCCAGAATGTAGGTCAGATACCTATCTATTACAATCACCAGAACACGGGTCGGCCCGTGGAAGAGGACGCCACGAAATACCACAAGTACCAGAGCAATTATCTCGATGTGCGCAACGAACCGCTTTATCCTTTCGGCTACGGCCTGTCGTACACTACCTTCGAATATAGCGACATCGCGCTCAGCAGTTCGCAGATGAGCGCCACAGGCAGCGTCACGGCTTCCGTCACCGTCAGAAACACGGGGCACTATGATGCCGACGAAATCGTGCAACTCTACATCCACGACCTCGCAGCGTCTATCAGCCGGCCCGTCAAAGAACTGAAAGGTTTCCAGCGCATCCACCTGAAGGCCGGCGAGTCACAAGCCGTCACCTTCACGATTTCCCCCGACCTCCTGAAGTTCTACGATTACAATCTCAAGGAGGTGCTCGAGCCAGGTGACTTCGATATCATGATTGGCCCCAGCAGCAAGGATTTGAAGAGAGCGAGGATTGTTGTGGCAGATTGAGGATTGAGAATAATGTGCATTTACCGACCGTATGAGAAAAGAATATAAAGAGACCCTCAGCGTGCGAGTCATCAGTTGTGCCTTCGTGGTGCTCGCGCTCTGGGTGTTCAAGCCCTTTGGACTTGAGACGTGGCATTGGCAGGCCTACATTCATCTGCTGATGATATTCCTGTTGGGCATCATCATTTGCAACCTGACGGATGTCATTCTGAAATACATATTCAGGATGCCCATCTCTACAGAGCAGGACGTGGATTACATCATCCGCCGAAATCTACGGTTCCAACTGATCAACACTCCACTCATCGCACTGATGATTTGTCTCTACCGTCACTTTTTGCTGAGCGACCACGTGGAAGGCAACCACCTCTCGTGGAGCAACTTTCTGGAGACATTGGCCATCATTGCCTTTTGTTCGTTTGCCATAGGATTATACTGGCGCTTCAAGTACCGCAGCCGATACCTGGCAGCTGAACTTGAGGAGACACAGCAACTGAACGAGCAACTGAAAAAAATCAGCAGTGCGGCTGCGCCTCCACCCACGGAAAAGAAAGGCAGCACACCCGAAAAAGACAGTCATAAACCCGAGCAAGGGGAAATCAGCGAGGTGTCGGCCATCACGCTCACAGGCACCACAGCCGACACCATCACGCTTGAGATTGCCGACCTGTTGTATATTGAGGCGGTAGGCAACTATGTGAAAATCTATCATCTGAGGGATGGGAAGGTATGCAACGACATGCTCCGTGCCACATCAAAGCAAATGGAGGAGGAATTGCGCGCCTACCCAACGATAGTAAGATGCCATCGTGCCTTTTTAGTCAATTTGCGGCAAGTGGAGAAGGCCATCTCGAATGCCGGCAGCATGCAACTGCTCATCCGGCATCACCATGACAGCATCCCCGTGTCACGCAGCAACATGGCACAAATCAAGAAAGCCATCCATCAACTTCTCTAAATGCCCATCTCCCACCACTCACCCCTCACCTCTCACCACTCACCACTCACCTCTCACCTCTCACCACTCACCTCTATCTCAATTTCACAATAGCGTATGAGGTGGCAGGCATACGGACGGTCATTTCCCCCGTCTTTTTGTTGTGCCGTATATCAAACTTGTCGCCGGCAAGTAGTTTGGTCTTTCCAAACTTCACATTGACAGGGAAAGTGGCCTCAGAAGCCTCAGCCCTCGGATTGAGCATCACAAGCACCACATCCTTTCCCGCGGCACGTGCATAGACGAAAGGATAGAGGGATGGCGAAGGATGCTGAACGTCGGCCGAAGGATAGAGGGGCACAAACTCGGCATAATTGGCGAGGGCTGGTTCACTATGGTGCAGGGCAATGAGTTTTCGTGTCTTGTTGAGCAGGGAGTTGGGATTTTTCTCCTGTGCATCCACATTGGGGGCATCGGGCGACGGGTCGACGGGCAGATAGAGTTTGGCGGCATCGGCTGTGGAGAAACCGAGGTTTTTCCCGCCCGACCACTGCATGGGTGTGCGCGCGCCGTTGCGTGGCTGGTATGCTCCTTCCACCTGCGGCCAGTCCTTGGGGAGTTGCTTCATGCCTATCTCGTTGCCGTAATAGAGGAAGGGCACCCCAGGCATGGTGAATCCGAAGGCATAGATGATTTCCAGTTCCTTGTCGGTTCGTTTGTTGCCAAGCCGTGCATTATCGTGATTACCCAGAGGCAGACTGATATAGCCCTTGCCCACGGTCTTCGTATACTGGTCCATATAACTCTTGAGGAAAGCGGTGATATCCCCTTTTCCCTCAGCATCGAAATAACTGTGTCCCTCGCTCACGCCATTGAGAATTCGCCAACTCTCTTTCTGGAAAAGGTCGTTGTAGCCATTGAACCAATGGAAGAAGTCCACGTGGAAACAGTCGTCGAGCGCATCGGCGGGATACGACCATTCGGCCACCATGAAGCCTTGGGGATATTCCTTCTCCAGCAGTTGGCGAATCTCACGCCAGAAGAGTTTCGTCTCGTTCTCGTTGGTATTGAAGAATTGTTCGTTGCCTCTCACCCGACGAGTCTTCACGAGCGCACCGGCCATGTCGGCACGGAACCCATCGGCACCCATATCCATCCAGAATCGCAGTACGTCCTTCAGGTCCTCGCGCATTGCCAGCACATCGGGGTGGTTGGTGGGCAACTGCCAGGGCTGTTCAGGGTCGGGATTGGAGAATCCGAAGTTGAGCGCGGGCTGGCACCAGTAGAAATTGCGCATGAACTGTCCGTTGCGCTGTCCATAGCCCTTGATGAATGAACCGGCAAACTCGCGTGGCGGATCCACCCAGTTGGTCTCAGTCCAGATATAATAGTTGGAGTATTTGTTTTTTTCTTGCTTCTGCGACTCCACAAACCATGGGTTGTCGATTGACGTATAACTGATGACATAGTCGAAGATGACATGCATGCCCCGCTTGTGAGCCTCCTCAAACAGTCTGCGGGCATCGTCGTTGGTACCATAGCGTGGCGCTATCTTGTAGTAGTCGCGAATGTCGTAGCCGGCGTCATTGAAAGGAGAATCGAAAAAAGGATTAAACCAGATGGCATCCACGCCGAGGCTCTTCACATAATCGAGTTTGCTGATAATGCCCTGAAGGTCGCCGATACCATCGCCGTCGCTGTCGCAGAACGTCTGGGGATAAATCTGGTAAAAAACAGCGTTCTTTGCCCATTCGGGAACTTTCGGAATCTCGTAATTTCCGGTGATGGTCTGTGCCGTCATGCTCTGCGCAAGGGCAAAAAGCAGAGTGAGGCCCAACATCCATTTTGCAGTTGTCTTTCTCATTATTGTTATTTTGATTTCGAATGAATAAATTCTTTCACTTATGACAGGAGGGAAGCAGCACGAATTCTGCACTACAAATCCGCTCCAGATTTGAACAGATGGTTTTGTCGCTACGAAAACCCTGCCGCAAGACGAGCAACCCCCTCCCCTACCGTGTAAATCCACCAGTAGGATTCTGGATGAATGTGTAAAAAGATTCGGGCAAAATGATATTCTGCACATGCACGGCTTCGGCGAAAAGCGGGGCGATTTCCATGACCTGGAAACCGGCAATTCCACAACCTATTTGGGTGACATAGAATTTCAGTTCTGGATGCACTTGAGCGAACCGTATGAATTCATCAACGTAAGGCTTGATGGTTTCCACTCCTCCCTGCATAGTGGGAATGGCATAACTCTGACCTTGCAATCCCACGCCCTGGCCCCAGACTGCGCCAAAGCGATTGTAGGCGAGCCTGGCTGCCCCACCTGCATGAAACCCCGCAAGATTGCTGCCAAATACGAAAATCTCATTCTCTCTTAAATACGTGATTCTTTCTGGGGTGAATTCTCTTTTACACATAAGTAGATAGTTTTAAGGTGATGTGGAAAGTGCGTCTGCAAACTTACATAAAAAAATTGACATGACCATCGTTTTTTGCGACATTTTCCATAAATAAACGAAGACAAAATTGCATTTCCTGAAATAATTGATTATCTTTGCCAATGACAATCTGGTATGACAAAATTCGGAATATATAAGGTAATTATTTGAAGATATGAAAGAAATAGAACTTGAAAACGAATCGAGAGTGGAATGCAAGAAGGTGCAGAAACTCAGTAATATAATTTGGACTGTTATATACTTTGCTTTGAGTTCGGTTCCTGTTGTTTATAGTATTTATAATTTATACAGCAGTTTTGTTAAGGGTGAAGAGATGAATTGGTTTTTGTTGTTTCCAATAACAATAGGTATCTTTTTTATGTTCTTTTTTATCAACATTCTGCTCAACAACCCTGTGTATATCTTTACCAGGGAGGAAATAAAGAAGCGACATCCTTTATTTCCTTTCTTTGGAGAAGATACTGTTTGCCAATACAAGAATATCGACCGTTACTTGCAGGTCTATGCCGACTACATGACATATTTTGTCACCTCAGACGCTGGTGGTGCAACCCTCAACAATGCCGCTGAATATTGGTTTATGAGTGGCGACAAAGTGATGTTTGTGCTACCAGCGAATTATAAGAATGTTAGAGAGGCGAGAAAAATCCTTCCGATTCAATTCGCTGGTGAGGTTCAACTATCGCGCAAGCAGTATGAAAACCATGACATACGGGGTGCACAACTCATACAGCGTGAGATGCCGGCCGGGAATAATGTCATGTCAGGGAAGACCATTTTTTTGGTTGCCAAGAATGGCGAGAAGCCCGGGTGTTTCTTCTATTTTTTATTAATCCTTTTTGTCCCATCAGTACTTATGTTGCCTGTATTGATTTTCTCGGATCTAGAGGGCAGTATGGCAGGTGTTGTGTTCCTTCTGGCCTCTTTAGCTTTTTTCGCCTATATCTTCTTCCTTGGCAGAAAGAAAGGATGGGTCACCATCGACGAAAAGAACGGAATCCTAAAATTGGAATCTGGATGCAAGCCTTTGGTAAAGGATAAATACCTGCCGATAGCGCAGTTGCAGATGGTGAGAGTGGATCGTAGAAAGAACAAGACAACATTCTACGATGACAGGGGGGTGTGGTGTGAGTTCCTCAATTCCGCCACCAAGAATTTCCCTGATTTGTATCAGGCACTCATTTTGCTGCATTCCAAAGGAAAAATTAAATTGGAGATTGTGGAGGGATAGTATTCGGTGATAATCGCACCATAGCATATCTAATTATAGTTTGTTCTATCAATGACATTTGGCTTCTTTCTAATAAATCAAGTAGTATTTTGATTACGAACATAGAGGGCGCGCTTGTGTGACAACTTTGTAGCGTAAACAAGAAAATGCTGACACTATTTTTCACTATTACTAATTATAAAAACCTAAACAACATGGAGAAAATACTGAAACACATTGCCATTGCATTATTCCTGCTGGTGCCGCAGTTGGGCATGGCACAATCAAAATGGGATGCAGCAACCTGCGTTGATATCTGCAACTTACTTTTGAACAACCGCAAAGAGGTGAAAGATACACTTGTGGGGAAATTCCACTATGAATTTGTGACAGACATCACCACTGAGGGCACCCACGTCTACCTTTATGTGCTCAACATGACGTGCAACAAAAACGGTGATATCATCAAACTCGAAAAACAGGGAGTGAGCAACTACCTGATGGCGGGATGGGACATGCACAATTTCCCCACCATCGCCACAGCATTTTTCTCTACTACCAATGCCGCCAAATTCCGCCAGCAGGCTCTTGAGGCAGGATTTAAGAAATCACGTGTCGAAATGGGAAATACTTATTACAAGTCTACCAAAATACCTGGTGTGGGGATGATGGAGACTACAAAAAGACTGGGAGGCCACACCCTCTACTCCTTCTCATTCTATCTCAATTTGTTTTAAAAGGGGAATTCCAGTGCACCAAATATCGCAGCCAGGAATGAAGGGGAGACGCCCCGATGAGACGTCTCTACTTTTCTGGCGACGGAGGGGAATCTTCGGCTCACCTTTTATGGCGAATGAGGGTTGGGTGCTTGACTTTGGCGCAAAATATATCTACAAAAAGAAGACTGCCGTATGAATTGGATTTATATTTTTACCGCCATGACGATAGGGGTGATAGCGCTATTCGGCTATCAACTCAACAAAAACAAGCGATATCTTCATCGCTTCAAAAAGGCGTACGACAAGGACCTTGTGATACTCGACACCGAGACATCTGGATTAAATGTCTTTCACGACGATATCGTTCAGATAGCGGCAGTCAGGGTAAAATCCGGAAAAGTAATTGGAGAGCCTTTCAACATCTTTATCCAGTCGTTTAAACAACTGCCACCGATGTTGGGGAATGTACCCAACCCGCTCATCGACTATTATTACAGCCCCGACTGCAAGAAGGTGTCGCGTGAGGAGGGGCTAAAGTTGTTGATGCACTTTGTGGGCGACTCGCCCATTTTGGGGCATAATGTGAATTTTGATTACTATATGCTCATCAACAACATGAAACGAATCAGCACTAGAGCCACAAAAGTGAGATGGTCGCCCATTCGTTTTGACACCATCCGGCTTGCCAGGATTCTCTTTCCCTCACTCAGGTCTTACAGTCTTGCTTTTTTGAGGGAGGAATTGCACCTTACGACGGACACCGACCCCGGCAAACCTGCTCATTTTGCGGATGTCGACGTTCAGTTGACGAAGTCGCTGGCCAGTCTCTGCGCCTCGAAAATTTAATCATATAAGATTGAGAATTGAAGATGACAGACTATAAATCCCCACATCCTCGCCAAGAAGATGTGGGGATTGCTTAGATACGCGGACTGGACGTCAGTCCATACCACAATCCGTTTGGAATGATGTCACTCAGCGTAACTGCAGTCCTTGCTTATCCAATATGCTTTGCCTTTGTAGGAAACCTTATACCAGTTGCCCTGTTCGCCCAAATATTTGAATGTGTCTCCAAAATCCACACGTAGTCCGCTGTCCTTTCCTCCAGGTCCCAGGCGCAGGCGTACCGGTCCTTCCACCGACACAGACACAAAGTCGGGTCTTTGGTTGGTGCTTTTCTTGGCAAACTGTCCTGACACCCATACGGTTTCCTGTCCCCATCTCACCTCATACCATCCGTTGCGCTGGCTGAAGACTTTCAGGTGCTGGCCTTTGTTGAAGCGTGCTCCTGTGTCCTGGTATTCCAGACCTGGTCCCATGCGTCCACGGACGCCATTGCCGGTAATTTCGATGTAGTATCCCGCACTTTGTTCCACGGCCTCCACACCGGGCACGACATTGGCGCCAAACGACAGAAGTGGAGTGCCAGCCATCAGTACTACAGCAAGAATGGCTTTGATTGCAAAATTGTTGTTTCTCATTTTTCCTGGTTTTTTAGTTATCGTCTGCTAAGATAGTTATTTTTGTTGACAAATTGGTTGATTGGTGAGATTTTTAGTTTTTTTTATGTATTACGAAAGAAATATAGAGACGTCTCATCGGGGGATTGGGCATTCATAATACGGGGGGTGTGTCAAAATGGAATGACTTGAGAACAAAACTTACAGATTGTAAGGAAGAAGAACGGCCTGAAAGGCCAGCAACTGTCAGCCTAGGGCAATCGCCCTAGGTATAAGGCAGAGTATTAATGTCGCCCTGAAAGGGCAAAAGCATTGACTTTTAACGCTTTTGCCCTTTCAGGGCGACAATTGTTGCCATACATAAAAACCCAGGGCGTTGCCCTGGGCTATGTTCTTGTTGGCCTTTCAGGCCGACATAATGATTACAAATTGAAAATATCGGTAATGCAAATCTCCTTTTTGACACACCCCCATGTTATTATCAATGAAATCTGGGACGAATGAGATTCTTATCTCACTTAATCACGATTTTCCTGCCATTATAGATATAGACGCCCTTGGATGTAGGTTTGCCGTTGAGCATTCTACCATCAATTGTATACCACGTTGGCTGGAGTGAATTAGAGATTCCCGTATCAACAATCCCCGTAGCCGCATCGCCGCCGAAATTCAGCACAAAGGCATTGATGCTGCCCTCTTGTTTCGGTTCGCCACACACAAGGCCGTTGTTCAGTTGGAAATAGGCACGGAAGGCCTTCACCTTGAATGAGGTGATGCCATCACCCCACGGATAGTGGAGGTTGTTATTGCTACCCATGTAGAGGTTGGTCTTGTTGGTGGTGAAGATTTCCACAGGACTATAGGTGCCCACAAAGGTGACGTTACCGATGCCCTCACCATTGTCCATGCTGGTCACACTGCCGGCCTCATCTCCCACGATGGTCACGCCCTCAAACACAGGGTTCTCGATGACTTCATTCGTATCCGCCCACTTGATGATGTATGGCTTGCCCGCCACGATACTGTTGGCAGTCTTGAAGTTCAGGTAGAGCGTGCCGTTCTCGAAACCTGTCTGGTGTTCATAATTGCCAGCCTCGGTGTCCAACTCCATCAGTGTAGCCTCCGCCAAATCACCTGTCAATTCTATGTTGAAAGGCAGGCAGATGGTGTTCCACGTACCATCTTTATAGAGCTTGCGGCCATTGAGGGTAACGTTGACCACTTTGTTATCATTCTCATCTATAACATCCTGGTTGTCGAGGTCGTCGAATAAGACAACCTCTCTTTCACCAAGTGTGGTGAAATGCTCGACTGTGCTCCAGTCGGAAGTCTTGCCATTGGCCAGAACCGCCTGCACCTGCACCACATAGTTGGTGCTCGGGGTTAGTCCGCTGAGCTTGGTGGCAAGAGCGGCATTTTCTACAACCATCTGTGTCCATTCGCCACATGAGGGAGTCACCTCGACATCCACCTTGTCATAGTCGCCACTAAAGGCGACATTAAACACGTAATGCTTGCCTGCCTCGAAGACGTAGTCGTCCTGCCGTCCACCAATATTGCCTTGAAAAGAGGCAATATACATTGTTTCTACGGTTGGTGATGGGTTGGTAATACACCAATCGTAGGTGCCGGCTGGAATCTCTATGGTGACGCTGTTATTGAAAACAATATTCTTAGTATTCAAGGCACCATCGGCATTTTCGGGAATCTTGCACTCAAATTCCGCATACACGTCTGCCGAAACGTCGCCATCCATGCTCAGGGGTCCGTAAGACGGTATGACATTTCCGAAGGTATTGGCATCGGCATCAAGCAGCATCTGGTAGCCCGAGCCATCTCCCCACACATCGCCAGCCGTGAGCGTCACCCAGGCTACATTTTCGCTGAGGCCAAAGGCAGGGGCATAACGCACATTGAAGCTGTCGCCATGACCCTCCCAACTCACCTTGGCAGCAGTCGTTCCCGGCGTCACGCTGACATTGGCCACCTCGGGGATTTCCTCCTCGGTTTGCATGACTGCGATGGAGGAAGAATACTCTCCGTCGGCACCGATGCCCACCACTTGATAAGCATAGTAGGTTTCAGAGTCAAGCCCGGTGATGTCGGCCGTTGTCCCTGTGACCTCGACCTCCTGCCACTCTTCAGAGGACGAACCGATATTATACAAGCCGAAGTCATCGACATTGAGACGGAACTGTCCGGGGCAATTGAAGTGGCGGATAGCGATGTAACCCTGTTTTCCCGCATACTGGCTCAGATTGACTGAGTATTCCACGTATTCATGGGTGACGATGGTCTCTGGCAACACTTCGTCGGTAAAGCCTGCCACATCATTGCTTGTGGTGGAGACATAGATAGCGAAGTGCTCCCGATAATCGTTGATGTCCTGTCCTTTCAGCCACACCTTCAGCACACCATCGAGTGGCAACTGTGGCGACACGAGCCAGTTGTCGGGGTCAAGCTCACCATCCTGATTATCATAACTTGCAGATGTCATAAAAACAGACCCACTGTGAGCAAAATCTCCCAAGTCTTCCTTAAGAATCCAGCAGTGGTTGTCACCATCAGCATCGATGGTTGTCCAGCCCTCAGGCAATCCGTTCTCAAAACCGGCGAAATAAACGGTGTTGATGTTTGTCGGCCTGTAGCGCACCTTGTAACGCTCGAATGCCCCCGTCCAACTGATGGTGGCAGAGTTGTAGGTAGTGGTGGCAGCGAGATTCTTCGGTGCATTCATGCTGGCAACAGTATATTCTAACGTCATGCTGCCGATGAATTGAGCATTGGGAATTGGGAGCTGGGCGTTGGGAACAGCCGTGATGGTGACGGTGTAGGTGCCCACCTCTTTGCCGTCGCCGCTCCATGCGAGGGTATAGTTACCTTCCTGAGGGATGAGGATGCCGTCCTCGGTCATGATGGTCGGCACAGGCTTGTTTTCCTCGCCTGTCTCGTCGAAGGAGGTCTGTATGTTGACGACAACTTTGCCGTAATAGGTTTTATCGAATAATGACAATGTATAGTAAAGTCCATTGGCTGCGACTTCCTGTTCGGTCTTATAGATTCTTTTGCCCTGTGCAGTACCGAAAGTATCGGTGTAGTAGCAATTGGTGATGGTGGGAGTATTGCTGCTGTAACGGGCAAAGGTCTTGTCGCCTGTCATGGTGACCTCTGTCGGGGCGAAGATGCTGTTCTCAATTGTCAGTCCACAACTTGAAGCGCTATCTATCCATCCTACGAAGCCACCGTTGTTATCGGTTGATTGGCCCAGCAGACTGCCGTCGAAGAGACATCCGCTGATGGTGGTTTTTTCTGCATATATGTGGGCAATGAAGCCGCCATTGGTACCATCGCCGCTGACCGTACTGCTGATGGTGACACTACTACGACAGTTGTTGATGGAGGTCGTGCCCGCTGTTTGGCCTATGAAGCCTGCAGCGAATTGATTCGAGGTATTGATGGTACCATCTACGGTGAGGTCATGGATGGTAGCGTCTTTGACAAAGCGGAAGGGGGCTGCATACTCTTCGGTCGTGTTATAGTCGAGGGTGAGCGTGTGACCATCGCCGTCGAAGTTGCCACTGAAGGCATGCTGCCCATCGGTGCCCACCATTGTGGTGACGGTGATATCATTGTCCAGGCGGAAATACTTGCCGCTGTAGTCGATGCCTTCAGCCACGCGGTGTGCCAGCAGATACCACTGGACGGTGTAACTGATAACGTATGGGTCATCTTTGGTGCCTTCACCCTCCCACGGAATGGCATCGAGATTAGCATAGACAAGAACATCGGCATTGGGCATTGTCAGTGTGTATGGGTTAGCGTTACCCACCAGAGTTCCGGCACTGGCCTGGAAACCGCTGGCAGCACCATCCGTCCATTCGTAATTGAGGTTGAGGCTCACTTCATCGTCAACACCCGCATAGAGTTTGTCAATATAACTGATGCCGACTCCGTAAGATACGATGCCGCTGATGTCGTATTCAGTGGGGTTGCCAGCGTTCTCTATGGTGACAAACTCCCCGGCGGTGATGCTGTGGGCCCGTTTGCCCTGCACGGTGCCAAGAGACTGGGTGTAGTAGCAGTTGGTGATTTCGGCCACTCCTCCAGTTGAGTTGTTGGCAATGGTGTAGGAGCCTGTGCTGCCTACAGTGACGCTGGTTGGACTGAAAAGGCAGTCGACAAACACGGCTTTTCTCGATTGATCTGATTCATACGTCTTATAACCTAACAGACCGCCGCAATGAGTTGAATTTGTACCGTTCAAACTGCCAGTGAAGGTACAGCCGGTGAGGCGCGCCTGGATGGCATAGCCCACCAAGCCGCCGAGGTAAGTCTTGCCGCTGTGGGTGGAGTTGATGGTCACGCTGCTGGTCACATTGGTGAGCGTGAGGCTGGCTGTGCCGTTACGTCCCACCACACCACCGGCATAGATGCTGGAGGTGTTGATAGTGCCTGCGGTGCGCAGGTTCTTGATAGTGGCACCGTAGGTATAGCAGAAAGGTCCGCAGAATTCAGCATCGGTGGTATAGTTGACGGTAAGGGTATTGCCGCCGCCGTCGAAAGTGCCTTGGAAAGCATTGAAAGTACCCCCGCTAGAACGAGCACCCACCATGCGGCTGACGCTGATGTCTTTCGTCATCAAGAAATATGCGCCGCTGTAGCTCTCCCCTAAAGAAACATTGGTTGCGAATTTGTTCCAGTCGTCCTCTGAACTGATTTGGTACGGGCTGGCCTCGGTGCCGCTGCCAGTCCATGCCCATCCCCCCTGTATAACCACGCACAGAAGGGCGAAAGTTAAGAACACTTTAAGTTTCGTCATTGCAATTGATTTTTTACTCCTATGAACACTCGACACTGCAAGAAGGATGTTGGCGTAGAATTCCCTATTTACTTTTGCATGTCGCAATAAATAATGTACGTTTTGTCTGCAAAGTTACGACTTTTTTTCCATATACCATAGTGACTTACATTGTTTAACGTGAAAAAACGGAATTGTCATCAAAAATCCCCACATCCATCGCTGGTCGTCGCTACGCTCCGTGGTGAGAGGTGAGGGGTGAGAGGTGAGAGAAATGCACTGTGGGGACTCCTTCACTGTGGAGTCGTTATAGTGGTGAGAGGTAAGGGGTGAGAGGTGAGAGAAATGCACTGTGGGGACTCCTTCACTGTGGAGTTGTTATAGTGGTGAGAGGTAAGGGGTGAGAGGTGAGAGAAATGCACTGTGGGGACTCCTTCACTGTGGAGTTAGGAGTTGCTCAACCCCGAAGGGGTGGTAGACCACAGGCAGGCGGTGGAGCGAAGCGAAACCCCTGCTAATAGTTGCCACAAAAACTAAACCCTGAAAGGGTGACAGCCCCCCAGCGGCAGTGCAAACTACGTAGGGAATTAGCTCGTCAAATTCCGCCACATCACCTCGTCAAATTCCGCCACACAACAAAAGGCCGTGACAAGCGACTCCCCTCCCCGCTGGCGGGGAGGGGGTCGGGGTGGAAGAAAAGATTAAAAATGAAAGATGAAAGATGAAAAATTAAGATTTGAAAATTGAAACCCATCTGCAACGAGCTGGAAGGGAAGTACCCCAAGGACTTCAAGTTCACGGGGTGGCATCCCCATTGCCGCTGCTATATGACCTCCATCCTCAAGACCGACGAGGAGATAGCGGAAGACACCAAGAAGATGCTCAGAGGTGAGGAAGTAACCGGGGAGAGCGAGAACACGGTGGAGGACGTGCCGAGCGGGTACAAGAAGTGGGTGGAGAAGAATGAGGAGAGGATAGAAGCAGCCAAGAAGAAGGGGACGCTGCCTTACTTCGTGAGGGATAATGGTCTGCTCATAACATCAGGCAAACACGGTTATACTGGAGACCGTTTCGGACACAGCATGACGAGGAAAGAGAAAGTGGCAATAGAAAATCATCAAGAACTCCACGACTATTCACCCGAACAAGAAAAAAATTTTGCGGATATTACTCAAACAACTGGGTATGAACGTGGTCTTCCGATGTCTTTCGATGATGCAGACCACGGTAGAGCAAACACCTTTGGCGACAAAGATAATTGTGCTGTTTGCGTATTGGTTCATGAGTTAAGACTGCGTGGTTACGACATAACAGCATTGCCTTTTGACGCAAAAGTTGAAGCATTCACTGAACTATCTCAAGACACACGCTCTATTTGGCTAACTAAGAAATATAAAACGCCTGATTTTACATCTAAAATAGGCGGGAACGAATTTGAAATCACCAAAAAGATAGAAAGACAAACGCAAGGCATTGGTAGTCGTTACCATGTGGCATGGGACAACAAGACTGGTGAAGGGCACATAATCACTGCTGTTAGAACGAAAGAAGGCTTGATAATGTATGACCCACAAAAGAATGAATATTATTCGCTATCAGAAATCATTCAGGAAATGCAACCTGATTCAAAAATTGAATTATTAAGGGTTGATAGGTTGTTGGTAAATCCCAAATCATTGAAGTCTCTTACACAACCCGTTATATGAAACTATTACTGCGTGAATTTGATTAGAATCCAGTTCAAACACCTTCCCGTCAGATGTAGTTGAAAATAAATGAGGGCGACCTGTTCTTGCCCCTTTAGGTATTGCGGAGTTACGCAACCGATAAACAGGATGTCCGTCGAGAGACGAAATTATCTCTATAACATCCCACCCGTTTGATTCTCCGATTCTTTGTAACTGTCGGAGTGTTATATTGTTCTTTTCCATACCGCAAAGTTAGTCAATAGTTTTGAATCATAAGAAATCAAGCACCAACTTTCTTAATCAAGGCGCAGCCAATAATAAAAAGTACAATCGTTATTAGAATGCCCACAATAGTTGCTATTGCCGCGACTTTCCCCCAATTAACGGGTGTGCGTAGTCTCGGATTGTCGGCTATGTACTCCTTGCCGTAGTCGGTCAGTCTCGCATCTTCTGGTACGCCTCCCTCCGCATAGGCGACTTGGGCGAATCCAGAATCATGCAGCACACGTAGCGCTGGGTAGTCCAATGCGGTTAGCAAGTCAAATCGGTTATCGCGCAGCACTCGCAGCACTCTTTTTTCCCGTTTTGTCAGTCTGATACGCTCCATGGCGCAAAGATAGTGTTTTTCCCCATAAGATGCAAATATACGTCAAAAAAATCCCAAGGTCCCGTAAAGCCTTTTTCCCACCGTCCGCAGCCAGAAATGTAAAAACGTCTCATCGAGGCGTCTCTGCCTGTGCCCCCCGGCCTATCTGACGAGGGAAAGAATCAGGAACCAGACAACCGGCACGAGCAGAGCTGGCAAGAGATTGAGTGTGCGGCAGTCTTTCAATTGCAGCAGTGACAATCCACTGCCAGTAATCAGCAGGCCACCAACAATGAGCAACTCTGCCATCAGGGCATCACTGATGGTCGACGATGAGAAATGAGCCACCAACCAGAACATTCCCTGCCAGCAGAAGAGCACTGGAGCAGCCAAAATCATGCCGATGCCGTAGGTGGAGGCAAACACCATGGACGACACGAAGTCGAGCGTGGCATTTGTATAAAGGAAGGTATGGTCGTTTTTCAGGGCAGAGATGACAGGTCCAAGCATAGACAGCGGTCCGATACAATAGAGCAAGATGGCAGTGGCAAGCCCATCGGCGAGTCGGTTTTTCTTGCTTTCTTCCTGCTTGGAGAATTTGTCGACCAGGCGCTTGAAACGCCCGTCGATATCGAGTGCCGTTCCCGCGACCCCTCCAACTGCCAGCGAGACAATGAAAAGCACGGGATACTCCGACTGACTGAAATGTGAGATAGTGGCATTTAGGCCGATGGCCAGCGATGCCAGTCCCAGCCCTGTGTACAGCACCTGCTTGTACTTGTCCTTGATGCCACGGTGAAGCACTGCTCCTATCACACCACCCACAATGATGGTGACTGTATTTACGATGGTTCCTATCATAATGATGCTTGGTTGAATGATTTGCCGGGGGCTATTCATATCCAATAGCATTCACCCGCCTTATCGCATATCGACGTACAAAAGTAAGTGTAAAAAAACAACCAACCAAATAATTCGGAGTCAAAATGAATAATGCCTTCTCTTTTCACATTCGCTCTCAGGGCATCAGGGTGATAAGGTTTTCCAATGAACACAAATAAGTACATGCCTTGATGGCGTGAATTCGGAAATCATCCGAATAGCAAAAGATATAGATTCCAAGAAATCAAAATAGTCTTCTCATCTTCCTCCACCCCACCCCCGACCCACTCCCCGCCAGCGGGGAGGGGAGGCGCTGCTCACGGTATTCCTCTCACAGGTGTGGATTCGTCCCCACGATTCCACGCCCCTCGTAGAGAGAAATGCCCGTACCCACGATTCCCCACCCCTCGTAGGGGCGGGGTTAGGGGCGGGGTCTATGCCAGATATTAGTTATTTTTTCTCATCTCCTCCACCCCACCCCCGACCCACTCCCCGCCAGCGGGGAGGGGAGGCGCAGCTCACGGCATTCCTCTCACAAGTGTGGATTCGTGCCCACGATTCCACGGCCCCGTAGAGAGAAATGCCAGTCCCCACGATTCCACGCCCATCGTAGTGAGGATGCTCGCACCCACGATTCCCCACCCCTCGTAGGGGAGTCAAGAAGAGGCTATAACTTACACAACAACTAATTTTCAAGCAAAAAAAAGGAATAATTGCGAAAATAATTGTAGTTTTGCGGTTGGAAAATACTTGGCAGGGCAAATGAGAAGAAGAAAACTCTCTTTAGCCTCCCTTTCTAACCAAATGAAAAAAGATATGATTAAACATCCCATTTTTTTAGTTAAAGGTTTAGTGGTCATAGCATTGCTGACTGTCGGTCTGAAACTGTGCGCAAAAACCAGTAAAATGCCCAAGGGCAAATTTGTGTCATACCATTATACCCGTGGCGGAGGCATGAATCCCCTCGACCGCACGGTTTATCATCTTCGCTATGATGAAGAGGCGCAAAAGTCACTCCTCACCATCAGTGGCGACTGCGAGGGCGAGGAGATAACCGTGGAGGTGGGCCAGGAAGTGTTCGACCGCTGCCTTCAACTGATAGAAGAGCACAAACTCTATCGCTCGAAAGGTTACTACAAACCGACATTCATCGCATTGGACGCCCCATCAGACGGTTTCTCCATTGTTTTCAAGGACCCGTATCAGACTATCGACGGCAGCGGCAACATGCCTTCCGATATCCGCAAGGGACTGAGCGCCATTCACGCTTATTTCAAAAGTGTGGTAGGCGACAGGAAGGCCGAGGGGCATGTCGACCGCCTCTACGACATCAAGGACGTAGCAGGATTTCAGTGGACCGACGGCGTCATCACCTTGACCACGCCGAAGGGCTCTGCCGACCCGCTGAAAGTTGCGGCACGCCAACTGACAGACCCCGACGCCTCGGAGTCGGACATCAGGGAGATGGGGTTCGAGAGGTTTCATGATGGCGACCAGCATTACCTTGTGGTGCATGACTACAGATATAACCGCAGTCATCTTTTCCTCACATTCGACGGGAAAGAATCCACCCTCAAGCAGATGGCACTCCGAGACCAAGCCTCACTGTTGTGCGGCACCTTCACCGATGGCAATGGCAGGCAATACATCTTTACCGCCGACGGGAAGTGCATCGCCCCCGGAGCCACTGAGGCACGACCATTCATCTCTTTCAGCAAGGCTGGTGGCACTGTTCCCGAATACTATTTCGGCAACAAAAAAGTGGGTGGCTACAAACTGACCCCCGCAGGCGCTGACATCATTGGCGCCGATGGCAAAGTAGTGAGCCATCTCACCCGCGTGGTCGAGGGCAACGACAAGTGGGATGTGGTGAACAAACGCTTCCTCTCGCGAACCATCATCGACAGCCTCACCGACGAGCAACTCAAGCAGATGATTGAGAGTATCTTCAAGCCCACCATCGGTTACTACAGCAACCTGCTGTGGTACACAGACATCGGGGGTGTGAATGTGAAACTTCTCCAATCAGAGATAGACAAGCGAAACGCTTCAACCGGCAAGCCCGACAAAGAATGAGGGCATGTCAGTTGTGACACGCCCTCATCCCGACCGAATTTATTTTACCACCCTTTTCTCTCCGCCGATGATATTCACACCACGCTGTGGGGTGTCGAGGCGCTGCCCCTGCAGATTGTAAATGGCTGCAGGGCGAGTGTCGTCTGGCTGCCGGGGAGTTTCCACGGCATCGGGTGCGTCATCAATGGCCTCGTATTCGCCCATAGCCTCGGCAAAGCGGGCGTCGAGGTCGGCCAGGCGATACAGACCATCGCTATTGGCAGTAAGCCCACTCACGGTGACAGGCAGCACCATCGGTGGCACATCGAGCGAGAGCAGCGTGCGCCCATGCAACTGGTCAACGGCCTGATACACCAGATTCACGGCAACATACTCATCCTTGCCGTCGCTCCATTTCTCAAAGACAAGTTTTGAGCCGATGGGCGTATGTATTTCCAGGGCACGCTCAGTCTCAGGCAGCACCAGGCCAAGTGCCGCGCTTATACTGGCCAGATTGGAGTCGTGACCACAGAGGAACATAAACTTGCGGTCGCTCCGCTGCAATTCCTCCCTGATGCGGCTCACCAGCGGATAGGCCAGGTTGACGGCTGCGGCATGGGAGGTGAAAAGCACTCCGTCGTACAATTCCTTGACGCGGCAGATATCGCGCCACTGTTGTGTGGTCAGTTCATGGCCAAAGGCAGTCATGCTCTCCGACTCATAGCACTGCAGCACAAGGGCATCGGCCACACTGTTGGCCAATGTGTATCCACCCGACATCTTCGGTTCGCTGCCCTTCTCAATCTTGAATTGTATGTCGTCGAACCAGAAATGTGTGGGGTCGCCCTGGAGTGCAGCCGGCGAATGTGCCATGTCGAGCACCTCTTCCATCAACTGGAGTGCAGGTTTCTGGGCATCCATCCATGCCTGGAGCCCGCCGTGGAGTGCCTGTATCTCGTCGAGCACCTGCTGACGATAAGTGTCGTTCATCTTCGTGAACGCCGGGGTAAAGACGGGGTCCATCTTGTCCTCGTCGTACTTATGGGTGATTTCCACATTGGCGAAAGGCAGGAAGCCGGCAGAGAAATACTTGGCCGTTGCAAAAGTGCGTTGCCGGGAATTGGCATAGAACAGCACCTCCTCACCCTCTGGGCGGCAGTTGTCGGGCAGGAGTCCCTCGTCGACCACCCATTTGCGGAAGAACTGTCCCATCTCCGTCTCCAGGACACCACCACGAAGTGATAACTGACTGCCTGGCGACGACCACTCGAACCACTCATACGGCGTTACGCGCTTATAAGCGGCACCACCCGACGACAGCGGCGAGCGTATGTTGTGGCGACTCATCACCACGACCTCTTTCAGTTGATACTTCGCATGGAAATCTTCTGAGCGTTTTGTCTGTGCCTGTGTGTTGATGCCGCAAAACATCAAAATTGCGACCAATAAACTCATAATCTGTCTTTTCTTCATTTGGCTTAATCTATGTTAGTTTTAGATGTTATCAATTCATTTTCATCTTTTATCATGCAAAGATAAGACTTTTCTGAATATTTTCCCATTTCCAATCAATTTTTGGACATGAGATTTGGGAAATTATTTGAAAACCTATATATTTGCATTGTAGATGATGATTCACATGAATTATGAATTAAAACAAACAGTATTATGAAAAGACTTACTTTAGTGACAACACTCATTTGTCTTTGTGCCACAAGTTGGGCACAACATCTGACAGAGCAGCAGGTGCGTGAAAACATCAAGGCCCTGCAAACGAATTCCCCCAGGAGAGTGGCTGCGCGTGACCCACATCATGCTGTTGATAACCTACAACTTGCCTACGCCTCAAAAGAAGCCGCATTCTACGTCTTTAACCAGCCAGGCGAAGGCTATCTCGTAGCCAGTGCCTACGACAACACCCCAGTCATTCTCGGCTACAGTGACGAAGGGGCTTTCGACATTGAGTCTGCTCCCGAAAGCATGAAGTGGCTGCTGTCACGTATGGAAAGACAACTACCAGTAGCAGCCCAATCCTCAACCGTTCACATGGACATACAAGAACCCGTGGCCCCCATGCTCGGTTACTGCAATTGGGGACAAAATGCTCCATACAATTTCGAGACTCCTGTCGTCGACGGACAGTATTGTGCCACAGGTTGTGTCGCCACAGCCATGGCGATGGTGATGAACTACCATCAATGGCCCAAGAAAGCCAAGGCCATTTCCCAATACAAATTGTGGGACGACACTGTGGTGGAAGCATTGCCCGAAACCACATTCGACTGGAAGAACATCAAGCTGCGCTATAAGTCGGATGCCAGTGGAGACTCGGCACGGGCCGTCTCGCACCTGATGAGATATTGCGGGCAGTCGATGAGTATGAACTATGCCCCCGGTCTTTCAGGAGCCAGCGACGATGTGACCCTTTCCATGAAGCACTATTTCGACTACGACAACAATGCTCATTTTCTGAGGGCCGAAAGCTATACCATGAGCGAATGGGAATCCATCATCTACGAGGAGATGAAGAACAAGCGTCCCGTCATCATGTCGGGTGGATCGTATGCTTCTCACGAATTTGTCTGCGACGGCTACGAGGATGGTTATTTCCACTTCAACTGGGGATGGGACGGAGGCCAGAACGGTTTCTTCCTGCTCTCGGTGCTCGACCCATTGATGGCGCGCAACACGGAATACAACTACACCAACTTCTTCTATAGCGACGCAATGGCCGCCAATGTGGGACTCCAGCCCAATCAGCATGGTGACATCAACTACGACAAGACCACGGAGGACATAGAGACCGCATGTTTCTTCATGGGGAACACCGACGTACACACGTACACCAGGTCGAAGAAAAGTTCCAACTTCAAGAATGTTGAGATTCAAGTGGATTTCAGAAAATACAATAATTTCGACTATAAGAACGCCGAGTTCGGGGCCGCGCTCTATGAAAAGGGTCAACTGATCAAAGTGCTGTTCTATGGCGACTGTGAAGAGGCATGGAACGGAGAGCTTCACATCAACAAGAAAGTGGATTTCGGCGCCAACCTTGGCGATGGTGACTATGCCATCAAGAGCATTGTGAGGACGAAAGGATTCAGCGACTGGATTATACCCCCAGGTGGCAACGCTCACTATATCAAGGCCAACATCAAGAGCAACAAACTCACATTCTATTACTTCGACCCCACCACCATGCCGCTCGACTACACCATCAACAGCGTGGAATTTATAGGCAACAAGTATGTGGGCAACCAAATAGGCATCAAACTCAACATCACCAACAACGAGGAGATGAGAGGTGGAACCATCGACTACTACGACAAAGACAACAAGCAGATAGGCTGGGAGATGGTAGCCATCGAGCCTCATCAAACAGCCGACGTGACTTATTTCCAGTATTTCTGGGAGCCTGGTGACTATGAGTTGAACTTTTATGTCTCCAACAGATATGGCGGCCAAGCATTCTTGCGCAAGGAAGCCCTTACCATTGTCAATCCCCCCACATATCCAGATTTGTATTATATCGAGCCTACGCCTGTCGGCATCACCCTCGACTATACAGACAAGAAAAACAAAATCAAGGTGGGCAACACCCTCACGGGTTCCATCCAATATCTCAACGACAACAAATATACGTCCTGGGGGTATGAGTATATTCATCTTTGCATAGGGCGGCTCGAAGACTACACTCCATCTGATGTGACCACCTCACGCCAGTATCGCACGTTCCACGCTCCTATCAAGTTGGAACCAGGCGAGCGGGGGAAACTCGACTTCACCTTCTACGACATCGCCCCAGGTGAGTATTTCATCCTCAACAGAACTGGCCTTGCCGGTGTGACAATCGTGGACTATGCTTCCGGCATCAACCCCGTAATAGAGAACCCTTCGGACAAGCCTCTTCCCATCTACGACATGCAGGGACGCATCGTCAAGAATCCTGTCCAGAAAGGTATCTACATACAGGGAGGCAAGAAATTTGTAGTGAAATAGTTTGCAAAAACATCCCTCCTTCAGGGCGCATCTCAAGCCCGAAGGAGGGATATTTTTTTGCTGAGCCTTCATGAGAATCACCCGGCGGTGATATCGAAGGCACCTGTCATGTAAATGCCAAGTTTGAGTGAGTAGTCGGTTTCACCGACTTGGTTCCACGGAGCGTGATAATAGATAATCTCTTTCAGCACCACATCATTTTTGTCGTAGTATTTCTTGGAAATGATGCGGTAGGTGAGCAAGGGACTGTCAAACTCATAGAGCACTTCCGCCCTCACTGCCTTACCGACAACACCGTCACGTTTCGCGTCTTTCTTGCACATTTTCTTGTCTGTGTAGTCATAACGCACCCACATCAAGTAACTCTTGGGCTGGCGGTCTACACAGTCGCTGGCATTCACTACCTTTGTCTCATCTTCCGTCACCATCTTGTATGTCTTCACCTGTGCTGACACTGTGGTGCAGAAAAACATTGCTCCTAACAAGGCTACAATCATTTTTTTCATAATCATTCGTATTCTAGTGAGTAATTAAGTTGGTAATCAAAATATCCAGACTATTCATCTTAGCCATCATCATAAATGACGGCAATGAGCATGAAAAGTTTATTCATGCCTTGTCACTTTTTTGCTTTTCACCTGTCTCTCGCTCATCTATTTTATTTTTACAGTGAGACGAGAAGAGTGGACTACCTGCAGTGATTATCTGATTAGGTTAAGAATTGCCGGGGATTGGTGGGAGTTCGGGCGTATGATCGTTGTTTGGCAAAGGCTGTGCCTCTTCCATTTGTGCCGGTATTAAACAACTGGCCAAATATGGGTCTTGAAGAACCACCTCTACTGTGCAATTTTTTCCTCTAAAACATTGGAAAAAGGATCTGATGGTGTAAATAATTCCCCAGGGGAAGCCCCACCATCCCAAGACAAGGCTTATCAGCATATACATCCAGCCATATTTGATGGCCCATTCATCATTCCTGATAAAATAAACTTTTGAATACTTTTGAAATGATATTATCAAGGCAGAAATACAGTATGGGAACACCACAAATCTTCCTCCGTTTTCGATTTCATTGACTATCCAATCTTTTGAATAGCCTTCTAATTGCTCAAGTGTCATAGTAGTTGTGATTTTTAGTTATTAATGTTCTCGTATCTATTCAACCGGTATTTGTATTAAGATATTTGTTTAACACCGCAAAGATACAATTTTTTCATCAAAAAAAGCAGCATGACAAGAAAAAATTTTTCACTCTGCAGATATTACGTGAGTAAGCTTTCCCACCCTTTTTGTCACGAATTTGAGAGATTTGTCGAAGACCCACGAGGAACGCAGTAATTAAAGAATTTTCCATTATGATGAATTTATAGGAATTTGAGATGAAATGACAAGTCATTTCAGTTACGTGAGTGTTTAGGTAGTGGGACTTATGGAAACAGGGGAGTAACCATTTTCCCTCGCACATGGGGTGTTTTCCTCTAACCTTTAGGGAAAACACCCATTCGGTTTAGGCATAATCCTTTTCCTGGTCACGTTTTTCGCCTTACCTTTGCCCTTAGAAAGAGCGAAGGTAGGCTGCACCTCAGCATAGCAAGCAAGCTTGACTCTGCATTCGGTTTGCACTACCTTTGCACATAGAAAAGAGATAAGAAACAAAAGTAAAAACCATCAAAAAACGATACAACTATGAAGAAGATGATGACCCTGGTGATGATGATGACGATAGCCATCTCCGCCACAGCAATGAGCTACAGTGCAGCACGCAACGAGGCCCTCTTCCTCTCCGACAAGATGGCCTACGAGCTGGGACTGACAGCCACACAATATGACGCAGTGTATGAGATCAACCTCGACTACCTGCTCAACATCAACACCCGCGCCGACGTGCTCGGATTTTGGTGGGAAGTCCGGAACCGCGACCTGCGCTATGTCCTCAGCACATGGCAGTACGACCGCTACATGGGCAGCGAGTGGTTCTACCGTCCTATCATCTGGACCAACAGCGGCATGGTATTCTCAGTCTATACCCGCTATGCCAAGGACAGGATGTTCAACCATCGTCCCACGGTGTATGTAAACTTCCGGGGTGGCCACAGCCACAGGGGCAGCAGTTTCTACGCTGGACACCACTTCGACAAGCCCAACCCTCCCAAGGGCCATGGCAACCACTATAACAACAACAATAATGGGAACTGGAGCCACAATGGCAACCACAATGGCAATGGCAACAACAACGGGAACCACAACGGAAATGGCAACCACAACAACAGCTGGAGCCACAACGGAAGCCACAACGGCAACAGCAATCACAATCCCTCTGTGGGCAATGGCAGCAACCGCGGTTCATCCGCAGACGCTCCCCGCCGCTCGTTCGGCAGCCCGACAACCTCTGGCAATAATGGAAACGCCCCCAAGGGTGGTTTCGGTGGACGCAGATAATCCCACTCTCTATACACAGCATGGGCAACCATGATGCACCAATGCCCCACATCTTCTCCACAAGATGTGGGGATTTTTTTTGAAAAACAAACAAAATCATTTTGTCCTGCTCCCGACTTTGCGTTATTTTGCAATTTTATGGCGAAATCTCTCTGTCTCGGATGAAAAACGAGAAATCATTTTGTTCCACCCTCAACTTTGCGTATTTTTGCACTGAGTTGAAATCGGTACAACTCAAGAAACCTAATATTCCTAATTATAACTACTACTCTACTAACGATGATGAGAAAAAGACTGACATGCTTGCTGATGTCGATAATGGCATTCGTCGCAGTAAGCGCACAAAGTGCAAGGGAATGCATCCGCCTCGACGAGGGCTGGAAGTTTGCTTTTGGCCATGCGGCCGACCCCAGGAAAGACTTCGGGTGCGGCACAGAGTATTTCAACTATCTGACCAAGGCGAATTCTATCCACAACGAGGGTCCCTACACCATCAAATTTGACGAGAAGAAATGGGAAGAGCAAAACCCCGATGCCTCGCCCTGGCAGGAGGTTCGTGTGCCCCACGATTGGGTCACCACCCTACCCTACGCCCCTCAAGCCAGCCATTCCCACGGCTATAAGACCGTGGGGTATAAATATCCTGAAACCAGCGTGGGTTGGTACCGCAAAGTCATCAACATTCCCGCCGAGGACCTCGGCAAACACATTTCACTGCAGTTCGACGGCATTTTCCGGGATGCCCGCGTATGGTTCAACGGTTACTATATGGGTACGGAGCCCAGCGGTTATGCCACACAAGTGTACGATGTGACAGAATACGTGAACTATGGTGGCGACAACCTGATATGTGTCCGTGCCGATGCCACCCTTGAGGAGGGCTGGTTCTACGAGGGTGCCGGCATCTACCGTGACGCCTGGCTTCTGAAGACCTCGGCCGTCAGTGTAACGCCATTTGGCACTTTTGTGTATGCCGACCTGGCCGAGCCTTTCACAAAAGCGACACTCCATGTGGAGACAGAAGTCAACAATAGCATGCTGACATCTCAAACCGCCCAATTAAGCCACCGCCTCATCGACGCCGAGGGCCGTGAGGTAGCGAGGAGCAATGCGGTGTCGCTCAGCATCAAACCGAAAGAGACCATCAGCAGCAAGCAAGAGTTCAACGTAGCCAATCCCCATTTATGGAGTACCACCGACCCCTACCTATACAAGTTGGAAACGACCGTCACCGTGGATGGCAAAGTGGTGGACGTCTATGAGACGACAACAGGCATCCGCCTGGTAGAGTTTGACGCCGACCGCGGCTTTCTGCTGAATGGCGAAGTGCTGAAACTGAAAGGTGTGAACCTGCACCAGGACCACGCCGGTGTTGGCTCTGCTATTCCCGAGGCCCTGATGTCATGGCGCATCCAGCGGCTGAAGGAGTTTGGCTGCAACGCCTACCGCTCATCGCACAACCCCATGACCCCCACCCTGCTCGACATCTGCGACCGGGAGGGCATACTTGTCATCGACGAGAATCGCCTCTCAGGCATCAATGCCGAGCACCAGCGCCTCCTTGCCAACATGATCAAGCGCGACCGCAATCACCCGTCGGTCATACTCTGGAGCGACGGCAACGAGGAATGGGGCATGGAGAACAGTGTCGAGGGACGCCGCGTGGCCGAGGCAATGCGCGCCTACACCCATCTGCTCGACCCCACACGCCACTCCACCATAGCCAATGCCGGTGGTGGCGAGATGATCAAGGGACTCGACGTGGTGGGGTTCAACTACATCCATCAAAACAATGTGGACGAGCGCAAGAAAGCCAACCCGTCGTGGAAGATTGTCGGCACCGAGGAGACCACCGGCTGCGGCACCCGCGGTGTCTATTTCGATGTTCCAGGCCGCATGGTGTCAATGAACCGTGACACCACTCATCACCACGTAGAGAACGTGATAGAACGTGGCTGGAAATTCTATGCTGAGCGTCCCTGGGGAGCGGGAATTTTCTACTGGACAGGCTTCGACTATCGTGGCGAGCCCAACCCACTCTCATACCCATCCACAGACTCTGAATTTGGCATTCTCGACTATTGCGGCTTCTGGAAAGACGAGGCATGGTATCTCAAGTCATGGTGGACCGACGAACCCACGCTGCACGTCTTCCCCCATTGGAATCTAAAGGGTCATGAGGGCGAGGAGATAGACCTTTGGGTGTATAGCAACTGCGAGGAGGTGGAGTTGACAGTGAACGGCAAGCGGCTGGGCCGGAAGCCGATGCCACGGAATGGGCATTTGAGTTGGAAAGCCACCTATCGACCGGGGAAGGTGGTTGCCAGGGGCTACAAGAACGGCCGCTGCATCCTCACGGAGACCATCGAGACCACCAATCCTGCTTCAAGGATCGTGCTGAAGACCGACCGAAAGAGCATCGCAGCCGACAACCGCGATGTGGCTGTGGTGACTGTCGAGATACAGGACTCGAAAGGCCGTATCGTTCCTGATGCCTGCCCGCTTCTGACGTTCCGTCTGGAAGGCGATGCCCGGATTATCGGTGTGGGCAATGGCGACCCAGCTTATCTTGGGGCAGACCATCCACAGGACATCAACTGCAAAGATTTTCAGATACCTGCCTTCAATGGTCTTGCCCAGGTGATTATCCAGAGTGGTCGCCTACCCTCCACCAATGTGTTGTCATGTCTCGCGGAAAACCTCAAGACCGCCAACCTGACAATCATTGCCAATTAAATGATCATTTGGAATACAGCTGCAAAGGGTGAGAGGCTTCAGCTCATACTTGAATACCATCAAAGACTATAGAAACGATTGATCAACCAATAAAAAAACCGAAAAATATGAAGTTAAGCAGAATTTCAGCATTAGGCATTCTTATGGCCTTGGTGTTGATGCCTGTCAAGGCACAGAAATGGGAACATTTGGCAGACACGCCACAAATGGGATGGAGCACTTGGAACAAGTTCCAGGGAAACATCTCGGAAGACATCATCAAGGGGATTGCCGACGCCATGGTAGAGAGCGGTCTCCGCGACGCCGGTTACACCTACATCAACATCGACGACTGCTGGCACGGGCAGCGCGACAAGGATGGCTTTATCCAAGCAGACCCCGTGAAATTTCCCCATGGAATGAAAGCCGTTGCAGACTATGTTCACAGCAAAGGACTGAAACTCGGAATCTACAGCGATGCCGGCACAGGCACCTGCGCCAACATGCCAGGCTCATTGGGGCATGAATACCAGGACGCTCTCCAATATGCTCGCTGGGGTGTGGACTATCTGAAATACGACTGGTGCAACACCACCAACATCAATCCGCAAGGAGCCTACCAGTTGATTAGCGACGCTTTGCGCGCGTCGGGCCGTCCTATTTTCCTGAGCATGTGCGAGTGGGGCAACAGCCGTCCGTGGAGATGGGCCCGCGAGATAGGTCATTCCTGGCGCACCACTCCCGACATTTGGTGCAGTTTCGACTCCCTGCGTGTCTTCGAGGCAGGCTATAGCCAGTTTGGTGTCATGCAGTGCATACAATTCAACGACTCGCTCCGCCAATATGCAGGTCCCGGCTATTGGAACGACCCCGACATGCTGGAGGTAGGCAACGGCATGACCGAAAGCGAAGACCGCGCCCACTTCACCATGTGGTGCATGATGGCCAGTCCGCTCATACTCGGCAATGACCTACGCAACATGAGTGACGCCACCCGCAATATCATCATGAACAAGGAAATGATAGCCATCGACCAGGATCCGCTCGGTGTTCAGGCCTTGCATTATTGCGACAAGGACGGGCTGCAGTTCTGGTGGAAACCACTGTCGAATGGCGACTGGGCATTCACCATTCTCAACCCCACGAAACAAGACATCACTTATTCGCTCAACTGGCAAGACTTCAACCTGACAGACACTGCCGTCAGCAAGCGGAGCACCTCGTTCGACACGAAGACATACAAGGTGTATAATTTATGGACACACCAATTCAACGGCAAGACATCGCCGAAAAACAAGGCAGAGCGGAAAATAACCGTCAACAGCCACGATGTGGTGTCCTATCGCCTCATCCTGCAATAGAGGCGTCGGTGCCCCGCGGGAAGACGAGGATTTCCTGCAGCACGATACCGGGGTCCAGCATATAGATCCGGAACCGCTGAGGACCACGGGCTGCCGTGGGTATGGCCATGCTGCGTGAGGCATATCCACGCAGCACATTCCATCGCCACTCGGCTGTGAAGTCGCCGGCATGAATCGAGAAAATCTGCGGTTCGCTGTCGCCCAGTTGCACGGCATAGCGAGCGTCGCGGCCATTGTAGACATGGAGGGTTGGCAGCGTGCGTATTTCTATCACGCTGTCCTCATCACAAAGGTCGAGCGTGTACTCCGCATAGGGGGCATCAGCCGGTTGATAGGATGGAGTGTCGAAAGGCAACACCAGCAGACCATCGGTATATCCGAGTCCCCCAACCATCGCCACGTGTCCATCCTTGCTGTCGTGGGTCTGCCGGCAGGCAGCGGCGGCAATGCGCAGGCGTGGCTGGGCATGGAAAGGCGGCCAGAGACCGAGGAAGATGTGGTCGATTCGGGCATCGGGTTTCAGGTCGGAGATGGCCAAATGGTTGCTGCCTCGCTTCAGATGCAAGGTTGCCACCCGGCTCCACATGGGTCCGACATAAGGCGCATGCCAGACATTGTTGATGGGGGTTGACGAAGCGTCGAAAGTTCCATCGTCTGTCGTGATACGACAGAACACATTGTCGGCCGGAGCCTTCGAGAAATTTCGGATAGGCGTCAGAGCCTCTATCCAGAGCGGAACGTCGGCATCCTGATTGCTCTCAATGACAAGACCGTCGGGCGAGAGGGCTCCGTCGACGCTGAGAAAACGGGGCTGGGGTGCACAGGCGGCCTGTGAGATCAATTCGGGTGTTGCCACGGGTGGCTCAATCTTCTCAGAGCGGAACCAATGATAGGGTTGCCAATTGAAGAATTCCCGCCATTTGCCTTGTTGGATATCTTCGTTGTAGTGACGCGTCCATTCGTTGAGTTCGTTGAATAGCAACTGCACACGGTTGGCATCGGCCATGGCTCCAAGACTGTCGAGCCGGGTGGCGCATACCATGCTGCGGCGAGCCAGCAACTGATATTCATTGAGCATCGCAGCCCCCCTGACGGGATAGCCTACCAGTTCGAAATAGGCATCCTGCAAGTAGGCGGGAATGCGGGCTGCCAGCAGTCTGGCCTCCGTCTCCAGGCTCCGTGCCTCGCGAAGCCGCTCGGCCACTTGTCTTTCCGTATAGTCGACAAACCACACATGTGCATCCTTGCCACCTGCCTGCATCCGATAGTAGCGATCCATCAGGCTGGCGATATATTGTGCCACCGTGGGGCCAAAGGTTTTCTCCGCCCAGTATCTGATATAGTTGTGCGCCTCGCCTGGCTGCCATCTGTTGATGTCCCAGGCCAGTTCCATCACAAACGAGATTTCCTTTTCGGCTGGTTTTATATCGCCCACATTAAACACCCATATCTTCCTTGCCCCGTGCGTATAGGCCTTTGTCAGTTCGGTAGACAGGAAAGCCGGCGAGAGCGGACTGAGCCATATCCAACTTGCCGGGTCGCCATGATACGACAGGTGATAGTAGATGCCCGCCCCACCCTTTCGCTGCCGCTCCTGCGGATTGGAAAGATTCCGGCAATAGCCGTGCTTGTCGTCCGACCATAGCAAAGTAACATCATCGGGCACTTGCAGACCATTGTGATAGGCATCGAGCACCTCTTCGTAGGTACAGAGCACCTGTGGGATTTCCTCAATCGGCTTTTTGATGTTGCGCCGCAACATGTCCCGCTGGTCGTCGATGGCCTGCTGCATCAGTTTCACACGCTCCCTGGTGCTGTTGGCGCCCTCCATGGGATAGTCGTGAATGCCACGCAACCCAAGGGTGTAGGTGTTTTCATACTGACCGTTGGTTTTGACGCGTGTTTCCCAGTAGTCTTGCATCGTCTTGCGGTTGGTGATGTAGTTGAAGTCGCCCAAGCCCTCCTTTCCTTCGGCTTTGGCCCGCTCATTCACGGCCTTCCACTCACCCTCGTTGTTGCGAAGCATCTGCTCGCAATGCGACGAGCCCATCACGATGGCATAGTCATCTGCCAGACGGGCATTCTCGGAATCGGCGTTGAAAGCCTGAGTGCCGGGGTGCATGGCCGGCCAGAGATAGTTGGCCTTGAGCCGCAACAGCAATTCGAAGACGCGACGGTAGGTCTTCGGCCCTACTTGCCCCGTTTCCTTGTCGTAGGTCTGCTCTGCCCATCTGGCCCAACCGCCAAAGCGCTCATCGTTGATAAAGATGCCACGATACTGCACCGAGGGCTCACCCTGCTGAAAGGTGCCATTCTCCACATAGAGAGAGTGCTTGGCAGCGGGTGTGACATCCGCCCACCAGTACCAGGGAGAGACCCCGATGGCCTCACAGAGCGAGGTCAGTCCAAAGGCCGTCCCTCTTCGGTCGCTGCCTGCCACCACCAGTAGCGGCGTGTGGTATTTCGGGTGTTCTGTCGTCGTGATGATGAAGGATTCCCACTTGTCCTTGATGCCGCCGACATCGATTCTACGGCTCTTCACCAACTGGTCGATCATCTTGCTCTTGCCCAGGGTGCCCGCCACAATGGCCGCACCCTTCGGCAGCACATGGCCGGCCACGGGGCGTTGTCCTGTCACCCGCTCCACATCGTCGGCAAGCATTTCCGCGGCAATACCCACAACAGCAAAGTCGTGCGAGTCGGTACAGATGGCAGCCACTCTGTCGGGGGTTGCCAATGGGAAATATCCAGTAGTTGGGCACTCGGTCACACGGGGGACACCTATGGCGGAAATGGTCAGTGCCATCATCAGTCCGCCAATGAGCATGGCTTTTTTTTTCATGAGCGAATCATTTGGTTAGAGGGTGGTGATTTCGACAAGAGGTTTCTGTCCGCGTGCATCCTGGCTTTTCCAGGTGATGGTCACCGTTTTCTTCTCACCGGGCATCAACGTCAGGTAGTTGTCACTGTAAACCACTGGGAGAATCTGTTCGCCGTCGGTTCCCTTCAGATTCAGCCGGAGGAAGGGGACAGGCACCCGGCTTTTGTTGCACAGGGTGATTCGGGCAGTATTGTCATCACCTGAAACGGAGAACGCAGTCTGCTGGGTAATCTCGGCTTCAGGCAGGGAGAGCAGCGCACGGTAGTTGTTTCCCTCGCGGCTCAGGATATAGAGATTCTCGGAAACTGTCTTTTTCTTGTCTGTCAGTTCCAGGCGCAGGAAATACACATCTGTCGGGGCGACAGGCATCAGTGCCGACAGTTTCAGCCACGCCTGGGTGGTGTCCTCGGCACTGTTGAGACGGGTTTTCTGCTGCCGCACACGTTTGCCGTTGAGGTCGAAGATGGTGGCCACGGCATAGATACCCGTCTGATTTCCGGCGGAGTGATTCACAATCTCGATGCTGTCGGTCAGTGCGTTGTACTGGATATGGAGCGGTTCGCAGGCTTTCTTTGCCCCGAAGTAGGCGGCCGTGGGCTCAAAGTAGTAGTCGTAGGTCTGCCACACCATCGATGGCCAGCATGGGTGACTCATCCAGAGCAGCAGTCCGGCACGGCTCTTGCTCGTCGACTCAAACATCACCCGGTAGCCGTTGTAATTGATGAGTTGTGCCCAACGGCTAAACTCCTCCGCACTGCCGGCATCGCCAAATCCCTCTTTGACCAGGCGGTTGAACTCGGAAGCCCGCTGTGCGCCTTGGAGTGTGAAATCGTGCTGTCCCCACTGCCGCGACTGCGGCCACAGGGCTTCGGGGCTGAACGTGCGGTTGAGACTCTCGATGTTCATCACGTTGGGCATGCCGCGCTCGGAATGAATCTTGCCGCTTTGCCTCTCAAAATACTCTTTCATGGTCAACGCGCGATACGGACCACCGCCACTGACGCCCTCGGAAGAGGAGTGCGAGATATACTCCATACCAGGTGCCAGCCGATGGACATACTCACGCAGTTTGCGGTCGATGGCCTCGGGCGGGAATCCCTCGTTGCGCCCGTAGTAGAGTCCGATGCTGGCATGCGACCGCATACGGCGAGTATAGTCGTAGGCATTGCCGAGGAAGAGCACGTTGTCGTAAGGGTCGGGGCCGTCGGCGGGATTGGCCAGCCAGAAATCCTGCCAGACCATGATGCCATGACGGTCGCAGGCCTCGTAGAAGTCCTCGTCGCCAATCTGCCCCACCCAGTTGCGAATCATGGTGAAATTCATGTCGCGGTGGTAGCCCACTGCGATGTCGTATTCACGCGAGCGATAGAGCAAGTTGTGCTCGTCGAATCCCCAGTTTCCCCCGAGGGGTATGAACCGGCGACGATTGACATAGATGCGCAGTGAGTCTTTTGCATCCACATACGTCATCTCCCTGAGACCAGCCCGGTAGTTGATGGATGAGGGCAGAGAGCCTTCGGGTGTGAACGTGTACCCCGCGTCGTAGAGGAAAGGCTCCCCGTAGCCATTGGGCCACCACAGGCGGAAGCCGCCGCCGGCCAACTGTGGGAACTGTTCCGGGGAGAAGGTTATTTCCAGCTCGGAATTGGCCGGAAGGATGACATTTTTCTCAAACCGCACATCACCGATATTTCCGCTCAATGTGCCCTTGACGGATTGGCTGCCGTTGTTGCGTACGAAGACAGACGGACTTATAGAAACCGTCTTCAAGTCGTCCGTGAGTGTAGTCTGCACATAGGGGTCGCTGATGGTGACCACGCCCGTCGTGGTGAGATACACCTCATTCCAAATGCCCGCCTCACGGCCACGTACGGTGGTAATCCAGTCCCAGCCTACAGAAGCATGGAAGGTGGGATTATCGGCACCCAGAATACCGCCGTTAAACTGTGTGGTGTTCTCGTCTTTCTCCTTGATGGCAGCGAAGTGCTCGTTGCAGACAATCTCCACGGCAAGGTAATTCCTGCCCTTGCGGAGCAAGCCTGTCACATTGAACTTTCCCCTCATGAACGCTCCGTCGATACGTCCCAGTCGCTGGCCATTGAGGAAGACATTGGCCTTCCAGTTGACACCGTCGAAATTGAGCCATTGCACTCCGTCATTCAACTCAGACACGTCAAACTCATCACGGTACCAGAAGTTGGACCGGAAGAACGACTCCGAAATCTGGTCGACGTCATCGGCATAGTTGGGATTGGGCACAGCGCCGATATTGACATAAGAGGCGAGCACCGTCCCGGGCACGGTGGCGGCCACCCAGTCGTGGCAGTCGTAATCCGCCGAGGCAATTTGCTCACCGGTGGCCGTGACCTCCGACGCACGTTGCAACCGCCAGTTACCGCCACTCAATTCATAGCGGCCCCGGTCGGCGCCAGCCACGGCATGGGGTGTGTAGACTTTCTGCCGGCGCGACATCACCTCCATCTCGCGAAGGGCATAATAACCGCACTCGCCCGGCTCCAGCATCACAATCCTGACATAGCGGGCAGTCGTCGGACCGCCAAACGCGACCCAGTTCCGGGCATCGTCCGACACCTCAATGCGGCTTCGCCGTGGGGCCTGATACCAATGTGGTCTCACCTCTTCTATGGGCAGTTGGCTGCCAAGGTCGGTATAGAGCCATTGCTCACCGCCTCCATCACTTATCCACATACTGCAGAATTGCCTCGACGGCATCACCTCCACATCGTTGTCGGCAGCATCCATCCACTGCAGTTCGCGGATGTCCCAGTGGGCTGCGCCATCCATGTTCAGCAGGATTCTGAGATGCTGTGTGTCGACAGCCTTGTCGAATGTTATCACCTCATTCAGCACACGCGCGGGCAGGTAGTCGGCCTCCTCCTGCTTGTTGGGGTCGGAATGCAGTTTGTAGTGGAGTGGAGTACCGGGCAGTCCGGCACCTTTCAGTTCGCCGACGGTCTGCCACGTCACCCCATCATCCGATGTCTGGCAACAGAGTGTATATCCCTTTGTGGCCACCTTGTCGTCGTAGGCCATCATTCCCTGCAGCCTGACCTTTCGCACGGCTGTGCCAAGAGGTCTGGTCCAGTCGTATTGCAGCCAAGTATTCCCTCCCAGGAGAATGTTGCGGGAATAGGGCCCGCCGTCGATGGCCCACTCGGCCTCTCTTCTTGGCAGTCGGCCAGCAGGAGTGGTCACCTGGAGCATTGCGGGTTGCCGGCTATCACAGATACCGTCGGTTGCCAAGTGTGCCGTATGGTTGTAGTCGTAGGTGGTGGAGGCCCAGGCCGCTCTATTCAGGGCAATGTTTGTCAGCGTTTCCCCACCATCCACCCAAGTCACACTTGGTGCAAAATATTCACTTGTAGCACCCGGATATTGTCCGATGCCCCGCGTATAGTCACCATCACTGTCGAAGGATGCCGTCATCAGACTGGCTAAAAATAAAAGAGAAGTAATCATGCTGAAATTATTTTATGTGGCAAAGATACGATTTTTTCCTAATGGATGATTGATTTTTCCCGCTAAAAAGAGATGCAATGGAAATTACATTACAAACATCATCTACAGATGTCAGCAACCCTCTGGAAAATGGGTGGATATATCGTGCTGAAAACAGGCCACACAGCATCGTGCATGGCCTGTATATATTGTAGTAGTTTGTTTTAGGATGATGTTGCTTACACAAAATCATCATGATGAAACCAGATTTGGCACAAAATTAGGGCAAATCATTCACATAAACGAGATAAAGACAAACAAAAAAGTCACCGAAACAAAACAAATGCCGATTTTTCTTTGTATTTTTGCATCCGGATTTCCTCCAAATGGATTCAGTTCATTACCCCAAACACTTCCATGATGAAACATCGGCTGAAAGATACTTTTGGTGATATATGGCGGCTCCCACCCAGCGCAGAGAATGGAATTGCTTGCATTGAAGTGAATGCCGACATGGCATACAACTTCAACAAAGCCCAGGGCAAACTGTTCTGCTTTGCGTTTTCGATTGTCACCAGCGGATGGGCAACCTTGCTGTACAACGGGCATGAGTTGACAATCAGCAAAGGCGATTTCTACAACTACATTCCGGGCTTCGAGGTAGCAGTCGTCAGCACGTCGGCCGACTACCACGCCATCTGTCTTCTGGCCGAGGAAGACAAGACCTACGAAACTCCAATTGTCCGCAACGTCATCCGCGCCGCCTACTTACCTTACGTCGAACTGAAGGAGCCAAAGTTGACACTCACACAGGCCGATGCCCAGAAACTCTGCCAGCACATGCAGAACATCATCGACTACCAGCAGAGCGACCACCTGTTCCGCAACGATGTCCTCCACCTGGTCTATTCCACCTTCCTGCTCGACTTGCTCAACATCCTGGAACACAGCAACAGCCATCATCGTCTGTCGGAGCGAGCCGAGGAACATTTTATGAAATTCATCCATCTGCTCCCCCAGCACTTTATGGAGCACCGCGACATCTCATTCTACGCCGACCGACTCTGCATCACCCCAATCTACCTTTCGCGCATAGTCAAGCAGATGACGGGCCGCACTGTTTTAGACCATATCAACCACTTGCTCCTCATGGAAGCCTCCTGGCTGCTGCAAACCACCCGCCTTAGCGTGTTTCAGATAGCCGAACGCCTGCATTTCTCCAACCATGCCAGTTTCATCCGCTTCTTCACGCGCATGAAGGGAATCACCCCCAAACGCTACAGGATGGCAAAATAATGGCAGAGTTTTTTTACAGCGTATATTTTGCCAATAGAAATGAAATGGTTAAATTTGCAATCCATAGCATGTTCATAACAGAAATGACAAGTATGAAAAAAGAAACAAGCAGAATCGCTCTGACACTGTTGTTATTGTTGTCCGCTACAATGACATTTGCACAGGCACAGTTGCACGACCTCGACATCCAAGTGGTGCTGAGCAAAAACGGTGATGCCCGTATCACCGAGACCCGGAAAATGACCATCACCAACAAGGGGTCGGAATGTTACATAGGATTGGGCAACATGAGTCCAAGCATGGTAAAAGACCTCTCGGTGAGCGATGAAACAGGAAAGCAGTATGAAAACGTCGGAGCATGGGACAAAGACCGTAAGCGGAAGGAAAAGGCCGGCCAATGCGGTATTATTAAGAAAGACAACGGCGGCTATGAATTATGCTGGGGCCTCGGCGAGAGCGGCCAGCGCACTTATGTCACCCGTTACACCATCACAGGGCTGGTACGCGGATACTCCGACGCCGACGCCCTTCGCCATGTGTTCCTCGACAAAAGTGTCAAACCGAAGCCAGAACGGGCGAAGGTGACTATCTCAGGTGCTGACACAACGCTGACTTTCACCCCGGAGGACTGTGGTATCTGGGGATTCCAATTCATGGGCGACCTGGGGTTTGAGAACGGCAAGATGAAAGCAGAAACCACAGAGCCGATGAACTCGAAGGCAGCCCTCTACATCATGGCGAAATTCCCCAAAGGGATGCTGGAGCCGACCGTGCAAATCACCGACGACACCTTTGAGCACAAGAAGCAACTGGCCTTCGAGGGTAGCGATTATGGCGATGCCATCACCGAGGAAGAGGAGAGTTTCGGCCAGGTCATGTTGAACATACTCAAATTCCTGGGCATCTTGGTCGGCGGTGCAGCCGTTATTGGCGGACTGGTTTACCTCGGGTTCAAACTATGCTCATGGTTGAGACGCAAAAAACATGCTAAGTGGACGCAATCTGTGGAATTCTTCAGGTCGATTCCATTGGAAGGCAATCTCCAGCAAGCCAATGATATGCTAAACGCATTCGAATACGGCAAAGACCCTGATTACAAGCGGCTCATATCTGCCACCATTTTGCAACTCATCAACGAAGGGGTGTTTTGCGTTCAGCCCGTGATGACAGAAAAGGGCGAGACCGCCAGTCACTTCGTCGTGACGGAGGAATTGTCGCTGGAGAAGGATTTGCCACCACTGGCCTACAAGATGCACGACATCTTTACGAAAGCATCGGGCAAGGACCGCGTGCTCGACCCCAATGAACTGGAAACATTTATGGAGGATAAGAGCAACAAGAAACTTGTTCGCTCGTTCCTGGACCTGCTGTGTACCAAGCGTGACAAGAAATACTATAAAGACCGCAAGGACGAGATGTGCGAGGTGTATGGATTCAAAAGATTCCTCGACAACTTCACACTGATGAACGAGCGACACCTGACAGAGACCCAACTGTGGCGCGACTATATGGTGTGGGCTACGCTCTTCGGCAATGCAGAGCAGGTGATAAAGGACATGAAGGCCATCAACCCAGAATTCTTCAAGATGGACCAAATAGCCAGACAACTCTCTGAAAGCACCATACTCCCTGCCGTGTATGCGTCTCTCTATCACAGCACAGAGCGTATGATTGCCGAAAGAGAAGAGAACAGGCGTCTGAACGAGAGACTCTCAAGGATGACGAGTTCCTCATCCTCGCGCTCCTCTGGCGGTGGCGGCCGTTCCTCATGGGGTGGCGGCGGTGGCGGCTTCTCCGGTGGAGGTGGCGGAGGTGGCATCCGATAAAATAGAACCTCCCTGCTGAACAGAAAAGATTGAACGATACAACAATCATAACCATCTGCATTTGGAATTTTGGACATACATCATTACTACATAGAAAAAGGTAGCGGGCATCCCCTTGTCCTGCTGCATGGAAACGGTGAAGACTGCACCTATTTCAGCGGGCAGATCGACGAGTTTGCCCGCCATTATCATGTCTTTGCCATCGACACACGCGGGCATGGAAAGACACCCAGGGGCACCGCGCCTTTCACTATCCGTCAGTTTGCCGACGACCTGCTTGGTTTTATGGATGAGCACCAGATTGGCAAAGCCCATATCCTCGGTTTTTCCGATGGTGGCAATATTGCCATGATATTTGCCATGCGGTATCCCGAGCGAGTGGACCAGTTGATACTCAACGGTGCCAATCTCCATGCGCGGGGAGTGAAGCGAATGACCCAGATTCCGATTGAAATCGGCTATCAAATCGCCCGATTTTTCTCTGCCTGGAAGGATTCCGCCAAAGCGAACATGGAAATGCTCGGCCTGATGGTCAACGACCCGAATGTGAAGCCCGAAGAGTTGGCCTCCATTCAAGCCAAAACGCTGGTGATAGCCGGGACTCACGACATGATCAGGGAAGCGCACACCCGATTGATTGCTGCCCATATCCCTCATGCCGAACTGGAGTTGATTGAGGGGAACCACTTCGTTGCCAACAAAAAACCTGCGGAATTCAATCAAAAGATTCTTGCGTTTTTACAGGGATGAAACAACTTTTCTGCATATTTACCTTAGCCACAATGCTGGGCTGTACCGGCCACAACAGCAATCAAGACATCACAACACCTGCTGTTGTGAACGACAGCATGATGTCGGCGAAAGGATATGATGTGGTGGATTTGCAAAAGATGAAGACGGGGCACATCACTGCCGTAATCAACGTTAATGGCAAGCCATGTGTGTTTCTGGTTGACACGGGCGGCGGTGGCACATTAATCGACATATCCAAGAAAGAAAAGTATGGTCTCAAGCCATCGGGGAAGGGGGATTATGCGGCAGGCATCGGGTCCGTCAGTTCGCTGGTCAAGACATCCGCCTCCCTGCAAGTCAACGGAAAGGAATGCAAGTCCGACGACCTCTATCTGATGGATATTTCCTACCTCAATGCCGAATTCAAAAAGACAAAAGGCCGGCAGGTGGACGGTGTTCTGGGGACAGACTTCCTCGAGAAGCATCAAGCCGTGGTCGACTATCCACATGCCAAACTATATCTCATGATTGAGGGAGGTCACAGGTAGGGAATTACCTCGTGTAATTCCGTCTGTTCCACCCATGAGACATTTGCAAATGAAGAAAGAGTAAAATATGAAAGAGCGAATAGCATTCATAGATTACATCCGCGTAATCGCCTGTCTGCTGGTGATGGTGGTACATGCCAGTGAACAGTTTTATAACATGGGACCGGTATCCCAGGTAGTCAATGAGGACAACCGACTTTGGGTATCAGTCTATGATGGTTTTTGCGGTCGCATATCGGTTCCGCTGTTTATGATTGTCTCGTCTTTCCTGCTGGTGCCCATGAAGACTGGCATGACGATGAGCCAGTTTTACCGTCGCCGTTTCCTGCGCATCCTGCCACCATTTATTTGCTTCCTGGTGCTATATGCGCTGTTGCCTGCTATATGGGGTGGTCTGACATGGGATGAGGCCATAGAGCAACTGAAGATGGTGCCCTTCAACTTCCCGCTGTGGGGCGGTCATCTGTGGTTCATGTACCCGCTCATCAGTCTCTATCTGATTATACCCGTTGTGTCGCCTTGGCTCGAGAAAGCCAGCGCGAAAGACGAACTGATATTCCTCGGCATCTTCGCCTTCTCTACGACCATCCCCTGGCTGCACCGCTTTGTGTCGCCCGAACTCTGGGGTGAATGCTTCTGGAACCAATACTCTGCCCTGTGGTACTGCTCAGGTTTCTTAGGCTATCTCGTGTTGGCCCACTTTATCCGTGTACACCTGAAATGGAGTCAGCAGAAGAGGCTGACCGTCGGAGCTGTCTGCTTCGTTGTTGGCGGACTGTTCACAGCCTGGAGTTTCTGGTGGAAGGCCGTGCCCGGTGTGCAGATGGAGACACCGATGATGGAATGGTCGTGGGAGTTCTGCACGCCCAACGTGCTGCTTGCAACCTTCGGCGCGTTCCTGCTGTTTACCTGCATCAAGCAGGCTCCCCAGTGGATTAACGGCCTTGCCAAACTGACCTTCGGCATGTACCTGATGCATATCTTCTTCCTGACGTTCATTGCCCAATGGATTATCGGTGGCGATGTGGCACATCCGTTAGTGCCCGTATGGCTGGCCATTCCCGTTATCGGAATGCTCACGTTTCTGTGTTGTGCAATCACCACTAAACTCATCTCGCTGATTCCAGGCAGCAAATACGTGATAGGTTAATGATTATTATCCGACTGACAAGAAGATCATACTTATCCCCTGCTCAAGCAGAGTAAGCATGCACGCTGGAACGCCCCAATAAAGACAGCGGGAATAATTCAGTTCCTCATGGTTCTGTTTCGACTTATTATGACCGTCAATATTGATGACAGTTTATGCTTCAACACTTGATTGGAACCTACATCAATTGTCACCATCGGCGAACTTATACTATTAACAGTTATAATTATCTTATAGTGATGGATTACTTCACTATATGTATTACCATATTTGGTTGTTTTTGGAGCAGTTGCTCCACCAATAACAGCACCGACCTTACCGAACAACACATCACCAATAATGGCTCGCTCTACCACACTGGTTGGGTCTGTTGTTGTTGTAGAGATACCACCCGAATGTATGGTTCTGGAATTATCTTGAACTGTATAAGAGAGAATATCCTGAAATCGATATCCCGTACCACGAATAAATAAGATTTGCTCATTTTCATTCACAAACAATTGATGATAACGGTCCAATTCTATATATCCTATGCCATACCGTTGTATTTCATCATTACGTCTCTCTTCTTCTACTTGTCTTCTTCTTTTTATTTCCCTATCTTTTAACTCAGAGGGTGATAGCCCTGTTCTTTTATATTTTTCTTCAATAGAAAAGATATCGGAAATTGCGCAACCACTATCAGAAAACCATGGAGCCAAACAACCTACAATAATTAGAACTGCGGCCATAATCATTGACATTGTTGATACGACTATGCCTCCTTCATATATCCTATACCCGATGAAAAAAGAACTCTTGGCAAAAAAGGGAAACAAATCAAGAATTGCGGCTACCCCAAAAATAACGGAATGAAATATCTGAAAATTCCGTTCTTTTTCCACAAAAATAGACATTTGACTTGCTCTTATCGACACGGTGTCGCGTGTATAATCTGAATCTATACATATAATCAAGATAGGGCATATTTGGATTATATATGCCAACAGACAAGCAAAAAACATCCACCATCCAGTATACTTGTATAGGAAAAAGCCTATAATTGGGGCGAACAATAGTATAGTGTACCAATAACAAAACGAACGATTCAGGTGTTTATACTCAATAATCTTTTCCATATTAGTGTTGTTGCTCTTTTTACTATTATTTTTTAACAGCAAAGGATTCTTGATGTTTTTATGAAAAGACTGATACCTCCGGCTCAGGCAGAGTAAGTATGCACACTGGAACATTGAGCGGAAAACCCGATAAAATGGATGTGTCAGGTGCGCCCTAAGGGGATTGGTTTCTTAATTTTTGTTAATCTTTATAAGGATAACGTGACAAAAGGCACGAAAAAGTCTATATTGAAGTAGAAAGAAAAAAAGACAGGCAAATGTTTAAAAGAAGCATATTTAAAGATCGAAAAGCCGAAGACTTATCCACGATGGTTAGTCTGTATGGCCCTGCGCTCATGACATTTGTCAGTCGTATTGTCACCACTCAGGAGGACGCCGAGGATGTGGTACAGGAGGCTTTTGTGATAGCCTACGAGCAACTGAATGACTATGCCCCGGAAAAGGCCTCGCTGAAGACATGGCTTTACCGCATAGCCTATCATGAAGCATTGCATCATTTGCGACGACGAAAACGGCTGCTGGAGATACCTATCATGGTGGGCGAGGATGTTCCAGACGAATTGCCGGATACAACGACAGCCGAACAGTTGGATGAAGCCATCCAGGAACTAACGCCCGAAGACCAGATGCTCTTGCAACTCTACTACTTCGACCAACGCCCCCTGAAAGAAATAGCTTACATAACAGGCACAGCAAGCGGCCCTCTCAATCGTGAAGTATCACGGCTCAGCAGTCAACTTCACCGAATACGTCAACGACTCAGGATTATCTTAACACGCTTGAATGATGAATAACGAAGACATTTCTCATAAAGCAGAGAGCAGAATAGAAAAACATTCTGCCGAGACAAAGAAAAAGTCGGATGAAATCCAACTATTCCGCCAGGCTTTGCAGCGACAGAACGACCGGGCCTCAGAGATGAGAATGCCCGACGACATGGAGCAGCGTGTGATGAAGCGCATCAAATCCAAGTCGGCATCATCCCGCTGGCGGCACACTGCATCCATCAGTGCCATTGCTGCCGGTCTCCTGCTATTGATAGGCTTCTTTCTGTTCATGAAAAATGGAAAATCAGGAAGTGAAGAGTCGGTTGTGGCACAGCAAAATGAGCGACAAGACAGCACAGTGAAAATCGAAGCGAAAGAACCGATGCCGATAAATGCAGAAGAAAAACCTGTCGTGGCTCAAAACAACAATGTGCAGCAGAGTGCAGAAATCGCGAAGCAGCCGGTAAAGGAGAACGAGACGATATCTGTTGTATCATCCGATGACAGGCTCAACTATTATATATCTCAACTCGAAGCAGAGATGGAGGCGGTCGACGACAGCGTCAGGGAGGCGCATTTGGAAAAACTCATCGCCGCAGATTTCCGCCTGCAGCAACTCGTCAACCGCATCGTGAAAGACGAGACGGAGCAGGCCATGAAAGAACTACAGAAAGACAGTACTGCCAATTATATCAACTTCTAAATCAATGAAAGTAAAATGAAAAAACAAATAATAATTACAACAGCCCTCCTGCTGATGCCCGCAGCCTGGCTTCACGCACAGGAGAACAAGCATGCCCAGGCCATGCGCACGGCTTTCGTCGAAACGATATACGGCAAGTTTCCGAAGGGCATTGAAGCCAAGTTGAAAAGTTACAACGAAGACTCCATCACTGTGGCCTGGGGCGAATGGGGCTGTCTGGACGGTGGCGGGCTGGTGCCCAAAGAGAAAATCCACGTGGTGAAACTCTCGCAGACCAAGTCGAACGTCACGGCATCTGTCGGACCCCTGTATATCGACGGTCACCGTTTCTCGTTCAATCAGGTGCCCGACGACCCCACGCTGCCGCTGCGCCCGATGCTTGATGCGTTCGACAAGCAGGCACCCTTTTCCAACAGTTATTACAGTTATACGGCGGGCGACGAGCAAGCCGTCTTCCCCGGTGTAAAGATAGCCTGGGGAGAGCAAGGACAGACGTTCCCCCTGCAACTCTACCCATCGATGAACACACGTATCATCAGTTTCAAGGATGATGACGGTTTCCGCTCCACCTACCTCCTCACATGGACGGATACGGAGCTGACCGATGGCGACACCAAGCATAAATACTACATGGTAGAAGGCATCATTTATGAGTTTCATTCTCCGAAAATAGACAACACACCGCAAATGAAATCCTACGACCCTGATGAATACCTGAACCGGACCAACACGGGATTGGGCGTGGCGCACAACCTGGTGCGCGGTCTCCAGAAGAGCGACCCGGAACAAGCCAAAACCTTGGAGACCGATACCGTGATGGAGAAGTACGGCTACAAATTCCAAGAGATGGTGGCGAAACTCAACGGTTCGTCTGAAATACCCAATGTGTACACCAGTTATGATGCTCTGCAGGCAAAAGTGCACCGTATGTGGGAGTTGAGCCGTACAGCCAACACGACCGAACTGGAGGCCATCCTCCACACATTGAACAAGGAGGTTGACAACTACCCATTCCTGCTTTCTCAAGGACAAATCGAAAAACTGTGTGGCTTAACAAATGCATTGGAGGCCACCGTCCCCCCAGGCCAGAGGCAACAAGTGGCCTCAGCCCGCAAAAGCATCAATGCCAAAAGAAACCTGACGGCAGGAATCGACGACTTGAATGAGGAAGACCAGGACTACCTGAACCGCAACTTCTGGAAACTCAGTCATGACCATGCCGGAACTCAGTTCACAGCCTATGGAGAGCATTATAGCGGTGATGAGCGGAAAGGCTATTTGGAAGTGAGCGGTGATGCCGGCAAAGGATTCGAGGCCGAGACCACGCTTCACGGCCTGCGCCCCGGTCGCTATCGTGTCTCCGCCGTGGTGCGCGCCTCCAAAGCTGAGCATTCCAATGTCTACATCTTCGCCAAGACAGGCCAGGGTGATGTCAGCACCAAGGAGATTCCCGCCATGGGCAGGACGGGCGGAAATGTCTGGTTCTCCGCGCTATGCCGCTTCGAAAAGCGTGCCAGCAATGACGACGGCGTTTATGCCCTCGACATCGACAAGACTGCGGCTAATGGCGGACAGGGCTACGGTTGGAACCGCATCTGGCTCGACGAAGTCATAGTCAAGAGCGATGGCAACCTGACCTATGGCGTCACCACCCGTCAAAACTCCAACTACAATGGCAGTTGGTTCTCCGCCTGCGACTTCATCGTCGAGAGAGTTGACGACTGAGAATGTCGGATAGTAGAAAGATTATCTCGACAGATTTTGATTTATAAGTACATCGGGAACTGCCTGTTTGTGACAAATAGGCAGTTCCATCTCTATAATACAGAGGTGAGGGGTGAGGGGTGGGTGGTGAGGGGTGAGAGATGGAAAAAGATGGCGATGAAGTGTTAAAACAGGGTTTGTGGTTTTGCGGTTTCGGCTTTTTTATCTATTTTTGCATAGTCTTTCTGTATTTCGCAAGCCTTCATAAGCATCACAGGGGCAGGCGGGATGCATGAATCGCCAAGAAACAAACTAAATATAGACTTTTCGCCGAATTTCCTTAAATCCAATGTGGTGCGTCTTTTCGCGATGATGAAAAAAGCAAAATTATTATTCGTTCTTTTGTCTTTGATGCTTCTTGCATCAGGTCATTTGTGTGCCAACCCTGTCTCTCCCGACAAGGCCAGGCAGAGTGCGCTCGCTTTCTTGTCCACAGGCAAGATGAAAAAGGTCAAAGGTCACGTGGACCTGCGCTTATCCTACACCATCAACAACGCCAACGGCCAGCCGCTGGTTTATGGCTTCAGCAGGGGCAACGACAATGGCTTCGTGATTGTATCGGCCGACGATGTGGCTGAAACCATTCTTGGATACAGCGACTGTGGCAGTCTGGATGAAGCCAGTATTCCTACCAACATGAAGGTATGGCTTGAGGAATATGCCAGAGCCATCGACTGGGCACAGTCTCAGGGAATCACCGAGAAGCCCAAGGAGAGACTGTACGCTGCCTCACCCGCCAAGGTGAAGACATCGGTGCCATATTTGCTGACATCGAAATGGGGCCAGAGTAGATACTTCAATGAGATGTGCGTGTTCAACGGCGACACTTGTGCCACAGGCTGCAGCGCCACGGCGCTGGCACAAATCATGTATTATTGGGCCACCAAGGGGTATAATGGGAAGAAATACAGGGGAGGGTCGAGGAAGATTCCCGGCTACACGACCGCCAAAACCAATTATGTGGTGGAGGAATTGCCCGCTATCGACTCCTTCGACTGGGATCATATGAGCAACTATGCCGGAGCATCAAGCCAGAAGGCCGTGTCCCAGCTCATGCGCTATTGTGGACAGGCGATGTTAATGCAATATTCTCCGACAAATTCTGCAGCCGTTGTCTCATATACTTGGAGGGGTATGAAGAAGTATCTGAATTACAATCCCTCTGTGAGAGATTCCTACAGTGAGCACATGAAGGCGGCTGCGAAGCGAGAACTGATTTATGAGGACATTTCCCATGGCCGACCGGTGTTTATGTATGGTGGTTCCAGCATTCAGCATGCTTTTGTCTGCGACGGCTATGACGCCGACACCGACATGTACCATATCAACTGGGGGTGGTATGGCGGTCACGATGGCTATTTCTCCCTGGATGCCCTTCAGCCAAGTATATATTCCTCGTATAATTTTTCTCCAGGAATGGGTGTGATTGCCAACATCAATCCTATAGACCCTTGCGAATATGAGATCTATACGCCAAGCACAGGTCGGTTGACACGATATTATGACAACAAATGGGTGAGCCGAAATTGGAATCAAACAAGTTGGGAAAAAAGCGAAGTCAAGACTTATGCTTTCGACAAATCCTACGCAAGTGTCCGGCCCACTTCCACGAAAGAGTGGTTCGCGAACTATACCAGCCTTGTCTCGGTGCAGGGACTTCAGTACCTGAACACCTCCCAGGTCACCGACATGAGTCGTATGTTCGGCTATTGCGTAAGTCTGGAGAATGTGGATTTGAGCATGCTCAACACCTCCAATGTGACCAACATGTCGTCGATGTTCTCACAGGACCATGCATTGAAAAGTGTCAACTTGAGCAATTGGGATGTGTCCAATGTGAAAAAATTCGTAAGTATGTTTTATGAATGTAAGCAACTGACCAGTCTGAATCTGTCCAACTTCGACACCAGTTCGGCCACGCACATGACAAACATGTTCGCCTTTTGCAATTCGCTGACTTCCCTTGACATCAGTAAGTTCACCACCTCTTCAGTCGCATACTTCGGAGGAATGTTCAAGGATTGCAGCAGCCTGAAGACACTCGACCTCAGCCACTTCTCATTCAGCAAGGCGAAGGCTTCGGACGGAATGCTGGCCAACTGCAGTTCGCTCTCCACTCTGACAATACCATCCACCATGACGAAAGTGGCTGCCGATGCCTGTACGGGAATTGGCAGTGAGTCAAAGCCGTGCCTGCTCAAGGCTCCTCAGGGGTTTGACTATGGCACCGACATCGCAGGCAACTATTTCCTCTGGAAGGGCGGCTATTTCCATGTCGCGTCCGACCCGCGCACGGCCATTGACCTGGGACTGAGCGTGAAATGGGCCACCTACAACGTGGGCGCCACCACCGCCAGCGACAGGGGCAACTATTACGCCTGGGGCGAGACGTCGCCCAAGAGCAAGTACACCTGGGCCAACTACGCCTACGCCGACGGCTCCTCGTCGACGGTGAGGGACATCGGCAGCGACATCTCCGGCACCAGTTACGACGTGGCCGCCCGGCTCTGGGGCGGCAACTGGCGCATGCCCAGCGTCAGCGAGGTCAGGGAACTCGTGCAGCGGTGCACCTTCACGGAGACCACCGTGGGCGGTGTGAAGGGCTACCGCGTGAAAGGCCCCAGCGGCAAGACCATCTTCCTGCC